>Ga0207658_10002720_pt1 | contig 12769 bp, 18 predicted proteins | sample KBSS33metaG_FD_184322 | JGI IMG/M metagenome (GOLD analysis project Ga0207658, IMG submission 184322) | Switchgrass rhizosphere microbial communities from Kellogg Biological Station, Michigan, USA - KBS S3-3 metaG (SPAdes) (version 2) | ecosystem: Host-associated > Plants > Roots > Rhizosphere...
CCCGGCGCGGTCATAAGCGTCTGTACAATAGGGTCTGCGCGTGCCGTCTCTAGCAGCTTGCGATCCAGCGTTCGCAATTCCTGAAGCAGGACGTCGCGCACTTTGAGCAGAGTTTCAACCAACATCTCCAGCGCTGGTATGCCCCTGGCCAGCTCGCGGGCGCGCGTCGCCCAAGTCTTCCGGGACACCACGCCCATCTTCAGCCCGAAATTGCGTAGATTCGCTCGCATCGAGTTCTCGATGCCCGTGACTTTATCGACGAGAAACTGCCGGTGACGTGCCCCCCTGGTTTCCACCAGCAGCGATTAGAGCCCAGCGGCTTTGTTGCGCATGAGCGTGGGCTGAGCAATGGCCTGCGCAGCGGAGCCCGTAGGGCGTAGCGAAGCAGGCCATTGCTTATGCAGTTCAGCGGCGAACGCCGCTGGTGTTTCATATCCAAGGGCCGAGTGCGGGCGCTCTTGGTTGTAGTCCTCCGCCCAGGCGGCGATCACGACGCGGGCATGGTCGAGGCTCAGGAACAGGGTCTCGTTGAGCAGCTCATCGCGCATGCGACCATTGAAGCTCTCGACGTAGCCGTTCTGCATCGGCTTGCCGGGGGCGATATAGTGCCACTCGACGCCAATCTCCCCGCACCAGGCGAGGACCGCGTTCGACGTCAGCTCGGTGCCGTTGTCGCTGACGATCATCCCTGGTTTGCCCCGCTCGGCGATCAGATCGGTGAGCTCGCGCACGACCCTGCGCCCCGAGATCGAGGTGTCCGGTACGGCGCGCAGGCACTCCCGAGTCACGTCATCGACGATATTGAGCACCCGGAACCGGCGTCCCGACGCCATCTGATCGTGAACGAAGTCGAGGCTCCAGCGCTGGTTAGGCAGCACCAGCACGGGCGCCGGCGCCCGCGCACCGATCGCACGACGTCGGTTCCGTCTTCGTCGGACCGCCAGCTTCTCCTCGCGGTAGAGTCGCTGGGTCTTCTTGCGGTTGATCACCACACCCTCCCGCCGCAGCAGGATGTACAGCCGGCGATAGCCGAAGCGGCGGCGCTGCTGCGCAAGCTCGCGCAGCTTCGATCGAAGCTCGGCATCATCATCACGCTGCGACCGGTAGCGCATGCTCTTCCGATCGGCGCCAATAACACGGCACGCCCGGCTCGCTCATCCCCAGGGCTGCCTGGAGACGAGCGACCGCTTCTCGCTTGGCAGCGGGCGTCACCAATTTTTTGCCAGAAGATCCTTCAGACCGGCATTGTCGAGCATCGCCTCAGCCAGGAGCCGCTTTAGCTTGGCGTTCTCATCCTCAAGCGCCCGCAGCCGCTTCGCCTCGGATACCTCCAGGCCGCCATACTTGGCCCGCCAGTTGTAGATCGTCGCTTCAGACACACCGTGCCGCCGTGCCAGGTCGCCGGTCTTGGCTCCCGCCTCCGCCTCCTTCAGCACCGCAATGATCTGCTCTTCCGTGAACCTTGTACGCTTCATCGTCCGTCCTTCTAGCAGGCCGAACTCTAATCACACTTGGAGGAAAATCAGGGGGGCACGTCAGGGCACGTCAAGCCATGCGGTGCTGCGCGAACAGGCCGAACACATGGATGCACCCGACCGAGGTCCTCACTGCCGAAAAGCTCTTGCGCCGCGGAGGTCGTCCACACATGACCAAAGTAGACTAGGACGGTGCTTAAGCTACCCCGCCATTAGAGATGCGATGGGCGGGAGGCAATCCATTTGATTCTGGCCGAAACTGCATAGATGTGGGCGTAATCAAATCGCTGCGTGAGAACATTAAGTTTGGCCGACTATTTGCCAAACCGAGAGCGACGCCAAATATTGCAGTAAGGTGAATTGTTGTGGTTTGACTCGCGACAACAGCAGCTATGACAGCAGCCATATACCCAATGTATTCCCGTTGCCCCAGTCTAATTAATCGCTCGCAATGTATCCATGTGCCAATTATGAAGAATAAGAAAAGTATCAGTCCAATAATGCCCTCGTCATGCGCTATAGCGAGCCACATCTGCCAGAGCCACAGCGCACGTGAGTCAGTTGCGCCCATTCTCTCCAAAATAGCGGGATTTGCAAATGAAAAGTCCAAGGGGCCATTGCCGATGATTGGGTGATTAAGAAAGCGCCTCCACCCCTCATCGAACACATACATCCGGATATTAACTGCCGCAGGTCGGTCAAACATTGAGTCATAAAACGACTCAATTTGGTCTGTCATGAATATCGACACGGATAATACCATAATGGAGCAAAACATTGCTGCTATCAAAGGAAAAATTCCGACAAATGCTTTAGAACGAAACATGTAATAAATTATAGCAATAACATAAGCTATAATTGGCGCTTTGGACCCAGATATAATGAGGGAAATTAAAGATAGAGCATGAAGTAATATGTGACTAAAACTAAATTTTGCTGAAGGTAAGTGGGAGAGCATCATTATCGCTATAGCCGATCCCAATATGTTGGGCTCGGCCATAGTGAATTTAATTCGGCCAAAATCGATCATCTCAGAAAAATTTCCGGAGACAAGCCAAATGCTGTATATTGTTATCGAGCCTATTGATAGGAACCAAAGTGAGTATTCAAGTACAAATGATATTTTTCTCCCGGTAAATGAATTTTGCATGAAGACAAAAAAGTAAAGTAAAGGAGATATGCTGATCAGGAGTCCATTTACATGCGCTCCTGGGTCTTGGGTTAAAGACATCGATAACAACGCGCACAAAGCCCACCCCACGTAAAAGGCAGACGGTAAACTGAAGTAGAATCTTTTATTGAGAAATATATATAATGCCGCAATCGGTAATATAAGAGAAAAGGCGATCCTTTCGCTGTTCAAATGAAGAGCTCCAAAATCCATGTTCACTCCGTTCAAGATAATCGCTATGAACGAGATTATTTGGAGCAGAAAAATCATATATGTACTCTCACAATGGCACGATTCTGCACGAATAAAGTTCAAGAAGTGAGTAATATATCAAAGGGTAGATTTGCACGCTCTCGACTGGCAGGCATTCTATGGCTGGATAACGAGAGAAGCAAGGAGATGCCCAGCCGAACGCCGTTGTTGCCCTAATTGGCGTGCTAACCGGCCTACTGCGGAGCCATAGCCGATGTTTTGTTTGGGTGATGAATGATCGCGCGGGGCAGTTGCCGGTGGGCCAAGACCGACAGATCAATCCCCAAAATTGCTGATCGCAATTCGCGAGTTTGCGGTTGGTGGATCAGCCAAGGCGATGACCGATGGAGCCTCCTTCGGCGGCCTACCGCGCAGGAGTGGTGGCAGCGGTGGGTTGATGGCGGCATCGGCTGGTGTGCTCCGGCACGAGATCGGCATGCGCTCGCAACCTGTGGCTGGCGTCATCAATCTGGATAACGATGGCGGGGGGCAGCAGCCTGAAAGCTTGGCGGTTGTCCCTTGAGGGTTTCAAGAACTTGTCCGCAGTCGCCGGCCTGGAGGTTGGTGGTGCTTTATCGGGTCTCACAAGGTCGGACCTTGCATTGACCCAAAGCGGCTTCTCGACCCACTACTTACCTTCGCAGATCATCCGTCCCTGCGTTCCCTCGCAGGACACCGCCTTCGTGTCAGCTCGAAAGCATCACCGTTGGCATCTGGATACTATCTCATCTCAGGCTTCGAACAAGGTCCCGTCGCGCAGCATGGCTGCATAATGACGGCGAGGCGACGGGCGAGTGCGACGCGGGCCTTTCGCAGTGCGTGCCGCTTGGCGATCTTGAACGCCCAACTCTTTAGCGCGAAGGTCTGGCGGGTACGCGTCAGAATGGAGTTGGCCGCCTCATAAAAGAGCTTGCGGACCGTTGCGTCACCCTGCTTGGTGATGCACTGGTCCAGTCGAGCTCGCCAGACTGGTGCCGGTGCGGAACGAGGCCGAAGTAGGCGTCCGTTGTTCGTGATCGCTTGAACCGGCCCGTATCGTCAACGGCCGCAGCGAACGCGGCCGAGGTCTGCACGCCTACACCCGGGATGCTCATCAGACCCGCACCATCAAACTCCGGGACCAAACACCTAGCAGGCCGTAGAGGCTACACTGATCGCCTTGAGCTGACGATCACGTTGCCTGATTTCATTGACAAGGCGTTCGCGCATGCTGAGCAGCGACTCCGCCGCCTCGTCAAGGCCAGGGATGGAGGCCGCCACCCGCATCCGCGCGAGGAACCTCTCGCCCTCGCCAATGCCTAGCCTAATCCCGAAGGTAGCACAGAGCCCGCGGATCGTGTTGTCGAGCGGGACGCGCTTCGACGAGGTGCCCGCGTGCCATGATCACCGACCGCATCCATGCGCCGCCGGCGATTTGACGTGCACCTCGTTGTAGAAACCGGTTCGTGCCAGTTGGGCAAGCCCGGCGGCATCCTGAGGATCGGTCTTATTGGCCTTCATATGCCTTCAGCTCTGATGTGCCTGGCGCGCATCAATGCAGACGATGGCGACGCCCCGCTCGCGCAAGCCCAGCGCGATCGCTGGCGCCATCCGACCTGTCTCGATCACACCGCGATCAACAGATCCATAGCGTTCTAGCGCACCGGCGATTGCCTCTGGCGTGCTGTCCACGCAAGCGAGCTGGATCATGGCAAGGAAGTTGGCGGTGAGCTTGTCACAGCGGGTGCCGACGCGACGGAAGTGCTTCAGCTTGGAGAAGAACCGCTCGATCAGGATACGCTCGCGGAAGAGCCTTCTGCTGAAGCATGGCTTCCAGCGCCGGTTGCTTTTGGGCGGGATGTTGGGCGTGGCGCCCTGGTCCTGGATCAGTTCGCGGATGCGGTCAGCGTCATAGGCTTTGTCCGCCAGCACCATGGTGCGCTGGCCGAGGTGGTCGAGCAGCGTGTCGGCGATCTGTCCGTCGTGAGTCTGCCCGGCTGTCAGGCCGAGCCGGATCGGAAGGCCCTGTGCATCGACGACCGTGTGCATTTTGGTCGTGAGTCCGCCTCGGGAGCGACCGAGACAATGATCTGTATCCCCCTTTATGGATGGCCCGCCCCTTATCGAGGCCGGATGCAGTAGACTGCGATGTGGCTGACTTGGAGGGATGGACGATGCGTATAGTGCTTGGTGTGGATTTGGGGACGAACAGTTGCAGCCTGGTCGGTCTGGACGAGGCTGGCGGGGTCGTGCTTCGACGGCGGATGCGGCGCGAGACGGTGATCACGTTCGCGGGCAAGCTGCCTGACTGCGTTGTCGCTACGAGGCGTGCTGCGGGGCGCATCACATGGGCCGCATCCTGGCGGGCCAAGGGCACGAGGTACGGCTCATGTCACCGGAATATGTCCGGTCCTATTTGAAGGCGCAGAAGAACGATGATCGCGATGCCGAGGCCATCGCGGGAAGCGGCGACCCGGCCGATGATGCGCTTCGTCACGCTCAAAAAGCGAGGATCAGCTCGACATGCAGACGCTGCACCGCGTGCGCGACCGTCTCGTTGCGGAACGTACCTCGCTGATGAACCAGATCGGAAGCCTGTTGCTCGAGCGCCGACACGTCATACCTCAGGGATGCGCCCGACTGGCTGCGGCGTTGGCGGACCTGCTGGACGGCACGGAGCCAAAGCTGAGCGCACGCATGACGATGCTGGTCGGCGACATGCGCGACCGTTGGCGATCGCTGGACGCAAGGATTGCTTCCTTCGACCGCGAGTTTGCCCAAGCCGCAGAACAGGACAGGCAGGCGCGCCGGCTGTTGATCATCCTAGGCATCTGCGCGCTCAATGCCACCGCGCTGGTGGCTGCGGTCGGAGACGCAGGGCACGTCCGCTCGTGGCCGCAACCTGGCTGCGTGGCCCGGTCTGGTACCGCGTCAGGCGACGACAGACGGCAAGCCTTGGCTGCTTGGCAGTACCAAGCGCGGCGGCCGCAATCTGCCCAAACTCCTGATCCAAGGCGCCCGATCAGCCATGCGGACACTGCGCAAGACCCATACCCGGCTCGGCGCCTGGCTACGAGGGCTGCTTGCCCGCGCGCATCCTAACACTGCTGTAGTAGCGCTTGCCGCCAAGCTCGCTCGGATCGTGTGGGCACTGCTGCGCCACGAGCCAACCCATCACATGCCGGCATTGCCGGCCTGAAGGGATCGATCGGCAACAGATGCTGGTCCCATATGTCTGCGGGAGGTGAGTGACAGAGGGCCTGACAGTCGACCGGTGTCCAGGAACCCTATGGCGCAAAATGGCACTCGATCCCGGCCCCCTTTATGAGGACCAGGACGCGCGGATCTCCATCTTGGCGAAGCGCGCATTCCCAAAGGCCGGATATGTTTTCGCAGACTGATCAGAGCATCGATCGCAGACCCCTTGCTGACAGGGCGGGGCCATACGTTTCCGCCCGCTGCCGAGACATGGGCGCGGACTGTGGTGCTGTGGATCATCTGGATCTCGCCGTCGTGCGCGGCGCTGATGGCATCCATCAGCCGGTCCCACTTGCCTGCCTTTCGCCATCGCACGAAGCAGTTGTAGCAGGTGGTGCGCGGCCCATAGCGTTCAGGCAGGTCGCGCCACGGCGCGCGGGATCGCAATACCCAGAAGACGCCGTTCAGCAAGCTTCGGTCATCGACGCGGGGCACACCTCTGGGCTTGTTGGGCAGCAGAGGCTAGATCACGCGCCACTCGAAGTCGGTCAGGTCGTATCGGCTCATGGTGGGCCCAAATCAGTTTTTGCCGCTCGAAGGAAGCTCGTCGTCCCAGTGAACCTCCATGGCCTCGCGATACATGTACGGAAACGTCCCTGCCTCCGGGCTTTACCCAGAGCAATCCGCCCTCATCGATCCCAATCGCTGCGATCGTGTCTGCCTGCATTGTGCCTCCAACCCCATGATGCAGGCTGTCCCAGCGATACGCACGCTTATGGGTTCACGACCTGGCACTACCTTGGCAAGGAGTGTGTTTTTTGGGATTCCCATAGTGGCACTGCGTGATTCATGGGAGCCGGCTTTGACGGGGGCTGGCGGGGGACGAGGACTGGCAGGCGGGTCTTGAGCGGTGGCTTGCGCCGTATCTTGAAGGTCTGAGCAACAAAACTCGGCAGCGAATGTGCCCGGCCTATATTGCTGGTTTAATCGGGCCTGGCGATCGCAGGAGCATCCGGCCCATGGCGGCTCGGTCTGACTCCATCCCCTATGACCGGCTGCATCATTTCATCGGGGCAGGTCTGTGGGACAGCGCCCCGCTGGAAGCGACCTTGTGGACCAGGCAGACCAACTGGTTGGTGGCGACGAGGCTTGGCTGATTATCGACGACACAGTCCTGCCCAAGAAAGGAAGGCTTCGGTCGGAGTCGCACCCCAATATGCTGGCAAGAGTGCGAGCTGCCAGACCCTGATGTCGGTGACGCTGGCCTCGGGAGAAGTGCCACTCATGTGAGCTTGTGGCTGTTCCTGCCCGAAAATTGGAGGAGCGATATCGCGCGCATGGACAAGGCGGGCGTACCTAGGCCCTTGCAAGAATATCGGACCAAGCCAGAGATCGCGATCGAGGAGATCGCTCGCATCATCGCTGCCGGGGTGCGATTTGGCTGTGTGCTGGCCGATGCGGGTTACGGGCTGTCGGCTCTGTTCCGGCAGGCGCTGAGTACACGCGGCCTCTGCTGGGCTGTCGGCATCCCCCAGCATCAGAAGGTCTATCCTGCTGACGTGCAACTGATCTTCCCCGTGGCGCGGCGCGGTCGACCGCGGGTGCGACACATACCAGATGTAAAATCCATGGCCCCGCACGCGATGCTCGAAGTGGCGACAGGTCAGTTGCGCAAGGGAACCAAGGGACGGCTGACGGTTCGCTTCGCAGCCATACGCGTGCGCATTGCCGATGGCGCGCCCCAGCGGATCAGGTCTGCCGGAGCCCAGCATATGCCGGGTGAGGAAGCCTGGCTGGTGGGCGAGAACCGTTCGAATGGCGAGCGCAAATACTACCTCTCCAATCTGCCCGCGCAAACCTCGATCCGCGAGTTGGCAGGTGCGATCAAGGCCCGCTGGATTTGCGAGCAGGACCAATCAGCAACTCAAGGAGGAACTTGGCCTCACTTCGAGGGCAGGTCATGGACGGGGCTGCATCGACACTCGCTGATGACAATGATGGCTAACGTGTTTCTACAAACATGAAGGCTCGCTCTGGCGGGTTGGAAAAAAGAGTCTCTGGGTCGCCACGTCAACCCAGCATGCCGGGAGTCCGCCAAGCCATCCTTGAGCGCCTGCCCGCTCACCGCCGGACCATTGCCCTCACTGGGGAATGCCCCTGATTGAACCAGCACCCAACTTCTGCCGCAGTAGCGCTAATTGTCTGCGCCGCCTAGCCACCACCTTAGAGATGGCCTATTGGGTGACGCGCTGCAGCATAGGCTGCTTTAAACAGCGTGGAGCGTGATATGCGGGTGTTGGTCACGGGTGGGGCTGGATTCATCGGATCGGCGGTTTGCCGTCATTTGATCAATGATCTAAAACACGAGGTCGTGAATTTGGATATATTGACTTATGCAGCTAGCCTAAACTCGCTTGATTCGGTCAAGCAATCCGGGCTCTACACCTTTGTGCAAGCAGACGTTCGCGACCGGTCTTCATTAGATGCTATCTTAACAAAGTGTCGGCCCGACGCAATCATGCATCTAGCCGCGGAAAGCCATGTCGATCGATCAATATCCGGAGCAAAAATTTTCCTCGAGACAAATATTATGGGCACTGCTGCGCTCCTCGAGGCGGCGCGCGGCTATCGAGATAATTTACCACCGGAAAAAGCTGATAAATTCCGTATGCTACATATTTCCACTGATGAAGTATACGGTTCACTTGGGCCGCATGGCCTCTTCACGGAGGAGACGCCTTATGATCCTTCGTCGCCCTATTCTGCCTCAAAAGCAGCTTCTGACCACTTGGTACGTGCATGGGTTCGCACCTATGGACTCCCATGCGTAATCTCGAACTGCTCCAATAATTACGGGCCATATCATTTTCCTGAAAAACTTATACCACTCGCAATTATAAATGCATTGTCTGGAGATAAGCTGCCTATCTATGGTGATGGTTCCAATGTCCGTGACTGGTTATATGTCGAGGATCATGCCCGCGCATTGGTAATGGTTTTAAAAGGCGGAAAAATCGGGGAAAAGTATAATATTGGAGGACGAAACGAGAGGACAAACCTTGAGGTCGTCCATCGCATCTGTGACCTTATGGATCAAATGGTGCCAAAAGCTTTTAGTCATCATGATCTGATAACTTTCGTCAACGATCGTCCGGGTCACGACCAGCGCTACGCAATCGACGCGTCCAAAACTCAGGCCGAGATAGGCTGGCGAGCTTTGGAGAACTTTGAGAGCGGTATTGCGAAGACGGTGCGATGGTATCTAGAAAACGAGTCCTGGTGGCGGCCGCTCCGCGAAAAAGTATATTCCGGCGAGCGCCTAGGCGTTCTTTAATTTCCGGTTAGTGTGCGATGTAGAGGTGCCTGTGTCGACAACACCAGAGCTTTTTAAAGAACAAGCATCTAAAGAGGTGCGCACGATTCAAGTTCTCCGCTTTGTAGCGGCATTTGCTGTAGTTTGCGTTCATTCGACATTCTATACTCATGAACGCCTCGCCTCTGACTTCGCAATTTACCATGAGGGTGCGCGGGGGGTCAGACTGTTCTTCGTGATCAGTGGTATGGTGATGATTCTTTCATCAGAGCGATTAACGAAGGAACGCAGGGGATGGATGGTTTTTGCTGCTAAGCGGGTCATTCGGATATTGCCACTTTATTGGCTCATAATTTTTTTCAAAATCATGCTGCTGCTTGCAAGTAGTGGTTTGGCTCTGCACTCTCGCCTCGATGTAGCGTATGTTATAAAATCCTTGTTTTTCATTCCGGCGTATAACGTCGACGGCGAGATTATGCCTTTGCATGGTGTAGGCTGGACTCTTAATTTTGAAATGTTCTTCTACACTCTTTTCGCGCTCACGCTTTTCTTTCGCGTCCCACCCGTCAGGGTTCTTGTTCCTATATTGGTATTGTTGGCGTTCTGCTCGCCTTTTCGCGGAGAGAATTGGCCAGTTGCTCTTAGATTCTATAGCAGCCCTTCCGTATTGGACTTTGCTGCAGGCATGCTGATCGCTCGGTGGTATCAGCGGGGTTTGGTGTTAAACGCCAAATTATCATGGACCTTTGTTGTCCTAGGACTTGTCGGTCTATTTGCACCTAGTCCTTGGCCAGTGTCAGAGTTCACGGAATCGTTAGTTAATACCATTTTTAGTTCATTGGCCGTCGTGGGAGCTACCGCCCTTGACGCTTATCTGGGACGTCGTGTTCCTCGCTGGGCTATATTTATGGGTGCTGCTTCCTATGCAATTTATCTCGTTCATCCAATTGCGGCACCAGTTGCGCCGGCTATCTTTTTTTACTTTGGCTGGCATTTCCCCGGCCTTGCGGTCTTAACATCCATTATAGTTGCATCGACATCTGGGTCCCTTGTTTATGTTTTCATTGAAAAGCCACTCGGACGCGTACTCAATATCTGGTTGTCGAGATTTTCATTTATGAAGAGTTTGTCTCATAGTAAAGTCGATTTGAGCAGCGTGGCTATTGACCGTTCGTATGACGATCCTGAGCGAGAAGTCGCGGCAAAGCATGCTGTACCTTGACCCAATTTGGCGCTTCGAAGAACCGTCTGATTTCGGCATGATAGCGACGTGACGGCACGGGAGGAGATGGCGCCCCTCGATCTCGTGTGGCTGATCCGCTGATTTCCTCAGCGAATCCGACTGCAGACAGGGGTTTTGGCGTTATGCGGGCGCAGTACGCCCCTCAAACCAGGCGAGGCGCTGGAAATTATAGGCGAGGTTGGCCATGCCGATCTTGATACGGGCGCGGGCAATGCCGATGGTGCGCACGATCAAGCCCATGCGATGCTCCTGCCCTGCAAGGACGTGTTCGACTGCTGAGCGAATGGCTGAGCGCTTCGCATTGGCTCTGGCGACGCGCTCGGGCATGGCGCGGCGGTGCGGCTTGCGCTGGTGGATGTGGCTCTTGAACATACCCCTCTCGAGGAAGGCTTCGTTGTTCTTCGACCGGTAGGCGGTGTCGGCCCGGACGCCCGAGCCGGTGTTGCTTGTGCTGATCAGGTCCAGCAACCGGGCACCGTCATGGGCGTTGGCGGCGCTGGCGTCCCAGGTGCGGATCAACCCGTGAGCCCGGTCGATGCCAATGTGGTTTTTGTAGCCGAACATCGGGATGGCGAGATCGACCGGCTTGAAGGCCTTGGGATCGGCGCCCTCTTTCACTTTGGCCTTCGTGTACTTCACGCTCCAGCGGGCATCACGATCCTTCTGACGTAGCCGGGCTGGCTTTGCTTTCCATGTCTCCGGGATACGGCCCTCTTTGATCGCGGCCTTTTCCTCCTCGGTGTTCCGCTGCTTGGGGGCAGGCACGACAGTGGCATCGATGATCTGGCCACCCATCGCGAGATAGCCACGATCGGTCAGCGCGGCATCGAAGCGGGCGAAGAGCTTGTCGATCGCCTTGGCCTGCACCAAGCGCTCGCGGAACAGCCACACCGTTGTCGCATCGGGCACCGTGCCATCCAGCCCAACTCCGAGAAGCCGCTGGAACGACAAGCGATCCTTGATTTGAAACTCCGTCGCTCCGTCCGACAGCGACTATAACGCCTGCAGCACCAGGATCTTAAACATGAGGACCGGGTCAAACGGCGGCCGGCCACCTCTGCCACGGACACTACGGCGCAGAGCGGCGATCAATGGACCCCGGAACACCTCGAAGTCGACCACCCCAGCCAACCGCTCCAGCGGATCACCCGCTGCGCTCAACGCCTCATACCGGTCCGAAAGATCAAGGAAACCGGGCTGTCTCGCCATCACTGAGGTGGTGCCGCCTTCTTGGACGGCTTGGCGGCTGAGTTAAGCTAATCCCGGTTGTCGTTCATGCCGCCTGTTTTATCATCAGATCATGGGGGGCATGCCCCCCATGATCTGATTGCCCGATCCGCCGATAGGCCTCGACCGGGGTTCTCCCGGCGAGGCCCGAGTGCGGGCGCTGAGTGTTGTAATAGGTGATCCACCGGCCAAGGCCAGCCCGCAGCTCCGAGCCGGTCTCGAAGGCATGGAGATAGACGCATTCGTACTTCAGGGAGCGCCAGAGCCGCTCGATGAAGACGTTGTCCATCCACCGCCCCCGGGCGTCCATGCTGATGCGGACCTCGGCCTCGCGCAGCACCGTGGTGAAGGCCTGCGACGTGAACTGGCTGCCCTGGTCGGTGTTGAAGATCTCGGGCTTGCCGTAGCGGGCTAGCGCCTCCTCCAGAGCAGCGACACAGAAGCTGGCGTCCATCGTGTTGGACAGCCGCCAGGCCAGCACCTTGCGCGTTGCCCAGTCCATGATCGCCACCAGGTACAGGAAGCCCGGGCACATCGGGATGAAGGTCACATCGGCGCACCACACGTGGTTGGGCCGCTCGATCACCAGCTTGCGCAGCAGGTATGGATAGACCCGGTGCTGCGGATGGCGATCGCTGGTGCGCGGCCGCTGGTAGATCGGTGTCAGGCCATCTTCGCCATCAGCCGACGTGCCCGGCGGCGACCGACCTCATGGCCTGCTCGCCGCAGATGCCGCGGCAGCTGGCGGCTGCCATACCACGGGCAGTCCAGGAACGTCGCGTCGATCACCGTCATCAGCGCCAGCGTCTCATCCGTTTCCGGCACCGACGCATAGTAATAGGACGAGCGGCTGATCCGCAGCAGACTGCACTGCGTCGAGATCGACAGGCGATGGTGGGCAGGTTCGACCA
>Ga0207658_10002722_pt1 | contig 12767 bp, 12 predicted proteins | sample KBSS33metaG_FD_184322 | JGI IMG/M metagenome (GOLD analysis project Ga0207658, IMG submission 184322) | Switchgrass rhizosphere microbial communities from Kellogg Biological Station, Michigan, USA - KBS S3-3 metaG (SPAdes) (version 2) | ecosystem: Host-associated > Plants > Roots > Rhizosphere...
CGAGACGATCGAAGAGGCATCGGACCGCGTGCTCGTGGCTCTCGAAGGCCTCGAACGATTCCCGAGTTAAGGAGGTCCGGTTCTTCTCATGCGGTATCTGATCCTCTCGGACATCCACTCCAACGCGGAGGCCCTCTCCGCGGTGCTGGCTCGCGTGCGCCGCAAGAAGTTCGACCGCGTCGTCGTGCTCGGCGACTTCGTGGGCTACGGCGCCAATCCGAACCAGGTCATCGACAAGATCCGGGAGATCCGGAAGGAGAAGACCATGATCCGCGGCAACCACGACAAGGTGGTCTGCGGGATCGACTCCGGCGACCTCTTCAACCCCGTCGCGCTGAAGGCGGCGCGCTGGACGACGGAGAAGCTGACGGCGCGCAACCGGACCTTCCTCGAGGCGCTGCCGGTCGGCCCCGCGATCGTCGACGGCGCGTTCGCGATCTGCCACGGATCGCCGCGCGACGAGGACGCGTACATCTTCACCGACTACGACGCGTACCTGAACTTCCGCGAGATGACCTCGTCGGTCTGCTTCTTCGGGCACAGCCACATCCCGTGCGTCTTCACCCTCGAGGAGCACGGCATCCTGGTCGAGCTCGTGAAGGGCGATCGGGTCCGCTATCCGCTGCGCAAGGGGCTCCGCTACCTGATCAACCCGGGATCGATCGGACAGCCGCGGGACCGCAACGCGTCGGCCGCCTACGCGATCTACGACGCCGAGGAGAACGTGGTCCACTTCGATCGCGTGGCGTATTCCGCCGAGAAGGCTCGCGACAAGATCTACAAGGCGGGACTGCCGCACATCCTCGGAGACCGGCTGCTGGTCGGGGCCTAGGCGGCGAGAGATGCGCGCGCGCTTCGCCGCCGCGGCGGCCGCGTTGGCCGTCGCCTCCGCCTTCGGGTGCGCGGGCCGCAATCCGCCTCCGAACGCGCCGCCGCCTGCTCCGCCGGCGGGCGGGACGCCGGCGCCCGCGGCCGCGCCCGCGCCCGCCGCCGCGCCCACCGAGGCGCGGCTGCTCGAGCTCGAGGACCGGCGCGCGTTCGACGGCGGCGTGCTCTCGGCGGCGGCGTCCGATCCGAGCCCGGAGACGCGGGCGCGCGCGGCCCTCGCGCTCGGCCGCATCGGCGACGAGCGGGCCGTTCCGCTGCTCCGGGGGCTCGCCGGTGACTCTTCCGCCGAGGTCCGTCGCCAGGCGGCCTTCGCGGCGGGAATCCTCGGGGACACCGCGCTCGTCGCGGCGCTCGCGCCGCTCCTCGCGGACTCCGACGCCGCGGTCGCCGCGCAGGCCGCATGGGCGCTGTCCGTGCTCGAGCGGCCCGAGGCGGCCGAGGCGCTCCTCGGCGCACTCTCGAGAGCCGCTTCCGATCGCCGGCCCCCGCTGCTGCGCGCCCTGTGGCGCTACGCCACGCCGGAGGCCGCGAACGCCTTGCTCGCTCACGCGGCGGACTCCGACCCGCAGGCACGCGCGGCGGCGCTCTACGCGCTGGCGCGGAAACCGCAGGAGGCGTCGCGGGCGGCGCTCGCGGCCGCGCTCGCCGATCCCGGAACGGACGAGGACACGGCGGCGCTCTGCGCGCGTGCGCTCGGAATCCTCGCGAGGCCCGAGTCGATCGCGCCGCTCTGGAATTCCGTGGACGCGTCGGGGACCCGTGCGCCGGTGCGGACGGCCTCGCTCCTCGCGCTCGCGGCGGCGCTCGAGAAGACTCCCGGCTCCTCGCTCCTGGAGGACGCGCCCCCGCGGCTCGTCGCGCTCTCCCGCGACACCAACCCGAATATCGGGGTGCCGGCGCTCGCGCTGCTGCGCTGGGCCGCCGCCGACCGCGAGGGCTTCCGCCGGCTCTGGTCGGTCGCGTCGAGCGGCCGCGGGCGCCGGCAGCAGGTCGCGCTCACGGCGTCGATGGCGGGGCTCGGCGAGCGGTCGAGGGACCTCGTGGACGCGTCGATGGCCTCGGCGGATCCGTTCCTTCGCGCCACGGTCGCGGAGTCGCTCGCGTTCCTCCCGGCGGCCGACGCCGACGCGCGCCGCACCCGGCTGGCGGCGGATCCCGAGGTGGTCGTGCGCCTCCGGGTCCTCGAGGGTCTCCGCACGCCGGCCGACGTCACGAGGAACCGCGGCCTCGTGGACGCGGCGCTCTCGGATTCCGATCCGGGCGTCCAGGCCGCCGCGGTCGCCGCGCTCGGGCAGCTCGAGGACCCCGCCTCGCTGTCGGGGATTCGCGACGCGGTGACGCGTTCGGCGTCCGGGACGACGCCCGCCGCTCCGGACGTCGCGATCGAGGCGATCGCGGCGGCGGAGGCGCACGCCTCGGAACCGGCGGCCCGCGAGATCGTGGACGCCGCCTACCGGCATCCGTCGGTCCTCGTCTCGCGCCTCGCGCGCCGGTCGCTCGTGAAGAAGTTCGGCGCGGACCCCTCGGCCTATCCGTGGCGCACGTACGACGCGAAGAGCCCGGAGGAGTACGCGGGCGCCGCCGCGCTCGAGCGGGAGTCGGCTCTTCCGGTCGTCCGGATCGAGACCGAGCGGGGCACCCTCGTGCTGCGGCTCCTGCCGCGCGAGGCGCCGCTGACCGTCCGGAACTTCCTGACGCTCGCGCGCCGCGGCTATTTCGACGGCGTGCGCATCCACCGCGTCGCTCCCGGTTTCGTCGTTCAGGACGGCGACCCGACGGGAACCGGGAACGGGGGACCGGGCTACGAGATCCGCGACGAGCTCAACACGACGCCCTACGAGACGGGGACCGTCGGCATGGCGCTGGCGGGGCCCGACACCGGCGGCAGCCAGTGGTTCGTGACCATGGCGCCGGAGCCGCATCTCGACGGCGCTTACACGGTGTTCGGGAGGGTCATCGCGGGGATGGAGATCGCCGGACGGATCGAGCAGGGCGATCGGATCGTGCGCGTCGCCGTGCCGCCGGAGAGGGCGCCGTAGGGTGCGCCTGCTTGCGCGGCTCGTCCAGTTCGCCGGCCTCGTGATCGCCGGAGCCGCCTTCTTCGTGGGCGTGATGGGGCATGACGAGCGGCGGGAGCTGCTCCTCCTCGCGTTCGGCGCCGCCGTCTTCACCGCGGGCTGGCTGCTGCAGCGGGGCGTGAGGTGACGGGGTGAGCGCGACGAAGGAGGGCCGGGGAGTGATCCTCTCGACGCGCGAGCTCCCGGAGCCGTTCGACACGCTGCGCGCGGACTTCGAGGTGCGCGTCCTGGGCTATGCGGCCTCCGAGCTCGAGCTCGCGGCGGAGGTGCCGGGCGTCGACGCGCTCATCTGCCTCGTCGACGACCGGGTGACGGCCTCCGTCATCCAGGCGGGCGACCGGCTCAAGGTGATCGCGAGCTACGCGGTCGGCGTGAACCAGATCGACCGCGCCGCCGCCGCCGCACGGGGGATCGCCGTGACCCACACGCCCAACGTGCTGACCGACGCGACGGCGGACCTGACGATCGCCCTTCTTCTGACCCTGGCGCGGCGGGTCATCGAGGGCGACAGGATGGTCCGCGCCGGCGGGTTCGCCGGCTGGGCGCCCGACCTCCTCCTCGGGCGGGACCTGAAGGGCAAGGTCTTCGGGATCGTGGGCCCCGGGCGGATCGGGAAGGCGGTCGCGCGGCGGGCGAAGGCGTTCGGCATGACGGTGATCGCGGCGGGGAGGAGCCCGCGGGACGAGGCGGACCCCGACGACCCGCCACGGGTCTCCTTCGACGAGCTGCTGCGCCGCGCCGACGTCGTGTCGATCCACGTTCCTCTGACCGACGAGACGCACCACCTCTTCGACGCGCCGACCCTCGCGAAGATGAAGCCGGGATCGCTCCTCCTGAACACGGCCCGCGGCCCCATCGTCGACGAGGTCGCCCTGACGCGCGCGCTCGACACGGGCCCGCTGGCGGGGGCCGGTCTGGACGTCTACGAGAACGAGCCCGCGATCACGCCGGCGCTGCTCGACGACGACCGCGTCGTCCTGATGCCGCACGCGGGCAGCGCGACGGTGGAGACACGGAGGGAAATGGCGCGTATGGTTGTCGAAGACGTTCGCCGGGTCCTGACGGGGGAGAAGCCCCTGCGCCCGGCGCCGCCCGAGGGAGGCCGCCGATGAAGTCGAGCTCGACGAGAGGGAAGAAGAAGTCCTCGTTCTCCTCACTCGACGCGGCGGCCGACGGCCTGCTGCGCCGCATGGCCCGAGGAGAGAACGCTCTCGCCTGGATCCAGGCCCGCTGGGGACGCATCGTCGGGGAGCCTCTGGCGCGCAAGATCGAGCCCACGGCGCTCACCGGCCGCCGCCTCACGGTCTCGCTGCTCGATCCGGCGTGGAAGAAGCCCGTCGAGGCGACGCTCTCGGAGCTCGAGCGCAAGCTCGCCCAGGAGCTGCCGGAGATCAGGCCTCGGGTTTCTCTGAAGTAGGGGCGGGGCTCGCCCCCGCCCGCGGGCGGCCGCGACGGCCGCCCCGACGTCGGATTCGCCCTACGCATACAGCCCGCGCACCATCGTGTCGTGCGCGACGCGGGAGATTCCCAGCATGTACGCCGCGATGCGGTGGCTGACTCCGTACTTCTCCGCCATCGTGGCGACGTCGCGGAACGACTGGACCATGATGTCCTCCAGCCGCTCGTTGACCTCGCTCTCGCGCCAGAAGAACCCGGCGCGGTCCTGGACCCACTCGAAGTAGGACACCGTGACGCCGCCGGCGTTGGCGAGGATGTCGGGCACCACGAGGATGCCCTTCTCGTTCAAGATCTCGTCGGCGCGCTGCGTCGTCGGGCCGTTGGCGCCCTCGACGATGATCTTGGCCTTGATGTTGGGCGCGTTCTTCGCGCGGATCTGGTTCTCGTTGGCGGCCGGGATCAGGATGTCGCAGTCGAGCTCCAGGAGGTCGGTATTGGAGACCGTCGTCGTGCCGGCGAGGCCCGTCAGGGTGCGATTCTTCTCGTAATGCGCGATCACCGCCGGCATGTCGAGTCCCTGGGCGCTCTGGATGCCTCCCTGGATGTCCGAGACCGCGATCACCTTGGCTCCCGCCTCGTGACACATCCGCGCCGCGATCGAGCCGACGTTGCCGAAACCCTGGACGACGACGCGGGCGCCCTGCAGGGTGAAGCCCTTGAGCGGGGCCGCCTCGCGCGCGATCAGCATCAGGCCGCGGCCGGTCGCCTCGACGCGCCCCCGAGAGCCGCCGAGCGACAGTGGCTTGCCGGTCACGACCGCGGTCACCGTGTGGCGCGCGTGCATCGAGTACGTGTCCATGACCCACGCCATCGTCTGGGGGTTCGTGCCCATGTCGGGCGCGGGGACGTCCTTCTCGGGCCCGAACTGATCCATGAGCTCGGCGGTGTAGCGACGGGTGATCTTCTCGAGCTCCGAGCGCGAGAGGCTCTGCGGGTCGCAGATGACGCCGCCCTTGGCGCCGCCGAAGGGGATGTTGACGACCGCGCACTTCCACGTCATCCACGCGGCGAGCGCCCGGACCTCGTCGAGCGACACGTTCTTGTCGAAGCGGATCCCGCCCTTGCCGGGCCCCCGGGCGATGTTGTGGAGCACCCGGTACCCGACGAAGACCTCGATCCGGCCGTCGTCCATCGCGATCGGAATCGAGACCTTGGTCTCGCGGACCGGCTCCCGGAGGACCTTGTACAGGCCCGGGTCGAGGCCCAGCTTCTGGGCCGCGAGGTCGAACCGCGACATCATCTCCTCGAAGGGGTTCGCCGAATCGGTCCCCTGAGGGTGGGACCCGATCGTGGGAAACTGCGGTTCGGACGGCGGCGGCGCGACTGTGCTCACGGTTGGCCTCCCATCGAGACTAGTTTCCAGGCGGCCCCTGCCGCCGTCTTCAGGCGGCCTCTGCCGCCCTTTTCAAGCGGCCGCTACCGCCGCGCCCGCTCCTTTAAAATGTCGGGGGATTCTAACAGCTGCAGGATGCCGAGGGTGTGAGCGGGTGGATGGAAAGCCGGGGGAGCTCGAGGACGGCGAGATCGTGCGCCGGATCCTGTCGGGCGAGGAGGACCTCTTCGAGGTGCTGGTCCGCCGCTACCAGGCGCGGGTGGTCTCGCACGTCTCGCGGATGGTCGGCGTCCGGGAGGACGCGATCGATCTCTCCCAGGAGATCTTCCTCAAGGTCTTCCAGGCGCTCGACCGCTTCAACCCGTCCTACAAGTTCTCGACCTGGCTCTTCCGGATCGCCGGGAACGCCGCGATCGACCACCTGCGCAAGCGGCGCCCCCGGACCGTCCCGCTGGAGGCCCCTGACCCGGAAGGAGGCGCCGGGCCGTTCCCGGTCGAGCAGCGCTCGCCGGGTCTCGACCCCTACGGCCGGCTGCGCAACGTCGAGCGCGGGGAGGCCATCCTGCGGGCGATCGAGGAGCTGCCGGAGGACTTCCGCGAGCTCATCGCGCTCCGGCACTTCGCGGGTCTGTCCTATGAGGAGATTGCGACCGTCAAGGACATGCCGCTCGGCACGGTCAAGAACAAACTCTTTCGCGCCAGAGCCGTATTGAAGGACAGGTTGTCGGGAGAAGTGACGTGACACCGTGCCCTCGCCCCCTGGATCCGATTGACGCCGAAGCGGTTGCCGCCGGCGCCGATCCGATCTATGCCCCGGACGCCGCGGCCCATGCCGCCGCCTGCGCCGCCTGCGGCGAGCGGGTGAGGGCCGCCGAGGCCCTCCCGCCGGCCCTGGAAGGCCTCTCGGAGGCCGTGGAGGCCACCCCCGCCCTGGAAGGGCTGGCCGGCCGGGTGACCCGCCTGCGGGCCTTCTCCTCCCACGAGCGCCGGACTTACGCCCTGTGGAGGGCGCCGGTCCTGCTGGACCTCGCGCTGGGCGCCGGAGGCGTGGCCCTCCTCGCCCTGCCGGCCCTGACCGCGTCGGAGCAGGTCTCCGTGGGCGCCGCGGCCCTGGCGCCCGCGCTCGCGCTGGTCCGGTCGGCCGCCGGTTGGGCGTTCGACGCTCTCCGCGTGGCCCCCGCCGGTCTGGAGGCGCTCTCCGAGGGCCTCCGCGGACAGAGCACCCTCGGGCTCGTGGCGCTCGCGCTCCTGATCCCCGCGGGCATCGGTCTGCGTCGGGTGCTGGCTCGGGTTCCCGGCCGCGCGGCGCTCGGCCGCGGGGTGCCCGGCCGCCGATGACGCGAAGCCGAACCCTCTTTCTATCGCTCTCCTTCCTGCTCCTCCCGGCGGCCGCGTCGCTCGCCGCCTCGCCCGCGATCAGCTCCGTCGGACACGACATCGTCGTCTCGCAGGCGCATCCGGGACGCGTCATCGCGGTGCTGGCGGACGTCCGGATCGCGGCGCGCGTCTCGGGAGACGTCGTGGTCTGGGGCGGCAACGTCTCGTTCGCTCCGGGCGGGTCCGTCGCCGGCGACCTCCTCGTCTTCGGTGGCTCGATCGAGGCGCCCCCGGACCGCTCCCTTCCGGTCGAGGGCCGCGTCTCGACGCCGGGTACGCTGCTGCGCCTCTACCTCTCGGAAATGCGACGCGCGCCGTGGGAGGAGTCGGTCGCGGCTGCCGGAGCGCCGGGATCGGTGCTCTCGGGTCTGCGCCTCCTGGCGCTCGCGGCGTGGCTCGCGGTCTCGCTCGCGCTGCTGTATTTCTTCGCGTCTCCGCTCGCGCGCGCCGCGATGTCGGCGGAGGAGGATCTCACGGCGTCGCTCTTCGCCGGCGCGCTCGGCGTGCTGACGCTGTTCCTGGCGGCGGGCGCGGCCCTGTCGCTGCTGCCCGGCGCGCTCGCGATTCCGATCGCGCTCGGGTCCGCCGCGATCGCGGTCGTCGCGAAGGTCTTCGGCATGGTGGCGATCTTCCTGCTCGTCGGGCAGAAGCTCGTCAAGAGCATGGCGCCGGGGAGGCGCCCGGACGCGTTCGCCCCCGCGAGGCGGCCCCTCGCGCTCGCCGCGGGCTTCGCGCTCCTCGGCGGTCTCTCCCTCGTTCCCTTCGTCGGCGCGCTCGTCTGGAGCGTCGCGTCGATCGTCGCGGTGGGCGTCGCGCTGGTCTCGCGTTTCGGAACTCCTAGATTCCGAGTGGCTTTCTAGCCGCTTCCCGCTTCCCGCTTCCTGCCCCTTCTCGCGTCGGATAGAGTCCTCCGACATGGAAATCCGCTCCCTCGGAGTGGTGGGCGGCGGGCAGATGGGCAACGGGATCGCCCACGTCGCCGCGGCCGCCGGCTGCCCGGTCGTTCTGCTCGACGTCGACGACGCCCTCCTCCAGAAGGCGCGCGGCACGATCCAGAAGAACCTCGAGCGCGAGGTCGCCAAGGGCAAGCGCACGGCCGAGGAGCGGGACGCCGCCCTCTCGCGGATCGTGCTGACGACGCGGATCGAGGATCTCGCCTCCGCCGACGCGGTCGTCGAGGCGATCGTCGAGAACGAGGGGGTCAAGAAGGAGCTCTTCGCCCGGCTGGACAGGGCGTGCCGGCCCGACGCGATCCTCGCCTCGAACACCTCGTCGATCTCGATCACCCGTCTCGCGGCGTCGACCAAGCGCCCGGAGAAGTTCATCGGGATGCACTTCATGAATCCGGTCCCGGTGATGGCGCTCGTCGAAGTCATCCGCGGCCTGGCGACCTCGGACGAGACCGCCGCCGCCGTCGACGCGCTGGCGCGGCGGGTGGGCAAGACGCCCATCGTCTGCAACGACTATCCGGGCTTCGTTTCGAATCGCGTCCTGATGCCGATGCTCAACGAGGCGATCGAGGCGCTGCGAGAGGGCGTGGCGACGAAGGAGGCGATCGACGGCATCATGAAGCTCGGCATGAACCATCCGATGGGACCCCTGACGCTGGCCGACTTCATCGGGCTCGACACCTGCCTCGCCATCCTGCGCGTCCTGCAGGAGGGCTTCGGCGATCCCAGGTACCGGCCGAGCCCGCTGCTGATCCGGATGGTGGACGCCGGCTGGCTGGGAAAGAAGACGGGCAAGGGGTTCTATGAGTACCCGGCGTGAGTCGCGACTAACGACTAACGACTAACGACTAACGACTAACGCATGTACTGCCAGGTCTGCGGGCTCAAGAACTCCGACGAAGAGGAGTACTGCGGCCGCTGCAATTCGAAGCTCCTCGTCCTCTCGGGCGTCGGCGTCGTCGAGGAGACGGGGGAGCCTCAGGAGGAGATCCCCTTCGACGAGCACCTCCTCGAGCGGATCTCGACGCTCGAGGACGTGGTCAAGCGCACCGCGGAGGCGGTCAAGTCGCTCTTCGAATCCATGGGCAACCTCGAGAAGAACCTCTTCGTCGCCCACACGGGCATCCTCGCGCTGCAGGAGACGCTGGAGCGCCGCGGCGCGGTGAGGGCGGAGGAGGTCGTCGACCTCTGGGAATCCAAGATGGACGAGCGCATGCAGGCGGTCGAGAAGAAGGACCGCTTCCTCGAGCGGCGCGACCGGATCATCGGGCGCTTCTCCGGCGCCGACCGCGACGGGTTCCTGAAGAAGCTCCGGGAGGCCGAGTTCGCGATCCTCGCCCTGGACGCGGACCGCGGCATCCGGGTCCTCGAGGAGCTCTACCGGTCGGACCGCGAGAACGTGGAGCTCGGCTTCTACCTGGCCGAGACGTTCTTCTCGGCGGGCGAGCTCGAGCGGGCCTCCGCGTACTTCAAGAAGATCCTCGCGGTGGACCCCTCGCACTTCGAGGCCCTCGTCTACAGCGGCATCGCGTCCTCGGAGTCCGGCGATACCGAGGCCGCAGAGGCCTCGCTCAAGCGGGCGATCGATCGCAAGCCGGACGCTTTCCTCCCGCACTTCGCGCTCGGAACTCTCTATGCCCACCTCTCGCGCTGGGAGGAGGCGGAGAGCGCCCTCGTGCGCGCGCTCGAGGCCGCGCCGGTGCCCTCCGCCCACATCCTGCTCGGCAACGTGCTGCGCGAGACGGGCGAGCTGACGCGGGCCATCCACGAGTTCGAGGAGGCCCGGCGCCTCGCCCCGGAATCCGAGGAGGCCGTCTTCCAGCTCGGTCTCTGCTACCTCGAGAAGAACTGGCTCAAGCGGGCGCTCGAGTGCTTCCAGCAGGCCCTCGAGAAGAACCCGCGGCGGCTCGAGTACCAGGAGGCCGTTCGCCTCCTCGAGGGCCGGCGCGGCTACGCGTTCCCGCGCGTGGACGGGCCCGGGGCCGCCGCCTTCAAGGACGCCGAGGAGAGCGCGGCGCGCGGCTCGCTCGAACGCGCCCAGGAGCTCTACCGGCAGGCGATGCGCGCGGAGCCGCGCAACCCCACGATCCGCGTCTCCTTCGCGCTCCTGTCGGCGTCGATGGGCCGATGGAAGGAGGCGATCGCGGCGTGCCGCGAGGTGCTCGCCGCGGACCCCGAGGACGTCGTCGCAGCGGCCGCCTGCTCGACTCTGGCCGAGGCCCTGCGCGCGGAGGGGCGTCCGCGCGAGGCGGCCGAGTTCCTCCGGGAGTTCCTCGACCATCGCCCGTCGAAGACGGCGCAGGCGGTCGGGTATTACGAGCTCGCGACGAGCCTCGCGGAGTCGGGAGAGGACCTCGACCTCGCGCTCGACTACGCGGGCCGGGCGCTCGCCGCGGCCCCGGAGGAGTTGAAGCCGTATCCCCTCGCCGCCCTCGGGTGGGTGCACTACAAGCGCCGCGAGTACGATCGCGCCATCGAGTGCCTGCGGCGCTCGAGCGAGCGCGCCGCGGTGCCGACGACCTTTCACCATCTGGGCATGGCGTACCTGGCGGCGGGCCGCGCCGAGGACGCCAAGGCCGCCTTCACCAAGGCCAAGACCGCGGCTCGCGGCGCCGGGATCGAGGACCGGATGATGCAGCAGCTGCGGTCGAACCTGCGCCTGGTCGAGAAGGTCGGGCCCCGCAAGAAGGAGCCGTCCCCCAAGACCGTCGAGAGCCGCAAGCCGTAAGCGGCGAGCGGAGAGCGCGACGCGGCGCGGCTCACGGCTCACCGCTCACGGTCAACGGCTAGCGGCCGGCGGCCCGGCCTTTGGTATCTTCGCTTTCCAAAATGCGCTGGTCCAAGTACTTCCTCCAGACCGTCCGCGAGGTGCCCGGCGACGCCGACGCGATCTCGCACGTCCTGCTCTCCCGGGCGGGGATGATCCGGCGCGTCGCGGGCGGGATCTACTCGCTGACCCCGCTCGGGTTGCGGTCGCATCGCAAGACCGAGACCATCGTGCGCGAGGAGATGAACCGCTCCGGAGCGCTCGAGGTGGAGCTGCCCATCCTCCAGCCTCGGGAGCTGTGGGAGGAGAGCGGCCGCTGGGCGCGCTACGAGCGGGAGGAGCTCCTCTTCCACCTGAAGGACCGCAAGGCCGGCGAGTACTGCCTCACGCCGACCGCCGAGGAGTGCGTCACGGCGATGGTACGCGCCGGCGTCACCTCGTATCGCCAGCTCCCGTTCACGCTGTACCAGATCCGGACGAAGTTCCGCGACGAGATCCGCCCCCGTTTCGGGCTGATGCGCGGCCGCGAGTTCCTGATGTACGACGGCTACTCCTTCGACGCCGACGTCGAGGGGCTCGTCCGGTCGTACAAGGAGCAGGACGCGGCGTACCGGCGGATCTTCCAGCGCTGCGGCCTCGACTTCACGGTCGTCGAGGCGGACTCCGGCGCGATCGGCGGATCGGCGTCGCAGGAATTCATGGTGCTGGCGGACACGGGGGAGGACGCGGTCGTCCGCTGTGCGGCGTGCGGTTACGGGGCGAACCTCGAGAAGGCGCAGACGGGCCCGCGCCCCGCGCCGTGGACCGACGAGACCGAGGCGCCGCTGGTGGAGGTGCCGACGCCGGGCAAGGGCGGCATCGACGACGTCGTCACGTATCTCGGGATCACGGCGTCGCGCATGATCAAATGCCTCGTGTACGAGACCGAGAAGGGCTTCGTCGTGGCGCTCCTGCGCGGCGATCTCGACGTCAACGAGGTCGCGCTCAAGAACGCGCTCAAGGTGGACCACCTCGCGCTCGCCGCCGAGGACAAGGTCGAGAAGGCCACCGGCGCGCCGGTCGGCTACGTCGGGCCGCACAAGCTGCCCGGCGACTCCGTCCGCATCGTGGCCGACGAGTCGATCCGCGACGCGGTGAACGCGGTCACGGGCGCCGGCCGTCGCGACTGGCACGTGGCCGGGTTCGTCCAGCGGCGCGACGCGAAGGTCGCCGAGTGGGCCCTGTTCGCGCAGGCGCGCGCGGGCGACCCCTGCCCGCGCTGCGGCAAGCCGCTGACGATCGCGCGGGGAATCGAGGTCGGCCACATCTTCCAGCTCGGCACCAAGTACTCCGCCGCGCTCAAGTGCGAGTTCACCGACGAGAAGGGCGAGAATCACCCGGTCGTCATGGGCACCTACGGCATCGGCGTGGGCCGCACGATGGCGGCCGCCGTCGAGCAGCATCACGACGCGGAGGGCATCGTCTGGCCGCTGGCGCTCGCGCCGTTCGAGATCGCGCTCGTCTCCCTGAATCCCTCGGACGAGGCGACGCGGCGGGAGGCGGATGCGCTCTACGACGGGCTCGTGAACGAGGGGCTGGACGTCTTCTACGACGACCGCGACGAGCGGCCGGGCGTGAAGTTCAAGGACGCGGACCTGATCGGCTTCCCGATCCGCGTCAACGTCGGCGGGCGGGCGCTGAAGGACGGCAACGTCGAGATCGTCTCGCGGCGCGACAAGAGCGCGCGCCCGACCCCCAAGGCGGACGCGGTGGCCGCGGTGAAGCGGCTGCGTTCCGAGCTCGTGGAATGAGGCGTCGCCCGTAGCGCGACGCGCGCCGATGCGAAAGATCACCCCCGAGGAGGCGCTCGAGTACCACGCCCGCGGGCGCAAGGGAAAAGTCGAGGTCGTCCCGTCCAAGCCCTGCCGGAAGCAGGA
>Ga0207658_10002735_pt1 | contig 12742 bp, 10 predicted proteins | sample KBSS33metaG_FD_184322 | JGI IMG/M metagenome (GOLD analysis project Ga0207658, IMG submission 184322) | Switchgrass rhizosphere microbial communities from Kellogg Biological Station, Michigan, USA - KBS S3-3 metaG (SPAdes) (version 2) | ecosystem: Host-associated > Plants > Roots > Rhizosphere...
GGCTCGACGGTGCGGGCGCCCGGGCCGCCCAGCTGGACCAGCTGGCCGACGACACCGCGGACGCCGGCTCGAGCGAAAACACTTATGTGGCGAGGGTTTCGGCCAAGTCGTCCGCCACGGCGGGCGGCCGGGTCGAGCTGGCCCTGGACACGTCCAAGCTGACCCTGTTCGACCCGGCCACCGGTCGCAATCTGTCACTGTCGCAGTGACCGACGTCCTCGCCGCGGTAAAGGACCGTCTGGCAACGTATTTCGCGGGCCGTGGCAGCACCGCCGAGCCCGTGGGTGCCAGTGTCACCTTCCTGGGCGCTGACCCCATCGACGTGCTGCGCTATGGGCCGACCGACGGCGACGTGTATCACTATGCGTCCCTGGGCTGTTCGCGCCATCCCATGACAGATCCGATGGACATGGTGGCCGACGGCATCAGCGGCCCGCGGGCAGAGACCGTGCTGTCCCTGCGCGGCCCCACCCCGACGGGGCTGGCGCGCTCGATCGCGGTGCTGGCGTCGGCGCCGGCCGTCGAGGGTCTGATCCTGGAACCGGGCGCCCTGATCGATCTGCAGCAGCCGGTCTGGCAGGGGGCCGCGTTCACCGCATTCCTGTTGGGCGCCAGCGAGATCGGCGACGTCGAACTGCCCGAGCCGTACCAGCCGGTGCGGATCCTGACCGCCACTCCGATCACCGCCACCGAGGCCGCCTGGGTGCGGCTCAAGGGTGCGGACGCCATGCGTGATGCGTGGCAGCAGGACGGCGTCGACGTCCTCGATCAGCGGCGCCGGGCCGCCGAACCGAGCTGACCGGCGTTAGGACGTGTTGTTGGGGCAGGCGACATCAGCCCACACGACATCACCCTCGGCCGGTTCGTCGGAGGACGGGTTGTTGACCCGGACCACGGAGCAGCGCGGCAGGAGCACCGGCTTGTTGCCGTTGAGCCAGTTGATCCTGACGGTGTAGCCCTCGGCCTCGAGGTCGCGGATCACGGCGTCCGCGCCGTTGGCGTGGGCGGCCGGCGCGGCGACGCCGGCAAGCGCGGCACTCGCGAGGGCAACCGCCATCGCGAGGGACTTGGTTCCGATTTTCATCCCGAAATCATGCCTGGCCTGCGGCATTCCGCGATGTGTTTTACGAAAGATACCGTTCAGTGCCGCGTTGCCGGCTGTTCACGCACGCTACAGCCAATGATTGCGGCGGAAGGTCCGGTACAACCCCGTGCACACCGTCACCATGACGGTCAGCACTATGAAGTATCCGTAATGCCAATGCAGTTCGGGCATGTTGTCGAAGTTCATGCCGTAGATGCCGGCGATCATCGTCGGCATCGCGGCGATGGCGACCCACGCCGAGATCTTGCGCATGTCGGCGTTCTGTTCCATCCCGACCTTGCCCAGTGCGGCCTGCACCAGTGAGCTCAGCAGGTCGTCGAAACCGGTGATCTGGTCGGCGGCCTGGCTGTTGTGGTCATGGACGTCGCGGATGTAGCGCCGGACTTCCTTGGAGATCAGGTCGTTGTGGTCGGACAGCAGTCGTTGCAGCGCCATGGTCAGTGGGTTCACCGAGTGCCGCAGTTCGACCACTTCGCGCTTGAGCAGGTAGATGCTCTCGATGTCGGTCTGGGTATGTGAGGAGAACACCGTCTGCTCGATGGTGTCGATATCGGTCTCGACCAGCGCGGTGACTTCGAGGTAACTGTCCACCACGTGGTCGGCGATGGCATGCATCACGGCGTATGGACCCAGCGTCAGGATGGTGGGCGACTCGTCCAGCCGGTGCCGTACCCCGGCCAGTCCGCTGTGTTCCCCATGGCGGACGGTGACCACGAAGTCGGGCCCGACGAACACCATGATCTCGCCGGTCTCGACGATCTCTCTGGCGTTGACGACGGACTCGTGCTCGACGTAGCTGACGGTCTTGAGCACCAGGAACAGGGTCTGGTCGTACCGTTCCAGCTTGGGCCGCTGATGGGCGCAGACCGCGTCCTCAACAGCCAGTTCGTGGAGCCCGAACACGTCGGCGACGGCCTGCATCTGATGCTGGTCCGGCTCATGCAGCCCGATCCACACGAAGGCGTCCGTGCCCGCCGCGCGAAGCTCGTGCACCTTCGACACGGCGGCGCCGTGGGTGTATTTGCCGGGGAGCCGAGTGCCCATGGAGTACACGCCGCAGTCCACCGTGGCGCGCGCGACCGGCACGTGAATGGAGCTGGCATCAGGGCCGGTGGGCGCCTTTTTCGGGATGGGCCGGAAGTTCGATGGTTGGAGTGCGCGGAACGAGGGCATGCGGCTGACCTCCCGTGGGGCGGACTGAGTGGGCCAATAGGCCAGTCGCAAATGCTACGCGGAACCCGCGAGTAACAATTGAGTGAAGTAGCCTGACGCGGTGTCAGATAAGACAGGTGCTGTGCGCACACCCCAGGTGGTCATCGATGATGCGGAGATTTTCGCCGCCCACGAAGGGGGCAAGCTCTCCGTAGCCCTCAACGAGCCGCTGGATACCCAGCGCGCTTTGTCGATCGCCTACACCCCGGGTGTCGCTCAGGTCAGCCGCGCCATCGCGGCCGATGCGACCCTGGCGAAGAAGTACACCTGGGCCAACCGCCTGGTCGCGGTCGTCAGCGACGGCAGCGCGGTGCTCGGCCTCGGAGACATCGGCCCGGCGGCCTCCCTGCCGGTCATGGAAGGCAAGAGCGCCCTGTTCAAGACCTTCGGTGGGCTGGACTCCATCCCGATCGTGCTGGACACCAAAGACCCCGACGAGATCGTCGAGACCCTGATCCGGCTGCGCCCGACGTTCGGCGCCGTCAACCTGGAGGACATCTCCGCTCCGCGATGTTTCGAGATCGAGCGCCGCGTCATCGAGGCGCTGGACTGCCCCGTCATGCATGACGACCAGCACGGCACCGCCATCGTGGTGCTGGCCGCGCTGTTGGGCGCCACCAAGGTGCTCGAGCGCGACATGCACGATCTCAAGGTCGTGGTGTCCGGCGCCGGCGCGGCCGGCGTCGCCTGCACCAACATCATGCTGGCCAGCGGCATTCGCGACATCGTCGTCCTCGACAGCAAGGGTGTGGTGCACTCCGGTCGTGAGGACCTGAACTCCTTCAAGGCCGAACTCGCCGGCCGTACCAACCCGCGCGGCGTCACCGGTGGCGTCGCCGAGGCGCTCGACGGCGCTGACGTCTTCCTCGGTGTCTCGGCCGGCCTGGTGCCCGAAGAGCTCATCGCCACGATGGCACCGGGCGGCATCGTGTTCGCGCTGTCGAACCCGGACCCGGAGATTCACCCGGACGCCGCCCGCAAGTACGCCGCGGTGGTGGCGACGGGCCGCAGCGACTTCCCGAATCAGATCAACAACGTGTTGGCCTTCCCGGGGGTGTTCCGCGGGGCCCTGGACGCGGGTGCCCGCCGGATCACCGAGGAGATGAAAGTGGCTGCCGCGCATGCCATTTTCTCGGTGGTCGGTGACGACCTGTCCGTCGACCACATCGTGCCCAGCGCGCTCGACCCGCGCGTGGGTCCGGCCGTGGCGGCCGCAGTGGCCGCCGCGTCGCAAGCCTGAGCACCGTGAGCCGCCGGGTCGCGGCGGGCAGTGTGGCGCTGGCCGCACTGCTTACCGCGACGACGGCGGGCTGCAGCACCGGGCAGTCCGTGCCGGGACCGCCGGCGTTGACCGTCGGGGCGGCGCCGACCAGCGAGTCGAAACTGCTGGCCCATCTGTACTCGGCGGCGCTGGGCTATTTCGGCATCCCGACCCGCGTGCGTCTGGTCCCGGATCCTGTTGCGGCCCTTGATTCCGCCGATGTGACGGTCGCGCCGGGTCTCACCGGTGAACTGCTCGCCAGGTTCGTCCCGCACGCCACAGCGCGGGCGGACGAGCAGGTGTACCGGTCGATGATCTCGGCGCTGCCCGAAGGCGTTGCCGCTGCCGACTACACCGCCTCAGCACAGGACAAGCCGGCCGTCGCAGTGACCGCGGCGACCGCCGACCGGTGGGGCAAGCGTGATGTCGCGGCGCTGCCGGGGCATTGCGGCGGGCTGTCCGTCGGCGTGGTGACGGGCGACGCGCACCCGGCTCGCGTGGGGGACTGTGTCCTACCGGCCGCTCGTGAATTCAAAGACGCCGCAAGTCTTTTCGACGCGCTGAAGGCGGGTGCGGTGACGGTGGCGTGGACCTCGACCGCGGCGCCTGCCGCACCGTCCGGCGTGACGGTGCTGACCGACCGGACCGCACTGATCCGCGCCGAGAACGTGGTGCCGCTGTATCGGCGTAACGTTCTCGCTGAGCAGCAGGTGTTGGCGCTCAACGGAATTGCCGGTGAACTGGACACCGCGACGCTGACCGACATGATCGGTCAGGTCGACAAGGGGGCCGATCCGGCGGCGGTGGCGGGCGCGTGGTTGGCCCAGCACCCGCTGGACCACTAGCCGAGCTTCGGCAGGACCCGTCCCGCGATCGCCGCGAACAGCCCCTGGTAGGCGCCCGACCCGGTGATGCGGACGATCACGTCGACGATCTTGGCGTCCGGTCCGACCAGCACGCGGGCGTGGCCCTTGCGGACGGCCTCGAGAATGATCTGGGCAGCCCGTTCCGGGGTGGTCAGGGCGCCCCTGTCGAACAGCTTGTTCAGGCCCGCGGAGTCGATGTCGGCGGCCGCGGTCGAGTTGCGCACGATGTTGGTCTTGATGCCACCGGGGTGCACCGTGGTGACCTTCACCGGATGGCCGGCCAGCTTCATTTCCTGGCGGAGGGCCTCGGTGAAGCCGCGGACGGCGAATTTGGCTGCGTTGTAAGCGGATTGGCTGGGTACCGCGAACAGGCCGAAGATGCTCGAGACGTTGACGACGTGCCCGTCGCCCGAGGCGATCAGGTGCGGCAGGAAGACCTTGGTGCCGTTCACGACGCCCCAGAAGTCGACATCCATCACGCGCTCGATGTCCTTGAACTGGCTGACCTCGAGATCGCCGGTGAAGGCGATACCGGCGTTGTTGTAGACCTGGTTGACCTTGCCGAAGTGCTTGACCACCTCGTCGGCGTAGAGCGTGAAGGCCTCCCGCTCGGCGACGTTGAGCCGGTCGGCTTTCACCGGGGCGCCGATGGCCTTGACCTGTTCCTCGGTCTTGGCCAGGCCCTCGGTGTCGATGTCGCTGATCGCGAGCAGCGCGCCCGAGCGCGCCAGCTCGATGGCCAGCGCCTGACCGATACCCGATCCGGCTCCGGTGATCACGCAGACCTTGCCGGCGAATCCCTCCATGAACGCTCCTTTGCGTTGGGTGACGGGGTCAGTGCGAACGCGACGGCATCACGCGCGACGTGACGCGCGAGAACAGGTCCTGGTACGCGCCCGAGCCGGTGGCCCGGATGATGAGGTCCAGCAGCTTGGCGTCGGGCCCGACGAGGACGCGGGCGTGGCCCTTGCGGACCGCCTCGAGGATGATCTTGGCGGCGCGTTCGGGGGTGGTCTTGGCGAGCTTCGCGTCGAAGGTCTTGGCCAGTTCTTTGGGGTCCAGGCCCTCGACCGCGGTGGAGTTGCGGGCGATACCGGTCTTCACACCGCCGGGGTGCACCGTGGTGACCTTGACGGGGTGGCCGGCCAGCTTCATCTCCTGGCGCAGGGCCTCGGTGAAGCCGCGCACGGCGAACTTGGAGGCGTTGTAGGCGGCCTGGCCGGGGACGGCGAACAGGCCGAAGACACTCGAAACGTTGATGACGTGGCCGTCGCCCGAGGCGATCAGGTGCGGCAGGAATTCTTTGGTGCCGTTGACGACGCCCCAGAAGTTGACGTCCATGACGCGCTCGATGTCCTTGAACTGGCTGACCTCGATGTCGCCGGTGAAGGCGATCCCCGCGTTGTTGTAGATCTGGTTGACCTTGCCGAAGTGCTCGGCGACGGCGTCGGCGTACAGCGCGAAGGCTTCCCGCTCGGTGACGTTGAGACGGTCGGTCTTGACGGGAGCGCCGATGGCCTTGATCTGGGCCTCGGTGTCGGCGAGGCCCTCGGTGTTGACGTCGCTGATCGCCAGCTTGGCGCCCGAACGGGCGAGTTCGACGGCGAGGGCCTGACCGATACCCGATCCGGCTCCGGTGACGACACAGACTTTCCCGGCGAAGCCCTCCATGAACACTCCCTTGTGGTCGATGCGCGTGTTGCTTGCGACAGTAGCCGGTACCGGCGGTGTCGGATAGCACCGGGTAGCGGCCGCGAGGCGCGGGCGCTACCCGATGGTACTCAACGGTACCAACCGTACCCAACCTGTGAATCATGCTAGGAAATGCCCGGCGCAACCCCATTTTTGTCGATTCTCGCTGCCGCTACGGCGACGCTCGCTGCACCGCTCCGCTTCTTCGACCCGACGGCAAGGAGTTGATTCCGATGACAGCATCATGGGGCTTGACCGGACCGCAGTTTCTGGGTGCCTATCTCGTCACGTACCTGCTCGCGCTGGCGCTGATGTACGGCTTCCGGACCGTGCTGACCCACACGGAAACCGATCCGGAAAATCCGCGGCCGCTACTCGATCCTTACGAGACCGCGTACCTGGCCGACGGCCCGGGCCGCGCCGTCAGCGCGGCGATCGCGAACCTGGCCTTGAGTGACCGTCTTCTGGTTTCCCGCCGCGGTGCGCTCACCGTTCCCGCCGGCGTCGCGCTGATCGATGATGTGGACGCTGCCGTCGTCGACGGTGTATCCGCGACGGCCCGCCGGAAGACCGCGATGCGGCGGCTGCGCAAGGACCCCCGCGTCATGGCGATCGGTGACCGGTTGCGCGCCCGGGGTCTGCTTCTCGACGGCGCTTCGACCACCGTGCTGCGCGCCTGCGTGCTGTTGCCGTGCGCAGTATGGGTCGTCGGACTGATCCGGTTGATGAACGGCATCGACCTACACCACAAGGTCGTTCTGCTGGTCGTCTTCCTGGTGGCCACCGGTCTCTCGACGCTCGTCTTGGTGCGGGCATTTCTCGCCGATGCGGCGCACCGTCCGTCCGCTGCGGGGCAACTCGCGTTGCAGGGCATGCAGAACCGGTACGAGTCCGGCGCGGGCCTGAATGAGCCTGCGACGGAGACCGGACGGATCGAAGCCATACGCCAGGCGCAGGTGGTCGGGGTTGCGCTGCTCGGGTTCACTGCGCTGACCGATGACGAGCTGCGCACCTCGTTGATCGGCAGCGTCGGTGTCGGCAGCGGCGGCAGTGGTTGTGGCAGCGGCGGCAGCTGTGGCGGTGGCGGTTGTGGCGGCGGTGGCTGTGGCGGGTGCGGCGGGTGCGGCGGATGACCACCGGTGCCGCTGGCCCCGCCGTCGGTATCGGCTGGCGGCCCGAGATCGACCTCACAATCGAGCGACTGCCCGGCGTCGAATTCATGGAGGTGATTGCCGAGGGTATCCGGCCCGCCGCCTTGCCGGAGTCGTTGGCGGCGGTTCGTAGTCGCGGAATACCCGTTGTGCCACATGGAATTTCGCTCTCATTGGGTGGTGCGGAGCGGCCAGAACCGGCCCGGCTGAAGCACCTCGGCGAGTGTGCCGCGGCCTTGGGTGCCCCGTTGGTCAGCGAGCACATCGCTTTCGTGCGGGCCGGCAACCGCGAAGCCGGTCATCTACTGCCCGTACCGCGCAGCCGTGCCGCGCTCGACGTTGTCGTGGCCAATGTCCGGATCGCTCAGGACGTGCTCGCCGTTCCGCTGGCCCTCGAACACGTGGCGTCCGTCGTGTCCTGGCCCGACGACGAATTCACCGAGGCGCAGTTCCTGTGCGAGATCGTCGAACGCACCGGCGCGCACCTGCTACTGGATGTGGCCAACCTGTACACGTCGGCCGTCAACTTCGGCGCCGACCCGCTCCATGCACTCGACACGTTGCCGTTGGAACGGATCGCCTACGTCCACGTCGCCGGTGGCGCCTTGCGCGACGGCGTCTGGCACGACACTCACACCGCCGATGTCGCCCAGCCGATCTTGGACCTGCTCGCCGAACTCGCGGGCAGGACGGTATTGCCGGCCGTCATGCTGGAACGGGACGGTGCCTTCCCCGCATCCAGCGTGCTGGCTGGTGAGCTGGCCGCCATCAGGTCGGCAGTCGGCCGAGTCGGTGGCGACGCCGTTCGGCCCTGGGGCGCGGGCCTGGACCGGCTACCCAGTCGATTGGCGGCTGAGCCGTCCGACAGCACGCGCCGGTTGCTGGCCGATGCCGAGGACTCGCTGTTGCAAGCGCTGCTGGGCCTGACCGGCCCGCCGCCGGGATTCGACGAACACCGGGTTGCGGTCGCCGGGTCCGCGTTGGCGCACAAGCGAGCGCACACTCACACGAAAATGAGCTTGCGTGCGAAATTCCGGAAGTTCGCACACAAGCTCACGTTCGATATTTAGGGAGCGAAGGCCTCGTCGATGATGGCCTGCTGCTCGATGGCGTGGACCTTCGAGCTGCCCGACGACGGCGCGCTCATGGCCCGGCGCGAGATGCGCTTGATGCCGGTGAGGCGGTCGGGGAGCAGCTCCGGCAGGCTCAGGCCGAACGTCGGCCAGGGTCCCTGGTTGGCCGGCTCTTCCTGCACCCAGAAGTACTGCTGCGTGTTTTCGTACTGGGCCAGCGTCGCTTCGAGGCGGCGCTTGGGCAGCGGGTACAGCTGCTCGATGCGGACGATCGCGATGTCCTCGCGCTTGTCCTTGGCCTTACGGGCCAACAGGTCGTAGTACAGCTTGCCGCTGCACAGCAGCACCCGGGTGACCTTCGACCGGTGCCGACGCCTTCTTCGTAGGTCGCCTCTTCGAGCACCGAGCGGAATTTGATCTCGGTGAAGTCCCGGATGTCGCTGACCGCGGCCTTGTTGCGCAGCATGGACTTCGGGGTGAAGACGATCAGCGGCCGGTGGATGCCGTCGAGGCCGTGCCGGCGCAGCAGGTGGAAGTAGTTGGCCGGGGTGGACGGCATGGCGACCGTCATCGAACCTTCGGCGCACACCTGCAGGAACCGCTCGATGCGGCCCGACGTGTGGTCCGGGCCCTGGCCCTCGTGGCCGTGCGGCAGCAGCAGCACGACGTCGGAGAGCTGGCCCCACTTGGCCTCGCCGGAGCTGATGAACTCGTCGATGATCGACTGGGCGCCGTTGACGAAGTCACCGAACTGGGCTTCCCACAGCACCATGGCGTCGGGGTTACCCACCGAGTAGCCGTACTCGAAGCCGACGGCCGCGTACTCCGAGAGCGCCGAGTTGTAGATCAGCAGCTTGCCGCCGGTGGGGGTGCCGTCGGTGTTGGTGGCCAGCAGCTGCAGCGGGGTGAACTCCTCACCGGTGACGCGGTCGATGAGGACCGCGTGCCGCTGGGTGAACGTGCCGCGCTGGGTGTCCTGGCCGGAGAACCGGATCAGGCGGCCCTCGGCGACCATCGAGCCCAGGGCCAGCAGTTCGCCGAACGCCCAGTCGATCTTGCCTTCGTAGGCCATCTCGCGGCGCTTCTCCAGCACGGGCTTGACGCGCGGGTGCACGTTGAAGCCCTCGGGCACCGCCAGGTGCGCGTCGCCGATGCGGGCCAGCAGCGACTTGTCGACTGCGGTCAGCAGGCGCTGCGGGATGGTCTGGTCGGACTCCACCGATTCACTGGGCTCGATTTCGTGCTTCTCGAGCTCACGGACCTCGTTGAAGACCCGCTCCAGCTGGCCCTGGTAGTCGCGCAGGGCGTCCTCGGCCTCTTTGAGGGAGATGTCACCACGGCCGATGAGGGCTTCGGTGTAGGTCTTGCGGACGCCGCGCTTGGTGTCGATGACGTCGTACATGTAGGGCTGGGTCATCGAGGGGTCGTCGCCCTCGTTGTGGCCGCGGCGGCGGTAGCACAGCATGTCGATGACGACGTCCTTCTTGAACGCCTCACGGAAGTCGACGGCCAGGCGGGCCACCCAGGCGCAGGCCTCGGGGTCGTCGCCGTTGACGTGGAAGATCGGCGCGCCGATCATCTTGGCCACGTCGGTGCAGTATTCGCTGGAGCGCGAATCCGTTGGCGCCGTGGTGAATCCGATCTGGTTGTTCACCACGATGTGGATGGTGCCGCCGGTGCGGTAGCCCTTGAGCAACGCCAGGTTCAGGGTCTCGGCGACCACGCCCTGGCCGGCGAACGCGGCGTCGCCGTGCAGCATCATCGGCATGATCGAGAAGCGGCCGTGGGCGTCGCTGTCGTCGTGTTCCTCACCGACCAGCAGGTCCTGCTTGGCGCGGACCAGGCCCTCCAGGACGGGGTCGACGGCTTCGAGGTGGCTCGGGTTGGCGACCAGCGACACGTCGATCTCGTTGTCGCCGAACATCTGCAGGTAGTGGCCGGTCGCGCCGAGGTGGTACTTCACGTCGCCGGAGCCGTGCGCGAGAGCCGGGTTCAGGTTGCCCTCGAACTCGCTGAAAATCTTCGAGTACGGCTTGCCGACGATGTTGGCCAGCACGTTGAGGCGACCGCGGTGCGGCATCCCGATGACCACTTCGTCGAGACTGTGCTCGGCCGCCTGGTCGATGGCGGCGTCCATCATGGGGATGACGGCCTCCGCGCCTTCCAGCGAGAAGCGCTTCTGCCCAACGTATTTGGTGTGCAGGAAGGTCTCGAAGGCCTCGGCGGCGTTGAGCTTGGACAGGATGTACTTCTGCTCACCGACCGTCGGCTTGTCGTGTTTGACCTCGACGCGCTCCTGCAGCCACTTCTGCTGCTCGGGCTCGAGGATGTGGGTGTACTCGACGCCGACGTGGCGGCAGTAGGCGTCGCGCAGCACCGACAGCACGTCGCGCAGTCTCATGAACTGCTTGCCGGCGAACCCGTCGACCTTGAACTCGCGGTCCAGGTCCCACAAAGTCAGGCCATGGGTGTTGACGTCGAGATCGGGGTGGCTGCGGAAGCGGGTCTTGTCCAGACGCAGCGGATCGATGTCGGCCATCAGGTGACCGCGGTTGCGGTAGGCCGCGATCAGCTCGATGATGCGGGCGTTCTTGTGGGCGATCGAGTCCGGGTTGTCGATGCGCCAGCGCACCGGCTCGTAGGGGATGCCGAGTTCGCGGAAGATCTCGTCGAAGAAGGCGTCGTCGAGCAGCAGGTGGTGCACCGTGCGCAGGAAGTCACCGGACTCGGCGCCCTGGATGATGCGGTGGTCGTAGGTCGACGTCAGCGTGATCAGCTTGCCGACGCCGAGCTCGGCGATGCGCTCTTCGCTGGCGCCCTGGAACTCGGCCGGGTACTCCATGGCGCCGGCGCCGATGATCGCACCCTGGCCGCGCATCAGGCGCGGCACCGAATGCACGGTGCCGATGGTGCCCGGGTTGGTCAGCGAGATGGTGACGCCGCTGAAGTCCTCGGCGGTCAGCTTGCCGTCCCGCGCGCGCCGGACGATGTCCTCGTAGGCGGCGATGAATTGGCCGAATTGCATTGTCTCGCAACGCTTGATCGCCGCGACGACGAGCTGGCGCGAACCGTCCTTGTTCTGCAGATCGATGGCCAGACCGAGGTTGGTGTGCGCCGGCGTGACCGCCGTCGGCTTGCCGTCCACCTCGGCGAAGTACCGGTTCATGTTGGGGAACTGCTTGACCGCCTGGACGATCGCGTAGCCCAGCAGGTGGGTGAAGCTGATCTTGCCGCCGCGGGTGCGCTTGAGGTGGTTGTTGATGACGACGCGGTTGTCGATCATCAGCTTCGCCGGGATGGCGCGCACGCTTGTGGCGGTCGGCACGTCCAGCGACGCGTTCATGTTCTTGACGACGGCGGCCGCGGCGCCACGCAGCGTCTGCGTCTGCGAGTCCTCGGCGGGCGCCGGCCCGGGCGCGGCGGCCTTGGCGGGGGCAGCCTTGGCAGGTGCGGCGGGGGCCGGGGCAGCCGGTGCGGCAGGGGCCGCGGCGGGCGCCGGTGTGGCCGGGGCGGCAGCCGGAGCCGCGGGTGCGGCGGCGGGGGCCGGGGTGGCCACGGCTACGGAATCTGTTGTGTCCGTGATGGGTTCGGGGTTGTAGTCACGCAGGAAGTCGTGCCAACTCGGGTCCACCGAGGACGGGTCCTCACGGAATTTGCGATACATCTCTTCGACCAGCCACTCGTTTTGACCGAATGGTGAAGGTGATGTGCTCACGGCCGCTATTCGCCTCGTTTCCTTCTGTCCGACGAGCGCCGGACCTCAGCCCGGCGTACCCGCCCTCTGTTGTGTCGGCGGTCGCCCGCCCCTGCGCCGCCTAAGGCTAACCCTTCGGCCCGATCCGTGGACGGCGGAAGCCCACAGATCGGTGCACCAATCTGTGCAGAGTTTGCTAATCCCGCGACTCGGGCAGGATGAGGAGCGTCGAGCGCCACCGCGCCGGCGCAGGCCCGAAGGCCGTCCGGGCGTTCTCGATGATCTTCTTGCTCATCAACCGGTTGCCGACACCGCCGATCACCGCGCCGACGCCGACCGGCAGCAGCTTGCCGAAGGCGATGGCGCCGCGCTTGAGCGTGTACTTCTTGACGAAGAACTTCAGCAGCCGCGAATTCAGTTGTGAGACGGCCGGTAGAGGTACCGTCGCGGCGCCGTCCGCCAGCCACGCGCCGCTGGTGCGGCCGGTGCCGAGCAGATCCCCGATGGCGTGCTTGCCTTCGTCGCCGACGAGCACCGCGAGGACCAGCGCACGCCGGCGCTCCCGCTGATCGACGGGGATGCCGTGCACCTCGGCCACCGCAAGGGCGAACACCGCGGTCGCTTCGAGGAACACCACGGTTTCGCCCGCGACCGCGGACATCGCGACGAAGGTGCCGATGCCGGGGAA
>Ga0207658_10002737_pt1 | contig 12730 bp, 15 predicted proteins | sample KBSS33metaG_FD_184322 | JGI IMG/M metagenome (GOLD analysis project Ga0207658, IMG submission 184322) | Switchgrass rhizosphere microbial communities from Kellogg Biological Station, Michigan, USA - KBS S3-3 metaG (SPAdes) (version 2) | ecosystem: Host-associated > Plants > Roots > Rhizosphere...
GTGGTGCCCAGAAGAGGACTCGAACCTCCACGCCGTTACCAGCGCCGCCACCTGAAGACGGTGCGTCTACCAATTCCGCCATCTGGGCACGGACGGGGTGCCGGATCGCGGTCCCCGTGGGTAGGAGCGCGCCTCTACGCAGCGGGGGCGGGGTTGTCAACGGCTCTGGCTTACAATTTGCCGGACGGTCCGGAGGGCGTCGCGCGCGGTCGTCGCGCGCATCAGCGCGGTTGCCCGGGGGGCGGGCTTGTGGCAGGGGCAGGCGCGCAGGTGCTGCGGCGCGGCATGCCCGGCGCGCGGCTTTCGAAGGACCGATCGCGATCATGAGCTCACGCCCCACCGACCCCCTCTTCGGCAAGATCGTCACGGTTCTGGGCGGCAGCGGCTATGTCGGCCGGCACGTCGCGCAGGAGCTGCTGGGCCGCGGCGCGCGGCTGCGGATCGCAAGCCGCAACCCGCAGAAGGCCTATTCGGTGCGGCCGCTGGGCAACCTGGGGCAAGTGCAGTTCGCCCGCGTTGACGTGACGCGCCCGGAAACGCTGGCGGCGGTGCTGGCCGGCGCGGACGCGGTGGTGAACCTGGTGGGCGCTTTCGCCGGCAACCTCGACGCGCTGCAAGGCAAGGGCGCCGGCCGCATCGCGGCGGCGGCCCAGGCGGCGGGCGCCAGCGCCTTCGTCCACGTCTCGGCGCTGGGCAGCGATGCCGAATCGGGAATCGACTACAGCCGCACTAAGGCCGAGGGCGAGGACGCCGTCCGGGCCGCGTTCCCGAGCGCGACGATCCTGCGCCCGTCGCTGATGTTCGGGCCGGACGACGCCTTCGTCATGATGTTCGGCAATCTGATCGCGCGGCTGCCCGCGCTGCCGGTGTTCGCGCCCGAGGCCAGGCTGCAGCCGGTCTTCGTGGACGACGTGGCCGAGGCGATCGCCAACGCGCTGTGCGATTCCGGGCGCTATGGCGGCAGGACCTTCGAGCTTGCCGGCCCCGAGGTCATTACGATGCTCGAGCTGAACCGGCGCATCGCCGCGGCGCAGGGCCGCTCGCGCACGTTCGCGGCGCTGCCCGATGCGGTCGGCGGGCTGATCGCCTCGGCCACCGGGTGGCTGCCGGGCGCGCCGATCACCAGCGACCAGTTCAAGCAGCTGCAGGCGGGCAGCGTGGCGACCGGCGCCGTGCCGGGTATCGAGGCGCTGGGCGTGTCGCCGCGCCCGCTCGGACTGTTCCTCGACCGCTGGATGGTGCGCTTCCGCAAGCACGGCCGCTTCGGCACCAAGGACATGAGCGCGGCCTAAGGGGTTGTTCCGGCTCCGCTTCGGCACCTGATCCAGCTTACTGGATCAGATCAAGACTCTCAGGCGTCCACTTCTGCGTAGTGGCTGGGGGGCTGGATCACTTCCATGCGCTCGCTCAGAAGCGGGCGAAAGGAAGGCCGCGACTTCATCACCAGGTACCAGCCGCGCGCCTGTTCGTGGCTCGACCAGTCGAGGCCGCCGAGGTAGTCGGCAACCGACAGCTGCGCCGCTGCGGCAAGGTCTGCGAGCGTCATCGTCGAGCCGGCGAGCCAGGGGCGGTTGTCGATCAGGTAGTCGATGTAATCGAGGTAGTCGTGCGCGAGCTTCATCGATTCGCGCAGCGCCTTGGCGTCGGGCGACTGGCGCAGCACGAGGCGCTTCTTCATGCGTTCGAGCAGCAGCGGGCCGGACACGTCGTTGTAGAAGTTCTCGTCGAACATCGCGATCAGCCGGCGAATCTCGGCGCGCTGTTGCGCGGTGCCGCTGATCAGCGGATTGCGATCGACGGTCTCCTCGAAGTATTCGCAGATGGCGCGGCTGTCGGACAGGACCACGCCCTTTTCGGTCTCCTTGATGACCGGGGTGCGGCCCGCGGGGTTCATCGCGAAGAGGCGGTCCTCGCCCTCCCACGGGCGGGCGGTCTGCAGTTCGTAGGCGATGCCCTTCTCGGCCATGAGCAGACGCACCTTGCGGCTGAACGGGCAGAGCGGGAACTGGAAGATGTGCCACATGGCGATTCCAGATGCCAAAGCGGGAAGGGGGCGTCCACCCGCGCGGGATTTTGCGCGGCGGGTTACGAGTGGATAAGTCCTTGCAGTTCGCCCGCTTGCACGCCGCAGGCGCCGCTCCGCCCTACGAGTCAGGGGGCTGCGACGGGCGGATTTCATCGCGACTGCGCAAGCCGTACCGCACTTTGCGGCGATGGCGATGATCGAGACCAGGATCGGCGAAGTGTCAACGCTGCGCGCTGCCACCCGCAGATGGGGCGACGCTGCGGAGCCGGACAAGAGTCCTTCGCTTGGGGGAGGGGGGCCGCTCGCGCCGCGAGTGGTGGAAGGGTTTGCGGTCAGGCGAGCATTCGCGTCGCCGCAAATTGGCCGACCATCGATCAGGCAGGATCAGATCAATCGCGCGAGAGCAGGAACACCGCGTGCTCGGCGCGAAAATTGGCTGCGGCGGCACTGCACTGGCGGTCGCCGGAAAGGAACCACCGCCCTTCGACCTTGATTCCGCGGTCCGCCACCAGCGCGCGGAAGTCGTTGACGGTCAGGTGGTGGATGTTGGGCGTCGCGTACCACGGGATCGGCAGCAGCCGCGTCACCGGCATGCGCCCGCCCCACAACAGCGAGACCCGCACGCGCCAGTGCGCGAAGTTGGGGAACGAGACGAAGGCGCGCCGGCCGATGCGCAGCAGGTCCTCGAGCACCTGGTCGGGCCGCATCGTCGTCTGCAGCGTTTGCGACAGGATCGCGTAGTCGAGCGACTTGTCGGGATAGAACGCCAGGTCCTTGTCGGCATCGCCCTGGATCACCGACAGCCCCTTGCCGACGCATACGCCGACGTCGACCGGGTCGAGCTCCATGCCGCGCGTGTCGCAGCCCTTGGCCCGCAGTGCCTCCATCAGCGTGCCGTCGCCGCAGCCCACGTCGAGGAGGCTCGCGCCCGGCGCCACGTTGGCGGCAATCACCGCGAGATCGGGGCGCAGGTTCACGCGGTCGGCTCGCTGAGCTGTGCGGCGAACGCCTGCGAAAGGCGCTCCATGTAGCGTTCGGGGCGCAGCGGTGCGTGGAACCCGACGCCTTCGTAAACGCCATGGGCATCGGCCGTGACGAGCGCGAAGCGGCGCACGCCAGCGTAGTCGGGATGGTCGAGGAACCAGCTCACCATGCGGCGGCCGAGCCCGTGTCCGCGTGCGCGCTCGTCCACCCAGACATCCGCGAGCCAGGCGAAGCTGGCACGATCGGAGATGACCCGGGCGAACCCGATCTGACCGTGCTCGGGATCGTAGGCGCCCAGGCAGTGCGAGCCGGCGTTCTGCCGCGCGACCTGCTCGCGGGCGATGCCCGGCGTCCAGTAGCTCGACGCGAGCCAGCCGTGAACGCGGTCGAGGTCGAGCCGCTGCGGGTCATCTGACAGGACGATCATATCCGTCTAGCCCAGAAAGCCGGCGACGACGCGGTCGAGCGCGGGCACGTCGAGCAGGAAGGAATCGTGCCCGAACGGCGCCGAGAGCTCGACGAAGCTCACCGGCAGGCCCGCGGCATTGAGCGCATGCACCACGTTGCGCGATTCCGCCGTCGGATAGAGCCAGTCGGTATCGAAGCTGACCAGGCAGTAGCGCGCCTTCGACTTGGCGAAGGCGTGGGCGAGCAGCCCGCCGTGCTCTTCCGCCAGGTCGAAGTAGTCCATGGCGCGGGTGATGTAGAGGTACGAATTGGCATCGAAGCGATCGGTGAACGACAGTCCTTGGTAGCGCAGATACGATTCCACCTGGAAATCGGCATCGAAACCGAAGGTCTTTTCGCCCGGTTGACCATCTGGCCGGTCCTGCAGCCGCCGCCCGAACTTGGCGGTAAGGCCCTCTTCGGACAGGTAGGTAATGTGGGCGGCCATGCGCGCGACCGACAGGCCCTTTTCGGGCCCCTTGCCATGCTGGTAGTAGTCCCCTTCGCGCCACTCGGGATCGGCCATGATCGCCTGGCGGCCGACCTCGTGAAAGGCGATGTTCTGTGCCGAGTGGCGCGCGGTGGAGGCGATCACCAGTGCCGCGCGGGTGCGCTCGGGGAAGTTGGCGGCCAGGCTCAGCGCCTGCATTCCGCCCATCGAGCCGCCGACGACGGCATGCAGCTGGTCGATCCCCAGCGCGTCGAGCAGGGCGACGTGGGCGCGCACCATGTCGCGGATGGTGATGACGGGAAAGCGCATTCCCCATGGCCGCGAGTCCGACCCAAAGCTGGCCGGGCCGGTGGAGCCCATGCAGCTGCCGATCACATTGGCGCAGATCACGAAGTAGCGATCGGTGTCGATCGGCTTGCCGGGCCCGACCATGCGCACCCACCAGCCAGGCTTGCCGGTCTTGGGATGGTTGGAGACGATGTGGTGGTCGCCCGTCAGCGCGTGGGCGACGAAGATTGCGTTGTCCTTGGCCGCGTTGAGCGTGCCCGCGGTCTCGTAGGCGATGCGCACGCCGGGCAGCACCTGGCCGCCGTCGAGCGGCAGCGGCTGGGCCAGTTCGAGCACGCGGCTCGCATCGAGGATCGGGGCGGTCGCCATGGTGACCTCGCCAAGTGGGGGAGCGTCGGTCGGGTGTCAATCGCGTGGGGCCGATGCACCGCCGCGCAAGCTGCACACCATACCCATTCTGCCCTGTGCAGCGCGGCCCGGCTGGGCTAAAGGCCCGCGCGTCATGAGCGAGATAGAGACCCGGAGCCGAGCCCCGCAGCCCAAGCCATGGATCGAGGCGATCCATGCCTATGTGCCGGGCAAGTCAAAAGGCAAGGATGGGCGCCCGCTCATCAAGCTGTCCGCCAACGAGAACCCGCTCGGCACCAGCCCGCTCGCCCTGGCGGCGCGTGCGCAGGCCCCGGCGCTCTATCCCGACCCCGACAGCACCGCGCTGCGGGCGGCGATCGGCGCGGCGCACGGCATCGATCCGGCGCGGGTGGTGATGGGCACCGGCTCCGACGAGCTGCTCAACCTCGCCGCGCAAGGCTATGCCGGGCCGGGCGACGAGGTGATCTACGTGCGCTACGGCTTCTCGGTCTACGACATCGCCGCGCGCCGCTGTGGCGCCACGCCGGTGATTGCGCCCGATGCGGACTACGGCACCGATGTCGATGCGCTGCTGGCCTTGGTGACGGAGCGGACCCGCGTGGTCTTCGTCGCCAACCCGAACAACCCGACCGGCTCGTATCTGCCTGCCGGCGATATCGCGCGGCTTCATGCCGGACTGCCGGCCGACGTGCTGCTGGTGGTCGACCAGGCCTACGGCGAATACGTTGCACCGGAGGACGAGGACGGGGCGATGGCGCTCGCGACGTTAAACGATAACGTATTGATAACGCGGACCTTTTCCAAGATTTTCGGTCTGGCCGGGGAGCGCATCGGCTGGGCCACCGGCGCGCCGGGGATCGTCGCCACGCTCAACCGCATCCGCGGCCCGTTCAACGTCTCGTCGACCGGCCAGGCGATGGCACTCGCCGCGCTGGAGGACACCGCGTTCGTCGAGGCGAGCCGGGTCCACAACCGGGATCGGCGCATGTGTTTCGTCAACAAGCTCATCGCGCTGAGCAACCACGGCCTGCGCCCGCTGCCGAGCCAGGCTAACTTCGTGCTGGTGCTGTTCGAAGGCAAGCTCACTGCCGAAGCCGCCTTCGACGGCCTCGCCGAGCGCGGCTACATCGTGCGCTGGCTGCCGGGGCAGGGCTTGCCCCAGGCGCTGCGCATCACCATCGGCAAGCCCGAGGACATGGACGCGATCGCCCTGGCCTTGCGCGAAATGGCGGAGGCGGCGCAGTGAGCTTCTCCCACGTCGCGATTATCGGCCTCGGCCTGCAGGGCGGCTCGATCGGGCTCGCCGTGCATGAGTACCTGCCGGGCGTCACCACCAGCGGCTACGACATCAGCGCCGCGAACCGCGCCCGCGCCGTCGAACGCGGTCTGGTCGACCGGGTCTGCGACACCGCGGGCGAAGCAGTGGCCGACGCCGATCTCGTTATCTTCTGCGTACCGCCCGGAGTGATGGGCCTCTCCGCTGAGATCGTGCGCGAGCATCTGCGTCCCGACGCGCTCGTCAGCGACGTGGGCTCATCGAAGCAGGCGATCGCCAAAGCCTTGGGCGACGCTCTGCCGGATCACGTGGTGATCCCCGCCCACCCGGTTGCCGGCACCGAGAACTCGGGACCCGACGCCGGCTTCGCGCACCTGTTCCGCAACCGCTGGTGCATCGTCACCCCGCCACCCAAGGTCGACATGCTGCGCCTCTCGCGCCTCGTCGCGTTCTGGGAGGCCTTGGGCGCCAACGTCGAGATCATGACCGCCGAGCACCACGACCTGGTGCTGGCGGTGACCAGCCACCTGCCTCACCTCATCGCCTACACCATCGTCGGCACCGCCTCGGACCTCGAGGACGTGACGCAAGGCGAAGTCATCAAGTATTCGGCCGGCGGCTTCCGCGACTTCACCCGCATCGCCGCCTCCGACCCGACGATGTGGCGCGACGTGTTCCTCTCTAACAAGGAGGCCGTGCTGACCATGCTGCAGCGTTTCACTGAGGACCTGACCGCGCTGCAGCGGGCGATCCGCGTCGGCGACGGCGATGCGTTGTTCAGCCACTTTGCACGCACCCGCGCGATCCGCCGTTCGATCATCGAGGAAGGCCAGGACGATGCACGGCCCGATTTCGGCCGCGGCGACCACGACGCCGCGACCCGGGGCTAAGTGACAGACGTGCCAGATACAATTCAGGCCGAAGGATCGGGAGCCAACTCGCTCCGCGCGCATTCTGGCGGCATGCAACTCTCCATTCAGACCGAACTCGAATACGCTCCCACTGGTCCAGGCGCGGTCGACGCCTTGCTGCAGATCGAGGCTGCGGTAATTCCCGAGCAGCGAGTGCTCAGCGCCAACATCGATTTGCCGCAGGTTTCGCACTTTGCACGCGTGCCAGCGCAGGCCAGCATCGGCGAGCGCATCTGGTTGCGGCTTAACGGCCCACTGACGGTGCGCTACAATGCCGTCGTTGCCGTCGAGCGCTTCCTAGCGACGCTCGAGACGCTGCCGGCCGTGCCGCAGCACCTGCTGCCGGGCGAGACAGTGGACTACCTGATGCCCTCACGCTTTTGCTCCTCAGACTTGCTACACAACTTCGCCGATGGCGAGTTCGCCGGTCTGGAAGGCGGTGCGCGGGTGGCGGGCATTCGCGACTGGATTGCGCAGACCCTCAGCTATGAGTCCGGTTCGAGCGGCGCCACGACTACTGCGATTGACACCTTCCTCAGCCGCAGGGGCGTTTGCCGCGACTATGCGCATTTGATGATCGCGTTGACCCGCGCCAGCGGCATTCCCGCGCGCTATGCCAGCGTCTACGGCCTGGGCGTCGATCCGCAGGATTTCCACGCGGTGGCCGAAGTGTTCCTCGACGGCGCCTGGCACTTGGTGGATGCAACCTGGATGACCACGCCCGACCGTGTCGCCAAGATCGGTGTCGGCCGTGACGCCGCAGACGTGTCGTTCCTGACGAGCTTCGGCGACCTGGAGCTGGTGGCTCAGTCTGTCAGCGTCGAGGCGGCAGTTCCGGTTCTGGGCTGATTGGGCCAGTCGCTTAGCCGATCAGTCGTTCAGCGCGTTGATCGCTTGAAGCACACGCGCTTCGATCTCGGCGCGGGGAAGGCCTGGTTCGATTCGCTCGCCAACTCTCATCGTGATCGTGCCCGGCCTCTTCCAGCGGCGGTGATAAAGTGGACCGCTGTTCACCGCGATCGGTACTACCGGCAGCCCCAACAACTTGTAGACGCCGGCAAAGCCCGCCTGGAGCCCCGGCTGCTTGCCATGCGGCACTCGCGTCCCCTCGGGAAAAATCACCAAGGGGCGTCCTTTACCGGCGAAGACCTTTGCATTTGCAACCATCGCCCGCAGCGCCTTGGCACCCTCATCGCGTTCGACCACCACGATGCCATAGCGACGCGCCGCCCATCCCCAACCCGGCAGGCGTGCTAGCTCTGCTTTCGGAAACGGCGCGGGGTGGTTCATCAGCACCGGCAGATCGATCGCTTCGTAAAAGCTCTCGTGCTTCATCGCGACGATCAGACCCTCGTCTGGAAGTTCCCCCTCAATCCGCAGCTTCAGCCCCAGCAGATAGCGCGCGCACATGCGATGGTACGCACTCCAGCCGCGCACGACGCGCCGCAGCGGCTCGTCGGCGATGAAGGCCGCGACCATCGCGCCCAGCACGAAGAACACCGTGCCGAAGTAGAAGGCCGCATAGAACGCTAGGTTGCGGACCACGTCTGCCGCGGTCGCAGTATCTTCCTTGCGCGCCATCACCGCCCCAGAAGGTTGCCGCCAGCGCGCGCCAGCAGTTTATGGTACTCGAGGAACAGCACGCTCAGGCTCGGTTGCGAAGGCACGGCATCCTTTTCGATGCGGATGTCGTCGGGTAGCTCGCGTGCCAGTTCCAGCGCGGCGCGGCGCATGTGCCAGTCGGCAGTGACGAGACGGATCGAGCGTGCGTGATGCTGGTCCACCCAACGCGCCACTTCGATCGCATTGGAGCGGGTGTCATAGGCGGCATAGCCCAATGTCACGCAGCATTGCATGAGCCGTCCCGGGACGTGGAACTGTGCCGTGAACTCACGCGGGCGCACCTCGCGGTCGACACCAGAGACCAGGAGTTGCGGCGCACCGCCGGCTTCCAACACCGCCAACGCGTGTTCGATACGCCCCTGGCTGCCGGTGAGGACGATGATCGCGTCGGTGCGCTTGCCGCGCCCGAGCGGCCCGGGCAGCGCGATGGCGAACCATATGAAGCCGAAGGCCCAGATCAGGAGGAGAAAGGCGGCGGTGCGGCGGAACATGATGAAGGCAGGCTACAGCATCTTGCGCAGCGCGTGGAGCACTGTCATCCGCGCGGTGATCATGGCCAGGCCGGTCGCCAGAACCGGCACCACTGCCAGGAGCAGCCAGTCGGTCCAGACCAGCGCGCCGTTGTCGACCATACCGGCGCCCAGGCCGGCGAAACGGCGTCCGAGAGCAAGGATCACTGCCATTGCGAGCGCCAGGCCCACCGCTCCACCGCCGGCGGCGTCGAAGCCGATCGAGCGCTGGAACACGCGCGCGACTTGCGCGTCGGTGCCTCCCAGCAGGTGTACGATTTCGATCACGTCGCGATTGGCTCCGAGCGCTGAGCGAGCGGCCAATAGCACTGCGGCGGCAAGCGCCGCAGCAAGCAGCGCAACGATAGCGATGGCGAGCAGGCGCAGCGAAATCATCGCGTCGAACACGGGCTTGAGCCAGTTCGATTGGGCATCGACGCGCGCCGTCGGCGCCACCGGACGAAGCCGCGCCTCGATAGATGCCAGTTGTTCGGCCGTAGCCGGTCCCCGCAGCCGGATGTCGATCAGCGCAGGCACAGGAATGGCGGAGCCGGTCGCCGCAGCAATGCCGGTGCCGAGCCAGGGCTCGATAAGAGTATCGAGCTCCTCCTGCGGCACTTGTCGCAAGCCGTCGAGGCCGGGCAGGTCTTCGAGCGCCTTAGCCGCGGCACGGGCTTGAGCCTGCCGGATCTCGGCCCTTGGCTCGAGGATCTGAACGGTAACCCCGCCTTCGATCTCGGCCCGGGCGGCCGAGACTGCATTGCCGAGCGCCAGCCCCGCGGCAAGCGCAATCGCCGTCATCGCGACCATGATCGCGATGACCCATGGCATCGGCCCGGACATCCGGCCCTGCGGGATCAACTCGGGCGTGCGCGGCTGCAGTACGCGCCGTCCTGCTTCGCGCCCCCTGTCGACCATCGCGCGCGGGCTCATGCTGGACGCCGCGGCGGATAGCGCAACGCGCCAGTGGGATCGGAGAGGCGGCCTGCATCGAGCCGCATGATGAGGCTGTCAGGCACGCGGCGCAGCAGGTCGAGATCGTGGGTGGCGACTACGACAGTGGTGCCTTGCCGATTGAGCATCTCGAACAGACGCATGAGCTTCGCCGCCATCTCTGCATCGACGTTGCCGGTCGGTTCGTCCGCCACGAGCACCGCCGGGCGGGCGATCACCGCGCGGGCGATCGCGACGCGCTGCTGCTCTCCGCCCGAGAGCGTCGCCGGACGGGAGTCGACGCGGTGCGACAGGCCCACCCAGTCGAGGATGTCGCCCACGGGGCCGACCAGATCCTTCTCCAAATGCCCGGCCACGCGCAATGGCAGTGCCACGTTGTCGAAGGCGGAGAGATGTGGGACTAGGCGGAAGTCCTGAAAAACGACGCCGATGCGCCGCCGCAGCCACGGCAGGCGTGCACGCGGCAGGGTGATGGCGTCGGTGCCGAACATGCGAATGGCGCCCCGCGAAGGCCTCTGCGCCAGGTACAGCAGCTTGAGTAGCGAAGTCTTGCCGGCGCCGCTCGCGCCGGTGAGGAAGTAGAAGCGACCCGGGAACAGGGTGAACGAAAGATCGCTCAACACCTCGCGATCGGTGCCGTAGCGCAGGCCGACGTTGTCGAAGTGAATGATTTCGCCGTCCGCGCTCATGCCCGTCTAGTTCTGTAGCCCTGTCATTTTGCCGTCGGGTCCGAACGGGCGACAGCGGGGCCATAGCGGACCTTGCATGTGGAAAAAAGGGCGTCAGATCACGAACCCACAGGTCACACGCTTGTCGCGCGTGACTCAACCGTGCTTAGGAGGGCGACCATGATCATAGCCTGCCCAGCCTGCGGTACGCGCTACGCCGTCCCGGACAGCGCCATAGGCCTCGAAGGCCGGACGGTGCGGTGCGCGAAGTGCCGCCACAGCTGGTTCCAGGATGGTCCCGAGCTGGCCATGCAAGCGCCCACGGCCCCAGCGGTTGCCATTGCGACAGCGGCGCCCGAATCAGCTCCTTCAGTTCCTTCCGCCCCGGCGTCCGCTCCCGCACCAACCCGTCCCCCAACGCGGCCGGCGATCGTCACGCCGGCTCGCGAGCGACCCGTAGCCGCGGCGCCGATACCGCAGCCCGTGCCGCCGCAGACCTCTGCACCCGCCGCCGTCGCGCCCGGTCGCGAGCCGCTTGCCGAGCTGCCGGTCGCGCCTGCCAGCGCTCGGCGCATACCGCCATCGTATTACGACGACACTGTCGCAGAGGTATATGCGGACGAGGCGCCGTCGAGCTTCGACCATGCGCCGCCTTTCCGCCCCCGTCGCAACTGGACGAAGATCGCGACCTGGGGCGCGGCGGTGTTTGCGCTTGTCACGCTGGGGCTCGCCGGGGCAATTGCGTGGGGTGGGCTGCCGGATTGGGTGCCGATCCCGCGCGCGACCTTCGAGCAGGCTCAGCCCGACCTCAAACTGGATTTTCCTCGCAACCGGCAGGATCGCAAGCCGCTGCCCGACGGCACCGAGTTCTTCAGTGTCAGCGGCACCATCAGCAACATCGGCCGCGAGACGCGTGCCGTGCCATCGCTTCTGGTGGTGCTGCGCAACCAGCGCGAGACGGTCGTTTATGAAAAAGAAGTCGTCCCCTCGCGCCGCCAGCTCGCACCTGGCGAGACGATCACCGTCAACGAGGCTTTGACTGACATCCCGAAGGCCGCAGCTTCTGCCGAAATCGGCTGGAAGCCCGACTGATGTCCGCCGCAGCGCGGCTCGAAAATAAAGGTGGCCACCCGCTTGCGGCGCCCCGCACCCTTTGCTAATGGCCCGCTCCTGCCCGGGGCGCCTGCCAAGCCGCTCCGTGATTTAGCGGTCGTGGCGGAATTGGTAGACGCGCAACGTTGAGGTCGTTGTGGGCGAAAGCCCGTGGAAGTTCGAGTCTTCTCGACCGCACCAGCAGCCTTCGTGAGGCTGTACAGGAAGTCCATCAGGTATCCTCCAAGCTTACCCCAAACGGGGGACTGGAAGGGGGGTTGAGAATGGGCTCCTTCTGCCAGATTGCAGTGATCGTCTGGCCAAACGCCGCAAGTTGCTTGGTGCTTGGCAAAGTTACCTGAGCTGGGGCAGCTAGGTTCTGCCTCTTACAAATGCCATCTTACCAATAGCGTCAAACCGTTGCGGCCGCCACTCGACTAAGGTCGTTAGTCGGCAAAGCGGCGGCATAGCGGGCACTTTTCCCTGCTGCAGTGAGATCCGCCCTGCATTGCATTAGGCTCGATTTATGACGCGCGGGGCCTTGAAGGCAGTGCACACATCGAGTTCGGGGGTGGGGATACTGAGGCTCGTTGCTACCCTATAGCCCAAGTCTGCGGGAGCGCGAGCGGCCGAGCCTTGCTGTAACTCATTTGACAGCGAGGCCCCGTTCAGCGCCTTGATGCCACGCTCTATCTTGCGGGTGCGTAGCAGGGGCTCCAGCTGTGGATCGCGGTGTAAGCTCTTGGCCATGCCAACCATGCAATCAGCGACGCGATCGACTCGCGGGCGGCCAAGGGCACGCGCAGGGCAGCGACCGACCCGCCGACCTGCGTGTGAAGCCGGATGGGCTTGGAGCAGCTGACTAACTCGGCACTCGTATCCGGAAGCGCGCCTTCTGCTTGATCGCGATCGGTGTCGATCAGTTTAAACAAATCAACGATCGTTACGGCCGTACAGGAGGGGCGCGCGCGCTGCTTCACATCATGGTCGTCGTGCATTCAAGGTCTCCTAATCGTGAAAGCGGCGTGAAGCGGCTGGAAAATGGCCGAGTTTCGAGGTAGGTGGCCTTGGGCTGTCAGAACGCAATTACCGAGGTGATCGACTGCGATGCGAGGCTGGCAGCGATCGCCTC
>Ga0207658_10002738_pt1 | contig 12730 bp, 9 predicted proteins | sample KBSS33metaG_FD_184322 | JGI IMG/M metagenome (GOLD analysis project Ga0207658, IMG submission 184322) | Switchgrass rhizosphere microbial communities from Kellogg Biological Station, Michigan, USA - KBS S3-3 metaG (SPAdes) (version 2) | ecosystem: Host-associated > Plants > Roots > Rhizosphere >...
CGACGGCGTGGCCGGCCGCCGTGTGACGCGCAACCGTCGCGCCGAGACCGATTTCGATGTCGTCCGGGTGGGGACCAAACACGAGGAGATCGACCGCCATGCGCCCGACTGTACTCCGGCGCGCGCGGAACGTGAACGATCTCTGTGAAGTGTCACCTTGACGGCCGCCGCCCCTATCGTCATAAATCGATAGTCATGGACGATTCGGTGCCACACGATGGCGGCCGGCCGATAGTGCTGACCGCGCCGCTCACTGAAATCATCGACCACGCCGGTTACTTCATCCAGATGAGCATGGCCTCGCTGCCAATCTGGCTGGAGCGCATTCTCAACGACAAGTATCCGAAATGGCGTGACGTCGAGTACGACGCCGACGGCTCGGCGCGTTACATGCCCGCCGGCCTGCGGGTCGTCGAGGCCTCGCTGCTCCGGCGGTTTCCTCCGGAGGACATCGTCTGTTCCTATCCGGCCGATCTGCACAAGTTCGTCGGTCCGCGCACGCGCGTCGTCGCCGTGTCCACCCACAATCCGCTGGGCGTCACGTTTGCGGCGGGCGTCTACACGTCGATCTTCGGCTCGTCCCGGGAGCCGATCAACTCGCACTACGCGCGCCAGCTGTTCGCGACGATCAAGGCGAGCGGCTTCCGCGATCGGTTCAAAGTGATCGTCGGCGGATCGGGCGGATGGCAGATCGTCCAGACCAACAGCTACGACGAGCTTGGCGTCGATTGCGTGATCGAAGGCCGGAGCGAATCGATCGACACGCTGGAGGTGTTCGAGAAAGCGCTTCGCGGCGAGCCGCTGCCGCGCCGGCTCGAGGTGCAGCATCCGAAATCGAGAGACGAGATTCTGTTCCCGGACAAGAGGACCACCTTTGGCGTGGTCGAGATGACGACCGGTTGCGGCCGGCGCTGCCAGTTCTGCGTCCCCGACCTGAACCCGCAGATCGATTTGCCGAAGGACAAGATCATGGGCGCCGTCCGCGCGAACGTGCGCGACGGCAACCAGCAGATCTCACTGGCGACGGAAGACATGTTCATCTGGGGCCAGGTGCACACCGACACGCCGTTCTACTTTCCCAACCGCGAAGCGCTGCTCGATCTGTACTCGGACATCGTCGACACTCCGGGTGTCGAGCACCACGTGCTCAGTCACGCGACAATCGCGCCGGCGGTCGTGGACCCGGTGCTGATTCGAAAGCTCTCGGAGCGGCTGCTCGACAAGAGTCCGATCCGGCTGCCGACCCTCAGCACGCATCCGCAGCGGCGGGCGCTGGTGCCGCTGATCGGGCTCGAGACCGGCTCGGTCAGGATGGCGAAACAGATCATGCCGAGCAAGGGCGTGCCGTTTCCCATCGAGGAGTGGCCGAGCGTCGTCGTGCACGGGCTGTCGATCCTCAACGCCAACAACTGGTTTCCCGCGATGACGCTGATCGTCGGGAATCCAGGCGAGACGGACGACGACTGCCGGGCCACGCTGGACCTGATTTGCGAGGTGGAGCGCCGCGGTCTGTTCGCGTTTTTCATTCCGTCGATCTTCACGCCGCTCCACGACACGCGCATGGAGAAGGCGAAAGGCGTCACCGAGACGCGCGAGCTGACGCCGCTGCAATGGCAGTTGATCATGAAGTGCTGGAAGATGAACCTCCGTCCCGGCCAGAACGCCTGGTGGGCGCCGACGGCGTGGCGCGTCGGCGCGCTCGGCCTCTGGGCCGCGAGGCTTCGAAAGCTGAATGGGCCGTCGTTCACGTGGCCGTTGCTGATGTTCGCCGGCGTCGCGCCCGAGCGGATTCTGCAACACTTCGGCAAGCTGCACGCCGGTCGGCCGTTGACGATCCGGAGCCGCAAGGAGCTGCTGACCACCATCAAGCCTCACCAGTGGCGGTACCTCCGTCCCGACACCGGCGATCTGCCCGACGGGTTCACCGCGCCGCCGCCCGAGCGCGGCGGTAAGGTCATCCCGTTGACACCTCGAGCAGTGGCCTGAACGTTGTTCTGACCAGCTTGAAATCCGGCGGCCGCCTGCACATATTGGAGAAATCCACACGCGAACGAGAAGGAGGTCACTGATGGCGAGTGCGAAGAAGGCCGTGCCCGAGGGTTACCACACAATCACTCCCCAACTGACGGTCGACGACGCGGCGCGCGCGATCGACTGGTACAAGAAAGCCCTCGGCGCCGAAGAGCTCGGTCGCAGCAACGGTCCGGACGGCAAGGTCATGCACGCCGAGCTGAAGATCGGCAGCTCTCGAATCTTCGTCAACGATCCGGTGATGGACAACAAGGGCCCGAAGGCCTACGGTGGTTCGCCGGCGGCACTGTGGCTGTATGTCGAGGATTGCGACGCCCTCTTCACGCGAGCGGTCACAGCCGGCGCTCAGGTCCGCATGCCGGTCGACAATCAGTTCTGGGGCGATCGCATGGGCGCGTTCGTCGATCCGCACGGATACAGCTGGTCGGTCGCGACGCGGAAGGAAGACCTGACGAAGGAGGAAATGGATCGCCGCGCTCAGGAATTCTTCAAGGCGTTCGCCAAGAATCAACCACAGCCGGCCCACACCTAGTCCCACATCGTCGATTTTGGCCTGCCGGCGGGTGCGCGTCCGTTCCGCGGACCGCGCCCGCCGCGGGCGAACCCCACCGCCAACTAGTTGACCCAATCGGCTTTGCGCTGTCGCACGCTCCGTACCCCTGATTGACACCTCAGGCGGCGCGACATACATTTCAATCTTCGGTCGCATCCCAAGCGTTTCCATATGGTTGGCAGAACCATCGGCAAGTATCGTGTCGTTGCAAAGCTCGGCCGCGGCGGCATGGGCACGGTCTACCGCGCCGTCGACGAAACCCTCGACCGTGACGTCGCGATCAAGATTCTCAACCCCGAGTTCGCCGACAGCGATGTGATGAAACGCTTCCGCGCGGAAGCGAGCATGCTGGCGAAGCTCAATCATCCGGCGATTGCCACGATCTACGAGCTCCATCGATCCGACGAAGACCTGCTGATGGTGATGGAGTTCGTACCCGGCGAATCGCTCGATCAGTTCGTGCAGCGAAACGGGCCGGTCGAACCCGAACGCGCCGCATACCTGCTGGCCCAGGTACTCGACGCGATCGGGCACGCGCACGCGGCGGGCATCATCCACCGCGACCTCAAACCGTCCAATGTGATGGTGACGGAACGGGGCGCGGTGAAGATCATGGACTTCGGCATCGCGCGCGTGCGTGGCGCCGAGCACATGACGACAGACGGCTACATGATGGGCACGCCGGCCTATATGTCGCCCGAGCAGGTGCTCTGTCAGGATGTGGACGGACGATCCGATCTCTACTCCGTGGGCGTCATGTTTTACCGGCTGTTGACGGGCAAGCTGCCGTTCGAAGCCGACACGGCGATCGGCATGGTGCAGAAGCAAATCTCCGACGCGCCGACGCCGGCCCGGCTTCATCGCGCCGACTTGCCGTCTTGGGCCGTGGCGATCGTGGACCGCGCGCTCGCAAAGTCGCCGGCGGATCGCTATCAGACAGCCGAAGAGCTGCGTAAGGCGTTGCTCGACGCGATCAACGACGCGGCGGTGGAAGCGAAGACGCTGGTGCTGCCGTCCCTGGAGGGGCACCCGCGATGGGGCGCTGCGCGGGGCCCGGATCCCGACGCAGAGACCTCGATCGCCGCAGCGCCGTCACGTCCCGCACCGACAGAATTCGTCGTGGTGCCGCGACGCGCCGCACCAGCCACCACACCAGGTCCGACCGCGAGTCCGGCGCCGTCGGCCGCTCCGCAGACGGCCGCGTCGGTGCCGGCCGCCCAGCCGGCAGCGGCACCGAAGCCCGTGCCCGTCGCTCGAACGAGCGGCTCGAACCATGCCGCGGCGCGCGCCGCGGTTGCCCTGGTCACCGTCGCAACGCTCGTGATTGCGATCCTGGCCTGGAGGCGATCGCAGACACCCGTACCACCGCCATCCGCGCCGGCGGAGACAGTGGTGGCTTCGCCGGCCGCAGCGCCACCCGCGGCGAAGGCTGATGTCACGCCGGCGGCTGCGGAACCCGCCTCCCCGCCCGCGACTCCGGCACTTCCGCCGTCGTCGCCGGTGGTCGACACCGCTGCCCGCACCAGCAGCGCGACGCTACCCGGAACGTCGCCATCGGCGGGAGCGCGGGCACCTCGCGCGGCACGCGGTACCGCGCCACCGCCACCGGAACCGCCACCTGCGCCGGCGCCGGCAGAGGCGCCACCGCCTGTCGTCGTCGCCGCGACTCCATCGAAGCCGGTGGTCGCGCCGGTCCAATTCCGCGCGAAGATCCTCGTCAAACAGGACGATAAGTCGCGCGAGCGGGACGCGACGGTGCGCCTCGCGGACGGGCAGGTCACCGTCACGGGGCCTGACCGCACGATCGTGGGTGCGCTGCCGTACGAGGCGGTGCTGAGCGTGATCTACTCCAAGTCGAAGCAGCCGCTGTGGGACGGCCCCGCCGGCGCCACGCCCATCCAGCAAGTCGACGGCGGCGCGTTCGGCTTCCTCAAGGGCGGACGGCACTGGGTGTCGCTGCGCTCGAAGGAACGGTTCATCGTCCTGCGCGTCGAGGAAAACCAGGTCGCCAGCGTGCTCTCGCTGATCGAGGAGCGAACGGGCAAGACGACGGTGCGCGTCGCGGAGCCCAAAGGCAACCAGTAGCAGTGTTCGCGCTCGCGTATGTGGACGGTGGCATGCCTCACGTGCACGTGCTGCGGGTCGGCGAAACCCTCGTCGGCCGCACGCCGGCCTGCGACCTGATCATCAACGCCCCGTCAGTCTCGCGCCGGCACGCGCGGCTACGCGTGGTCGGCGGGCGCGTGTTCGTGCGCGACGCCGACAGCACGCACGGCACCGCGGTGAATGGAGTGCCGATCTTCGAGGAACAGGAAATCGTGTCCGGCGACAGGCTGCTCGTGGGCGAGGTCGAGATCACGCTGATCCAGGACCTCCCTGAATCCGAGTTGCGTTCGGAGTCGCATCAGGTGCTGGGCCAGACCGGCCATCTCGTTCGACGCGTTGACGACGACCGCGCCGTGACGCGCGCCGCCCCAGGGGATCTGAATGCCGCCGCCGACGTCGCGCCCCTCGCGCCGCCACGGTCCGAGCGGCGCGGCGGCAACGATCGGCGCACAGTGGACCTCGGACGTCTGTCGCGCGTGGCGCAGCAGCTGATGCAGGAGACGTGGCGGCGCGAGCGGCTGCAGCGACACCACTCGCCTGGCGTGATCGAGCGCGTTCTGCAGGGCACCGACGCCGACCAGCGGTTCATACCGCAGCAACGCGACGTCACGGTCATGTTTTGTGACATCGTCGGCTTTACGACGCTCTGCGAGCAGCTGGAGCCGGCGGCGATTGGCGACCTGCTCAACAGCTTCTTCGGCCAGATGGCCGACATCATCTTCGACCACGAGGGGACACTCGACAAGTTCATCGGCGACGCGATTCTCGCGGTCTTCGGCGCGCCGTTCGATCAGCCCGACCACGCTGCACGATGCGTGGCGGCGGCGCTGGCGATGCGCCGGCAGCTGGCGCACTTCAATCTCGAGCAGCCGCACCCTATCCGGATGCGGACGGCGATCAACACCGGCCGCGCCTTGACCGGCGACATCGGATCGCCGAAACGGCGCGAATTCACGGTGCTGGGCGACGTGGTCGGCATCGCGGCCCATCTCGAAGCGTCGGTGGCGCAGCCCGACCAGATTGTCATCTCGGACAGGACGCGGGAGCAGCTGGGCGCGGCGTTCCAGCTGCGCCCGCTCGGTGTCGTGTCACTCCGCGGCCGGGAGTCGAATCTGGCGGCATTCGAAGTAATCGGGTAAAGGCACAAAGGACACAAAGGAAACAAAGGACGCCAACAAGAGATCGTGGTTGTGCCCAGGACTTCACACGCCACCGTGTCCCATCGGCCCCCAAGACCTGTTAGGATCGCGGGTGACACCTGATCCATGCGTCGCAGCCTGATCCTGATCACGACGGCCGTGTCATTGTCGGCGACCGTGTTCGTGCACGCCGCCGACGACCTGGTCCTCTCCCGGTTCAGCGACTTTCTCGACGCGCTACGCGAGCAGTCGGGCATCCCGGGCCTCGCGGCCACGATCGTGTCGACCAACGACATCATGTGGGAGCACGCGAACGGGCTGCGCGACGTCGAGCGCAACCTGCCGGTGCGGACCGACACCCCGTTTCAGATCGACGGGTCGGCGCAGCTCCTGGTGGCCGCGCAGGTGCTGCGTTGCGCGGAGGAAGGGCGACTCCTCCTTGACGGGCGTGCGAATTCGAACGGCGGCGACGGCGCGACCGTGCGTCAGCTCCTGACGCATACGACTTCGGCCGCCGACGGATTGCACTTCTCCTATCGCCTGGACCGGCTGGCGCCGCTCGCGCCCGCCATCGCCACGTGCACCGGCGACACGTTCAGCGGCGCGATGATCTCGATGCTCGAGCGCTTCAACATGACTGACTCGGTGCCGGGCTCGGATGGCACGTCGTGGCTGCCCGCATCGGCCGATCCGGGCGGCGGCGTCGCGCAGCGCTACTCGAGCGTGCTGGGACGTGTGGCGACGCCCTACACGGTGGATGACAAGAGCAAACCCACGCCGTCGCGGTACTCCGCGACCACGCTGACGCCATCGAGCGGCCTCATCTCGACCGTACGCGATCTCGCCAAGTTCGATCTCGCGATCCGGAGGGGCGTCCAGCTGCGTGCGGAAACGCTCGCGCTGGCGTGGTCGGCGCCGAACGGCGCGGGCGGCCAGCGTCTTCCGCATGGGATGGGCTGGTTCGTGCAGAGCTACAACGGGGAACCTATCGTTTGGCAGTTCGGCGTCTCGGACAGCGGATCTTCGTCTATGATTCTCACCGCGCCGTTTCGCGGCCTGACGTTGATTCTGCTCGCGAACAGCTCCGGGCTGGCTCGACCGTTCTCGCTCGAAGCAGGCGATGTGACGGTGTCGCCGTTCGCGCGGCTGTTTCTGGGAATCTTCGTGCGTTGAACGGTAGATGGTGGATTGCGGGGCACGTCGTGCTGGCGGCCGTGCTGCTGTCAGCGCCGTCGCAGGCGGTGGCAGGCGAGCGGCAGATCCGGCCGTTTGTCGGGACCACGTTCGAAGGCAGCACGACCTTCATCGACTCCGAGAACGCGGTCGGGAAGGCTCACGGGCTCGTCGGGGTGAGCGCGGTGTGGCTGCGGGAAATCTTCGGGGTCGAGGTCGATCTGGCGCACGTCAACGGGTTCTTTCAGGCGGGCGATCGACGCCTGGTGCTCGACAGCCGCGTGACGACGCTGATGGGCAACGTCGTGGTCGCGGCGCCGGCGCGAAAAACCCAATACGGGTTGCGGCCGTACCTGTCGGGTGGCGCGGGTCTCATGTGGACCCACATCGGCTACGCCTTCGGGGTGTTTCAGGTCGCCGAGACGATGGGCGCCCTGGACCTCGGCGGCGGGGCGCAGGGATACCTCACGAACCGGATCGGCGTCGGCTGGGACGTGCGGCGGTTCAACAGTCTGTCGAAAACGGGCGAGCCGGGCGCCACCACGACCGGGAAAGAACAATTGTCCTTCTGGCGCGCGAGCATGGCCCTGGTGATTCGGTACTAAGATGAGATCGACGATGACCTGTGCGCGCACAATCGCGCTGATGCTGCTGGTGGCGGGCGCTGCGGTCCTGCAGGCCGCCGACGCCGAGCTGCGGATCACGCCGACCGTCAGCCACGACCGTCTTCTCGTCACCTGCGAGCTCGAGGGCGCCGACGTCACCGCCGTGCGCGAGGCAATCGCGAGCGGTCTGCGCACGACCTTCACCTACGAGCTGGAACTTCGGACCATCGTCCCCGGCTGGTTCGATCGCACCATCATGACCACGGTCGTGGCGATGAGCGATCAGTACGACAACCTGACCCGCCGCCACACGCTGTCGCGATCGATCGATGGCCGCATCGAAGACATGACGGTGACGGAAGACGAGGGCATCGTTCAGACCTGGCTGACGAAGCTGAATCGGGTGCCGGTCTACGACACATCCCGCCTCGACGCGACCCGCGACTACTACGTGCGCATCACCAGCCGCGCGCGGCCGTTTGGCGGCTCGCTGCTCGGCCTGACGCGGACGGTCACCGCGAGCGCCAAGTTCACGATCGTCCGCTGACGCGTTCAACGCAGAGCACGCGAAGCTCGCAGAGAAATTCAACTCTGGCCGCCGGCCGGCGCCGAGCAACACGCTCACCTCGTTGGCAACCCCGCAGTCCGAAAGGCGCAGGAATCAAGAGAAGGATGTTCTCTGCGGGCTCTGCGTTGGATCTTTGCTATAGTCGCGCGCCAGCATGTTCGGGCTGTTCTACCCTTACGGCATCGTCCTGCAGGCCATCGCGCTCCTGCACTTCGCCCGCCGCCGGCCGGACATGTACTGGCTCTGGATCATCCTGATCGGCGGCGGCCTCGGCGCGCTCATCTACATCGTCATCGAAGTCGCTCCCGACGTCGGGCTCGTCCGCGGCGCGTTCCAGGTGTTTCCACGCCGCAAACGCATCAAGGAGCTCGAGGGGCTGATCGTCGACAACCCGTCGGTCGGCAACTACGAAGAGCTCGGCGACCTGTGCCTCGACGACGGGCAGTTCGTGCGGGCGCGGGAGTGTTTCGATCGCGTCATCGCGCGGAGCGACGAGATCGACGCGCGGTACCGCCGCGCATTGTGCGAGCTGGCGCTCGACGATTTCACCGCCGCGGCCGCCGATCTCGAGCAGGTCGTGGCGCGCGATCCCAAATACGATTACCAGCGCGCGGCCGGGCTGCATGCGCACGCCCTAGCCAGGCTGGCGCGGCGCGACGAAGCCGACGCGCTGTTCCGGGGCGTACTGGAAACCTCGACGCTCTCGGAAACGCAGTACAACTACGCGTGCTTCCTCGCGGCCACCGGCCGCGCCGCCGAGGCGCGCGAATGGGCGGAGCGCATCCTGCGGAAAAAAGCGACGATGCCCGACTACATCCGCCGCCGCGAGCGGCCATGGTTTCGGAAGACCGCCGCACTCCTCAAGCGGATTGTCTGACGCCCACAGCGCCTACTTCCTCTTTGCGAGCAGGCCCTCCATCTCGTCCATGATGCGGTTCATCTTCTTGATCGTCAGATCGAGCGGCTCGTCGGTCGTCATGTCGACGCCGGCGTCCTTCAGCAGGTCGACCGGATACTTCGATCCTCCCGCGGAGAGAAACGCCAGGTAACGCTTCTTGGCGTCCGGATCGCCGGCCTTCACCTTTTCGGCGAGCGCCGACGAGGCCGTGAACGACGTCGCGTACTGGAAGACGTAGAAGTCGCGGTAGAAATGGGGTATGTAGCTCCACTCGTGCGCGACGTAGTCGTCGACGATCGTCACGCCCTGATCGTGGCCGTAATACTTCTTCGTGATGTCCATGTACAGCTTCGCCAGCCCGTCACCGGTGACCGGCTCGCCCATCTCCGCCTTTTCGTGCATGCGCCACTCGAACTCCGCGAACTGTGTCTGCCTGAACACCGTCCCCTTGATGTTCTCGAGGTAATTCCCCAGCAGCGACAGGCGGGTGTCGTCGTCCTTGATTTGGCCGAGCATGTAGTCGATGAGCAACGCTTCGTTGAAGGTCGACGCCACTTCGGCGACGAAAATCGGGTAGCCGGCGAGCGGAAACGGCTGCGTCTTGTTCGACAAGTAGCTTTGCATCGTGTGGCCGAGCTCGTGCGCGAGGGTGCTGACGTCGGCGTATTGCCCGTTGTAGTTGAGGAGCATGTACGGGTGCACGTCGTAGGCGCCGCCGTCCGAGTAGGCGCCCGACGCCTTGCCCTCGTTGGGGAACAGGTCGATCCACCGGCTATCGAAGGCGCGGCCGACCGTCGCCTGGTAGTCGTCACCAAGCGGTGCCACCGCCGCCAGCACGAGCTTCTGCGCTTCGCCCGGCGTGTACTTCAGTTCGACCGACGCGACCAGCGGCGCGTAGAGGTCGTAGTAGTGCAGCTGATCGAGCTTCATCATGCGCTTGCGCAGCTTCAGGTAGCGGTGAAAGGTCGGCAGGTTCCTGTTCACCCCGTCGACCAGCCGCGTGTAGACCGACGCCGGAATGTTCGGGCCGTCGAGTTGCGCCGCGAGGTCCGATGGATATTTTCGCGCCTTCGCGAAGAACTGAACCTTCAATACCTCGCCGCTCAGCGACGTGCCGAACGTGCGGCTGAACGAACCGAGCGCAGTGAAGAACGCCGACATCACTTTCTGGCGATCGGCGCGGTTCGGCAGGGCGCGCAGCTCGCCGAATGCGGCTTGATCGATCTTGACGCTCTTGCCCGTGCTGAGCGTCACCGTGGGAAACGGGAAATCCGCGTTGGAGAGGATGTTGTACAGGCTCGACGGATTGCCGGCGAGCGGGCCGGCGTCGGCGAGCAGTTTTTCCTCGCCGTCGCTCAGCGTGTGCGAAGCGCGGCGAAAAACGTCCGACAGGTAGAAGCCGTAGACCTTCAGGCGCGGTTCGGAGGCGACGAACGTCGTGATCGGCGCCTGACCGATTTTCAGGAGCTCCGGTTCGATGAACGACGACTCGGCGCTGACGGCGGCGGCCAGCTGGTTCATCTCCTGACGCATCGCTTCGTGCGCGGAATCGCGCGTGTCCTGATCGGCCAGCAGGCTGGCGTATGAGTAAAGACGGCCCAGTTCCTTGGCCAGGGATGCCTGCAGATCGAGTGCGTCGGCGAGCGCCGCAGCGGACTTGCCCAGCTGAGTGTGGTACGGCCGCAGCTTCTGTGCGTCGGCGGCGAGCTTCTCCTTTGCAGATCGCCAGGCAGCGTCGCTCGGATACAGCTCGCTGAGATTCCATTTGTATTTGTCCGGCGTCTGCGACCGGTCGCGGCTTTGCGCGCCCGCCGCCATCGTCAGCGCGATCAGGACGAGTGCGACACAGAGCGATCGGATCGTGGACGTTTTCAGAGTGCGCATCGAGTGATTCTGGCATACGCGTCAACGCCCGTCTCCGTGACCGGAAACGAACAGCGGTCGTCTACGATCAGGAACCGTCGGGGCTAGGGGCTAGGGGCTAGGGGCTAGGGGCTAGGGGCTAGGGGGCGGCAGAGACTTCGATCGTTTTCTTGAGGCAATGGCCGAAGGCCGTGCCGCCGCCGCCCTTCTCGCTCTCGATGACGACACAACTATCGAGGTATGGATGATCGGGCGTGAAGAATCCCGGCCCGAAATACCGAATCTCTGCGCCTCTTAACGGGCGGAAGTTCGATTCCGTGACGGTACAATAGCGCAACTCCCCCGGGACAAGCGTCGCGGTGCCGCATTCTTTGGTCACAGTCAAGGTCTTTGCGTCGTCGTTCCCAGCGACGCTCGCTGATATCTGGAGCGCAGGAAAGGACCGCGTCGTGATTGGCACGCAACTCGGCACGTATGCGGTCCTCTCCAAGCTTGGCGAAGGCGGCATGGGCGAGGTGTTTCGCGCGCGCGACACGAAACTGAATCGTGATGTTGCGCTGAAGATTCTTCCCGCCGCCTTCGCACGAGACACAGACCGTCTGGCGCGCTTCAGACGGGAGGCCCGGGCGGTCGCCGCGCTCAACCACCCGAACATCGTCACCATTTTCTCGATTGAAGAACACGATGGTGTTCCGTTCATGACGATGGAGCTCATTGAGGGTTGCACCCTCGACCAGGCGATTCCTCAGGACGGGCTCGCGCTGGCGCGCTTCTTCGATATCGCGATTGCGCTGGCCGACGCGCTTTCGGCGGCGCACCGGAAACAGATCATCCATCGCGATCTGAAGCCCGCGAACGTGATGGTTACAGAGGATGGCCATGTGAAGGTCCTCGACTTCGGACTGGCGCGGGCGGTCGACGCTGACGGCAGCCGCGCCAAGGACGACGTCACCGACCTCGCGATCACCAAGGCCGGAGTCATCGTCGGGACGATGCCGTATATGTCGCCCGAACAGATCGCTGCTCAGCCGGTGGATCATCGGACTGACCTTTTCTCGCTCGGCATCATCTTGTACGAGCTGGCGACGGGCGAGCGGCCGTTTCGCGGGAATTCGGCGGCGTCACTCATGGCGTGTATCTTGAGGGATCGCCCCGCGCCGGTGCGAGATCGGCGCTCTGATGTCCCGGCAGACGTGTGTCAACTGATCGACACATGTCTCGAGAAGGAACCGCGCGACCGGATCCAGACCGCGCCGGAAGTCCTCGACGAGTTGAAAGCGTGCCGGAGGGCCTGGGAAAGCAAAGCCGAGAGGTCATCCAGGCCAGCGGCGCGCGAAAGCATCACGGGCCCGGCCGAGCGCGGCACGTCGATCGCGGTGCTGGCGTTCAGCGACATGAGCGCCGCGAAGGATCAGGACTGGTTCTGTGATGGCGTGGCCGAAGAGATTCTCAACGCCCTGACGCCACTCAAAGGTCTGCGGGTCGCCGCTCGAACGTCGGCGTTCTCCTTCAAGGGCAAAGGCGAGGACCTTCGAACCATCGGCGAGAAGCTGAATGTGACGACGGTGCTCGAAGGTAGCGTCCGCCGGGCCGGGGATCGCGTACGCATCACCGTTCAGCTGAGCGACGTCGCCGATGGTTTTCAACTGTGGTCGGAGCGGTACGACCGTGAGGTGAAGGACATCTTCGATGTCCAGGACGAGATCGCGAAGGCGATCGCCGAGCGATTGCGGGTGACCCTCGTGGCCGGCGATCGGCTGGTCGAACAGGCGACGACCAATATCGAGGCGTACG
>Ga0207658_10002759_pt1 | contig 12656 bp, 10 predicted proteins | sample KBSS33metaG_FD_184322 | JGI IMG/M metagenome (GOLD analysis project Ga0207658, IMG submission 184322) | Switchgrass rhizosphere microbial communities from Kellogg Biological Station, Michigan, USA - KBS S3-3 metaG (SPAdes) (version 2) | ecosystem: Host-associated > Plants > Roots > Rhizosphere...
TGGTTTCCTCAAGTCGCCAGTCTCCCAAGGCAGCCGCGGCCTGGCGAATGGCCAGGATTTCTGCGTGGGCTGTGGGGTCGGCATCGGTGATTCGGCGATTGTGGGCCGAGCCGATGATGCGCTCTGTGGGGTGATGATAGACGACGCAGCCGATGGGCACCTCATCCAACTGAAGCGCCAGGCTCGCCTGCTTGATTGCGAGGTTCATCAGGTTTTCAGGCGACATGGCACCCGGAAGTTGGTGGACAGTTCATGCCGGAATGTGAAACGGGATGTTGCGGCAGGAGCTTCAGCAGGCCTTACGCAAGCAAGACCCACAGGATCGATATCACCAGCATGGTTGCCCCGGCGATGGTGATGTCCCGCGCCTCTTCGCGCTGCGTGATATTGGCTTTAAGCAATTGAAGCAACAGCGAAATCAATATCGCCAGATCGGCCAGCAAGCCCGCTCCGGGAACCAGCCAGCGAGTGATCGTGGCGGACTTGCTTACGAATCCAAGTGCAAACCCAACTGCCAGCAGAAACACCACGATCGCCAGCAGGCGCTGAGCAACCTGAAGCAAAGTCCCAATTAAGTTGAATTGATCTTGAATCCCGCTTTGAGAGATCGCAGATTCAGCAGGCGGAGGGCTTTGCGAATCAAACGTGGAAGAGGAGGTCGTCGACATAGCGTTTTGAACCCCGATGCGGCCCGTTACGCCACCGGCACCACGCGCGTTACTTCCGGCACACGCTCGCGCACGGTGCGCTCGATACCATCTTGAAGTGTCATGTTGGCGGATGGACAGCCAATGCACGCGCCGTGGAAGCGGATCTGGACGACACCAGCCTCTGATACATCCACGAGTTCGATGTCGCCGCCATCGGCCTGTACCGCGGGACGAATCAGGTTAATGACCGTCTGAACACGGTCGCGCACGGTGGGTTGTGGGGCAATGGTCGGTGAACTCATGAAGACCTCAGCCCTGATTATAGGGCCGCGCGCTCAAGACGGATAGAGCTTGAACCACTCATTGCACCCGCGCGCTCCGAATCCACCTTTCACCACGCTCTTCCAAACCAGCGCAGGAGCCTAAGCATTGGCCTGGAAGCAACCTGCGCGAAGGCTTCTACTGCTTTCCTCCCTTTAGGAAATGGAGTTTCTTATCGGCCGCGAGGTAGTAGATGCCGCCATCGACTGGCTCCCAATCGGTAATGCCCGCATCATCGCGGATATTTAGCCCGCACTCGAATCGGCCTGATTCGCTGCCGCCTCGGGTGGTGGCGCGGGTGTAGACGTACATCGTAAAGTTGGTGGGAGCACGACCATTGGCGCCAGCAGCGCCGGGGGCATTCATCGGCTGGCCCAAGTTCGGATTCATCGCGCCGGGAACAGGGTTGGGATTGGGCTTGGCCATCTTCGCGACGGAATTGCTCAGCACGATCAGGTGATCCTGCCCGATCATCGGCTCTTGATAGAGGAAGCTGGGCGTGACGCGCGTTTCGGGGACAGCGCTCCAATGATGCGCCAGGCGATCCAGATTGTAAGCCACCGGGCCGCCTTGCCGGCTGACCACGTACAACTGCTGACCCACCACATTCAGTGAAACGGCCCAATCTGTCGGAGCGGGGGAACTGGTGGTCGTGCCGGTGCCAACGGTCGACAGGCGGAACGGCAGGCTTCGCCCGGCTTCATTCGTGTAATCCAGCAGCTTGCCGGATTCGAGTGAATGCACCGAAACATATTTTCCGCCATGCGTCACCGCCAGGATTCGGCCTTCTGAGATGACCAGCTGATCCGGCTGAGTCGCGCCCACGTAGATCGGGTTGAACGGCTGACCGTCGGCGTTCACATTGATGGGCTGATTGGGCTGGCGTCCTTCATCCATCTGCGCAAGGTTTTCAAAGGTGAGCTCGCGCCGGGTTTCAAAGAGATCCTTACCGCAGAGGCGATCGGACTGGGTCCAAACGAGCATGCCATCCGGCGCCAGCGCCAGATTCACAGGGACATTGCCAGAGTCATTGGGGAAGCTCATCCGGCGAACGAGCTGGCCCGTGAGCGTATCAATGGCGACGAGCTGGGTCGTGGTGGAATCGGTGACTTTGGCGACTACGAAATCATCATTGGCCAGCAGGCGATCGATCGGCCCGGATTGGGACAGCCGGGTATGCCAACTGACCTGGCCGGTGGAAGAATTCACAGCGAAGAGCTGGCCCGCAGTCGTTCCAACGATGATTCGATCGGAGATGGGTTTGACGAAGGCGATCTGCTCGGGGCCGGCGGCGACGGCATTGGCCGGCTGACCCGGCTGCACTCCACCAAAGCGGATATTGACCGCCCGGCGGCGGAAAATTCCGCGGCCGCCATTGAGAAGTTGATCATCCATATCATCCGTGCGGCTGGCGACGGTGTCTTCAGAACCGGTTCCGCCGGCGACCACATCAATGCGCGGCAGGCTGCGCAGAGCAACTGCCCAGCGCTTCTGGAGCGTGTTGCCATCCATCAGGGTTACGGTGTCATTGGTCCAGGCAGCCACCGCGCTGCCGCCATCGATCCAAGCGAGGGCCTTGGGCGCGACTGGCAGTGCATCAGTCTTGGCAGAAGGCTCTTTCGCGCCCGAGGGGAAAGCGGCCAGCGAGTTGCCGGCCCAGACGACGATGCGGTCCTGGCGAGAGTGCGCCCGGCGCAGCTCAAGGGGCGCGGAGATAATGGCGTCGATATTTTCAATGACCAGGCGATTTGCGGCGGGGACGAAGGGATCCTTCACCCAGGCCAGCGAAGGGGGTCGCTTGGCGTCGGGATCATTATCAAGCTTGGCGATCCACTCAGCGGTTGCCTTCTTGTTGGCATCGATCATGTCTTCGGTGGGGCCGGGGATGAGCTTGAAATCCGGCAGCCGCGCAGTGGCGGCGCGCGAGCGGTGCGCCTGCACGGCCTTGAGCGCCTGACTGAACGACACACCCGAATCCACCAGCGGCTCGTTGTTAGGCAACTTAAGAGGCTTGGTGAGTTTTTCAGAGCCAGCGCCCAGCTTGGTGACGATGGCGGCAAGCCGGCCAGCGGCGGTATCGACGCGATCACCCGAGCGATCTGTCATGGCCAGATAGTTTCGCGCCATGCTTTCGAGAAGGCGCGTGCGATTCTGGCTTTCGCCATACTTGCGCAGCACCAGGCCATAGGTATGGGCCGCCAGGCGATAATCGCCCTTTTCTTCATAGGCTTCAGCCGCGCCGAGCATTGCTTTGCCGGCGGCGTTGGAATTCGGATACGAATCCGCCACTTGCTTGAGTGCAGCAGGATCAACTCCGGCTTTAGCAAGTTTTTCGATGGCTTCTTTTTCGAAGACATCGTATGCGGTCGAGCGAATCTTCTTGATCGCGCCGATTTCCTTTTCCGCGAGCATGGCGGCCTGCGTGGCGCCGCCCGCATCTGCATCCGCCAGCGGAACTGTGCGCAGGCGGGCGCTCGTCAAAATCTCCTGATACAGCTTGATCGCGGCTTCATACGAGCCATCCTGTTTGTATTCCACGTTGAATCGCGCCCGGCTGACGCGGTAATTCACCTGCTGAGAATCGCCGTCTGCGGCCGCGCCCGCAAGGTCGTAAAGCTGGTTCACCAGATCGAGCGTCTGATCGATATTGTCCTGGCGCTTATCCTTCTGGAGCTTCATCGCGAACATGAGGCAGTCATTAAAGAGATGATCGCGCTCCGGGCTCGTGCGAAGCCCCTTGATCCCGCCGAGCAGGCCGACGGTTTCATTCAGCTTCTCCATCGCCACATCATGCTTGCCGGCGACGAACATGACTTCGGCGTAGCGCAGGCGCGGCTCGGCGCTGATGGGGTTGGCGGCTACATCATCATCCAGGCGCTTGCGGGCAAGTGTCATGTCCGCATAAACATTGACGCGCTTGGCGCTGGCGACGATCACCTGATCGCCCGTGACGAGGATATTTCCCGGGCCTTCGGAATCATCCCAAGAGCGGTCTTTTGGATAGTTTTCGCGCACTTTGCCAAGCGGCTTGCCGGTGGCGGGGTTTCGGCGCTCGATGCGCTTCATTTCGGTGGTGGTGCAGACAAAGACCGAATCAGCGGTGACAAAACCGCGCCCGCGAATGGCGTTGTTCTGCCAGCCCTTGACGGGGATTTCCTTGGCGAAGACCTGACTCCAAAGCACGCCTGAGGTGCGTTTGTTTTTGTCGTGCTTGGTCCAATCAACGCAGTAGACCAGATTCGAGCCGGTCAGGAAGACTTCATTTCCATCAACGCCGATGATCGTGGTGAGGAGCGGCGCGGGAATGGAATCGCTGCCCAGATCATCGATTGCGATTCGCTTAAGCTCTGTTCCAGAGCTGGCGTCGTATACCAGCAGATTCTTTCGGCCATCGGTCGGGAGCAGAAACACCTTGCCTTCGCTAACGACGACAGGGTTGAATTCCCATGCAGAGGTGCCGCTGGTCGCTCGGCCATAGCCGACGCGCTGAAAGCCCATTTCGGGGTTCATGGCGGCATTGTCGCGCGGGTAGATATTGAGCCAGACGATAGTGCCGGCGTAGGCATCAATTGCGGCGGCTGCGCCGAGATTGGTCAGGCAGTAGACGCGACCGGATGAGTAGGCCAGGTGCGAGAGCGTATCGGGGTTGGCCATCTGGCCATACATCGTGTTGTTGTTGGCGGAGGCGATGAAGCAGGACCATTTGTACGCCCCGGTCGCCAGATCAAGGCACATGACGTAGCAGTCTTCGGAGGCGGCGTTCTTTCCGCCGCGACCCAGCAGGTAGATGTTGTCGCCCACGACCAGAGGCGAGCCGGAGAAATCGAGTGACTTCACGGCCTGCTGATCATCCGGCACGCGCATTTGCGGCGGCTTGACGACCCAGCGTTCCTTGCCATCAAAGCGATTGAGGCAGACCAGGCGCGTTCCGGTATCTGAGCCGCCGCGGCCACTCATTTGCGCAGCGCGATCGCCGGTGCCCATGATCGCCAGGACGGAGGTATCGGTCAGCGTGAGCGTATGCTGCTGATTGCGCGAGTTTGACCACGAGTGAATCATGTATTGACCACTCGAATTGGGATAGGACTGCATCCAGCCGGGAAGCGGAACGCCTGATGCGAGGCTCACGGCGTATACGCGCGAGCCATCCTGAAAATAGAGCTCGCCATTGTCGACCGCGGGCATGACACCCAGGCCTGAATTGACGCCGGCGGAAGCATCTGGGCGAGGAATTTCTTCGCCGTTGGGATTGATCACTCGCCCGGGGCGACCGGTTGCGGGCGGCGGGGTGAAATCGATCCGAGCCATCGGAGCGCCAGGCCGGCCTACGCCGTTGGAGATCAGGGAGCGTTCTTCATTGCCGCCTGGCGCGAAGCGCACGGAGTTATTTCCGACGGCCATCGCGATGGGAGGCGCGTTGCCCATGAGTTGGTCCAGCGCATCCGCCAGGACCACGTCCTTGCCGAAGAGCGTGCCGGTGGCTTCTGCCGGCACCACGCCGCGCCCGAAGCTCTTGCCTTCGATATCTGCTTTCTTGGAATGAAGCTGCTCGCTGCGCTGCTTGGCCTTTTCGGTGTCGCCGGCGAGGTGATAGGCCAGGGCTGCGCGGAAGAGCACGCGCGGGCGCTCGACGAAAAGCGATGGGTGCCAATCGAGAAGGCGATCGGCGATGCGGGCGGCTTCAGGGAAGTTGCCGTTTTCAAGATGCAACTCGATGAGCCGAATGCCTGCGAGCTTGCCGGCCTCGGTCACGAAATAGAGCTTCATCACGCGCGAGAGAGTTTCCTGATCGGCCTGCGAGGCGCGATCGAGCATGGTCTGCGCGATCGAGCCATAGCGATTGCGGTAGGCCTCGAGCCCTTCTTTGTCCCACTTGGCAAGCTGCTCCTGCACGGGGCGCTCGATGCCGGTGTACTGGTAGATATTGTTTTTGGAATCAGTTCCGGAGGGGACGACGCGGTCGCCGTACTTTTCGATGACTTCCTGATACCAATCCGCGGCTTTGTTCCAATCCTTGAGCCGCTCCATGCGGCGGGCATCTTCAAGCTTTTTGATGGCTTCGAGGGAATCGCGCACGGAAACGCCCTGGAAGGTTTCCTTGCCGTAGAACGAATCCGGATTCAGGCCACCCCGTGGCTGGGCCACGGGTTGCGCGCTCACCAGCGCAGCTGGCAGCGCCCCCAGCACAGCGGCCAGCAAAACCCGGCGAACCGAACGGCGAACCCAGAAGGGGCGGCTATCAGAAGTCATCATGTTCAAATCCCTCTTCTCAAAAGAAGGGCATCCACCGGCGTGCTCACTTCAGTGATGCACGAGAGTGCGCAAGATTTCCAAACTCGATCCAACACCATCAGACATACCAAGACATCACCCTGTGCGCTTACTACGCGTGATTTCCTAAGTATTTCATCCACAAAGGGGCCAGACGTTGCACTTCATCAGGATCAATTCGCGACTTGTCCGACCAGATGGCCAGTTCGAGCGCTTTCTGCGCCGGGGCTGCCAGAAGGGCTTCAGAACGTTGAACCATCAATTCGACGGCTCGCTTCATCAGACTAACCGCATTGGCGGTCGCGACATGCACGTTTTCCAGGATCTCATTCAGCAGTTCGTGAGCATCGGGCTTTTTGGGAGGCTGATTGGCTGAAGCGCTGGCGGCTGAAGCAGTTATGCCGGCATGGGGTGTTAAAGGCTTATTGTTCCGCCAGCAATCATAATCTGTGACCAGCGCCACAAGCGCATAAGAAATCTCAGCTTCCTTAGCGAGCTTGGCCTCGGGCATGGCGGTCATGCCTATCAGATCACCGCCCCAGAGGCGGTGCATGAGGCTCTCGGCCCGGGTCGAGAATGCGGGGCCTTCCATGCAAACGTAACAGCCGCGATCATGTGTCGAAAAGTGCTGAGTGCTGAGTCCTGAGTCCTGAGTGGTGGAAGAGTCCTGGGTTTTTCCCTCCGTCGCTTCGTCGCTTCGTCGCTCCGTCGCTGCTTCTAACAGAATCTGACGCAGCACCGGACAGAAAGGTTCCGCAAACTCCACATGCACGGCGGCGTTGTCGTAGAAGGTGCCGATGCGCCGGGTGGTTTTGTCGATGATCTGATCGGGGACCACCAGATCGCGCGGTTTGAATTCTTCGCGCAGGGAGCCGACCGCGCCGGAGGCGAGGATGTGAGTGACGCCTAACTGCTTGAGGGCGAAGAGATTGGCCCGGAAGGGGATCTGGGAAGGGTTGAGGAGGTGCCCCGGCCCATGGCGCGAGAGGATAAAGACCTGTAACCCGGCCCAAGTGGTTTCGAGAACGGCGTCGGATGGTGGGCCGAAGGGCGTATCAATAGTGTGACGTTTTACTTCAGTCCCAGATTCGGCGGCGGCAGTAGTAAGAGCCTGCCCCAATCCGGTGCCCCCGATGAGTGCGATTTTCAATTCCGGCATGATGGGGAAGGGTACGGTTGATTGGGGGAAAGGTAAATGGAGGAACGGATTGGTGTGTCCGCAGGTTCGTAGTACGAGGAGGGCGGTTTACACTTACGTTTGAGGATACAGTGCGATGAACATGGAAGTCCGAGAAACTGCCGACGCCGTGCCTGAAGATCTCTCTGATGCTCAATTCGAGGAGCTGTTGGACGAGTTTTCGACCAGCGAAACGCCTCTGCCTGTGCTCCCTGCTACCTTCTCGCGTGAAGACATCTACTTCGACCACGATTAGCAACTTGAGTTTCATGCTTCAAATTAATGCCAATTCGTGCCTCCCCCTTGCCTACCAGCCGACGACAGGCTCACGAGGTCATCGGATCGGGGGACTTTCTCCCGTCGCTCCTGCTCATCCGGACGCATTCCAAAAATACTTTGGCACTCTCGAATTTGAGGACGGGATGGCGCTCTCGATCTTCTACTCATTCGATATCTCAGGCGTGGATGAGGCACCTGATACCATCTCACACAACAACCAACTGCTCCGCGCATCATCGCTTATTCATGGTGTCTGGCATCGTTCATCCGATCGTGGACGAGCAGGCAGCATTGCCTCGGAAGTAAGTTGCCATGCAGTCTTCGCAGGCGCTGAGCGGCCAGATCAAGAATCGGACGAGGTAGGTGGGTACATACCATTTCAGGGTGCGAAACTGGGAGGTGAACCATTCGTCGAAAATATCCCACGATGTGGCGAGGCATTCGACGAAGCCGCACGGTTGGGTTTTCGGCAGCTGGCCCAATTTGAGACGCCGAATCCTCTACTGCAGCCGTACATCGAAGGATTCCCGTGGGATCCCGGTTGGCTGCACGTGTTGGTTCGTGAAAGTTCGGGCCGCATGCCTGATCTCGCATTTGTGGTGCAACAGTAGGGGTTCGTGCTGCGAGACTATTTGACCCTCATCCCGAAGTGTCTTAACTTCCTTGCCCCGAATTGAATGTTTTCCATCCGCCCCCAGGAGTTTTTGCGATGATTGCGCTTGCTGACCGAATGAAGCTGGTTTCTGAGTCGATTACTTTGGCTGTGACGGCGAAGGCGGCAGCGCTGCGCAAGGCTGGGGTGGATGTGATTGGCTTTGGAGCGGGAGAACCAGATTTTGATACGCCCGTTTTTATCAAAGATGCAGCCAAGGCGGCGCTTGATAAGGGGCAGACCAAGTACACGCCTACGCCTTGCTTCCCCGAGCTGAAGGCTGCGATTGCTGAGAAGTTTAAGAAGGAAAATGGGCTGCCTTACGAGGCCGCTAACATCACCACCGGCGCGGGCGGAAAGCATTGTTTGTACATGGCATTCCTAGCTGTCATCAATCCCGGTGATGAAGTGCTGATCCCGACGCCTTACTGGGTGAGTTATCCCGAGCAGGTAAAGCTGGCGGGCGGGGTGAGCAAGTTTATTGCCGGCGATGAGAAGAATGGGTTTCGCATTACGCCGGCGCAGCTTGAGGCCGCCATTACGCCCAAGAGCAAGGTGCTGGTGCTGAATTCGCCATCGAATCCGGGTGGGCATGCTTACACGCCTGCGGAGCTCAAGGCGCTGGCGGATGTGGTGGTGAAGCATCCGGGGCTGATGGTCTTCAGCGATGAGATTTACGAGAAGCTGGTCTACGACGGCTTGAAGTTTGTCAGCTTCGCAACGCTTGATCCGCGCCTCATCGAGCAGACTCTGACCTTTAATTGTCACTCGAAGAGCTTTGCGATGACGGGCTGGCGCGTGGGCTACATTGGCGGGCCGAAGATTTTCATTGATGCGATCAATAAGCTGCAATCGCAGATCAATTCGCACATTACGAGCTTCGTGCAGTTCCCCGCAGCGGCGGCCCTGAGCGACCCGCGCGGGGCCGAATCCGTCGAGGCGATGCGGCAGCAGTTCGAAAAGCGCGGCAAGCACATGTGGGAGCGTTTGGCTGCGCTGCCCAAGGTGACGTGCGTAAAACCACAGGGCGCGTTCTACTGTTTCCCAAATGTCAGTGCGTATTTCGGCAAGTCAGCCGGCGCGACGAAGATTACCGATGCGGTTTCGTTCTCGGCCGCGCTGCTCGAGCAGAATCACGTGGCGGTCGTGCCGGGGAACGACAGCGGCTTTGAAACGCATGTCCGCCTGAGCTTTGCGACAAGCATGGAGAATATCGATAAGGGGATCAATCGGATTGGGGAGTTTCTTAAGAAGCTTGGGTGAAAAGCGGTGGCACTCTCCTGCGCGCAGGAGAGGGTCAGCGGCGCCTGATTCACTGTGGTACGGCTTGAGAACCTTTCGCTGGCAGCGGAAGGACAAAAAAGAGACGCCCCTACACAGGGGCGCCCAAAGGAAGAGAGAGTTTTGTGATTCCGGATCGGTGGCGATTGCCACCGATCCGGAGGTGCGCCTAGGCGCGTCGCGGTGATTACACCACTTCGAGGATTGCGGCCCGGCGGCGCTGGGAGCTATCGCCGAGCTCTCGGCTGAGCACTTCGCGGTAGCTATCTTCCCACGATTGCTCGAGGCCTGCGACATCTGCGGTGCGGTTCTCGAACCATTCCCGAAGGATCTGCGAGACGACCCACGAGCGCGGCATCACCATTTGATCCGCCACCCGGTCAATCTCATTGGCGCACTCGCGTTCGATCAGGCCGAACACGTTGGTCGAACCGGCGGCGGGAAGGGATTCACGGCTAGTTGTCTTGAAGCTCATCGTTCCTTGTCTCCTGGCGATACGGGAGATTTCCAATACAAGCGCGGCAAGAGCAAATGGAAAAATGGCGGAGCGGTTATGGGACGCGGGGAACCTGTTACAAGGTGGATTTTCAGGCAGCGCGGGGGGCCTTGTGGGGAGGCTCATGATTGACCATCGACCCGCAACACTTCACAATCTGTGCATGTCTATCGAGCCGCGCTCCAATGGCGCTTACATTGCCCGCCTGATTGATGATCCTGGTCTTGCCGCCGATCTGGACACGCTGCTGAATCAGTCGCTTGATCCAGCGGCGCGCGTGATCCTGGATTTTTCGCGCGTGCGGTATGTGAATTCATCGAACATCGCGCGCCTGCTTCGCCTGCGGAAGATCCTGATCCAGAGCGATGGGCATCTGACGATCTGCGCGCTCGGGCCGCAAGTGGAGAGTGTATTTGCGGTGACGGGGTTGGATAAGATTTTTAACTTTGCGCCGGATACGACCGAGGCGGAGAAACAAGTAGCGCAGTAGTTCTTCCCGCTTTCACCAATGGTGTCATCCTGAGGTACTCCGAAGGATCTAGCTGGGAGTTAAGGGCCCTTACGTTCGAGGCTAGATCCTTCAGAGTACCTCAGGATGACAACCATATTACTCTCCATCGAAATTGGTTCTGACCGCGGCATGCTCCTCCATTCATGATCGGAGTTCACACATGTCTCATCGCCCTTCGCGCCGTCGATTTCTTCAGGCCACTGCCGCGCTGGCTGCGGGGCCGTTTATCATCAAACCGCATATCGTTGGCGCGGGGGATATGCCGGCGCCATCAAATCGCATCACGCTGGGCTTGATCGGCCCGGGCAAACAGGGCTCATCTCACTTGGCAGCCCTCGTGCGGCGGTCTGATGTGCAGATCCTGGCGATCTGTGATGTGCAGGAAGAGAAACGGCAGGCGGCTAAGAAGGCGATTGAGACGATCGTTGGCGTGGCTTCGAAGGATCCAAAGGAAAGGCCGACGACGGCTGATCCGGATTCATCCACGACGATGTCTCCATGGACGGCGGCCCAGCTATCAGCCGGCGCGAACAAGGGGCCGGCGACTAAGCCGAATGATGTGAAGTATTACGGCGATTTTCGCGATGTTCTGGCAAGGCCTGATATCGATGCCGTGCTAATCGCCACGCCCGATCACTGGCACGCGGCGATGATCATGCACGCAGCCGCTGCGGGGAAAGATATCTATTGCGAAAAGCCTCTCACGCTGACGATTCGCGAAGCCCAGCGCGTCGTCGAGCAGGTGCATCGCTATGGGCGGGTGTTTCAAACGGGATCGCAGCAGCGCTCGAGTCGAGAGTTTCGCTTCGCCTGCGAGATGGTGCGCTCGGGGCGGATTGGTGAACTCAAGCAGGTGATCGTGGCGACGGGCCTGACATCAAAGGAGCGCGATCTGCCGGCGGAGCCCGTGCGCAAGGGCGTGGATTGGAACATGTGGCTCGGCCCCGCGCCGGAGCAGACGTTTAACAAGATTCTCTGCCCGCCGATTGAGGATCAGAACTGGGCGATGTGGCGGCTGTATCGCGATTTTTCAGGCGGCGCGATGACGGATTTCGGCGCCCATCATTTCGACATCGCGCAGTGGGCCGTTGGTGCTGATCACAGCGGGCCGGTCGAGATTTTGCCGATGATCCCGGAAAGCGCGCCGGGCAAGAAAGATGGCCGCTGGCTGACGATGAAGTACGCAAATGGCGTGGAACTTCAGCACGCTAACACTTTCGAAATCTTCGGCGGCGGCGGCCTGAAATTCATCGGCACGGAAGGCCAGATCGATGTGGATCGCGGAACGCTCAAAACCTACCCCAAGTCAATCGGCAAACTGACGACGCTGCCGAATGAAGTGCATCTCTACAAATCGCCCGGCCATCACGAAGATTTCTTGCGAGCGGTGCGAACGCGAAGCCAGACGATCTGCCCGGTGGAAGTAGGCGCGCGGAGCGTGAGCGTGTGCCACCTGGGGAATATTTGCTACTGGCTAAATCGCCCGCTGAAGTACAACCCGCAGACGTGGAGTTTTGAGGGGGATGAAGAGGCGAATCGCTGGCTTGATCGGGCGAAGCGGGCGCCTTGGTATGTGTAGCTGCAGTTTTGCCCTACCAGCCTGCGATTTAGCGTCAGCATGCATCAATGAAAATTGTTCCCACCAGTTCCCGACCCTATTGGCGCGACTGGATGGCTGCGTGCATACTCTTTGCTTTGGGGTTTCTGATTGGTGACCCGCATTCGCCGGTGCGGTCGGTTGGACTGATCATGATGGCGGTGGGTGTTGTTATTTTCTTCCTTGCGGTTGTCTATGCGGTGTTGGCCGGTATTCGCGGGGGGGCAAACTAGGTAATGGACGCGGGCCGCACGCGTAGGGCGGGCATATCAGTCCTATTTTCAGTTTGAATTTTCCCTGTCCGATGATCGCTCAGTTGCTCATTCTCCTCTCCGCCCTTTCCACCGCACTCATCGCCGGCGTCTTCTTCGCGTTCTCCACATTCGTGATGAAAGCCCTGCGCCGCCTCCCCGCCGATCAG
>Ga0207658_10002765_pt1 | contig 12638 bp, 15 predicted proteins | sample KBSS33metaG_FD_184322 | JGI IMG/M metagenome (GOLD analysis project Ga0207658, IMG submission 184322) | Switchgrass rhizosphere microbial communities from Kellogg Biological Station, Michigan, USA - KBS S3-3 metaG (SPAdes) (version 2) | ecosystem: Host-associated > Plants > Roots > Rhizosphere...
GTTTCTGTGCGGCTTCGAGGTACGCACGGCGCTCGCTCGCGGTGAGGCTGCTCATCGCCTTCTGCATCGCCTGAGGGTTCGGGTTCGCCGCGACCCGGTTGATCTTCCGCAGCGCGCCGGCGAGCTCGGGGTTCTGCCGCTCGATCGCCGCGGTCGACATACGTGTGAAGGCACGGCGCATGAAGCTCCAGCGTGAGAGCCACGTCACGAGCGGGCGCAAGAGCACGCCGCCCCGGTACCGGCCGAGGACGATGAGCACGCCGAACAGCAGGACGAGGAGGCCGAGAACGACCACCGGGATGAGCCACCACCACACGGCGAGCGATGCTACCTATGCCGGGGAGTAACGGCGGTTATTCGCCGACGACTTTGACGATCCAGCGCCGCGGCCGCGAGCGGTCCAGCTCGATGAAGAGCACCCGCTGCCAAGTACCGAGTCCGAGGTCTCCTTCGGCAACGGGCACGGACTCGCCTGCCGAGCCCATGAGCATCGACATGCAGTGCGAGTGCCCGTTGCTGTGCTCCATGTCCTCGGGGCAGATGTTCTCGGTACGGCGATCCCAGTCGTCGTGTGCGTAATACGTCTCGTGGGGGATGAGGCGTCGCAGGAGGGCGCCAAAGTCCTCGAACATCCCGCGCTCGTACTCGTTCACGCGGACGCAGCAGGTCGTGTGCGGCGAGTAGATGCAGCAGATCCCGTCCGTCACTCCGGACTCCTGGACGATCGAGCGGACCTCGTCCGTGATGTCGGTGACGTGGAGGCCGCCGGTCGTCTGGAAGTGACGCTCAGCCTGGAAGACCTTCATGGATTCGAGAGTCTAACGGGTACATGCGATGTCGCAACGCTGCGACTGGACAAAGGACGCCCAGACTGCGAGGGTCGGCGCCGGTGGCGCTCTACGACAACCTCTCGGCGTTCAGCGGCGAGCGCACGGGCGAGCCGTTGACGCCGTTTCCGCCGCGTATCGTCCCGTGAACACGTAGCGCGGGCCCGTAGCTCAGCGGTTAGAGCAGCGAACTCATAATTCGTTGGTCCCTGGTTCGAATCCAGGCGGGCCCTATAAGACCCCAGCGTCCGAGCCAAAACGGCTTGGATGCTGGGGTCAGGTGTGACACGCATGCCGCCTTTGTTCGTGCGGTGCATACCCCGGTGATACCCGGGCGCGGGGGCGCTCCGTCCAGCGGCAGCGTGGGCCTGCCCGGGTCCGGTCTAGCACGTCGACCCCAGGATCAGATGAGCGTCCCGCGAAGGAAGAGCACCTCGATCGGGATTGAGATGGCGACGGCGGCAGCGACGAGGGCCACGGCGAGGAACCGCGGCAAGGTGCCGATCATGACAGCCATCGGGAGCAGCACGGCCTCAGCCCGGTACTCGGACGTCCCTGCTGTCGCCTGCGGAATCAGCCAGGCGACGAGCATCCACAGCGCGAACAGCACCTGAAACGGCGTGGTTGCTGCATGCTTGAAAACGAGCGCGGCGAGGACGCAGGCCACGGCGAATGTGACGAGCAGCGCCTGGGCGTACGGAGCGTTCGCGAGGGTGAAAAGCTGCCTATGAGCGAGTAGCTCAACCGCGTGGATTGTGCGGCTGAACGGCTCGACGAGCGTGTGCCCGTAGCTCGCGTTCGCCAGGAAGTACGCGTCCCAGTGCCCGGTACTCCATGCCTGCACGACAGGCAGGAGGCCGAGCGCGACGACCGACGGCCCGACCGATAGCAGCGCTCGGTGGCGTCTCGAAGGATCCGGTACCCGGCGGTAGGCAGTCAGCAGCGCGAGCGTGGCCGCGATCGGCGCGGCGATCCCCACGGGATACGTGAGGACGAGCACGAAGCCGGTCAGACCGGCGAGGAGCCACTGCTCGCGGCTGAGAAGCCGCAGGTAGAGCACGGTGAAGAACGCGAGCATTGAAAGGGGGAAGACCGCGTAGTCGTAGATCAGGCCTGGCGCGAACGCGGCGAACAGCACGGCGGCGACCGCCTCGAAGTCGACGCGTCTTCGGTAGAAGCTCGACCAGAGCAACAGCACCGTCGCGAGCTGAAAGAGCCAGGCCAGCACAACGGCGACGACAGCGTGGTCGAGACCAACAGCGGCGACCGCCCGAACGACCCACGGGTATGCCGGGAACCAGGGTGCGTTTCCGCACCACGCCAGCAGCCCGCTCGGTCGGACGCACCCGACCAGCGTGTAGCCCCGGCGTGAGATGTCGAGGTACTGGAAGGAGTCCCAGCGAACCCACGGTGCAGTCCGAAACGGCGAGCGGCCCGACAGCGCACAGGTCGCAAACACAGCCGACGTCGCGAGCAGCCAGGCCGCGACCGGCAGCCAGACAAGGCGCGCCACGCGGCCCACCGAACTCACCGCACGATGCTAGACGTTGCGCGAGCAGCCGCCCGCTTCGGGGCCTGTCTGGTTTCCGGCTGTGGGCAGGCATAGGCTCGCTCGCGGCCTGCTATCCCCGATGTTTGGAGGTGTGCGATGCATGCAGTCGCGGGTTTTACGCACCGATGACACAGTGAACGCAGTTTCGTCACGCGGGTCGACGATGACTTTTGTAGAAAGCTTCGCTACGCGCTGAGCTTCGAGATGACGCCTTCCCACACGGGTCGGCGATATCCGAAAGGAAACCAGTACATGCCTACAGCCGCTCCTGCCATGACCCTTCACAGCACGATGTTGATCGAGTGCCTGGCCTGCGGAGCACCCCGCGCAGCCTCCTCCGGCCGAGGTCTTGGCGCAACGGGCGACTGCCCGGTTTGCGGCTACCTCGGCTGGACCTGCTCGAGCGACGTGGACTCGGCGACGCGGCAGATGATCAGAAGCCGTCGCCTAGGCATTCGCCGCGTGGCATAGCGTGATGTCGGAACGGGTTGGGCCGCGCCTTCGGCGTCCGCTGTAGGTCGATTGGGGCGGCCAGTCTCGCCAGCGCAGGCGCGGCCCGGCTGTGAGAACATCTGTTCGTGAAGGGAGGTCACCCTAGAGCGGTCTTCGGACGTGCGGTTGAGCGCGGGAATCTCCCCTGTCGCGGAGGCGAGCGCACGCGAGATGGGCCACGTCACGCTCGTCGAGGCGCTCCAGCTGACCGCGTTGATTGCACGGAAGGATCCGCGTCGGCATCAGCGCGTCGCTGCGCGGTGGCTGCTCCGCTACCTCGAGGAACACGACCAAGCGACGATCGCGGAGGCTGCCTTAGCCGCCGCGGCGCTGGGAGCTCTGAGCGGGACGGTCATCGGACGATCACCGCAACGCGCGGGCGGAAGCAGCGCTCCGGTCGGCCGCCCTGTACGTCCAGCAAAACATCCGCGCGAGCCGTGCTCTGCAACGGATCGCGGAGCTCGCGGACGCTTGCGACGCCTCGGGAGTCAATCTCCTCGAGGAGCGCACGCTGCCTGCCGGAGAGACCCAGCGGGTCGCGAGTCGCTACTGCTTCGACAACGGGACCGGCGAGCCCGACGACGATGCGCACGAGGCGCTTCTCCGCGACCTCTACCGCGCGATGGTGGCGGACGTTCGCGAATGGATCGAGAGCGGCGTCGACGCCGGCCAGGAACTTACGCTGCTTCTGATGCGGGAGGCGATTGACCGGGACGAGCCCGTCGACCCGGTCGTCGGACTGCTGACGGAGATCCGCGACATTCTCCGCGAGCGGCTCGTCGTAGATGCCACCTAGAGATCAGGGGGCGGCGGCGTTGACATCAACGCCGCCGCCTATCGCCATATCTGCGGGCGAGGTCGCAGGCGGCCAAGAGCATCAATCGCGGGACAGGGGTTGCCGCCTCCCTGCACGGTGGCGCTGGCCGGACACCGCCGTACGCTCCAATGACTTTGAGCGTTCTTGCCGCTGCTTCCCACGGGTCAAATTGGGCGTTCATCTTCACAGCCGTGACCGCGTGCGCAGCGGCGATCGCCGCCGCCATTGCCTGCGTCACCGTAGTTCTTGAGCGCCGCGATCGCCCCGATCACGATCATGGGGCACGAAGAAGACCGTGTCCGGCTGACGATCGCGAACTCCGGAGGCGGGACGGCCCGAGATGTCCACTTCGCACTACTCGAGGGCCGCCTTGCATGTACAGGCGGCCTCCTCCGACGGGGATGCTTCCCGCTGGCCGTGCGGTTGTGATGGCCACGGGTCTCGAGGGATGGGGATTGACCCAGCGCGAGGGAACCCGCCGCTGACAAAACCGGTTTGCCCGCTGACGCGAATGAGTGAGTGCACTCCTCACAACCCAAGGAGCACCCATGAAGAAGCTCGTCACGCTGTTCGCAGCCGCCGCCGTTTGCGCGCTGGCCCTCTCCGCCCTCTCGGGCGCCGCCACGAAGGCGACGATCTGGACGGCGACGCTCACGTCCGCGCAGGAAGTGCCGAAGCAGGTAGTGAAGAAGCCGGGCGCTCACGGGCTGTTCACGGCCACGCTCACCGGCACGACGCTCAAGTGGACGCTGACCTATGCGGGCCTCACCGGTCCTGCAACCGCAGCGCACATCCACATGGGCGCGAAGGGCGTCTCCGGGAACGTGCTCGTCCCCCTTTGCCCGACGCCTGCGTGCAAGAGCAGTCTGAAGGGAACGATCAAGGTCACCTCGGCCCTGACAAGGGCGTTCTCGAAGCACCTCCTGTACGTCAACGTGCACACGGCGAAGAACCCCGCCGGCGAGATCCGGGGGCAGTTGACCATCGGCTAACAGCCTTCACCCGCTGCGGCTTGTTACGAACAGGTGTTCGTACTAGCCTAGGCGGATGCAGCTCTGCCTCGACGCCGCCGACCGCCTGGTCGAGCTCGTCGAGGCGCAGCAGGCGCCCGTGCCCGCCGACGTCGCGGCACGGGCGCTCCTGCGTCTATGCACGCCTGTCGGGATGTCGCTCGGCCGTTCGCTCCTCGATCACGCCGTCCGTGCCGACGCACGTCTGCGCTGGGCCGGCGACCTGGTCGCGCTCGCGGCGGCGCCTTGCGAGGATGTCCCGCTCGAGCTCGCGCGCTTCGTCGTCTTCGACCTCGAGACGACCGGCCTGCGTCCGGGGAGCGCACGGCCCTGCGAGATCGGCGCTGTGCGTGTCGAGGCGTTCGAGCTCGGCGAGCGGTTCGAGACCCTCGCGAACCCGGGCGCACGCCTCGCGCCGGCGATGGCGGCACTTACGGGACTCCGCGACGAGGAGCTTCGCCGCGCCCCGCCGGTGGCCGCCGCCGTCCGGCGGTTCCTCGCGTTCGCCGGTGACGACGTCCTCGTCGCGCACAACGCGCGCTTCGACATGGCGTTCCTCGACAACGAAGCGGTGCGCCTCTTCGGCCGGCACATTACGGCGACCGTGATCGACACGGTGCGGCTCGCGCGCCAGCTCCTCGGGCGCGGGCCGGCCAATCTCGCTGCGCTCTCGTATCGCTTCGCGACGGACGCGCGCCCGTGCCACCGGGCGTTGCCCGATGCCGAGGCGACGGCCGAGATCCTCGTCCAGCTCGCCGGCCTCGCGCAGGAGGAGGGCGTGCGTACGGTCGGTGACCTCGTCGAGCTCCGAGCCGGCGCCGGCAGCCCGGTAGGATGGCGCCAATGCACGAGACGGGGACGATGCGCGTCAAGAGCGGCCTCGCCGAGATGCTCAAGGGCGGCGTGATCATGGACGTCGTCAACGCGGAGCAGGCGAAGATCGCCGAGGACGCGGGTGCGTGTGCCGTGATGGCGCTCGAGCGCGTTCCGGGTGACATCCGCGCCCAGGGCGGGGTCGCACGCATGTCCGATCCGGAGATGATCCGGCAGATCCAGGAGACGGTGACGATCCCCGTGATGGCGAAATGCCGTATCGGCCATTTCGCCGAGGCGCAGATCCTCCAGGCGCTTGAGGTGGACTACATCGACGAGTCCGAGGTGCTCACCCCTGCCGACGTCGAGCATCACGTCGACAAGTGGCAGTTCACGGTTCCGTTCGTCTGCGGCGCGACGAACCTCGGCGAAGGGCTTCGGCGCGTCTCCGAGGGTGCCGCGATGATCCGCACGAAGGGCGAGGCAGGCACGGGCGACATCGTCAACGCGGTTACGCACATGCGCGCGGTGTTCGGCGGCATCCGCCGGCTTCAGGCGCTCCGTCCGGAGGAGCTCTATGCCGAGGCGAAGGTGCTGCAGGCGCCGTACGAGCTCGTTCGCTGGGTTGCCGACAACGGCAGGCTCCCTGTCGTGACCTTCACGGCCGGCGGCATCGCGACGCCGGCCGACGCCGCGCTCTGCATGCAGCTCGGCGCGGACGGCGTCTTCGTCGGCTCGGGCATCTTCAAGTCGGGCGATCCGGAGAAGCGGGCCCGCGCGATCGTCGAAGCGACGACGCACTATCTCGACGCCGACGTGCTCGCGCGCGTCTCGGCAGGGCTCGGCGAGCCAATGGTCGGCATCTCCGCCGCCTCGCTCGATCCGGGCGAGCTGCTCGAGCGCCGCGGCTGGTAGCGGCGACCGGCCTCGCAACGGCTCCTCGTCACCGGAGGGTGCGGCTACCTCGGACGCGAGGTCGTACGGCAGGCAGTCGCCGGCGCCTGGAGCGTCCGCGCGACGTGGTGGCAGCGTCCACCCGAAGAGGCCGCGGACGTGGACTGGCGACAGCTCGACATCCGGGACTCGGGGTCGGTCCGCGCGGCGGTCGAGGGCGTCGACGCCGTCGTCCACACGGCCTACCGGCAGCATGACGACCCGTGGGGCGTGAACGTCGACGGCTCGGTTGCCGTCGCCACGGCGGCCGCCGGCAGGAGGCTCGTGCACCTGTCGACCGATCTCGTCTTCGACGGCCGTCGCGGCCGGTATCGCGAGGAGGACGCGCTGCGCCCGCTCGGCGGCTACGGCGAGTCGAAGGCCGAGGCCGAACGGCGCGTCGCGGCGCTCGCGCCGGGCGCGACGATCGTTCGCACGTCACTTCTCTACGGCGGCGTCGAGCCGGGGCCGCAGGAGCGTCTCGCACGGGAGGGGCGCGCGTTCTTCGCCGACGAGCTGCGCTCGCCCGTACACGTGGGCGACCTCGCGAGCGCGCTGCTCGAGCTGCTCGGGCTGGACGTGCCGGGCCCGCTCCATCTCGGGGGAGCAGACGACGTCAGCCGCTTCGATCTCGCCCTGCTCCTCGGCGCCGACCCGGACACCGCGGAACGAGCGGAGACACCGCCGGACCGCGCGCGGGACGTGACGCTCGACAGCTCGCGGGCCCGGGCGCTACTCCGGACGCGCCTGCGCGGCGTCTACGAGGTGCTCGGCCGGCCGTAGAGGCGATGGGCGATGGCGCGGCCCTCCGGCGTGCCCAGGAAGTGCTCGAGCGGGACCCGGAGCATCGCGGCCTTCGCCTCCGCCAGCACCTCGTCGTCCTCGCGGAGCGCTGCCACGGCCCTGATCCGCCGGCCGCTCGCTCCGACCACGTGCGCCTCGAGGCGCAGGACGGTGTCGATCGGCACGGGTTTGCGGTAGCGGACGAAGATCCGGGCCGTCACAGTGGGAAACGCGTACCACGTTGCGAGCAGCCCGACAGCCTCGTCGAGAGCCGCGGAGACGACGCCCCCGTGCACGATCCCAGGGCCGCCCTGGTGCCGTGCGTCGAACGCGAGCTCGGCGTCGTAGGTGTCGCGCCCCGGCTCGCTCGGACGGGGGAGGTGCAGACCGATCGGGTTCTCGCCGCAGCCCCAACACGCCGGGTCGTGCTGCGGCTCGAGCTTCGTCATCCGAGACCGGTCACGCGCTCTCGAACGTGCCGAACCGGAGCTCGCGGTCGTACAGGTACGCCGTCTCGTCGACGCGGCGCATGTACTCGTCGCGGTGCGCCGCGACGAACGCGTTGTACGCGTCGCGACTCTCCCAGCGGTCGACGACCAGATACCGGCCGGGCTGCTCGACGTCGCGGAGGAGCTCGGTGCCGATGTACCCGCGCTTCCCTGCGAAGAACTCGGCCCAGTCGCCGTCCGCCCCGTAGGTCTCCTCGAACTCCTCGGGCCGGGACACGTCGTAGAGGAAGACGAGCGCGAGCATTGTTAGTGCACCCATCCGCAAGTTCCGGCACGTTCCCGTCGGCGTCTCGTCGCCCGTGGCGGCGTCCTCGGTCGTCCCGATAGTGCAACTATCGGGGCTCCCTGCGTCCTTCCCACGGACGACGATCCATCCGCCGGATAACGCACCAAACCTGCGGACAGGCGCACTACCGGAGCCCGCCGCGCTCGTGATGGGCCTGGAAGAAGTTCTCGCTCCCCGCCGTCGCCATCGAGGCGGAGGCGCTCACCTCGAGCGCCAGGGCGGAGGCGGCGACGATCTGGGCGAGGCGGTAGACCTTGCCCGGCCCGGCGCACCCGATCGATGCGAGCCAGTCCCGTGCGGAGGGAAGGGTCGTCCCGCCGCCGACCGTGCCCACCTCGATCCCGCCGAAGCGGATCGAGGCGTGCAGCCCGCCGGGGACGCGGCGGGCGACCCCGTGCGCCATCGAGCTCGTGCCGACCATGCCGAGGTCCTGCCCCGTGGCCGCGAAGACGGCGGCGACGACGGACGCGGGCGTGAAGGCGCTCGACTGCATGCCCGACGCGATCGAGCCATGGATCCCCGCCCAGGCGAGCGTCTCGAGATCGTCCGTCGTCGTGTGGAGCACGCGGCGGATCTGCTCGTCCGCGAGGAACGTCTCCGCGAGGACGGTCTTCCCGTGGCCGGAGTCGAAGTACTCGGCCGACGGCTTCTTGTCGCCGCCCATGTTCGCTTCGAGGAACGCATGGGATGGATGGACGGGAGCGCGCTCCATCACGTACCCCATGTTCAGCGCGTAGCTGTTGCGGGTCATCATGTTCGCGCCCACGGCGTCGCCGGTCGTCCACCGCCAGAGGACATGGCACATCGGGCCGACGACGTGCGTCTTCACGCCGCGGAGGATCGCGTGCCGGGAGAGAAATGGGCTCGTGTCGGCCTCCAGCCATGTGCGCATCGCCGGCAGCTCCTCCTCGACCCAGCGGGCGAGGGCGACCGCGTCGGCCGCGTCGTCGCAGACGAAGCACGACGCACGCGTGATCGCGTCGGCGAGCACATGGGTGCGGATCGTTCCCGCGGCGAGCGAGCCGCGTGTGAGCGAGAGCGTGAGGCCGCCTTCGGTGTGCGCGAGCGGGACGTGTATCAGCTCGGTCGCGCGCCCGGTCTCGACGACGCGACCGTCGTCTGCGAGCTCGTACGTGCCGAGGTCGAGCTCGAGCGGGGCGGCGGACACGGGAATCACCGCGACACCGACGAGCGACTCGGCCGCCGCCGCGAACGGCTCCAGGTCGACGGACGTGACGAGGTTTCCGGCCGAGGCCCCGTCCAGCCCCATCGCGGCGCGGCGGACCGCGATCGACGCCTCGTTGTTCTTCCGTGGCCAGCGCACGAGCGCAGCTTAGAACGTACGGCCGCGCCCCTCGGTACGCTCGCGGCATGTCCGCCACGCTCATGCTGGGGAAGCCGCTCGCCGAGAGGATCCGGGCGGCGGTCGCCGAGGAGGTTCGCGCCCTCGGGCACGTCGGGCTTGTCACCGTCCTCGTCGGCGACGACCCCGCGTCGGAGATCTACATCCGGCTGAAGCACAAGGCCGCGATCGAGGCCGGGATCGACGCCGTCGATCTCCGCCTGCCGGCCGACACGTCCGAGGACGACCTCCTGCGGCGTCTCGCCGACCTGAACGCCGACCCCGACGTCGACGCGCTGCTCGTCCAGTTGCCGCTGCCGTCCCAGATCGACGAGGAGACCGCGATTCGGGCGGTCGATCCCGCCAAGGACGTCGACGGCTTCCATCCGTGCAACGCGGGCGAGCTCTATCTGGGACGTCCCGGGCTCGTGCCCGCGACCCCGCGCGGCGTGATGGCGCTGCTCCACGAGCATCGGATCGAGCTCGACGGCGCGCGGGCGGTGATCATCGGCCGCAGCGACATCGTCGGCAAGCCGATGGCTCACCTGCTCCTGCAGGCGAACGCGACGATCACCGTCTGCCATTCGCACACGCGCGACCTGCCTAGGCACACCCTCGACGCGGACGTGCTCGTCGTTGCCGCCGGGGTACCGGCGATGGTGACCCCGGACATGGTCAAGACCGGCTCCGTCGTCGTCGACGTCGGGATCAACCGCACGGACGCCGGGCTCGTCGGCGACGTCGACCCCGGCGCGGCCGATGTCGCGTCGGCGATCACGCCGGTGCCCGGCGGCGTCGGCCCGATGACGATCGCCTGCCTGCTCGAGAACGCCGTCCGCTGCGCCCGCGCGCGCGTTCGCTCGCCACTGTAGGCGGGTGGTAGGTTTTCGGCGCTCCGTCGGTCGGCGGGCTGTCATCGAGTCGGTAAGGAGTAAGGCGTTGGCTGAAGGCACGGTTAAGTGGTTCTCGAACGAGAAGGGATACGGCTTCATCGAGCGCGGCAACGGCGAGCCCGATGTGTTCGTCCACTTCTCCGCCATCAACGGTGACGGCTACAAGTCGTTGACCGAGGGCCAGCGCGTCTCGTTCGAAGTCGTCCAGGGGGACAAGGGCCTCCAGGCGGCGAACGTCGACGCGCTCTAGCGGTTAGTCGGGAGCAGACTTTCGGGAGGGCTCCGGAAGGAGCCCTTTCCGTATCCGGGCAGAGGAGGTGGCGAGATGGCGGGGATCGAGCGGGACGAGGTGATGCGCGTGGCGCGGCTCGCGCGTCTCGAGCTGTCCGAGGACGAGGCAGATCGCCTGCGCGGCGAGCTCTCCGACATCCTCGCCGCGGTCTCGAAGGTCTCCGAGCTCGACCTCTCCGACGTCGAGCCGACCGCCCACCCGCTGAGCGTCGAGAACGCCTGGGCCGAGGACGAGCCGCGGCCCTGCCTCCCGCTCGAGGACGTGTTCGCGAACGCGCCCGACCGTGACGGCGACCTCTTCCGCGTGCCGCCCGCATGACGGGAGCGCCCGACACCCTGCGTCTGAGCGCCGAGGAGGCGATCGACCTCGTCACGCGGCGCGAGGCGACCGCCGGCGAGCTCTTCGCCGCCTATCGCGCGGCGATCGACGAGCGCGATCCGGAGCTGCACGCCTTCCTCACCGTGTGCGACGACCCGAACGAGGGCGAGGGAATCCCGATCGCCGTGAAGGACGTGATCGGCACGAGGGGCATCCGCACGACCGCGGGGTCGCGCATCCTCGAGAGCTACGTCCCCGTCTACGACGCAACCGTGGCCGCGCGGCTCAAGGCACACGGGCTACGCGTGCTCGGCAAGACGAACACCGACGAGTTCGCGATGGGCTCCTCGACGGAGAACTCGGCGTACGGGCCGACCCGCAACCCCTGGGACCCGACGCGCGTCCCGGGCGGCTCCGGCGGGGGCAGCGCCGCAGCGGTGAGCGCAGGGCTTGCGCCCTGGGCGCTCGGGTCCGACACCGGCGGCTCGATCAAGCAGCCCTCGGCGCTCTGCGGGAACGTCGGCCTCCGCCCGACCTACGGCACCGTCAGCCGCTACGGCGTCGTCGCATTCGCCTCGTCGCTCGACCAGGTCGGGCCGGTTGCGCGCACCGTTCGCGACTGCGCCCTTCTCTACTCGATCATCAGCGGTCGCGACGAGTGCGACGCGACCACCGTCGACGTACCCGCCGTCGTGCTCCCGTCCGCCGAGGAGCTCACAGGCATGCGGATCGGCGTTCCACGCGAGCTCAACGATGCGGAGGGGATCGAGCCCGGCGTCCGGACCGCCGTCTCGGCCGCGATCGAGCTCGCCGAGAGCCTCGGCGCGCACGTCGACGAGTGCTCGCTGCCGCGGTCGGTCGAGTATGGCCTCGCCTGCTATTACCTCGTCGCGCCCGCGGAGGCCTCGACGAACCTCGCCCGGTACGACGGCGTCCGCTACGGCCTGCGCTCGCCCGGCGACGACTTTCGCGAGATGGTCATGCACACGCGGCACGACGGCTTCGGCGACGAGGTAAAGCGCCGGATCATGATCGGGACGTACGCGCTTTCCGCCGGCTACTACGACGCGTACTACGGGACGGCGCAGAAGGTCCGGACGGTGATCCGCAACGAGCACGCCGAGGCGTTCGAGCGCTTCGACGTGCTCCTCAGCCCCACGAGCCCGACCGTTGCCTTCCCGCTCGGAGCGAAGTCCGCCGACCCCGTCGCGATGTACCTCAGCGACCTCCTGACGATCCCGTCCTGCGTCGCCGGCCTGCCGGGCCTCAACATCCCCTGCGGTCTCTCAGAAGGCCTGCCGGTCGGGCTGCAGCTGATCGGGCCGCAGTTCTCCGAGAACACGCTCTTCGCAGTGGGGCACGCACTCGAGCGGGCGCTCGCCTTCGATCTCGTGCCGACGAGGTACCGGTTGTGAGCTGGCAGCCGGTGATCGGCCTCGAGATCCACGTCCAGCTGAAGACGCGCACGAAGATGTTCTGCCGCTGCTCCGTGGGCTTCGGTGCGCCCGAGAACACGCAGACGTGCCCGGTGTGTCTCGCGTTCCCCGGCGCGCTGCCGGTGCCGAACCGCGCTGCGATCGAGGACACCATCAAGCTCGGCCTCGCGCTGGGGTGCGAGATCGCCGACAAGGCCGTCTTTCACCGCAAGAACTACTTCTATCCCGACCTGCCGAAGGCGTACCAGATCAGTCAGTACGACGAGCCGCTCTGCGCGGGCGGGAAGCTCGTCGTGCCGGCCGAGCACGGCGGTGTCACGGTCGGCATCACGCGC
>Ga0207658_10002786_pt1 | contig 12583 bp, 12 predicted proteins | sample KBSS33metaG_FD_184322 | JGI IMG/M metagenome (GOLD analysis project Ga0207658, IMG submission 184322) | Switchgrass rhizosphere microbial communities from Kellogg Biological Station, Michigan, USA - KBS S3-3 metaG (SPAdes) (version 2) | ecosystem: Host-associated > Plants > Roots > Rhizosphere...
AGAACAGGCCGGTTCATTCGACCGCCGCTGCTAAGTGGTTAACGTCAAGATCACTCTAGCGGTTAAGGTAAACGCCGCATTTACCCTCTTTGCTTGTCGCTGCGGGATCGCTCTCCTATGCGCGCCAGACCATGGATGAGCCCGCGATCCGCATCGAATCGCTGTCGAAAGTGTATGCCGGCGGCAAACGCGCGCTCGACAACGTCAGCTTCGACGTCCCGCGCGGTCAGATTTTCGGGCTGCTTGGACCCAATGGCGCAGGCAAGTCGACCCTGATCAACATCCTTGCCGGCCTGGTGGTGAAGACCGGCGGCAAGGTCACAATCTGGGGCTTCGACATCGATCAGCATCCGCGCAATTCGAAGCGATCGATCGGCGTCGTCCCACAGGAGATCATTTTCGATCCCTTCTTCACCCCACGCGAAACCCTTGAAATCCAGGCGGGCCTGTACGGAATCGCGCCGCAGGATCGGAAGAGCGACGAGCTGCTGGCGGCGATGCATCTAACCGACAAGGCCCACGCCTACGCCCGGACCCTGTCGGGGGGCATGAAACGGCGGTTGCTGGTCGCCAAGGCGATGACCCATTCCCCGCCGATCCTGGTGCTCGACGAGCCGACCGCAGGGGTCGATGTCGAACTCCGCCGCCAGCTGTGGGATTATGTTCGCAGCCTCAATGCCCAAGGCGTCACGATTGTGCTGACGACCCATTACCTCGAGGAAGCCGAGCAGCTCTGCGACCGGATTGCGATCATCCACCACGGCCGGGTGATCGCCAATGAGCCGACCCGCGAGCTGGTGTCTAAGGCGCAGGAGAAAGCCGTCGTCGTCACCTTCGACCACGACATCGCCGAGGTGCCGGTCAATCCGTGCTTCGAGAATATCGCCTTGATCGACGAGCGGACGCTCGAGATTACCTTTCGCAAGGACAAGGCCAACGCCGGCCAGGTGCTGGCCTCCCTGACTGCCGCGGGACTGGAGATCGTCGACGTGTCGACCCGCGATCCCGACCTCGAGGACGTGTTCCTGAGCCTCGTCGCGGCCGACGAAGCGGCATGAGCATCGACGCCGACGTCCTGATCGTCGGCTCGGGCGCGGCCGGATTGACGGCGGCGCTCAACCTCGCCGAGACGCGCAAGGTTGCGGTCATTGCCAAGGGCGCGCTGAACGACAGCGCCAGTGCCCGGGCGCAGGGCGGGATCGCCGCGGTGCTCGAGGAAGGCGACAGCTTCGAGGCGCACGTCAAGGACACGATGATTGCCGGTGCCGGGCTCAATGACATCAGGGTCGTCGAGCATGTCGTCGAACAGGCGCCCCGCGCGATCCAGCACCTGGTCGAGCTTGGCGTTCCGTTTGCGAGCGAGAATGGCGAATTGCATCTGACCCGCGAAGGCGGCCACAGCCACCGCCGCATCGTCCACGTCGCTGACGCCACCGGCTGGGCGGTCAGTCAGGCGCTCGAAGCCGCGGCTGCCAAACACCCGAACATCACGCTCATTCCGGACATGGTCGCGATCGACCTGATCACCGGCCGCCACGCGGTCGATTTCTCGACCAGCGGCGCTGTCCACGGGCTCTACGCCTGGAATCGCAAGACCAAGAAGGTCGAGGTGCTGACTGGCCGCGCGACGATCCTCGCCAGCGGCGGCGCCGGACGCGCTTATCTTTATTCGACCGCACCGCGCGGAGCGACCGGCGACGGCATCGCCATGGCGTGGCGAGCCGGATGCCGCATCTCCAACATGGAGTTCATGCAGTTCCACCCGACCTGCCTGTATAACCTCGAGGTCAAGAACTTCCTGATTACCGAGGCCGTGCGCGGCGAGGGCGGACAGCTGAAGCTACCGCCCGGGGTCAAGGGTGCGGGCCAGCGGTTCATGGAGCGGTTCGACGAACGCGCCGAACTCGCGCCGCGCGACATCGTGGCACGGGCGATCGACCATGAAATCAAGCGGCTCGGGCTCGATTACGTCCACCTCGATATCTCGCACCGCGAACCCGAGTTCGTCCGCGAGCATTTCCCCAATATCTACGACAAGCTGCTTGGCCTCGGCATCGACATCACCAAAGAGCCGATCCCGGTCGTCCCGGCGCAGCATTACACCTGCGGCGGCGTGGTCGTGGACCTCGACGGGCGGACCGACGCGCCGGGGCTCTACGCCGCCGGCGAAGTCACCCAGTCGGGCTTGCACGGCGCCAATCGCCTGGCTTCCAACAGCCTGCTCGAGTGCCTGGTGTTCGGCGAGGCCGCGGCGCGGCATATCGACGCCAACTGGGACGATTTGCCCGACGTGCCCGAGATCCGCGGCTGGGACGAAAGCCGGGTGACCGACAGCGACGAGGAAGTCGTCATCGCCCAGACCTGGGGCGAAATCCGCCGCTTCATGTGGAATTACGTCGGCATCGTGCGGACGACCAAACGGCTCGAGCGGGCCAAGCACCGGATCGATATGCTGCGCCAGGAAGTGCGCGATTATTACAGCCACTTCCGGGTCACGCCCGACCTGATCGAGCTGCGCAATCTGGTCGAGGTAGCGGACCTCATCATCCGTTCGGCCTTGAGCCGCCACGAGAGCCGCGGGCTGCATTACACGCTCGATTATCCTGACATGCTGAAGAACGCGAAGGACACGATCCTCGTTCCCTAGTCCGCAGGATCGGGCGCAAATTCGAGGAGTTCACCGGGCTGGCAGTCGAGCGCCCCGCAGATCGCCTCGAGCGTAGAAAAGCGGATCGCGCGCGCCTTGCCGGTCTTGAGGATTGATAGGTTGGCAAGGGTGATGTCGACCCGTTCGGCGAGCTCGGTCAGGGTCATCCGCCGGTCGTGCAGCAGATCGTCCAACTTGACGATGACGGCCATCAGATCGTTCCCTCGAGGTCTTCGCGCATCAGCGTGCCTTCGGCGAAGACGCGGGCAAGGATGAACGCCATGAGGACCGCGAGCCAGCCGTTGACCGAAAAGCCGGCATCGAAATGGACTGGGTGGGCAACGGTCGAAATAGCCTTGCCGATCGCACCAATGATCATCGAGAGGATCTGCAAAGCGAGCAACAGCCAGGCGATCGCCTGCAGGCGATAGGCGTTGGCGGCAACGAACGGGTCGCCTTTGCGCACAGTCACGACCATCGCCAGCATGCGCTTAAGGATCATGTAATTGAGCGGGACCGCGACAATGCCGAGGGCAGCAACGAGTTGCAGCCCCGCAATCACCGATCGGATCCAGTCCGCAGGCGGGATGCCGAGCGCGGTGAAGGTCCATTCGGGGGCGATGATGGTTGCCATCAGCAGCGCGAAAATGGCCGCGCCGCCAAGCCAGTTGATGACGATAAGGAGGCGCAGGGCGATATAAGCGATCGGCAGCGCGGCGGACTGATTACGGGGCATCGGCTTAAACTCCGGCGAATCTGATATCGATAAACGATAATGATCTTATCGTTTTTCGGCAAGCTCTATTTCGCCTCGGCCTTGACGGAGGGTCGTGATACGGTGCGCGAGCGATTTGCGGGGGGAGATCAAGAAATGCCGATTGAACTCGAGATTCTCGCGCTCGGCGCGCTGCTGCTGTTCGTCCACATCTTCGTCGCGATCCGCTTCAAGACCCAGCAATATGGCCGCGACTGGAATATCGGCGCGCGCGACGAGGCGTTGCCTGATCCGAACCCGATGACCGGCCGGACGATACGCGCCCAGGCCAATTTCCAGGAGACGTTCCCGATCGCGATCGTGGCCTTGCTCGGCGTCGTGGTGGCCGGTCGCGCGGGCCAGTGGACCGCACTTGGCGGTTGGATCTGGCTCGGTGCGCGGATCGTCTACCTGCCGCTCTACATGGTCGGCGTCCGCGGCGTACGCACCCTGGTGTGGGCGGTCAGCATGGTCGGGCTCGGCCTGGTCATTTGGCCGCTGCTGTTCGGCTGAGCGCCGCGCGGACCCAAAGGCTTTCGATCAATCGGCGTATTCATTCTTCTTGAGTGACGCGCGCGCCGCCCGTGCCAGCCACTGCGCCGCGTTGGGGGTCAGCCAGCCGGTGGTGACCGGCGACGAGCAAATCTGGCCGAGCGAACTCACGTCGCCCGCGGACCCGCCGATATGCCGGCAGGCGGCGGTCCAGAAATAGGCGCAGGCGAAACGCAACGCGCCGCGGTCGTAGATCCGGCTGACTTCATTGGCCCGGACGAGTTGTTCGAGCCAAGCCTGAGCCCATTGCAGGAATTCGGCGCCAAGCCCGGCCTTGCCGGACGATCCACTGCCGAGCGCTACGTGACGCTCCAAGTCGATGGGCGACCATTCGACCCCGAGTTCGTCAAGCAATTCGGATTGAAGCGCCGCCTTGCGCTCGCGGACCCGGGCCGACCAGGTCGAGACCGACTGCAGCGGGTGGATGCGCCGGTCGATCAGAACCTGGGGCAGGTTCTCCAGCCGATGGTCGCGGCTGAGACGAATGAAGACGTCGATGTCCTCGCACACCGGGAATTCCGCGCGGTAGGGAAATCGCTTCAAAACCGCCGCCCGGCCGAACACCGACGATTGCTGAAAGGCTGAGCGGAACAGGAGCCAAGCGCAAATCTGCTGGTGCGAGAATGGCGGGTGCCGGGTGGCGCCCAGCGGCTGCCCCCGTTCATCGATCTTTCCCGCGCACGAACCGATCAGCGCCGTTGCCGGGTTGTCGTGAAGATAGGCGAGCTGGACCTCGATCCGGTTCGGGCGAGCGACGTCGTCGCTGTCGAGCCAGGCGATGAACCGCCCGCGAGCCGCCTCAACCCCGCTGTTGCGCGCCGCCGGAATACCGCGATTGGCGTCATGCCGGACCAGCCGGATGCGGCGGTCGTCGAACGATTCCACGACCTTCACGGTGGTGTCGCGCGATCCGTCGTCGACGACGATCAACTCGAAGTCCGTCATCGACTGTCGCAAGATGCTGCGTATCGCGTCGCCGATCACGCGCTCGCGATTGTAGGACGTGATAATTACTGACACCGCGGGCTCCGCGGCGTTGGCCGTTCCCATTGGGCAAAGACGGCACTGACTACGTTTCCCCGCAGTCCGCGTGGACGGATTCTTTGCTCAGAATTTGCGGGTTATTTGAAAACCGATCGCACGCGGGCGCAGCGGTGTGCGCTGGGGGGCAAACAAAATCCGATAGGGATTGCCGAACGCGAAACTGTCTTCGGTACTGTTGCCGAGATTCTCGCCAGTAATGGCCAACGACCACGGTCCAGTGGCGAGGTCCAGACCCGCATCGAAGGTCAGAAACCCGCCTGTCCGACGATCCAGCAGCGGATCGAAACTCAAATGGGTCGCGCCGGTGTAGTGGGCTCCGGCCCGCACTTCGCCGCTAACCGCGCCAATTTGGAACTTGCGCGAATAATGGGCGCGAATTGCGAGATGCGGGACCACCGGCAGCCGACGGTCGTCCACCTCGATCGGCGAGTCGGCGGTCGAATCGAGGCGCGCCGTCTGCGCCAGGAACGAAACGTCGATTGAGGAGCCGGGTTGGATCGCCCACCGCAGTTCGCCGTCGACTCCGAGATTCTCGCCGTTGCCGACGTTTTGCGTCGCCACCAATCCGTTGGACAAGAGTTCATCGGCCTGAACGTGGCGCCACCGCGACGCAAAGGCCGTGACGTCGAGCGCAACTCCGCCCGCGACAAGCAGCCGGGTGCCGGCCTCGGCGGTCACCAGATGATCGGCCGCATAGGTGCGCGGTACCGCCTCGGGAACCACGTTGAGCCCGCCGGGTCGATAGGCGGTCGCCACGCGCAAATAGAACTGGCGGCCCGGTCGCGGCGTCCAGTTGAGGTCGGCGCTCGCTGAGGGACGAACCACGCCGCGGGCCTTCATCCCCGACCCGCTGTTGGTTGCCCCCTCCTCCTCGACGTCATTGTAGAACAGCCGGGCACCCGCCGAAGCGGACAGGGCTCGGGTCAGCCGCGCGGTGATTTCCCCGAAGGCGGCGGTTTCCAGGATGCTGCGGTCGAGGCGCAGCATCGGGACGCTCGTCAGTGCGTCGCTGGCGGTAATCCGGCCGTTGCTCGACGCCTTGAGCACGGACAAGCCGCCAAGCCAGGCGATCGGGCCGTCGGAGTCATTGGACAGCCGGATTTCCTGGTCGAAGACGCTGTATCTCCGATCGTCGCGGACGCGGGTTGCGCCGACCGTCCCAAGCACTGGCGCCAGCGGCGTCGCGTCAAATGACGTGACCAGTTCCTGGTGGCTGATCGCGGTCTGGGAAGTCAGCCGGAGCGCGCCGAGCGGACCCTCGATCGACAGTGAGGCGAGTTTGATGTCGCTGTCGCGGGGCTCGCGTAGCCGCGCAGGTCGGTTGAGCGGCCCCAGATCGCCGTCGACATATTGGCTGTCGCGCGTCTCCCGGGACTGGATTGCGGACGCCAGGTCGACGGTCCAGTCGACGGCCGGCCTCCACCGCACCGCAACCCGGCCACCCACCAGCAATTCGCTGTTGGCGTTGTGTCGGCCGCCGGCATTGTCGATCCAACCTGCATCGAGTGCGCGATAGGCGACCATCCGCAGGCCGAGCCGATCAGTGGCAAGCGGAAGGTTCACAAATCCACTCTGGAAATTTGAAAGCCCGCTATCATCCAGAGCTGCGCCGCCAGCGCGAACCAGGCCGGAAGTGTGGGACAGGTCCGGTTTGTTCGGTTCGATCTTGACGATCCCGCCAAGCGCGCCCGTGCCGTACAGCGGCCCTTGAGGACCTTCGAGGATTTCGATCCGGTCGACGTCGACGAGCGCGAAATCGGGATCGGGAGCGTCGTAGGTCAGGCGTGCATCGTCGAACAACACGGCCACGCTGGCCTGGTTGAAGCCGTTGAGCGGCGCATCGCCGATTCCGCGCAGGAACAAGCGACTCGCCCCCGAGCCCAGCTGCGCAACGGTCAATGCCGCGTCCTGGTCGGCGGCATCGGCCGTGCCGGGCACCCCCATGGCCGACTGCAAGTGGCGGGCATCCACTACCCGGACGGTCGCGGGCGCCTGGGAGAGCGCCTCGACCCTTTTTCGCGCGGTGATGATGATCTCGGGCTCCAACCGACCGAGATCAACCGGGGCTGGCCGCGATGGGCGCGCGGGTTGCGCCACCGGAAGGGCTTCGATGCGATAAGCGCGCGGGCTGACCTGGACGGCGTGATAGCCGGTCCCGCGTAGCAGGCGGTCCAGCGCCGCGCCGACCGATCGCGCTCGATGGATCGCCGGCACCGTGAGCGGGGGCAGTGGCCCGGGCGCGCCGATCGAAACTCCGGTTTGTGCGGCTAGCCTTTCGATCGACCGGGCAAGGGAGTCGGCGGGCAGGTCGATCGACGCGGGAGCAGCGGCGTGGGCCGCGGCAATTGGTTCAGCGGCGAGTGCGAGGCTGAAGACGCAGCGCACCGTGAACCGGCCGCAGCTCCAGCGCCATGATGTCGGCCAGAGTCTGTGCGGGCGAGCGCGCATCATCGATTACAATCACCCCGCTGAACGCCTGTCCGGCCACGGCCGGATCGACAATGATCTTGGTGCTGGAATAGCGACTGATATCGCGAGCGACCATGGCCAGCGGTGCATTCTCATAGTGGAGTTCGCCGTTGCGCCAGCTTCCCACCCATGCCGGGTCGACGGCGGCGAGCCGAACCGTGCCCAGCGTCCCGTCAACGATCATTGCCCGACCGCCGACAAGGTTGATGGGCTGCGCCAATTGGGGCGAACTGACCGACAGGGCGCCCGACGCGACCTCGATCTCCACCGATCCATTTTCGGCGCCGACGGTGAAGCGCGTACCGATGTCGTGGACCTGGAAATCGCCCGCCTGTATGGTCAGCGGCCGGGCCGCTTGATGTCGAACGTCGAAGAACGCCCGCCCTGTGAGCGCCAGGGCCGACCCGCGGACGGACAGTGTCGTTCCGGGCGACAGCGCGGCCGTCACACCGTCCGGCAGGACAACCGTTCGGACCTCACCCGCCGGCGCGGTAAAGCTCTGCGCGGACATGGCGGAGGGCAAGAATTGCAGACCGATGACGGCGGCGATGCTGGCGGCCACTGCGCCTGCGCCCCACCAACGCCAGCGGTCACCGTGTGACCGTTCGGTCGCGGCCGTTGCGGCCACATCTTCCGAGAGGTGCGCGGTAATTCCTTCGGCGTGCGACTCGAGGTCCGCGTCGATCAGCGCCAGTTCGTCGAATGCCGCGCGATGGCGCGAGTCGACCTCGAGCCAACGGGCGAACCCGTCCCAGTCCATGGCGTCGTCGTGCTGGCGCGCAAGCCACGCGGCAGCCTGTTGTTCGATCTGGTCAGCACTCATGGTTCAATCGTGCCCCGGCGTCGTCCGCCGTGACGTCCCTGATTGCTGGTATAACGCCGCCGCATCGCTCTCCCCTCAGTCAGATAGCAAACGGCGGAGATGAGTCATCGCCACTGCCATGTGTTTTTCGACCGCGCTTCGGCTGATGCCGAGACGGGCGGCGACCTCGCCGTGAGCGAAGCCTTCGATCTTGTGCATGACGAGGACCCGGCGCGCACCAGGCGGAAGCTTGGCGATCGCCTCGGCGAGGCGTCTCTCGGCGTCCTGCGCGACGAGCTGCTGTTCGGCATTCTTGGTCGGGTCCGCGACCTCGGCGCCGGCCTCGACCGGGCCGTGACGCTGTTCGCTCCACTCGCGATCACGGGCTTCGCGACGCCGGCGCTCGCGAAGGTGATCGAGGTAGAGGTTGTTCGCCATGCGAAAGAGGTAGCCGCGGCCGTTCACAATCGGACCGGGGTGTGAATTGCGGACCTTGACCCAAAGCTCGCTCAACAGGTCGTCGGCATCCGCCGCGCTGCCCGACCGCGCGACCAGGAACCGGTGAAGCTCGGCCCGCGACGCCTCGAAGACCGCGGCCAAGCCTCCCTGCTGGTTCGGTGATTGCATGGTGCGCCCTTATCGCAGGCGCTCGCACCTTTTGGGAAGTATCGCCCGACCGGCGATCAGCCGTGAGCCGAAATGACGTCCCTTGGCCCGGTCTCCCGGACCGGGCGATCGTGGCTCGCTTCGCCAGTGGACTGGTCGGTTAGCTCGACGCCAAGTGCTTCGGCATGGCTCCGAACGCCGGCATCGATCCGGTAGCGGCCGACCCAGGCCGGGGTCGACGGCGGCAGGACCGATCGCCGTCGCAGTTCGAGAGCGATGGCCGCCGCTAACGCTTCGACATCCCCCGCCGGGATGAGCCTGCCGTATAGGCCGTTCCCGAGAACCCCGCTGACCGCATCGGTCGAGCAGGTCGCAATGACCGGGCACGCGCAGGCCAGCGCTTCGAGCAGGACGGCGCCTTGACCCTCCCAGGCAGAAGACAGGACCAACGCATGAGCCTTCCGCAAGTAAGGTACGGGATCAGTCACGAACCCACGAAACCGGATCCGGTCGCTGATTTCGAGCGTGGCCGCTTGACGCTCCAGCGCCTTGAGCAGCGGTCCGTCCCCGAGAATGTCCAAGGTCCAGTCAAGCTCGCGGATGTGCGCCAGGGCGCGGAGCAGCAGCGGGTAATCCTTTTGCGGAACGAGCCGGCCGATCGCGAGCAGGCGCCCCGCTTCGAAATCTTCCGCATTCCGGCCGGCATCGATCATCGCTGGGGTGATGTAGGGGTTATCGACCACGCGCAATTTGGGTTCGATGCGCGGATATTGCTTCACCAGTTCCTTGCGCGTCGCATCCGCAATGACGAGGATCTTATCCGCGCGTCCGAACGCCCAGCCATACCAGGCGCGCCGGACGGCATTGGCCGGCCGGCCCTTGTTGGGCCGCTCCACCGGGTTGGTCATCTTCAACGCGAGCGCGCAGCTAGGCACGCGCGCAATCGTCTGGGCCATTGTGGCAACGAGGTGCATGTGGTTGCCGCTCGAGATGACCATCGTCGGCCGCCACGACCGGATCAGCCCGACAAGCTCGGGCACGGCGAGTAACAGGCCGACGCCGCGCTCCCGATGGGCCCGGGCAACGACCAACCGAACTCGCTGGTCCAGCAGCTCCGTCAACACGCCGCCGCCGCGCATCACCATCAAGGAAACCTCGACGCCCGCCGCCGCCAGGCCGTTGACGACGTGCAGCGTGGCACGCGCCGTCCCGCCGGTGCCGAGGTCGGAAATCAGGAACAGCAACCGGGCGAGCGGGCGCTCAGGCATCGGCCGACCTGTCCAGGAACGACAGGATTGCTTGGGCCGCGCGCGCCGCAGCGCCCGGCGCCACGTCCCGCACCTCGGCGATGCGCTCCGCCTGCCGCTCGCGATAGATATCGTGCCGCTCGAACGCGTTGCGAATAGCGTCGATCGCCTCCGCCGGGGTCTCCGCGACATCGCCCAGATGCCAGTTGCGGAAATCGCGATCGTCCCGCCACTGAATGCCGTGGGCGTTGAGGAACACGCATGGCTTCGGGTCGGACAGGAACTCGTACAATTGGCTGCTGACGTCGCCCGCATAGACATCGGCGGCAAGCGTGTAGGTCATGTCGAGCGAGCGGCTCGAGCCGAGATCGACGATCACCCGATCGGGCACCGCCAGCCGTTCCCAGCGCCGCCAGAGGAAGCGCGGACGACGACCGAACAGCTTGATGTGCGGCGCAACGATCAGGTTGAACTCGTCGGTTTGGGCCGCGTGGTCGATTAGCGCCCGCGCGACCCGCTCCCATGAACGCAGCGCCCGCTTGGAATGCGGATTGAACAGGACAACCGGTCGGTCGTTCGCGAACAACTTAGGCCTGCCGGCCTCGGCGATTCTGCTCGCGGTTTCGAACCGCGGATAGCCGGCCACGACATAATTTCCGTCGGTGATGCGCCCGTCGGCGAGCAGTCGCTTCTCGTCCTGGCGCGAGGCGACCACCACGAAGTCGAAGTCGAGATATTTGTCGGAATAGGACGCAGCGCGGCCGCCGACCGCGTGGTTGACGTAGATCATGGCGGGGCGCGGGCTGAGACGTGAGCACAGGACGCGCGCGTGGTCAGTCGGCGTGACGATCGCATCATATTCCGAAAGCGTGCGGACATTGCGTGGAAGCCGCAGGACCGCGGTTTTCAGGCTGCCGAGGAATTTAAGCCGCTGCAGCATGCGCAAATGGAACGGCGTGTGAAGGACGCGCCCCGACACCGGCTGCCCCTCCTCGCGCCATAGCCGGAGAAACTCGAACAGGGCTTCGGGCAAGGTCGCGAGGATTTCGACGCTTGCCCCCTGCCGTGCCAGCTCATGGGCAATCTCGACGACATGATGGACCTGGTAGATTTCGGCACCGAGGAGCACCGCGATCCGCCGAGCGCGCTGCTCGCTCGGCTCGGCGGCGCCGGCTTCCGCTGCAGTTTGCGCGATAGTCTTGCGCGCGGCCGACTGCATCACTGCGCGGCTCGCAGCTGGCTGGTCGGCAACGAAATGCGCGGGACGGAGGTCGGCTCGCCCGCCTGCTCCCGGCTTGCGTGATCGGACAGCATCTCGCCCCATCTGGCGGCGAGACGCCGCCACAGGCCGGGGTCGGAGGAAAAGGCCAGGATCTCCTGATTCAGCCAGCGCGAGGTGCGGGTAAGGTTATAGCTTCCGAACGCGGACCAGCCGCCGCCGGGGCCTTCGGCCAGCATGAATTTCGCGTGCATCGGCAGCGTGGCCGGATGCCCGATCCGGTGCACCGTCACGCCGCCGGCAACCAGATAGCGGCCAATCCGGCCGGGCGCGCGGCGTCCGGTCGCGCCGGTCAGCAGCTCGACCTCAACCCCGTTTTGCACCAGACCGACCAAGCTTCGCGCGACATCGAAATCGCGCACGTGCGATGCCGCGATGCGGAGCGATGCGCCACGCTCGAGGGTCGCCAGCCGTTCGCACAGCGGATTCTGCCGCCAGAACGGCGTGAAATAGATTTCGGCATCGCGCGCCAGCAACGCGGGTTGCGGCGTACCGAACGGGCTGTCGACCGCTCGTTCCGGCTCGTGGAGCGCGGCGACGCGGTCGAACAATGCCGGCACCAGCGCGCTGTCGCGGAACTCGACGAGGAGATTGTAGCCGCGGTCCTGGTCGCCGATGCGCCGGACGACATCGGTATCCTCCGGGCGATTGCCCGACGGGTTGAACGACCCGATCAAGGCCGTCGGCCGGGGGCCCGAAAAGCAATAAAGCTTGGTGTGGAGGTGAAACGGCAGGACGTGCTGGATCACGCGTAGGCCCGCGCCGATCCCGAACTGCGGGTCGCTTAGCCGCTCAATGACGCGGGTATTGGCTGAGGCGAGGCGCGGCCGGCCTTCGAGACACAGCTTTACCGATACGCCCCTTCGATGGGCGCGGATCAACGCCTCGGCGAGCGCTTCGTCGCGGAAATAATAGGTGATCCAGCCGATCGCGCCGCCGGTCGGCACCGCGTCGATCCTGCGCTCGAGCACGTCACGCAGCGCGCGCGGCGGACAATCGGGGCCGCCGAATATCGGCTCAATCGGAGGAGCGAATCCGCTCGATAGGACCGGTGCCGGGGCAAGGGCGGCGGAATTCTGGGGCATGATTGGCTCTTCGGCTTTTCACCGAAGACGCCGCCGACAATTGCATGCCTCAGCCCGAACCAAGCGGTCGCACAGATTTGCTGCTCGGACCTGATCTT
>Ga0207658_10002814_pt1 | contig 12509 bp, 10 predicted proteins | sample KBSS33metaG_FD_184322 | JGI IMG/M metagenome (GOLD analysis project Ga0207658, IMG submission 184322) | Switchgrass rhizosphere microbial communities from Kellogg Biological Station, Michigan, USA - KBS S3-3 metaG (SPAdes) (version 2) | ecosystem: Host-associated > Plants > Roots > Rhizosphere...
CTTCCGGCCTCCTGCTCGCGCAGCACGCCGATGATCTGCGCCTCGTTGAACCTGCTCTTCTTCACGTCCGTCTCCTCAGGGTGACGGACTCTCACTCAAACCGAGGGATCAGGAAGGGGGCAGGTCAAGAGGTAGTGCATCACACCGTTGATCCGGACGTAGATCTCATCGAGATGCCACCGCCAGTGGGTGTGCTGGCGCATCGCCTGGACCCGCTTCTTGTGAATTTCGCCGGCGAACATCGGCCCGAAGCGGTTCCACCACAGGCGCACCGTCTCGTGGCAGATGTCGATGCCGCGCTCGAACAGCAGGTCTTCGACGTTGCGCGGCGACAGCGGGTAGCGGACGTACATCATCACCACTAGCCGGATCACCTCGGGCGAGGAGTCGAACCAGCGAAATGGATTGTCAGACTTGGCCATGGAAGCCCGTCTCAACCGCTTCAGTTAGCGGCCCGTGAATTTGCGCTGACAACACCCTTCCGCGCTGTATGGCCAGCTCTCCTCGTTCGCGGTCAACGGACTAATCGATAGGTCCAAGAGCCGCGACGCACGCCTTCATTGTGCTAAGATGTCTTATGCCAACGCCGCAAACCATGCGGCCCGAGAAAGGCATCCCATGAAAAGCTTCCCTTTGGCGCCGCCCACACCCGCGCGGCGCGATCTGGCGGATCCCCGCTCGACGGTCGCGCCACGCAACCTAGGCGCAAAACCAACTCTCAACGACCCGCGCAGCACTCGATGAGGCGCTGAGCCGGGGCGGCTCGCACCAGGCTTGGGATCACCCGCCGCGCATTCTCGCCGTCGTACAGGCGTGCTGGCCAAGGAGATGTTCGAGCTGTGATGGCGCAGGCTTCACACAGTAACATTTCGGGACGCCGGCGCGCGCGATGAGCAAGTTTGGGCCACTCAGGCCCAACGCAGATGCTCGGCCAGTGCATTTAATTGGGATCAATCGACGTCGGACCGCCCCGCGGTGCTCGCGGGCGTGTTAAGGTAAAAATACGGGCTTGGGCTGCAGCAGCGCCCGAGCTCTCCCGGGTACGTCTTTCGCTTCGCGAGGCTCCGGACATGAAGGGACAGCCATGGCTGCCCGCACCACTCTCGATCCAGACACCGGCCTCGCCCTGGCTTTGGCCGTCGTGGGTTCCTCGATCTCGCCGCTGATCCTCCTTGATGGGGACTTCAGGATCGTGGCCGCGAGCGCGTCCTTCTTCGACGGCTTCGAAACCGATTGTACGGCGACGGTAGGGCAATCCCTGTTCGACCTGCGCTCCGGGGAGTGGAATGTCCCTCAGTTGCGAGCGTTGCTGAAAGCGACGGCCGCAGGCAGCGCTCAGATCGACGCCTATGAGATGGACCTCAAAGGCGATCGCTTAGCGCCGCGGCGCCTGGTCATCAACGCCCAGAAGCTCGACTACGGCGATCCGGCGCATATCCGGCTTCTGCTCTCGGTCGCCGATGTCACCGACGCGCGGCTCGCCAACAAATTGAAAGACGACCTGCTTCGGGAGAAAGCCATCCTGCTTCAGGAGATCCAGCATCGTGTCGCGAACAGCCTGCAGATCATTGCCAGCGTGATCCTCCAGAGCGTCCGCCGGGTGCAGTCGGAAGAGGCGCGGAGCTATCTCAAGGATGCCCATAGCCGCGTGATGTCGGTCGCTACCCTGCAGCAGCAATTGACGGCGTCGCGCCTTAGCGAGGTCGGGCTTCGTGGCTATTTCACACAGCTCTGCGAAAGCATCGGGGCATCGATGATCCGCGATCGCGCGCAGCTGACCCTGGAGGTGAATGTCGACGCCAGCGCCGTTGCGGCGGATGCGTCCGTAAGTCTTGGCCTGGTTGTCACCGAACTTGTGATCAACTCGCTGAAGCACGCCTTTCCCGGCGGCCGCCCCGGCAGGATCGTGGTGGACTACCACGCGCAGGGCCCGAACTGGACGTTGTCGGTAGCCGACAACGGGGTCGGGATGGACGCCGCGAGCTCCACTCCCGGGCTTGGAACCAGCATCGTGGCGGCCCTCGCGAGCCAACTGCGCGCGCGTGTCCAAGTTGCCGACGCGCACCCAGGGACAACCGTTTCCCTTGTCCATGCGCCGTTGGGGCCCGTCGCCGTCGAGCCGCAGCACGGCGCATTCGGCCTGACTTGATTCAGGCATCCGGCCACGAGGCAGCGCAATGACGAAAAGAGACCACGGGTGTGCGGGGGCGCGCGAATTCGGAACGCAACGTTCCCAACAAGGAGTCCAAAATGGCCGTTGAAAACACCGATCTCGAGCGTCGGGTTCTGGCGCATGAGCAGATCCTGCAGGCTCTTATGGCTCAGCTGGCGGAGGGTGATCCTCGCTTTCTGGATCAATTGCGTGACCGTTTCGCCGGTGTGCGGAGGGGCGCGCATGAGCACGACTACACCGAAACGGCCGACTACGCAGAGGCCTTCCTCCACGAGGTGATGCGGCTGTTTCGCGCCCACGATGCCAAATCGCCTGACCAACCTGCTGGCAAGGCCGATTGGACCATGCCTGCTGCGAAGACCAGCGGACCCAATCCGCCGGTGGTGATCCGCACCTCCCAGGTCGGCGGGGTCTGGCACGTCACGCGCGACAAGGTGTTCTTTGGAGACTACCTGGCGGAAGGTCCCGCCCGGAGCGCGGCCGAGAAGGCGGCGCAGGAAATCGAGCATCGGGGCGGCCGAGCGGAGCTGATCTTCGAGGTGCGGCGCTAAACGCCAGGTCGCCGGCGAAGGTCGGTTTGCCGAAGACGCGGCCGATCCAAATCGCCTGCGTGGTAAGGTGTGGCTGGCGTCGCCAACAGGCGACGTTGAGCGCCCAGGAGGCGACGACCATGGACGGCCTGCGTCTGAGGCACGAACTGCACGAGGAAGAGGCGAGGCTGCTCAGCGAACTTCGAGCTCTGCGCCGAAGTCAGCGGGCCGCCGCCCCCAACGTCGTGGTCGCGCCGCTTACACCCGGCCAGCGGATCGCCGACCACGTGGCCGCGACCATGGGTTCGTGGCGCTTCATCGTCATCCAGTCAGCGTTGCTGGTGCTCTGGGTGATTTTGAACATCACCGCCTACGTCCACCATTGGGACCCCTACCCGTTCATCCTGCTCAACCTGGCGCTGTCGTTCCAGGCCGCTTACGCCGCCCCATTCATCATGATGAGCCAGAACCGGCAGCAGGACGTGGACCGGCGCGAAGCGGCGAACGACTACCGGATCAACGTGAAAGCGGAGCTCGAGATCGAGTTGCTCCACGAGAAGATTGACCAGCTCCGCGACAAGGAGGTCCTTGCGCTTACCCAAGCGGTACAGAGTTTAGGCGCTCTTCTCCAGAAGACGTGACCAAGTGCCTCTAGATTAATCCACCCTATCCGTGCCGATCTGCTATAAATGAAGTTGATCAAGAGCGGCTAACGCGCTTCTCAGGGACAGAAAGGTACGCGCAGCGTAGCTCTGGACCAGATCCTGAAAGCTCACTTCGATGAGCACCATCTCTCAACGAATTCATCGCGCACAGATGCCCGGCTATTGGGCAGTGGAAATCCGGCAAAGCGAGGCCGCCGGACCGGGAAAGCAGTACCTGTGCCAAGCACAGGATGATCGCTCGGCCGCCGGCATCGCCGGACGCCTGATGGGCTCTGCCCTGACCGTTCGAGGTTTCAACTACTACTGGATTGACAAGGCTCGGCTTGAGCGAAGCGGCGCGAGGTTGCCTTCGCTCGGGGAATACCAAGTCGTCGCCGATGCGGGGGAATGGGCGGAACTGATCGCAGCGCATGCGGCTTCGGAACTTGCCGCTGCGCCCGAACGGGGCGGCGCGTGAGCGTCGCGGCCCCGCGCGAGACAGGATGCACATTCCGCGTCCTTCAGAAATCCCAAGTCTGGCAGGTCTCGCGCGATGAGACTTTCTATGGCGAGTTTCTCACCCGCGGCGACGCTGTCCGGGCCGCCTGCTTCGGCGCTCGCGCGCAAGATCGGCGCGGCCGCGGCCCGCGGGTTCTGATGATGCCAGGAGATCAGCGGATACCGCACAACGAGCCGCATTTCGGCGAGTAAGTCCCCGGCCGCGGCCGCTTCGCGTGTCTAATGGAGTCCCCGATTATGGCGCTGCAATCCGTTGAAAGGGGCGACGCTCGCCCACACGACCCTAAATCCATGCGGCCGATGGAAGATGCTGCCGACGAGAGGTGGGAGGATGAAGGCGGAGCGATAACTCACCTCGCCAGGGCGGATCGCCTCGTGGCCCCGGCTCCCCGGTCGCACCATTTCGGCGAGGGGCAGACTTCGCGCACGATTACCCAGGACGAGCAGGACCGGTTGGCCGGGCGCTCGTGACGCCTCCTTCGCGCGCCTCCTGAAGACGCCCTCACGGCGCGCTTACCGCCCGCTTGAAGCTGGAGCGTATGCTAGGCGGCGTCTCGGTCAGGTGCATCAGCAAGGCTGGCAGCTCAGAACTGGCAGCTCAGAAAGAGCCACGACGAAGTCCGGATGATCTGCAAGTAGGGCGTGGCGAGGCATTGCCGGCGCGATCGCCTCGGCGTGTCGGATGATGAACAAACGGAACCTTGGAGTTCGCCTGACCGGCGAAGATCGAGCGCCGCGCGACTTTCGAACCATGTTCGCGGCTTACATTGACGTTGATCCTCGTGCTCGCCGGGCGAATCATCCCACGCGTCGGGCGTCCTGGTTTCCCCAAGGTGCCGCTAGCAATCGAACGGGATGAAGCATACGTTCGAAACATCGTCGGTCACTGCCTATGGCTCCGGCGGCTGAGAGACTTGGCTGCGGCTAAAAGCTCCCGCCTCAAACGCGACGGAGCAGCCCATGCCGGTGCATCGCCTCTATCCTCACCTGGCCGACGGCTCTGCCGCGGCGGCTCACGAACAGGGCGAGCGGCGGCCGGAGGAAGGACGCGCAGAATGCACGCCTGAGCCCTTGATATGGGTGCGACGTCACCTCAGGGATTGGCCGCGAGCGACGTATCTCCTATCGAACATCAGTGACCTTCACGGCGATCAAGATGCGGATTACAGACGCGGCGGTAGCCCAGATTATCTCTACGGTCACGTCTGGTGCGACGCCATGGAGGAGGGAACTCGCCTGCATCCTTGCCACGGACGGTCCGGCGCCCACCTCATCGAGATCTGCGTGGCTAGGAACGACAACGAACAGGTTTTCGGTCAGCTGATCGAGCTGTGCGCCTCGCCAAGCCCTGGCTCGATCTCAACCGCGCCCGTACGCAAACTTGGGGCGGGCGCAGTTGCGGCTCCTCACCTCGACATCGTCGAACGACGTTCGTTCGAGGTATAGACCGCCAGCCTAAACCACGCTGGGGCCGCTACGTGCTGGTGAGCGGACCTTCCCCAGTTCCGAGATGGGTGGATGCTGTTGAAAAAGGGCTGTTGAAGCGATGAGTCCGGCCTGATTCACTCCTGCTGAGGCGGGGAGGACGCGGGCATGATGGGAGAGCGGCGGGTCGATCAGGCCAAGCTGTTCTACGAGTTCTCGCTGGAGCGGCACGTTCCCCAAGACCATCGCTCCGCGCCATTGATCGCTTCGTCGATCTGGACGGCGTGCGGACGCACCTGGCGCCGTTCTACAGCGCGATTGGCCGGCCTTCCGTCGACCCCGAACTGATGATCCGGATGCTGCTGGTGGGCTACTGTCTCGGCATCCGCTCGGAGCGTCGGCTGTGCGAGGAGGTTCACCTCAACCTGGCGTATCGCTGGTTCTGCCGTCTCGGTCTCGACGGCGACGTGCCGGACCATTCCACCTTCTCCAAGAACCGGCACGGCCGTTTCCGCAACAGTGACCTGCTGCGCGAGCTGTTCGAGAGCGTGGTGCGCCGCTGCATGGCCGAGGGCTTGGTCGGCGGCGAAGGCTTCGCCGTGGACGCCAGCATCATCCGCGCCCACGCCAGCAGGCACAGGACCGCCGTGGACGGCGCGGCCGGCCTGCCGCCGGAGGCCGCCGGTCGGGCGGTCGAGGAGTACCTCGCGGTTCTGGACGAGGCCGCCTTCGGCGCGGCGACGCCGGTCATGCCCAAGTACATTTCGCTCTCGGATCCCGCGTCGCGGTGGACGGCGGCGCAGGCTGGTCCGGCGAGCTTCGCCTACTGCACCAACTACCTGATCGACCTCGACCACGCGGTGATTGTCGACGTGGAGCCCTCCACGGCCGTGCGTCAGGGCGAGCTCGCCGCTTGCCGCACCATGGTCGAGCGCACGGAAGAACGCCTGGGGCTGCACCCGGAGCGGCTGACGGCGGACACGGCCTACGGCTCGGCCGAGATGCTCGAGTGGCTGGTCCATCAGCAGAAGATCGCCCCGCACATCAGGGTTTTCGACAAGTCCAAACGCGAGGACGGCACGTTCTCGCGAGAAGACTTCACCTACGACTCCGCCGCCGACCTCTACCGCTGTCCCGGCGGCCACGAGCTGAAGCGCTATCGCCGCCCCTTCTCATCCCCGCGGACGGGGCCGCCGGCCGACGACACGCACCGCTACCGGGCCAGCAAGGCCGACTGCGACGCCTGTGCGCTCAAGAGCCGCTGCTGCCCGACGACGTCGGTGCGCAAGGTGACCCGCTCGATCCACGAAGCGGCCCGGGACGTCGCGCGCGAGATCGCCAAGACCGACGCCTACTGGACCTCCATGCGCCAGCGGAAGAAGGTTGAGATGCTCTTCGCCCACCTGAAGCGCATCCTGAAGTTCGATCGGCTGCGACTACGCGGTCCCTGCGGCGCCCGAGACGAGTTTCTCCTCGCCGCCACCGCCCAGAACCTGCGGAATCTCGCCAGGCTCATCCCGGCCGCAGCGGCCCCGGCGCCCGCCTGAGCGGTAGAGGCTCCGCCGGCGCTTTCACGCTCGCGCCGGCCGGTGCCCTCAAGGCGACTTCTTCAACAGCATCCGCCAGAAGCGGACTCTCGACCTGCTCCAGAATGCGGACATTCGCGCGGGCCGCCGAAGGGGGCTGAACGACCCATTGCGGACATCAGGTCAAACCCGACCGCCGCCGGCACTCCCGACGATCCTGTTGGTCCGGGATTCGACTGATGGTGCACATCCTCAGCCCTACGGGATGATGCTCCCTTCACTCAATCAGCGGGATCAGTCACGTGTCAGTCGAGAATAATGACCTATCCCGCTCAATACTGCCGATCCCAGATGTAGTTCACGTCGGATTGACCACTTACGACGCGAAGGATCCAGACACAACTTTTCCGCCCATCACGCAGTTACGCCCCCCCAAGGGAGCGCCCAACGTTCTGATTCTCCTGATTGACGACTGCGGCTTTGGGGCAGCGTCCGCATTTGGAGGTCCAGTTGCAACGCCCAATGCGGAGCGGCTGGCCAAAACCGGCCTCAAGCTCACCCGCTTTCACACCACGGCGCTTTGCTCGCCGACGCGCCAGGCGCTGCTCACCGGGCGGAACCACCACTCGGTGAACATGGGCGGCATCTGCGAGGTCGCGACGTCTGCGCCCGGCTACACATCGGTGCTGCCGAAGGACAAGGCGCCGCTGGCGATGACGCTGAAGCTCAACGGCTATGCGACCGCACAATTCGGAAAATGCCACGAGGTTCCTGTTTGGCAGACCAATCCGATGGGGCCGTTTGACCAGTGGCCGACCGGCGGTGGCGGGTTCGAGTATTTCTACGGCTTCATCGGGGGCGAGACGAACCAATGGTATCCGGCCATCTATGAAGGCACGACCCCCATGGAGCAGGAAAAGACTCCGGAGGAGGGATACCATTTCACGGAGGACATGACGGACAAGGCGATCGCCTGGGTGCGCGCGCAAAAGGCGCTGATGCCCGACAAGCCCTTCTTCATCTACTACGCGCCCGGCGCGACCCACGCGCCCCACCATGTGCCGAAAGAATGGGCCGAAAAGTATAGGGGCATGTTCGACGGCGGTTGGGACCGCGTTCGGGAGCGGACCTTCGCTCGGCAAAGAGAGCTGGGCGTCATCCCAGCGGATGCGCAGCTGACCAAGCGTCCCGACGAGATCACGGCGTTTGACGACACGCCAGAGGATATGAAGCCCATTCTGGCGCGCGAAATGGAAGTCTACGCGGGCTTTCTTGAGCACACCGACCATCACATCGGACGTTTGCTCGACACGCTCGAGGAGTTGGAAATCAGTGACGACACATTGATTTACTACATCTTTGGCGACAACGGCGCTTCGGCTGAAGGCACGCCCAACGGCTGCTTCAACGAAGTGGCCGTCCTCAACGGCATGGCCACGCTGGAGACGCCCGAGTTCCTAGCGAGCAAGATCGACGACTTCGGCGGGCCGGACGCCTACAATCACTATGCGGTCGGCTGGGCGCACGCGATGAATACGCCCTACCAGTGGACCAAGCAGGTGGCGTCGCATTTCGGCGGCACCCGCAACGGCACGATCGTCCATTGGCCAAACGGCGTCGAAGCGAAGGGCGAGACCCGGTCGCAGTTCCACCACGTGATCGATATCGCGCCGACCATTCTTGAAGCGGCCGGTATCCCTGCACCGACGATCGTCAACAGCGTGCAGCAGGCGCCCTACGAAGGGACCAGCATGCTCTATGCGCTCCACGACAAGACGGCTGCGGAACGTCGCCAGCTGCAGTACTTCGAGATGTTCTGCAATCGCGGCATCTATCACAAGGGTTGGACGGCGGTCACGCGGCACGGCGTTCCTTGGATAGGCTCTTACCAGCGAACCTTCGATGAGGACGTCTGGGAGCTTTACGATACGAATACAGATTGGACTCAGTCGAAAGACCTAGCCAAGGAAAATCCGGACAAGCTGCGCGAACTCCAACGACTCTTCCTGATCGAGGCGGCGAAGTACAACGTCATTCCGCTGGATGATCGAACCTTCGAGCGCTTGAATGCCGATCTGGCCGGGCGGCCGCAGCTCATCAAGGGCGACTCGCAAATCCTGTTCGGCGGCATGGCCCGGCTGAGCGAAGGCTCGATGGTCGTCACCCACAACAAGTCATATTCGCTGACGGCGGAGGTCGAAGTGCCCGACGCAGGCGCTGACGGCGTCATCGTGGCCTTGGGTGGCGCCGTCGGCGGCTGGAGCCTTTACGCCCACGCAGGCAAGTTGAAGCACTGTTACAACTTCTTCGGCCTTGAGAGGTACTACGCCGAAAGCAGTCGGCCGCTCCCCGTCGGCAAGCATCAGGTCCGTATGGAGTTCAAGTACGATGGCGGCGGGCTGGCGAAAGGCGGAACGGTGTCGCTCTTCGTGGACGGCGATAAGGACGGCGAGGGCCGTGTGGACCAAACCGTTCCGATGATCTTTTCCGCCGACGAAACGTGCGACGTGGGGAAGGAGACCGGATCGACCGTTTCGCCTGACTACGGCCCCGCTAACAATCGGTTCAGCGGCAAGGTCAACTGGGTCCAGATCGACCTGGAAAAGGATGACCACGACCACCTGATCACCGGGGAAGAGCGGTTCCGGGTCGCGATGGCGCGGCAATAGAGAACGTCGGGTGCTGTCAGTCTAATGGCAAAATGTCTCCAGTGACGCCGAGGGTGGCGGCCTGAAGGGGCGAGCTGTGATTCCGATCTCGTACAAGCGCCATCGCTTTCCGCCGGAGGTGATTCGGTATGCGGTTTGGCTGTACTTCCGCTTCACGCTGAGCTTCCGGGATGTGGAGGAGCTGCTGGCCCAGCGGAGGATCGAGGTTAGCTACGAGACCATCCGCTGCTGGACGCTGAAGTTCGGCCCGCTGATCGCGGCCAACCTGCGCCGGCGTCGGGTGCTGCCGTCCGGCCGATGGCATTTGGACGAGATGATGGTGAAGATCCGCGGCCGCAGGATGTTCCTGTGGCGCGCCGTCGACGACGAGGGCGAGGTCCTGGACATGCTGGTCCAGCGCCGCCGCAACAAGCATGCGGCACTGAAATTGCTGCGGAAACTGCTGAAGAATCGGGGCCTTGTCCCCGAGACCATCACGACGGACAAGCTGACGTCGTACCGGGCCGCGGCCCGGGATCTCGGTCTGGCTGACCGTCACCGGCCGGGAGGCTTACGCGCCAACAATCGGGCGGAGAATTCTCACCTGCCGATCCGGCGACGGGAGCGGAAGATGCAGCGGTTCAAATCTCAGGGTCAGGCCCAGAGATTCCTCGCCACCCACGCCGCCGTCTACAACTGCTTCAACACCCAGCCCCATCTGATCCGCCGACCGACCCTTCGCCAGTTTCGGGCCGAGGCGCATCTGACGTGGGCGGCCGCGACGGCGGCGGCATGATCAAAGGGCGAGGACGGGACTTCCGCAATCCGTGCCGGTTATCCTGACAATACCTGTCTGCCTGATGCGCCAAGAGGCGGAAGCGGCAAGCGCCAGAGCGGGCTCCGCCTATAGTGTGCAGCGCGCTTGACTACGCCCCGCCAAGCCGGCGCTCGAAGAGTTCGAAGGTCCGTTCCCAGGCCCGCTCGGCTCCAGACTTCGAGTAGGTCTCGTTACCGGGAATCGAGAAGCCGTGCGTAGTGCCCTCAGGCAAGGTCTCCATATCGTAGTTCACACCCTGAGCGTCCATGGCTTCCGTGAGACGCGCAATCGCACCCCGACTGAGATAAGGATCTTGAGCCGGGATGCAGAAATAGATCTCCGCGGTGATCTTATCCAACCACAGGTGCGGGGATTGCGGCGACCGGGTCGCCATCGACCCAGGATGCAGTGACGACACCGCCGCGACGCGCGGGCCCAGCGCCTGTGCGGTGGTCACAGCCAGACGTCCGCCCATGCAGAAGCCCATGATCCCGATCGGTCCCGGCGCGGGCCCCGCGGGGTCCGCCGCCGCATAGGCCAAGCAGACCTCCACATCCCGGGCGACGCTTTCGCGCGTGAGGGGAGCGGCCATCGCCTGAGCCCGGCTGAGGTCCCAATCTTCTCTCAGCCTGTCCATCTCCTGCTCTCCCGCCCTATAATAGAGGTCGGGCAGCATGACGTAATATCCAACGCTGCTGAGCCGGCGCGCCTGATCGCGGAGCGCCTCCCGGATCCCATTGCCGTCCATCAGCATGATGACCACAGCTCTGGGCGGCCGCGCGTCCGTGCAGGTCACGAACGTGCGCATCGGGCCGTCCGAAGCCATCAACGCCGTTTCGAATTCCTTCACCACGACCTCCGCACGTCCGGCGCCGCCATGAGTGTTGTCACGTAAACTCACCACGGGCGCCAAGGCCCTACACGCTTCGTCACGCGAAAAGCTGCGACAGGGCGTCCGAGCGGACGCCCTGGCCAGAAGCCGTCAGGCGGCCTCGCCCATCGCGCCCAGTTGCCTGGCCACATCGCGCATCGAAACCGGCCCGGTGGCGGATTGCGACGGCGCGTGACCGGCGCCCTCAGTCCGCATCGGCGTGGTGTCGACGCCGGCGGCCTTGGCCTTGGCGCGCAGCGCGCCGACGTTCAACTCGGAACGCGGACGGATCTTCCACATGTCATGGTGGAAGAGGCGCGCGGCGTTCTCGTGCGTGATCAGGTCGATCTCGTTGTCCGGAACCTCGGCGGCCATCAGATCCTGCCAGAGCTTCTCCGGCGCGTTCGGCCAGACGCAGTCGGCGTGCGGATAGTCGGCTTCCCAGGTGATGTTCTGGATGCCGACCTCGTGGCGGATCTGCAGGCCGATCGGGTCGTCGATGAAGCAGGTGGCGAAGTTGCGGTCGAACACTTCGCTCGGCTTCAGGCCGCCGAAGTCCTGCCGCGTCCACTGGCTGTGCAGGCGGAAGACGCAGTCGATGCGCTGCTTCATGTAGGGGATCCAGCCCGCGCCGCTCTCCGACATGGCGAACTGCAGCTTCGGGAACTTGCGCAGCACCGGCGAGTAGGTCAGGTCCGAGGCGACCCGGTAGAGGCCGATCGGCATGTTGGAGATCATCACGTCGACCGGAGAATCCAGCGAAGGCACCGAATAGCTGCCGTCGGCGAAGTGCAGGCAGATGGTGATGTCGTTGTCGACGCAGGCCTTCCAGACCGGATCCCAGTGGTCGGTGTGGAAGGAAGGCTGGCCCAGCACCACGGGGTTGGGGTGGAAGCTGATGACGCTGCAGCCCTTGGCCTTGACGCGCGCGATTTCCTTGCCCGAGGCCTCGACGTCCCACATCGGCAAGTTGGCCAGCGGCACCAGCCGCTCCGGGTACTTCCCGCACCAGTCCTCGATGTGCCAGTCGTTCCAGGCCTGGATCATGACCTGCGCGAACTCCTTATCGTTGAGCTCGCGGAACTTCTCGCCGGCCATGCCGGTCATGGTGCCGAAGTTCACGCTGACCGCGACGCCGTTGACGTCCATGTCGCCGATCCGCGCGTCGACGTCATAGCAGCCGGGGCGCATCTGCGAGAGCGACGAGGGCTCGAACCCGTACTCTTCGCGCGGCCGGCCAACGACGGCGTTGGAGCCGATGTAGGCCGCCTTGCGGCCGCCATAGGTCCAGTAGTCGTCCTCGCCGTCGCGCCCTTCGTGGTGCTTCGGCGCGACGTCCTTGAACTTCGAAGGGAT
>Ga0207658_10002826_pt1 | contig 12451 bp, 12 predicted proteins | sample KBSS33metaG_FD_184322 | JGI IMG/M metagenome (GOLD analysis project Ga0207658, IMG submission 184322) | Switchgrass rhizosphere microbial communities from Kellogg Biological Station, Michigan, USA - KBS S3-3 metaG (SPAdes) (version 2) | ecosystem: Host-associated > Plants > Roots > Rhizosphere...
ATGGATATGCGCCTGGTGGGTGGCAAAGGCGCAGTACTTGCAGTAGCACTGGCAGGTGCGCGAGAGCGAGAGGGTGAAGTTGCGGGAGAAGGTGACCCGGCGCACGGCGCCAAACTACCGCACGCGCCCCGTGGGCCGGACGCGTGCGGCAGGCACCCCGCTCTAGGCGGTGGCGCCTTTCCCGCCGGGGCCTTTGGCCGCGGCGCGCGCTTTCTGGGCGCTGTCGGGCTCACCTTTGATCGGCTCCGGCGACTCGGTCGGCGGCGGTCCACCGGCCTCGAGGACGAAGGCGAAGACCGCGACCGCGACCAGCGAGCCGACCACCGGGCCAACCAGGTACGGCCAGGTGCCGCCCCATTCGTTGGAGACGAGGGCGGGGCCGAACCAGCGGGCGGGGTTGTAGCCGGCGCCGGTCAGCGGGCCGCCGACCATCACTGCGAAGCCCAGGGTGGTGCCGATTGCCAGCGGCGCCCACTCCTTGAAGCTCTTTTTCGAGAAGACCGCGGTGAGGATGACGAGGACGAGCATGAAGGTGCCGATCGCCTCGACCGCGGCGCCGGCGACGTTGCCGGAGAGCAGGCCGCTGACCGAGGTGGCCCCATAGTGAGTGGCACGACCCTCGTCGAGCAGCAGCGCCTTGCAGAGCAGCGCGCCGAGGACGGCGCCGGAGAGCTGGGCGAGGATGTAGATCACCGCGTCGAGCGGGTTGATCCGGCGGATCGCCGCCGCGGCCAGCGTCACCGCGGGGTTGAAGTGACCGCCGCTGACGGTGCCGAAGATGACGATCAGCCCGAACAGCAGGAAGGCGTGGACCAGCCCCACAACCGCGAAGTCAGAGCCGAACTGGGCCTGGGCGCCAGTGGATACGAAGAGGACGACGACGCTGCATATGAAGAACGTCAGAAACAGCGTGCCGATCAACTCGGCGAGGTAAGCGGGTAGGCCTTTCTCCTGCACGTGCGGCTCCTCCTAGTAGCTCGTCAAACGGGCGGCAGTCTACTCACAATCGCTTAATCCAATAGGTTCGGTCCGGATGAGAAGGGCTGTCGCGCTGCTGGCGGCCTCCCTCGCACTGGCCGGCATCGCCGCCGGCTGCGGCGGCGGAGGCGCTGAACCGGGCGCGCCGATCGGCGCGACGATCGTGCTCGATTTCACCCCCAACGCCGTCCACGCGGGCATCTTCGCAGCGAAAGCTGAGGGCTTCTACAAGGACGCCGGGGTCGACCTCGAGGTGCAGGCACCAGGCGAATCGACCGACGCGCCGAAGCTGCTCGCCGCCGGTCGCACCGACTTCGCGATCCTCGACATCCACGACCTCGGGATCGCCCGTGAGAAGGGGCTGCCACTGGTCGGGGTGGTGCCGATCGTCCAGCGGCCGCTGGCGGCGGTCCTCGCCCGCGCCGACCGCGGCATCGCCTCGCCCAAGGACCTCGACGGCAAGACGGTCGGCGTCACCGGCCTGCCTTCCGACGAAGCTGTGGTCGACTCCGAGGTCAGCGCTGCCGGCGGTGACCCGGCCAAGGTCGACGAGGTGACGATCGGCTTCAACGCGGTCAGCGCCCTCGCCGCTGGCAAAGTCGACGCCGCGACCGGCTTCTGGAACGCCGAGGGGGTGACGCTGCAGCAAGCCGGCGTCCCGATCCGCACCTTCAAAGTCGACGAATACGGCGCCCCGCCTTACCCCGAGCTGATCCTGACGACGTCCGAGCGCACCCTCGAAGACCGACCCGAGCTGGTCGAAGACGTGGTCGCCGCGACCGAACGCGGCTACCGCTTCGCCGAGTCGAACCCGCCCCGAGCACTGGCCGACCTCCTCGCCGCCGATCCCTCGCTGCGCCGCGCCGACCAACAGTCGCAGCTGGGAGTGCTGCTCCCAGCGCTGAAACCGAGCCCCTTCGACCCGCGCGTCCTGCGCGAATGGGCCGCCTGGGACCTGGAGCACGGCCTGCTCAGCAAGAAGCTGAACGTCGACGAAGCCTTCGATCTCTCCGGCTAGCCGGGGTTCTCGCCGAGCAACCCCGCCGCCAGGGCCGGCAGTTCGCGGCTCATCCGCGACCGCGGCACCACCAAGTCCACCCCGGCGTCCACCGCCGCCGCCCGCGTCTCGGCATCCACGTGCGAGTAATAGCCGAGCACGGGCACCCCCGGCCCGACCAGCGCCTCCGGCTCGGAGACGTCGAGGTCAGCGACGATCAGCTCGGCGCCGTCGAGCGAGGCCTCCTGCAGCGAGCGGGCGAGGACGACGTGGTGGCCGGCCGCGGTCAGCATCGCGTCGACCCGGCTGGCGAGCATCAGGTCCTCGGCGATCGAGACGACGTGGGCCATCGGCGCTCCCCGGCCGGCCGCCTCAGATGGCGCGGCGCTTGCGGAACTCCTCGCGGACGCTCTCCGGCCGGCCCCACATCTGCACGACCTCGGCCCGACCCTCACGGACCTCGGCGACCCGCATCGAGCCGCCCGTCCCATCGCCGTCGAGCTTCGCCAGCACGCCCTTGACCGACTCGGCGGCGGCGGCGTGGCCGAAGCTGTGGGCGATCAGCACCCGCCAGTGCCAGTCGCTGACCAGCGGGTGGCGGTAGGGCTGGGCGTTGACCTGGCTGAGCGCCACCGCGGTGTCGATGTAGCGCTCCTCCTCGTCGATCCGCAGGTCGATCTCGAGGTCGGTCCAGTCGGGCGGCAGCGCGTCGAGGATGCGCTGGAAGTCTTCGGCGAGGGCCATCGGGGCGAAATCTACCGCTACGCGAAGAAGACCTGGTAGAGCAGGAAGACGTTGAGGGCGATTATCAGCGCCGCCAGGGCGCCGGCAAGGCAGCTGAGCCAGCGCGGGTTGACGAGCTCGCCCATCACCGAGCGGTCGGCGGCGATGATCACCAGCGGCACCAGCGCGAAGGGGATGCCGAACGAGAGCACGACCTGGCTGGCGACCAGCGCATCGGTCGGGTTGAAGCCAATCGCGAGGACCAGCAGGGCCGGCGCGAGGGTCACCGCGCGGCGCACGAAGAGGGGGATGCGGCGGCGGATGAAGCCCTGCATCACCACCTGGCCGGCCATCGTCCCGACCGACGAGGAGGCGAAGCCGGAGGCGAGCAGGGCGATGCCGAAGATCGCCGCGGCGCGGTCGGAGACCGCCGACTGGAAGCCTTCGTAGGCGCCTTCGATCGTGTCGATCCCGGCCAGGCTGCCGCCGTGGAAGAGCGCCGCGGCGACGATCATCATCGAGAGGTTGACGACGCCGGCGATCGAGAGCGCGATCACCACGTCGATCTTCTCGAAGCGGAGGATCTTCTTGCGCTCGGCGGAATCGCGGCCGACGATCCGCCGCTGGGTCAGCGCCGAGTGCAGGTAGATGACGTGCGGCATCACCGTCGCGCCGACGATCCCGGTCGCCAGCAGGATGCTCTCGGTGCCTCCGAAGCCCGGCACGAAGAGATGCTTGGCGACTTCGCCGCCGTCGGGCGAGGCGTCGAACAGCTCGTAGACGAAGGAGGCGACGACGACGCCGACCAGGACCGTGATCCCGACCTCGAGCTGACGGAAGCCGCGCGACTGCAGGATCAGGATCGTGAAGGCGCCGGCGCCGGCGATCACCCCGGCCGGGAACAGCGGGATCCCGAACAGGAGGTTGAGGCCGAGGGCGGCGCCGACGATCTCGGCGATGTCGCAGGCCATCGCGACCACCTCGGCCTGCAGCCAGAGCCCGATCGAGGTACGGCGCGAGAAGCGGTCGCGGCAGAGCTCGGCGAGGTTGCGGCCGGTAGCGATCCCGAGCTTCGCCGACTGCGACTGGACCAGCATCGCGACCAGATTGGCGGCCAGCACGACCCACAGCAGCAGGTAGCCGAACTTGGCGCCGCCGGCGATGTTGGTGGCGAAGTTGCCGGGGTCGATGTAGGCGACCGCGGCGATGAAGGCCGGCCCGAGGAAGGGCCAGAGGCGGGCCATTCCGCGGCTCTCGCCGTCGAGCGAGCGGCGGGCGGCGCGGGCGACCGCCGCCTCGCCGGGCAGCGCCGCCTCGGGGCCCAGCGCCGCTTCCTGGCCCAGCTCAGTCGGGGTTGCGGGCGGCCGAAGCGGTGGCTTCACGGCGGCGGGATCGGGTTGCCGTGGGGGTCGTGGCTCGGTTCGCCGAGCTTGGCGGCCATCAGTTCCTCGAGCTCCTCGGAGATGTAGTGCTCGAGCACCTCGGCCTCCTCGTGGACCCGGTCCTCAGGCATCCCCAGTGCCTCGGCCAGGTAGGCCTCGATCAGGCGGTGGTGGCGGATCACCTCCAGCGCCAGCTTCTGCCCAGCCGCGGTGAGGCTGACCCCTTTGTAGGGGACGTAGTCGACGAGGCCGAGCTCGGCCAGCCGCTGCAGCATCGAGGTCGCGGTTGCCGGCGTCACGCCGAGCCGCTCCGCCACCTCGCCGTTCAGCACGGGCCCTTCGCGGTCGCGCGAGATCGCGTAGATCGCCTTCGCGTAGTCCTCGATCGCCTCGGTGGCAGGCGCGCGCCGCGCTCCCCGCCCCGCCTCTCCCGCCGCCATCAGACGGTCACCAGCAGTCCCGTGACGTAGAGCAGGGCGATGCCGAGCAGCATCCCGCCGACGCTCAGCGGGTGCAGAAGGCGGCCATGACCGTCGCGCATCGAGGGAGCAATCTGGACGATCACCCGGACGATCGCGCCGACCCCGACCCCGAACAGGAGCGCCGCGACGCTGGGGTTGAAGGCGGAAGCGCCGATCCAGGCGCCGAGGATCGCCGGGCCGCCGGCGATCAGGCCGAGGCCGAGCAGGCGAGGGATGCCGAGGGCGCCTCCCTCCGTCCCGCCCTCCCCACCGCCACGCAGCGGCGCGACGATCGCCAGCCCCTCGGTCGTGTTGTGGATCGCGAAGCCGACGACGAGGAAGGCGCCGAGGGCGAGGGCGCCGGTCGCGTAGGCGGAGCCGATCGCAAGGCCCTCGCCGAGGTTGTGGAGGCCGATCCCGATCGCCACCAGCAGCGCCAGGTAGGGGCCGGGGGCGAGCGCGGCCGGGGCGGCACCGGGCGGGGCTCCGGCGGCGGCGGGCTGCCGGCGCGCCCGCCCTTCGAGCCAGGCGTCGATCGCCGCCAGCACCAGATAGGCGGCGAGGCCGCCGGCGAAGACCAGCGAGGCGCCGCCGAAGGCGGCCGGGGCTTCGGCGGCGATCTCCAGCCCCTCGAGCCCGGCGTCGATCGCGAGGAAGGCGAGCAGGCCGACGGTGAAGGCGATCAGCGCCCCGATCCACTGCGAGCCGAGCCGCCGCATGAACGGCAGCCAGAGCATGCCGAGGCTGACCGGGATGACGCCGACGTAGATCCCCAGCAGCGCCATCAGGCCGTAGAAGGAGAGGTCGGTCTCGGGCGTTTCGGTGGCGACCGGGATCGTCGCGTCGATCGTGCCGCCGGCGGCGGTGAGGACGAAGATCTCGTAGGCCTCGCCTTCGACCCAGGGGTAGTCGACCTTCAGCGTGGTGGCGCCGAGGTGGCCGATCTCGCGGTCGCCTTCGGTGCTGAACGGCGCGTAGGCGTCGTTGACCGCGACCTGGGCGATTTCGACCGGGTCGGGGCCGTCGTTGCGCAGGGTCAGCTCGATCGTCCCTGGATGCAGCACCGTCCGTTCGACCGTCACCTCTTCGACCGGCGGACCGCTGCGCTCGCCGAGGCCGGGTCCGCCGAGCAGCGCGAAGGCGCCGATCGCGGCGGCGATCAGGACCAGCGGGATCAGCCCCAGCGCCCAGGCCGGCAGGCCGCCGCCGACGGTCCGCGCCGCTCCCGATTGCGCCTCCATGGTCACTTAGCTCCGCACTCCCCCGCCCCAGGGCAGCTCGCAGTAGAGCGCGGCAGCGTCGGCGGCGGCCAGCTTCGCGGGGTCGCCGACCCGGAAGAAGCCCGACCAGCCGAGCTCGGCGAACTCGCTGACGTGGGCATGGAACATGTAGTCGCCGTCGTAGGGGAAGCGCAGCTCGAGGATCGCCCGCTGCGCCTGGCCCTGGATGATCGTGTCGGTCAGTTCGCTGGGGGTCAGTGAGGTCCCGGTCGGGAAGTGGTGGAAGAAGTTGCCGTGGACGTGGAACGAGTTGACCGGGTCGTACTCGAGCACGTTGACCACGTAGATCCGCACCAGCTCGTCGCGGCCGACCACGATCGGCTCGTCGATGTAGTGGAAGCCGATCGTGTTGACCGCGTAGATCTCGTTGGCGAGGTCGAAGTTGGTGTCGAAGCCGTTCATCACCATCACCATCTCGTCCGCTTCCGGCCGTCCCTGAGCGGGATCGACGATGAAGGCGCCGTAGAGGCCGCGCGAGATGTGCGAGGCCAGCGGGGCGACGTGGCAGTGGTAGAGGTGGACGCCGAAGGGCGAGGCGTCGAATTCGTAGGTGAAGGACTCGCCGGGTTCGATCTGGCCGCCGCCCATCGCCTCTCCGATCCCGGGCATGCCATCCATCGCGGCGCTGTGGACGCCGTGGAAGTGGATCGTGTGGGGGTGTTCGGAGGCGTTCACGAGGCGGACCCGCAGCAGCTCGCCCTCGCGGGCGCGCAGGGTCGGCCCGGGGACGCGGCCGTTGTAGGTCCAGGCCTCGTAGACGACCCCTGGCGCGACTTCGATCTCGCGATCCTGGGCGACCAGCTCCCATTCGCGCACCACCCGGCCGGAAGGCAGGCGGTGAGTGGTGCCGTAGTCGAAGTCGCGCAGCAGCTCGGTCGGGTGGAAGCCGTTGCGGGCGTGGTCGACGCGGCGATCCTTGGCGAAAGCCGCGTGCGGGAACGCGGAGTGGCCGGCGTGGGCGCCGCCCGCGCCGTGGCCACCGTGGGCGAGCGTTTCCGCCGCAGCGCGCTGCGGCTGCGACTCGGCGGCAACGAGACTGCCGAGCCCGATCGCCGCCGGCGCCGCGACCGCGGCGGCGCCGCCGAGGAAGCGCCGGCGGCTGAGGCCGTTGCGGCGACCGCTATCGGGCTCTTCGGTAGGCGCGCTCATCGGCGGAGATTTTGACACATCTAAATCTAGATTTCGACCCGTCTAAATCGCCGCCTCCGCAGCTTCCTAGAATCCGCCTGTGGCCTCCGCCCCGCCAGTAGAGCTCGACGCCCAGTACCGCCAGCTGCGCGAGGAGGTCGGCCTGCTGCTCCGCGAGGACCGCGGACTGCTCGTCGTCAGCGGGCCCGACGCCGCCGATTACCTGCAGGGGCAGCTGACCAACGACATCGAGGCGCTCGAGCCCGGCGACGCCGCCGACGCCGCCCTGCTCGACCGCAAGGGCCACATGCAGGCCGAGATCAGGGTGCTGCGGCCGGGGTCGGAGCCGGATCTGCTGCTCGACCTCGAGCCGGCGGGGCTGGAGGCGGCGCGCCGCCACCTGCAGATGTACAAGATCGGGCGCGAGGTCGAGGTCAGCGACGAGAGCGAGCAGCACTCGCTGATCTCGCTGATCGGGCCGCGGGCGGTGGAGATCGCCGGCACCGCGGTCCTCTCCGAGAGCGACTGCGAGACGACCAAGATCGGCGGCGCTCAGTGCGTCGCCGTCGGCAGCACCGAAGGCATCGACCTGATCCTCTCCGCTGCCAATGCCGAGCCCGTCCGCGAGGCCCTCCTCGCCGCCGGCGCGGTAGAGGTCTCCCCCGCCGCCGCCGAGATCGTCCGCATCGAGGCGGGGCGGCCGCGGTTCGGCGCCGAGATGGGGACCGAGACGATGCCCGCCGAGGCAGGCATCGTCGAGCGCACGGTGAGCTTCACCAAGGGCTGCTACATCGGCCAGGAGACGGTCGCCCGGCTCCACTACAAGGGCAAGCCGAACCGCCACCTGCGGGGGCTGCGGCTGAGCGCCGCCGCGCAGCCGGGAGCGGTGCTGCAGCTGGGCGAGAAGGAGGTCGGCCGGCTCGGCAGCGCCGCCGTCTCCCCCGCCCTGGGGCCAATCGGGCTGGCGATTCTGCGCCGCGAGGCCGAGCCGGGCGCCGAGTTGAGCGTTGGTGAAGACGGCGTCAAAGCCGTAGTCGTCGACTTGCCGTTCGGCTAGATTCGTCCCCACGATGGTTCGTGGGAGAGCGAGAGCCGCGGGGGTCGGCGCCCTCTGCGCCTGCGCGGTCGTAGTCGCCGGCTGCGGCGCCTCGACCCACCCGAACGAGCAGCGGCCGGCGGTCTCGGCCCGGATCAGCGTGATCATCCAGCCCGGTCAGGTAATCGTCCAGCCCGGCAGCGTCGGCGAAGGCCCCGAAGAGAGCCAGCAGATCCCGCAGAACGAAGGCCAACCGCAACCGCCGATCAAGGGCGACGAGAAGCCGATGGCAGTGACGATCGTCGCTGCCAACCAGACCGGCGAGGACGCCCGCCTGGTGATCCGCGGCGCCAAGGAATGGAAGCCCGGCCCGGTCTTCGCCCGCAGCCCGGCGACCTTCCAGACGGCGCTTCCGACCGGCAACTACACGGTCGTCGCCGCCGACGTCAAGGGCGCCCGCCCGGGGCATTTCACGGTCGGTCCCTACCGCGCCAGCTCGCAGAACGACCTGCTGACCCCGTAGTAGGTCGGGACTCCCCCGCAACATGCGTTGCAGCGGCGTGGGTCCGTCCGGCCCGTGCGCAACCCTCGCTTGTCCATGACGATCGTGCTTCTAATTGCCGTCCTCGCCCTCGCCGGGACCCTCGTCTACGTGCTGCTCAGCGGCCGTCGCGAGGAGCCGGCCGAGGAGGTCGACCTGACCGCCGCGGTGCAGCAGGCCGCTGCCGAGGCGGCGACCGAGGCGACCGCGCACCTGCTGCGCAGCGCCGATGAGTCGCGCAAGGTCGACGCCGAGAGGGCCCGGCTCGACGCCGAGAGGGCCGATTCGGCGATGCAACGGCGCGAGGCGGAGATCAAGAACCTGGCGCAGCGGATCGCCGAGGGCCAGGCGCGGATCGAGAGCGAGGTCAAACGGCGTGGCGAAACCGATATGCAGACGCGCACCCTGCTCGAGCAGATGGGCCAGACGGTCGGCAACCTGAACGCCGAGACCGCCGGGCTGAAGAAGGCGCTGCGCCAGCCGCAGGTCCGCGGCCAGTGGGGCGAGCTGCAGCTCAAACGCTGCATCGAGATCGCCGGGATGACCGAGCACGTCGACTTCGAGCTGCAGGAGACGCTGCACACCGACGACGGCCGGCTGCGCCCCGACGCCCGCTTCCTGCTGCCCGAAGGCCGCAGCTTCGTCGCCGACTCGAAGGTGCCGCTCGACGCCTTCCTCGACGCCCAGGAGGCGGAGGTCGAAAGCGAGCGGCGGCTGCACCTCGAACGCCACGCCCGGCAGGCGCGCGAGCACGTAAGGGCGCTCAGCGCCAAGGACTACCAGGGCCAGTTCAAAGCCGGCCAGATGCCCGACCTGGTGGTCTGCTTCATCCCCAACGAGCCGGCTCTGCACGCCGCCTTCGGCGCCGACCCGGAGCTCTTCGACTACGCCCTGCAGCGCAACGTGCTGCTGGTCAGCCCGACCTCGCTGATCGGCCTGCTGCGGACGATGGAGCTCGGCTGGCGGCAGGAGCGGATGGTCGCCGAGGCGGCGGAGATCGCCGACGCCGCCGGGACGCTCTACTCGCGCTTCGGCAAATTCCTCTCCGACTTCGACACCCTCGGCAGCCGGCTCAACTCGGCGACCAAGGCCTACGACACCGCGGTCGGCTCGGTCGAGCGGCGGTTGCTGCCCTCACTGCGCAAAGTCGAGGGCATGGGGATCGGTCGCGGCGACGAGATCGAGGCGCCGAAGCCGATCGACCACAACGTGCGGCCGATCGTCGCCGCCGAGCTGGAGCGCCTCGAGGAGCGGATCGACCGCGCCGACGGCGCCGACGACTCCGTCGCCGCGTAGGAACCAGCTCGTCTCACCTGCCCTCGCCCCCATGGGCGGCGAACTCCATACTGTCCTTCTTGGGGAGTGGACTCGCAGTCAAGGCCTTGGGCACGGCCGCCTTGGTGGCTGCGCTGCTGTGCGGAACGGCGGCGCTCATCGGGCCGGCATTTGCCGCCCCCGGCCCCGCGCCGAGCGTCAGCTTCCACCTCCCGGGCGAAGCCCAGCGAGGGGGACGGGTGACCGCCCAGGGTCGGGTCGCCGGACTCGACGGTCGCGCCACCGTGCAGGCCCAGCTCCGGCAGGACGGCGGCTGGCGCACGATCGCCGGGGTCGCGACCGGCGAGGGCCGCTTCAGCCTCTCCTTGCGGCTGCCCAAACAGGGGTCGACGGCGACCCTGCGCGGCGCCGTCGTTCTCGCCGGCAGCCGCCTCGCGGTCTCGCCGCCGGACCGGGTGCGGCTGGCGCCGAGGGTGCCGGCTCCCAAGCCGCCGGCATCCACGCCGGCGGCGACCGCGGCTGCCGCCACGCTCGGCTCGCCGCCAACCCCCTTGCCGCTGGACTCCGACATCACGCTCCCAGAACTACCCGAACCGCCGGTCCCACCGCTCGACTACGCCCTCTGGGGCGCCTGGATCGACCCCGGCACCAGCGCCCAGCCGGCGCCGGTCAACCCGACCGCGATCGCAAGCTTCGAAGCGTTCGCAAAAAAGTCGCCCTCGCTGCTCGAGTCCTACTCGGCCTTCGCCGAATGCCAAAGCGGCGGCGTCAACTGCAGCTTCATCCCCTTTCCGGCCGCGCAGCTGGAAGCGATCCGCAACCGCGGCGCGATCCCGCTCTTCACCTGGGCCTCCGAGGCCACCTCGGGCGAGGTGAACCAGCCGAACTTCCAGCTCGCCGACGTGATCGAAGGCAAATACGACTCCTACATCAGCGCGTGGGCAACGGCGGCGAAAGCCTGGGGGCACCCGTTCTTCCTCCGCTTCGACTGGGAGATGAACGGCAACTGGTACCCGTGGTCGGAGAGCGTCAACGGCAACGCCCCGGGGCAGTACGTCGCAGCCTGGCAGCACGTCCGCGACATCTTCACCGCGGTCGGCGCGACCAACGCGACCTGGGTCTGGTGCCCCTACGTCAACCCGAACGGCAACCTGCAGTCGCTCGAAGGGCTCTACCCCGGCGACGAATACGTCGACTGGACCTGCCTCGACGGCTACAACTACGGCAGCTCGAAACCGAACACCAAATGGCGCAGCTTCAGCTTCCTCTTCGGCCCCCAGTACGCCGAAATCAGCGGCGAGATCGCGCCGACCAAGCCGATGCTGATCGCCGAGGTCGCCTCCAGCGAGCAGGGCGGCTCAAAGCCCGCCTGGATCGCCGAAATGTTCTCGGAACTGCCGACCGCCTTCCCCGCCGTCCAGGGCGTGATGTGGTTCGACTACTTCTACGACGGCAACGATTGGTGGCTCGAGAGCTCGACCGCGGCGCAGGAAGCGTTCGCCGCCGCCGTCGCCGACCCGCGCTACCTCGGCAACACCGTCGGCGGCCTCGCCACCAGCCCGATCCCGGCGCCCTGAGCCGTCGCTGATCGCCCCTGCTCATCTAGGATCAGCTCGGTCAGTAAGCGAGCGGAGGAGCCAAGTTGGCAGTCGACACCAAGGAGATCGCCCACCTCGACGTCGAGCCGGGGACCCTGCCCGAGACGATGGCGGCATGGGTGATCCGCAAGGAGCGCGAGGGGGAGCCGAAGGACGCCTTCCAGCTCGAGCAGATCGAGGTGCCTGAGCCCGGCGCCTTCGAGGTGATCGTGCGGGTGATGGCGGCGGGGGTCAACTTCAACAACGTCTGGGCCTCGCTCGGCAAGCCGGTCTCGGTCTTCGGCTACGGCGACCACCCGCAGTTCGGCCACCACATCGGCGGCTCGGATGCCTCGGGGGTCGTCTGGGCGGTCGGCGAGGGCGTCAGCCGCTGGGCGCCGGGCGACGAGGTCGTGATCCACTGCAACCAGGCCTCCTACGAGGACGTCGAGGTCCACGGGCTCGACCCGCTGGCCGCGCCCTCGCAGCGGATCTGGGGCTACGAGACGACCTGGGGCTCCTTCGCCCAGTTCACCAAGGTCCAGGCCCAGCAGCTCCTGCCGAAGCCGCGGAACCTCTCCTGGGCCGACTCCTCGGCCTACGGCCTGACCTACTTCACCGCCTACCGGATGCTGATCGACCAGTGCAAGCTGCAGGCCGGCCACAACGTCCTGATCTGGGGCGCCGCCGGCGGCCTCGGCGTCTTCGCCACCCAGCTCTGCAAGGCGGCCGGCGCCAACGCGGTCGGTGTCGTTTCTTCCGACGAGAAGGGCGAGCTGGTCAAGGAGCTAGGGGCCGTCGGCTACATCAACCGCGGCGAGTTCAAAGAGATGATGCGAAGCGACGCCAACCTCAGCGACCCGGCCGCCGACAAGGAGCGCTTCCGCGCCTCGCGCGAGTTCGCAAACCGGGTAAAGGAGATCCTCGGCGACTCCCCCGACATCGTCTTCGAGCACGTCGGCCGCGCCACCTTCCCGACCTCGGTCTACGTCTGTAAGCCGTTCGGCAAGGTCGTCATCTGCGGCGCCACCTCGGGCTTTCAGCTCGACTTCGACGTCCGCTACCTGTGGATG
>Ga0207658_10002828_pt1 | contig 12438 bp, 10 predicted proteins | sample KBSS33metaG_FD_184322 | JGI IMG/M metagenome (GOLD analysis project Ga0207658, IMG submission 184322) | Switchgrass rhizosphere microbial communities from Kellogg Biological Station, Michigan, USA - KBS S3-3 metaG (SPAdes) (version 2) | ecosystem: Host-associated > Plants > Roots > Rhizosphere...
ATGTCCTTGGTGTCAGTCGCCCAGCGGTCGGTGTCGACCCGAGCGAGGGCGATCTATATCCCGATGCGCTGGAGTGTGTCGCAGCTGTGCGTCGGGCGGGGTTGATCGTCGGCGTCGCCGGCAACCAGCCGGCGAGCGTAAGGGAGATGCTCGCAGCGGCCGGGCTGGAGGCGGACTTCGTGGCTTCCTCGGCGGACTGGGGTGTCTCCAAGCCGGATCCCGCGTTCTTCGTCCGGCTCATCGCCGAGGCACACGTTCCTGCCGAGAGGATCTTGTATGTGGGTGATCGGCTCGATAACGACGTACTGCCTGCCCGTGCGGCTGGGATGCGCACGGCGTTTGTTCGACGCGGTCCGTGGGGGCATATTCATGCCCTCAAAGACGAAGCGGTGCTTGCCGATATGCGGGTTGATTCGCTGCGAGAACTGGCAGCGTTTTTGTTACAACGAGGCTGGCCACAATGAAGTTCGATATCACCCGTACGTACCGCGAGCATTGGTTCTCTGTTGGCATTGAGCGGTCTACAGGACGGCACTTTTTGGCATTCCCGGTCAGTGTTGGGGTCGCCGACTACATGGAGTACTACGCGATCACCCCAGCTGAGTATCACTCGTACGTCGTCGACCCGTCCACAGCGCTGGCTTTCGCTGAGGAATGTCGAAGCCGTCTCCATGATGACTTGCTGTTCATACCTCCGCCGCTAAAGAATCGCGGTAGCGCCCGTTGAACATCCGTAGGTCCGGAACAGGCGGTGCTGCGCGGTGGGCAGCCCAGGTTGCGCAGCACGTGTGCGCGAACTTTCGACCAATCCGCGGCGGCATCACCACCCTTCGCCAGGATGATTACTTCCACGTTCGCTAAGTGGCCGCAGTCGGTGACACCCGTCATCTCGAGCCCACCGCACTAGGACCATGACCACTACAGAATGAATCTGTGAGTATTCCCCGGATACGAGTCGCTGCCTATGTTCTGCGGCGGCGCCAGTCATGGGAGCTGCTCATCTTCGAGCAAGCTGCATGCTCACAGGCCGGCAGGCAGATCCCCGCCGGCGGTGTCCATTTCAACGAAACGCCAGAGGAAGCCGTGTTGCGGGAAGTCCACGAGGAGACGGGCCTGACAGGTCTGCGCCTTCGTGAGCAGCTGGTGACCGAGGATCGGCCGCACCCCCTTACCGGGCAACCATGCCGCACTACCTACTTCACGATTGAGGTCGACTCCGCAACCCCTGACGCGTGGGAGCACGTCGTTCGCGGAGATGACGCCGACGACGGGTTGATCTTCATCTGCCGGTTCGTGCCCCTTCCCTTAGGCCAGTCGTTGGCAGACCATCAAGACGCCTGGCTGGAGCTGATCGACAAACGCTTCGTCACCACTTGGGCCCGCGGCACCAACGAAAACCGGACCAATCGCCGTCCGTGAGACAAGATCTGATCGGCCTGGTTACTTTAGATATGAGAACAAGCCGGCTCCGCGAATAACCTGGGCGTGTGGGGGATGCGCCAGTACAGGTCGAGCAATACAACGCTGCATGGCCAGGCCGGTTCGCAGCGCAGCGCACCCAGTTGGAAATCATCCTGCAGCCCTGGTTGGCTGCGCCGGTCGAGCATGTCGGATCGACTGCGGTCCCAGGGCTAGCAGCCAAGCCGATCGTCGACATCGCCGCGCCGGTCAGATCGCTGGTTGAGGCGCGCCAGGCACTGCCCGTGTTGGAGCGGGCAGGCTGGTTGTTCTGGCCTTCTGACCCGAACAGCTCATGGCGTTTGTGGTTTCTGAGTCCCCGACCAGAGAGCCGAACGCATCACCTCTACTTGATTCAGCACGCCGACCCCCACCTATCGGAGCTGATCGCCTTCCGGGACCGGCTGCGTAGGGACCCTTTAGCACGAGATTCCTATGCCGATCTCAAACAGCAACTGGCACAACAGTATCGAGAAGATCGTGACGGATACACCGCGGCTAAGAGCAGCTTCGTGGCGGAGCTTCTGCAGCAATCAGGCATCGACATGAAGCCTCGGCCGAGGCCGACCGGGGCCGATCAGATCAAGGTCCTGACTGCGCCTAGCGACGTCGCCGATGACCTCGCTGTGCGCCGCCTGCTTGCACTGGCGGCAGGAGGAGGCCAGCTTCGCGTTGACGAAGCAGTCCGGCTGTATCGAGATGACCCCAGTGCGAAGCTCTTCGTTGCGACGTTGGCCAGCGAAACTGTCGGACTGGCCGGTTACAGGACGGGCGGCGGCATGGTTGTCCTGTTGCATGTCGCAACTGCTCCGCACGTTCGGCGTAAAGGGGTCGGCCGGCGGCTACTAGCGGAGGTGCGACGAACCGCGCCGCCCGAGTTGCCGGTCGTCGCTGAAACGGACCACGACGCAGTTCACTTCTACGAAGCCATAGGGTTCACGGCGTCATCCCTCGGCGAGAAGTATGCAGGCGTAGAGCGATTCCGCGTCGAACTCGACGGTGGGGTACGGGCCGATGGCCGAGACAGGATTTGATCGATCTCGGTTCCCCAGAAATGAAGTCGACGGCGGGCATGGCCGACGAGTCGGAAGACGTCGTTCTACGAGACCACCACCACGCGATGTGCGCCAACGTTCACGTGCGCAACCCCACCAAGCGTCTCTATGAAAGCAAACGATTTCGCGGTGTCGGGGCAAGGCGATCGCTGAGCAGGGCAATGGCGCCATGCGGCAGCGCCGGGCCTGGCGAGCCCGCAAAGACTTCGCCGACGTCATCACCGAATTGCCACGGCGACACCGGAGTTCGACTGATTATCGCCGTGACCGACGTCCGGTTGCCGCGACGGCCGCTACCGCGATGCAGATGGCGGTGCCGAGGAAGGCGATGCGCCGTGACGGCTGATGATCGGGACCGGATACGGGCGCTGTCTGCGGGGTTGACACCCGCGCGGGGGCGGGTGTCGGCGCACCGCCGCTCACCGCGGCCAGCGGGTCGACCACTCCGCGTCCCACCTGGGCGTTCCAGCCGTCTGTGGGATGATGCGCGGTGTCTTCGATGCGGGTCATCACCTGGCGGGCGGACAGTTGCGGTAGTCGCGAACGCACCAGTGCGACAACGCCACTGACGATTGGAGCGGCGTAGCTGCTGCCGGCCAGCGGGCGTCCGTCGGGCCGGCTGTCGACGAGCCCGTCGCCCTGTGCGCTCAATGACACCACGGACTCTCCGGGTGCGGCGACGTCGACCCAGGGGCCGGCCAGGCTGAATTGTGAAGGTGTCCCGTTCGGGCTGACCGACCCGACGGTGAGCACGTAGTCGTCGTACCACGCGGGGCTGACCACGGTGTGCACGGCGTCCCAGTCCGGTGTGCCCGGGCGCTTGGCATCGGACAGCGGATTCTGTTGTGCGCATTCACCGCTGGCGTTTCCGGACGCTACAACCACGACGACATTGCGGACGTCGACCGCATACGCCAGCGCGGCGCCCAACGACCGGTCATCGAGTGGGTCGGCGGCGGGCATGCAGGCCACCGACGAGATGTTGATGACGGTAGCACCGGCGTCGGCAGCCGAGCGGACCGCGCGGGCGAGGGTCTCGACGTCGCCGACGCCGGATATCTCGTGATCGTCGGACAGCCGGAACTTGTTGCTGGACTGGCGAATCGCCATGATGGTGGCGTCGGGCGCCACGCCGCTGAAAGCGCCGGGTGCGGTGTCCGAAGCGGTGGCGCCGATCAGGCCGGCGATCGCCGTGCCGTGGCCGTCGCAGTCCTGCGTGCCGTCCCCCGACGACACGTAGTCCCCGCCGGCGACCAGATGCGGCAGCAATCGGTGCCGAGCCACGCCGGTGTCGATCACCGCCACCACCTGCCCGCCACCACGGGAAAGCGGCCATGTCGCCGCCAGATTGAGCATGTCGAGTTGTTGTGCGGGAGTGGATTTGGCGGGTTTCACCGTTGCGCACCGGTCCGACTGTTCGGTCCGGCCGGGCGGCGTCGGTGCCGCAGGCACCGGCAGCTGTGCGTGGTCAATGGGCTTCGGCGCGATGGCATGAGCACACGGCGCGGCCGATGTCAGTGTGATCGTCAACGCGACGGCGATGGCCCGCCGCAGGGTGCTCATCCGCCACGCACCAATCGGAAGACATCGGCGGCCCAGAGCGCGCACGGAGGCACGGCAACCAACGCCGCATACTCGAGATGCACCATGCGCTGGGCCACTGTGGCGTTCACCTGCCCTATCTGTCGGCTGCCGATAACGGTTGCGATGACGCCGGCGCCGAGCCACGCCGTCCAGGCCGGGAACACCGTCACAGTGACGGCCAAAGCAGCAGTGACGCAGACCATTCCCGCGATCAGTACGGCCCACCGGCGTACGGGATGTCGATAGGACGGGGCCCGTAACGCGATCGCTGTGGCCGCCACCCAGCCGAACACCAACGTCGAGGTACCTGATTGCTGGACCGCGGCCACCGCGACGACGACCATGCCGGCCGCCGTGGCAGCGGCCGCACCGATGACCACCGCCGTGAGCACCAGATGCGCATGTTTGACCCGCTGAGCATCGCCGTCGGTGACCGCGGCCGAATGCGGCGTGAGACCAGCGACGGTGACGGCGCACCGCGGCGCGGCCGACAACACCACCAACGCCACCGCGGTGGCGGCGACGCCGGTACTGGTCAGCGGGATTGACCAGGAACTCGCCGCCGCCGTTGCCACGATCGTCGGCGCCGAAAATGCCGCGACCGCAATAGATATGCCATAGGCGCCGACCCGAAGAAGAATGAGAGCCACTGCGAACGCCGCCGCGGATCCGAGCAGGATGTTCGGAGCAGCCGGCCCGCTCGGTACGGCCGAGAACCCGGCCGCGAAAGCGAGCATCACGGCGGCGGCAGGCAATGTCTCCCGGGCGGATCGCCACGACACCATCAGTGCCGCCAGCACACCACCGCAGCTGATGGCGGTCGCCGTGGTGCGGTCGCCGTGCGCGGCAGACGCGATGAGGACGACGGCGGCGACTATCACCGCCCACAACCCGAGTACCGGTCCGACGAGATGGCGGGTGGGGTCAGGAAGCGCCTGGCCGGCGGCCATCGTCGCCGTGTGCGTCCGCTGCGTGCCGAGTTCCGGTGTCGTGTCTCGCAGCAGCTGCAGGATGTCGCCATCGTGAACACCGTTTTGCCGCAACGACAATGATCCGTCTATCGGATCGCCGACAGCCCGGCCGAGGCACCAGCTCACGCCCTCCGCTTGCGAATGGGTCAGTGCCACGATGTCAGGAAGGAGTGAGTCCACGGCGGTACCCGCAGGCAACACCAGATCGGTGGTCTTGCCGGCGTGTTCACCGTCGGTCTGTACGGAAAGACGACACACTGATTCGGACATCGCACCCCCCCCGGATCGATATGCCCGATCCCACGGTAACGGCACATCGGCGCCCTCCCCGACACGAAAATTGATGGAACCGAACGGCGTCGGGAGACGTCTGATTGTTCGATGGAATTCACCAGAGCCGCACGATCTCCGGTAGCCCCACCGGCTGACGGAGACATCGAAGTCCGGACGCCACCACAGGTGCCACGATTGTCGTCGGGCAACGTCGTCACCCGCGTCGCTCCCGTGCTCATGCTGCTGGCGATGGCCGGAATGATGGTGTTCTACTTCCGTTCGGGTTCGGTGGCCGGCAGGAATCCGATGTTCCTGCTGTTTCCGGCGATGATGGTGTTGTCACTGGTCGCTAGCACTGTCCTCGGGTCGCGCGGTGCGCGCCGGGCGGGTGAGATCGACGCCGACCGACGCGAGTACCTGGTGTATCTCGATGCGATCGGCGCGTGCGCACACCGAACCGCAGCCGAGCAGCACCGCCGGTTGCATCAGAACCACCCGTCGCCCGACGCGCTGTGGACCCTCGCCGGCAGCGACCGGATGTGGCAATACCGCTGCAACGAAGCCGATTTCACCGAGATCCGGATCGGGATCGGCGAGCGTCCGCTGCGCACCAGGCTGGTCCCGACACCGGCCGCTGGTGACGGCGCCACTGACCCGCTGACTGCATCCGCGCTCGATCGGCTGCTGCGGACCACCGCTACCGTGCCCGATGTCCCGGTGACTGTCGCCTTGAATCGGCATCGGCGCATCGACGTCGGCGGGGACGATCCGCGCGGGCAAGTACGAGCCATGGCGTGCCAACTGGCGGTGTCGCACGGACCCGACCAGCTGAGGATCGCCGCAGTCACCGGATCGGCTGAGTGGGACTGGCTGAAATGGCTACCGCATCACTACTGTTCGGGTGTCGTGGGCGGGCCGTCGCTGCGGTTCGCGGAACTCGGTGCCGTGACCGCCGTCGCTGGTTGTCATGTGGTGGTGCTCGTCGACACGCCGGCTGCCGCCGTGTTCCCGGACACCGACGCGGTGACACTGCTCGTGATCGGTGCCCCCGATTCGGTGTCGACGCTGCCGTCGTGCTCGACTCCGGACGTGCTCACGGTCGAGCAAGCGGACACCTGCGCACGCCGACTGGCGCGCTACCGACCGGCCGGCTGTGTGGACAATGCGCGGCAGCAAAGTGATTGGGCAACACCGGTCAGCACCGGCCTCGCCGGGGACAGCTGGCCGATTCGGCCGGGCCGCCACCGCCTGCGGGTGCCCATCGGCACCGACGCCACCGGGGCGACGGTCGAACTCGACCTCAAGGAACCGGCCGAGCACGGCATGGGTCCGCACGGCTTGTGCATCGGTGCAACGGGTTCCGGCAAATCCGAATTTTTGCGCACTCTGACATTGGGTTTGATCAGTACCCACTCGCCGGACGAACTGAATCTGATCCTCGTCGACTTCAAAGGTGGTGCGACGTTTCTCGGCTTCGAGCAGGCCAACCATGTCGCGGCCGTCATCACCAACCTGGCGCAGGAAGCGCATCTGGTCACCCGGATGCACGACGCCCTCGCCGGCGAGCTGACGCGGCGTCAAGGGCTGTTGCGAGCGGCCGGGAACCTGTCCGGTATCGGCGATTATCGGCGGGCCCGCGCGTCCGACGCCGAGATGGCGCCGCTGCCCGCCTTGTTCATCGTGGTCGACGAGTTCTCCGAACTACTCAGCCAGCACCCGGATTTCGCGGAGTTGTTCGTCGCCATCGGGCGGCTCGGCCGATCACTGGGCATTCATCTCCTGCTGGCCAGCCAGCGGCTGGACGAGGGCCGCCTCCGGGGACTGGATACGCACCTCTCGTATCGGGTCTGCCTCAAGACGTTCTCTGCGGCGGAGTCCCGGGCGGTCCTCGGGGTCACCGACGCGCATGAGTTGCCCGGGACACCGGGCGCGGGATTGCTGCGGACCGCAGACGGAAAGCTGGTGCGGTTTCACACGGAGTTCGTCTCGGGGCCGGTCCCGCAGAGCCTCGATGGCCCTTCGGCGCCTCGCCTGTTCACCGTTGAAGTCCCGACGGTGACGTCTGAACCGGCGGCCGGACCAACCCTGATGGATACGACGTTGCGCCGGCTGACTGGCCTCGGTGCGAAAGCTCATCCCGTCTGGCTCCCACCTCTGGCGGGTTCGCCCGCATTGTCCGAGTTGCTGACAGTCGACCCGGAGCGCGGTCCGCTGCGGGTCCCGGTCGGCCTGGTGGACAATCCGTTTCAGCAGCGCCGCGACCCGCTGGTTGTCGACCTCAAAGGTGCCGGTGGACACGTGGCGATCGTCGGCGGCCCGCGCTCGGGTAAATCGACTGCGTTGCAGACGCTACTGCTCGGTCTGGCCGCCACTGCGTCGGCCGGCGGCCTGAGCGTCTACGGCCTGGATCTGGGTGACGGTGCGTTGACCGCGCTGCGGAGGCATCCCCGGGTCGGAACGGTGGCCGGCCGGAACGAGCCGGAATTATTGCGCCGCATCGTGTCTCAGCTCTTCTCACTGTGCCGCCGACGCCAGGACTTTCGGCAGCAGCACGGACCCGAGGTGCCGTTTCCGGATAATTACGGCGAGGTGGTCCTGGCGGTGGATGGCTGGGCCACTCTGCGTCGCGAATTCGATGCGCTGGAGGACCCCATCACCGCAATGGCGGCGCAGGGCCTGTCGGTCGGGGTCCACGTGGTACTCACCGCGAATCGGTGGGCAGAACTGCGGCCGATGTTGAAAGACCACGTCGGTACCCGCATCGAATTGCGGCTCGGTGATCCGGCCGAATCCGAAATGGACCGTCGTCGCGCCCAATTGCTGACCACGCGCCCGCCCGGACGGGGTCTCACCAAGGATGGGAAGGAGTTCGTGGTCGCGCGACCGCGGCTCGACCTGATCACCACCCATCAGCCCGACCCGGCACCCGCCATCGAACTGCTTCCGCAGCATGTGGATTACGCCGCGCTGCCGGCCACCGCCGAACGACCGCCGCGGTACGTCATCGGCGTGTCCGAAGAGGACCTGCAACCGTTCGCAGTGGACTTGGGCGTTGACCCGTATCTGATCTTGTTGGGCGACACTGCGTGTGGGAAGACCGCCGCGCTGCGGACGCTGTGCCACGCGATCGTCGGGCAGGCCGATCCGGCGCAGGCCCAGTTGTTGATCGTCGACTTTCGGCGGACCTTGTTGGGTGTCGTGGAGCCGCCGCACCTGAGCGCCTACGCGATGTCGACGGTGACGACCACCGCCGAACTGAGCACCGCGCTGTCCCTGCTCACCGCCCGGCTGCCGGGGCCCGGGGTCACCCAGCGGCAGCTGCGTGACCGATCCTGGTGGTCCGGCCCCGAACTCCACATCGTCGTCGACGACTACGACCTGGTCGCGGGTGCGGCAGGAAACCCGTTGAGCCCCTTGCTCGACCTGTTGCCGCACGCGTCGGACATCGGGCTTCACTTGATCGTCGCCCGCCGCGCCGGCGGTGCCGCACGCGCCATGTTCGACCCGCTCCTGGCGCGCATGCGGGAGCTGGGCGCAACAGGCATCATCATGAGCACCAGCCCGGACGAAGGGCCACTACTGGGCTCCGTGCGGCCGATGATGCTGCCGCCCGGCCGTGCCGTCGTGGTGCGTCGCGGTCAGCCCGATCAGCTGGTCCAGCTCGGCTGGGCCGATCCGCCGTGACGGTTGTGGTGGTCGGGCCGGCGACGATCAGCGGACCGAAGGACATCGACGCCGAACTGGTCGCGTCTGCATTGGAGTGCATTGACGAGCAGCTCGGCCTGCTCGATGCGACAGTAGTTCCCGCCGAACGCATCTGGCGCGATGCCATGACCGCGGCGATCGGCGGCGCACCAGCTGTCACCGTGGTGTGCCCGACGTGGTGGCCGCCATCGAGGGTCGAGCGGGTCCGGGCAGCTGCCCACTCCAGCGCCTCGCACGTCGTCCTGCAGCGCAGGACCGCGGCGTTGCATGCGGCCGTCGACGAACCGGACTGCGCGGTCGTCGAACTGGGGGAGGACCTCGTGACGATGTCCCGGCCTGGAGCGGCCTCGGTCGTCGTCCGCCGCACCGACGGCGCCACCGCGCAGACCGTCGTCGAGCGCACCGCATGGGACGGCCATGTCGTGATCGATGCGCCGATCGGTGTTCCCGGCGCCGCGGCACTGGCCGCGGAAATCGAAGCGCTGCTGCGGGATCGGGGCGTCACGACGCAGATTCTGCGTTGCGCCGACCTGCTCGACGGAGCCGACGGCAACAGCACCCGCACAGAAGCCGCACCCCGCTCGTCACGGGCGCTCATCGCGATCGCCGTCGTGGCGGCCGTCTCGATCATCGGTGCTCTTGCGCTGGGCCTGTCCAACCGTGACGGCCGGGCGCCCGCGATCGCCGCTGCGACGGATCCGGAGTTCACGTGGCTCGTGGAAGGCCGCGTGGCGGTACAGGTCCCGGCGCGCTGGACGGTCGACCGGACACTTGCGGGCGCGGGATCAGCTCGGCTGCAGATCATTTCGCCCGATGATCGCGGCCAGATCATCCACCTCACCCAATCGGTGGTGGCCCGGGAGCAGACGCTCGAAGGGGCGGCGCGATCGTTGCGGGAGGCGGCGACGAAGCTGCCCGAAGGGGTCATCGTGGATTTCCAGGAGGCCGGCGTCACCGCCGGACGCCCGGCCGTGCGGTATCGGGAGGTGCGCGGCGGGCGGACGGTCGAGTGGTCGGTGGTACTCGACGGACCGGTCCGGATCGCTGTCGGGTGCCAGGGGGCAGCCGTCCGGCCGGCATGTGACACCGCGATTCGTTCGGCCCGCCGGACCGATTGAAAAAACCTGGGCGGCAATGGAACCGAATGCCCGCCGCAAACGTCTGAACAATCAAACCCAATGGAGAGGAAATCATGACAGCTCCGGAAAATGGCGCTCTGACTACAGATTTCGATCTGATGACGGGGATTGCCGGCAAAGTCGAGGTTCGCAATGAGGAGATCCGGGCCATGCTCGGAAACTTCATCGGTCAGATGACGGCCATCCCGCCGACCGTGTGGGGCGGTGCCGCAGCGACCCGATTCCAGGACGTCGTGAACCGGTGGAACGGCGAGTCGATGAAACTGCACGCGTCGCTTCAGCGCATCGCCGAGACCATCCGGTCCAATGCCGCGGTGCTGAGTCACGCGGCTGATTCCCACGCCCAGCGCATCGGCGCCACCGGCCACGCGATCTGACGGGGAATGCACATGCAACCGGCACTGTCGTACCACTTTGGCGAGATCGAGTTCACCGTCCGTCAACAAATCCATGCGACGTCGGCGCGGATGAACACGTCGCTGGAGGAGCTCCGGCACCTCGTCGTGCCACTACAGCAGACGTGGACGCGCGAAGCTGCTGAAGCCTTCCAGGCCGAGCAGGCCCGCTGGAACCAGTCGGCGGCCGCCCTCAACGAGATTTTGCACAGCCTCGGCAACGCCGTCCGCGACGGCGCCGACGATATCGCGGCGACCGACCGGCGCGCGGCCGGCGACTGGGTCTTTTAGACCCGCCACAAGCCCTGTGTGGTCCTGCCCCTGGAGGAGAGCCGGGGGCGGGACCACACAGTCATTCGGCAGGGTTGGGGGCCAACTTGTGTCCTGGAACACCCAGGTCGACTACCCTGGCGGCCACGCAGGTGTGTATCCGACCTGCGAGGAGTGTGAGTGTCGTGGGAACCAGCCGCACCGAGGGGTCGCCGGCCGGCTCGACGCTGCGCGCGGTACACCAGCGGTTCGTCACCGGAGAGATCGACGCCAAGCACCTGGACCCCGCGGCCGTGCGTCCCGTCATTGCGGACAGCTGGCGCCGGAGCCTGGCTACCGGGGTGGACCCGGACCTGGGCGGTGCGCAGTTCACGCCCGTCGTGCCGAAGACCCTGGACCAGCTCCGCGCTGAACAGCCCATCGCCGCCGCGTTGCCCGTGATCCGCAAGCTGTTGGTAGAGGATGCCAGGGACAGCGGTGTCATGGTGGCGGTGGCCTCGGCCGACGGCACCCTGTTGTGGGTCGAAGGCGACAAGACGGCCCTGGGCAAGGGCGAGGCAATGAACTTCGTGCCCGGCGCCAACTGGAGTGAGCGCAGCGCCGGCACCAACGCCCCGGGCACCGCGCTGGCCTTGGACCGGGAGCTGCAGATCCACGGCTCGGAGCACTTCGCCCGCCTGGTGCAGCCCTGGACCTGCACGGCGGTGCCGGTGCACGACCCGACGACGGGCGAGCTGATCGGCTGCGTCGATCTGACCGGTGACAGCCAGATCGCCTCGGCGCAGACCCTGGGCCTGGTGCGCGCGACCGTGATGGCCATCGAGAACCACCTGGCCCTGCAACGCCTGTTGCAGCCGGCACCCAACCCGACGACCATGGCCCGCCTGACGGTGCTGGGCGGTGACCGTCCGCGCTGGGTGGCCACCGGCGACGACGGACAGCCGCACCAGCACACCCTGAGCGGCCGGCACGCCGACATCCTCGTCCTGCTGAGCCGCCATCCCGAGGGTCTGAGCGCTGACCACCTCGCAATGTTGTTGGACGACAACGACCTTGACTCGGTAACCATCCGGGTCGAGATGTCCCGCCTGCGGCGCGTGATCGGTGCGCAGTACGTCGCCTCGCGGCCCTACCGGCTGCTCACCCCGATCGACAGTGATGTCGCCGACGTCTTCGCCGCGCTGCACCGCGGCGACGTCGACGCCGCCCTGTCCCACTACTCGGGTGCGCTGCTGCCGCAGTCGGTGTCGCCGGCGATCGCCCGGTTGCGCACCGAGTTGGGGGAGAGCCTGCGCACCGCGGTCCTGTCGGCGTCCGCGGCCGGACAGGTCGGCTTGCTGCGTCGCTGGCTGGCCCTGCCCGACGGCCGCGACGACCGGCACGGCTGGCAGCTGCTGCGCAACCATCCGTCGGCGGATGCCGTGGTGCGGGCGCAAGCGGTCGGGCATCTGGCCGGACTGGACGCCGACCTCGGCTGATGCGGTTTCCGCCCCGCCGCGTTCCACGATGCAACTGTGTTGCAACCCACTTCTGCGTAGCGTTAGTGACCAGCAGCACATTTGTGTTTGACCACTGCGAGGAGTGAAGC
>Ga0207658_10002834_pt1 | contig 12422 bp, 13 predicted proteins | sample KBSS33metaG_FD_184322 | JGI IMG/M metagenome (GOLD analysis project Ga0207658, IMG submission 184322) | Switchgrass rhizosphere microbial communities from Kellogg Biological Station, Michigan, USA - KBS S3-3 metaG (SPAdes) (version 2) | ecosystem: Host-associated > Plants > Roots > Rhizosphere...
GCTGCTGATCCCCCCAGACTGGGAACGTAAGAGGCCACTGAGGCGTTTACCCAATGCACAGTTGAGCCTGAGAGGGTGGTCGCCTCCGCCAGATTGGCGGGAGGAAGCAGCTGTAGAGAATGGGTGATCGTGCCGATGACCACGCTGAATCTTGGTGTGGCTAGTTCGATGGGTCAGCGGGCTGATTCCGCCGCGTCGGTGGACAAGTTCCCGTCTGGGGACAACACGGTGGACCGCGCGTCCGCGTCAGCGGGGTCGTCCGTGGCGGCCGAATGGGTCGCTCCGTCCTGGGACGAAATTGTTCGGTTGCACGCCGACCGGGTGTACCGCCTGGCCTACCGCCTGTCCGGTAACCGCTCCGATGCCGAGGACCTCACTCAGGAGACGTTCGTCCGGGTGTTCCGTTCGCTGGCCGACTACACGCCGGGAACGTTCGAGGGCTGGTTGCACCGAATCACGACCAACCTCTTCCTGGACATGGTGCGACGTCGCCAGAAGATTCGTTTCGACGCGCTGGCTGAGGACGCCGGTGACCGCCTGGCCTCGGATGATGCCGGACCCGAGCGTGCCTACGAGCAGAACAACCTCGATCCCGAGATCGAGCGGGCCTTGGACGCGCTTCCGGCCGATTTCCGGGCCGCGGTCGTCTTGTGCGACCTGGAAGGTCTGACCTATGAAGAGATTGCGCTGACCCTGGGAATCAAGGTGGGGACCGTGCGGTCCCGCATCCATCGGGGCCGGGTCCTGCTGCGCGAGGCCTTGGCCCACCGTGCGCCCGGATCAATCGTCCGCCCGGATCAGGAGTCGTGAACGCCTCAATGTCAGGGCCAGGGGTATTCGGCGGACTGCCGCATCTGTCAGAAGATGCAGTGGCCGCTTCTGCCGACGGCGTCCTCTCACCTTCCGCCGCCATCCGGGCCGAGCGACATTGCGCGGAGTGCGTCGAGTGCGCGGCCGCCGTCCGCGGACAGCGCGAAGCGGCCATGATGCTGCGCTCGGCATCGGCGCCCCGCATGCCCTCGGGACTGCTCGATCGGCTCTCAGGCGTGCCGATGTCCACCCAACTTCCACCGCCGATGAGCGGCCTGCCGACCGTTATGTCGTCGGACGGAACGCCGATGTTCGTGGCCCGCAAGCTTGTCGATCGTTCTGATGACGGGCCGGCCGGAGGTGGCCAACACAGCTTTGGATCGATGCGGCGCTCAGTCGTTCCTCTGGGTTTGCTGGCCTCGGCCGCGGCGGTGGTCGCCGCGGGCACGTTCGGCGCTCATGTCCTGGCCCGGCCCGGACATTCCTTCGATCAGCATGCGCCGGCGTCGATTCAGCAGATCTCGGTGGTCCGGCCCCCGGTGCAGTCCAGCTCGAACGGCCCGACAACCCCAACGCCGCTCCCTTCCAGCTCGGTGAGCCCAACGCCGCTCGCTTCCAGCTCGGGCGGCTAGGTAGGCCCAATGCGGCCGTCCGGCCGACGATGGGTAGCGTTCGGGCGGTTCCCTAGACCATGACACCGGAGGGCCTGTGAGCCAGGAGCAGGACGCATCCTCGGCTTTCGGCCGTCCGGATGGCACCGATGGCTCTTTCGCCGAGCGTCCCGCGGGGGCCGGCGAGTTGCCCCGGGCGGTTCCCGCCCCGGTATCGCCGCAGCAACAGGCCGTGTTTTCCAGTCCGGAGGGACCGCACGTTCCTTTCGCGCCGGCCAGCGGTGATCGCCTTCCGCCGCGTCACGCCCCGAACAATCGACCGGTCGACCGCGAGCTGGTCGAGGCATTTGCCGGACGCAACAACGAGCCCTTTGACCCTGCTCCGGGAACTCGCTTGGCTCCAACGCATCCAGGTCCGGGTTCGCCCTGGTGGAAGTCTGGGGCCGATCGCGACCCCTGGCGGGATCCGCAGTCACCCTTCTGGATCGCCGGACCGCCCGTCTACGCCGAGGACGACGTGGTCGGCATGCTGGACGAGGTTCCCGAGACCGACGCCGACGAGGATGTCCCCGACACCGGAAAGCCGACCAAACGTCTACGGTTCGGCTGGTCAGCCCTGGGCCTGGTGTTGGTTGCCGCCCTGGTCGCGGGATCTTTGGGTGGTGGCGTCGGTTACTGGCTCTCGGAACGGGCCCATTCGATCCTGACCAATCCCGACCTGAAGTTGGCCGAAACCAAGACGGCCGCTAATCGGCCGGTGGGCTCCGTAGCCGAGATCGCTCAGCGGGTCAGCCCGGCTGTGGTGTCCATCGACGTGCGCTCAGCCGACGAGGCGGGATCCGGCTCGGGAGTGATCATCGACAAGGGTGGCTACATCCTGACCAACAATCACGTGGTCTCCTTCGCCGACAAGGACAAGATCCGCGTGGTGTTCTCGGACAAGTCCTCGGCGCCGGCCCGGATCGTGGGCACCGATCCCCGCAGCGACCTGGCTGTGCTCAAGGTCGACAAGACCTCATTGACCGTAGCCACCCTCGGTGATTCTGACGCGCTGGCGGTGGGGGATCCGGTCGTCGCTATCGGTGATCCGCTGGGGTTGCGAGGCACTGTCACCGCGGGAATCGTCTCGGCTCTGGGTCGTCCGTTGCGATTGCCGGGCGAGAACGGCCAGCCGGATGCGGTCATCAGTGCGATCCAAACCGATGCGCCGATCAACCCCGGTAACTCCGGAGGGGCCCTGGTCGACGCTCAGGGCGCCGTTGTCGGCATCAACACCGCGATCCTGTCCTTGGGCCAGTCCAGCGGCGGCCAGGCCGGAAATATCGGTGTCGGCTTCGCCAATCCGATCAACACCGCACGCGCGGTGGCCCAGGACCTGATCCGGACCGGCAAGGTCGATCACGCCGACATGGGAGTCAGTAGTCGCAGCGTCACCGATGGCACCCGCGACGGCGCGTACCTGGTGCAGGTCGTCCCGGGGGGACCGGCCGCCAGCGCCGGCCTGAAGGAGGGTGACGTCGTCACCCTGTACGACAAGACCCTGATCGATTCAGGTGATGCTCTTACGGTGGCCATCGATGAATCCAAGCCGGGGCAGGTAGTCACAGTTCACTATGTCCGCAGCGGGGTATCGGGCCAGGCCAAAGTCACCCTGGCCAAGGCCTCATGAGGAGTTAGGCTGGCAGAGTGTTCAACATCGGGCCTTTGGAGTTTGCGGTTCTCGCGGGCGTCGCGCTGGTTGTTTTCGGGCCCGACAAGTTGCCTCAGCTGGTGAAGGACGCCAGTCGCATGATCCGAACGCTGCGTGACATGGCCCAGGGCGCCCGAACTCAGCTCACCTCGGAACTAGGTCCCGAATTCGCCAATTTCGATGTGTCCTCCCTCAACCCGAAGACCGCCATCCGTAATGCGCTGCTGGGCGATGAGGACTATTCCGCGCTGAACCCGCGTGACACCTTCAACCGCATTCTGCGAGGCGAGGACGACGCTCCCGCCGGCGCCGCGCCTCTGTTGAGCGATTCCCCGACGGCGAGACCGACTGCCCCGGGTCCGAATCAGACCGCGGCGCCCACCTCGAACTCGACGGTCAGTGCACCCGCGGCCAGTGGACCCGCGGCCAGTTCACCCGCGGCCAGTGCACGCGCGGCCAGTGGTGGCCAACCCGACCGGCCGATCAGTTACGACTCCGACGCGACTTGATCATCGGTAGGTTTTGGGGCCCAGAGTAACCAAAACCTACAGATGATCAAGGGGAGGCGGTCAGCGGCTGGCCGGTGACAATCCCAGTGATCGTCCGACCAGGCTGCGCTGACGTCCGGCCAGGTAATCCGCGACCTCGCCGAAGGCCTTGGCCGCCGCCGACTCGGGGTGGGTAAGGACGATCGGAGCCCCCGTGTCGCCGCCCTCGCGGACCGCAACATCGATGGGCACCTGTCCGAGAAGCCCGACCGTGGTGCCAGTCGCTTTGGTCAGCGATTCGGCCACGGCCTGGCCGCCACCGGAGCCGAACAGTTCCAGTCGCGAGCCGTCGGGCTGATCGAGCCAGCTCATGTTCTCCACGACGCCGACGATCTGTTGATGGGTTTGCAGGGCGATCGACCCCGCCCGTTCGGCCACCTCGCGGGCGGCCAGCTGCGGCGTGGTGACCACCAGTAGCTCGGCCGAGGGCACCAACTGGGCCAGCGAAATGGCGATGTCGCCGGTGCCTGGGGGAAGGTCCATGAGCAGCACGTCCAGATCGCCCCAGAAGACATCAGACAGGAATTGTTGCAGCGCCCGGTGCAACATCGGTCCGCGCCAGACGACGGCCGAGTTGCCGGGAGTGAACATGCCGATCGAGATGACCTTCACGTCATGAGCCTGCGGCGGCATGATCATCTTTTCGACCTGGGTCGGTTTCGTGGTGACCCCGAGCATGCGGGGGACCGAGAACCCGTAGATGTCAGCGTCGAGGACACCGACCTGCAGACCCCGCGCCGCCAGAGCGACAGCTAGGTTGACGGTCACCGAGCTCTTGCCGACACCGCCCTTGCCCGACGCCACGGCGTAGACGCGGGTTCGCGACCCAGGCTGGGCGAACGGAATCTCGTTCACGGGATTGTCGCCGCGCAACTTGGTGCGCAGTTCGGTGCGCTGAGCATCGTCCATGACGCCGAGTTCGACTTGCACCGACGTGACGCCGGGTACGCCGGAAACGGCCGCGGTCACGTCGTTGTTGATGCGCTCACGCATCGGGCAGCCGGCAACCGTGAGCAGCACCTTGACCCGAGCCGAGCCGTCGTTATCGACCTCAACCCGCTCGACCATGCCGAGTTCGGTGATCGGCCGCCGAATGTCGGGATCGATGACTGTTGCCAATGCCGAAGATATCGCTGAAACCAACTCAGTAGCCACTGGGCCAGCGTACGGTCGTTGCGGTCGTCTCTACGATCGGAGGTGATCTCGGCCTCGGTGGAACTCATCACGACTTCCCGGCGAACCAGAAACGGACGGATAGCGATGATTGCGACGGCCCATCAGTCGCCGTTGACCGCAGGGGACTGGAGGCTGGGTGCGTGGCGCTCCTTTTTGCGTACGCACAACCACTTGTTGCGACGCCTCGGGCAGGATTTACAGGCCAATCACAAGGTCGGGCTGGCTAGTTACGACGTGCTGGTGCAGCTGGCCGAAGCCCCCGGACACCGCCTGCGAATGTCGGACTTGGCCGATGCGGTGCTGCTGTCGCGCAGCGGTCTGACCCGCCTGGTCGACCGCCTGCAAGGCGAGGGTCTGGTCGAGCGGCAGCCGGACCCGCAGGATGCCCGGGGCCTGTACACCGTCTTGACCACCCAGGGCCTGGATGCCTTGCGTGATGCCTCGGGGGTGCACCTGGCCGGCATCGCGGAGTTGGTGGTGCAACGGCTCACCGACTCCGAACTGCGCCAGCTGCGGGAGTTGATGGACAAGCTGGATCCACAACCGAGCGAGGCTGAACCTCCCGACCATGCCTGCGGGATCTCCTAGAGATTCAGCCGCCGGATCGGCCGGCGGCGGCACCGCAGCCGCCCGCGATCTTCGTGATGTGGAACCTGGCCACCCCGCTGGGGCCCTTGCTGCGCAGGCGTTGGGGGATCCTGCCACCTTGGGGCTCGATGCGGTGGTCCCGGCCGTATTTCTTGATTGCCCTTACGCCGCCGGGGATTCCCGTCATCGCCGCCTATGCCGCCCTGGCCGTGACCGCCGACGCCGTGACGGGCACGACGGGCGCGACGGGCTGGCTGATCGTCGGTGGGTCGGCGGTGTGGCGTCGGGCGCCGTTCATCGTGGTCGTGCTCATCGCCGGGGCGACCTCTGCCCTGCTCCGCCTCGGTGGCCTCGCCTGAGCGGCCTCAGCTTGATGATTCGTCTTCCCGTTCGAGTCTGGCCAATTCCGACCGCAGGTAGTCGCGGGTGACGACGTCGCCCAGCGCGATCCGGATCGCCGCGATTTCGCGAGCCAGGTACTCGGTGTCGGCGATCGAACGCTCGTCGCGTAATCGATCGGCGTCGGCTTGAATCCGATCCCGATTGGCCTGACGGTTCTGGGCCAGCAGGATCAACGGGGCCGCATAGGCCGCCTGGGTCGAGAAGGCCAGGTTCAGCAGGATGAATGGGTACGGGTCGAACTTCCAGACCCCCAGGGCGAGTGCGTTGAAGATGATCCAGCAGATCACCAGCACCGTCTGGATCCCGAGGTACCGTGCGGTCCCGAAGAAGCGGGCAATCGATTCCGAGGCCGCACCGAACGTGTCGGCCTGGATGCGTCGCGCGGCCAGGCCACCGCGCAGACCGCGCTGGGCCTTGGGCTGATCCAGGCGCCGACGCGGCTCACTCATCGCGAATCGTCCGATTCGAAGGGGGTCGCACCGACGCGGGTCTGCTCGTCGCGATCACGCCAGTCCTCGGGCAGCAGATGGTCCAGAACGTCATCGACGCTGACCGCGCCGAGCAGCCGGTCGTGATCGTCGACGATCGGGGCCGCGATGAGGTTGTAGGTCGCGAGGTGCATCGTGACCTCCTGCAGCGAAGCTTCCGGAGACAGCGGATCGATGCCGTCGTCCAGCACCCCGGACACCAGCGCCGAGGGAGGTTCGCGCAGCAGCCGCTGAAAATGGCCGGTGCCCAGAAAGCGCCCGGTCGGAGTGGCCTGGGGCGGACGAACGACAAACACCTGAGCGGCCAGCGCCGGCGTGAGATCCGGATTGCGCAACCGGGCCAGGGCTTCGGCCACCGTCGCGTCCGGCAGCAACACAACCGGCTCCGAGGTCATCATGCCGCCGGCGGTGTATTCGCCGTAGGTCATCAGGCGGCGGACCGGGGCGGCCTCGTCCGGCTCCATGATCTCCAGTAACCGTTCCTGCTCGGCGGCCGGTAGCTCGCGAAGCAGATCGGCGGCGTCGTCGTCGTTCATACGTTCCAGGACGTCAGCGGCCCGCTCGTCGGGCAGGCCGGTGATGATGTTGATCTGGTCCTCTTCGGGCAGCTCTTCCATCACGTCGGCCAGCCGCTCATCGTCCAGCGCCTCAGCCACTTCCTGCTGGCGTTTGTCCGGCATGTCCTGTAGTTGCGCGGCCAGGTCGGCCGGGCGCATACCGGCCAGCACGGCCAGCAGGGAGGCCGCACCCTGACTGGTCTGGTTGGCGGCCAGGCCGTCGACCTCATCCCAATCCACCTGGTGCAGCACCGAGCGGCGGCGGGTGAGCCGGGCGGCGCTGCGAATCGCCAGCCGAGTGATGAGCCAGTCGCGGACCCGGTTCTGTTCCATCGCGGCATCGACGACCATGACCCGAGACCCGTCGTCCAATTTGGTGACGGTCCGATCGAGGATCTCGCCCAACACCAGAACCTCGTCCGGACGTTGTTCGAAGCGCTTGAGGTTGACGCTGCCCGTGCTCAGCACCACCGCCTCGCCTTCGATGCGAGTCACCCGGCCCATCGGGACGAAGATCCGCCGCCGATGTTGCACCTCGACGACCAGCCCGAGCACCCGTGGTGGCTGCCGTCCCACCCGCAATGTGGCGACCGCGTCCCGGACCCGGCCCAGGTGGTCGCCGTTCGGGTCGAATACCCCGATGCCGGCCAGACGGGCCAGGAATACGCGGGTTGTCGTGCTCACGCCAGGCAGCTTAGTGGCCCGGCCCGGGGCAGCCGACGTACGCGCGCGGTTGTGAAACGGAAAACATCCTTAGGTCGTGGCGGCGTTTGTGAGGCATCCTCAACGTCTATGACTGCTTCCGTTGACGGGTCGCCGCGTTCACCGCGGGCACGCCGTTCGAATTTGGCCGTTCCCGGCTCGAATCCTCGCTTTCTGGACAAGGCCAAGGGGTTGCCGGCCGATCAGGTGTTCCTGGACCTTGAGGACGCGGTGGCGCCGCTGGCCAAGCCGGACGCGCGCAAGAACATCGTGGCCGCCTTGAACGAGGGCGGTTGGGGCGACAAGATCCGCTCCGTTCGGGTGAACGACCTCACCACGCAGTGGACGTATCGCGATGTGGTCGAAGTGGTCGAGGGGGCCGGCTCCAACCTCGATTGCATCATGTTGCCCAAGGTGCAGTCGGCAACGCAGGTGCAGTGGCTGGATGTGCTGCTGACCCAGATCGAGAAGGTCGTCGGTCTGGAGGTCGGCCGGATCGGCATCGAAGCGCAGATCGAGAACGCGGCCGGGCTGATCGCGGTCGACGCCATCGCCAAGGCTTCGCCGCGGGTCGAGACGATCATCTTCGGTCCGGCCGATTTCATGGCCTCGATCAACATGAAGTCCCTGGTGGTCGGCGAGCAGCCACCCGGCTATGACGTCGGCGATGCCTATCACCACATCCTGATGTCGATCCTGATGGCGGCACGGGCCAACAACAAGCTGGCCATCGACGGTCCGTACCTGCAAATCCGCGATGCCGAGGGCTATCGCCGGGTTGCCGGGCGTTCGGCGGCGTTGGGTTTTGACGGCAAGTGGGTGCTGCACCCGGACCAGATCGCGATCGCGAACGAGGTCTATGCGCCGAGCCAGGACGATTACGACCATGCCGAGCTGATCCTGGACGCCTATGACTTCTATACCTCCGAGGCCGGGGGGAAGAGGGGCGCGGCGATGCTGGGCGATGAAATGATCGATGAGGCCTCGCGCAAGATGGCGTTGGTGATCGCGGGCAAGGGTCGCGCAGCCGGGATGTCGCGCACCTCCACCTTTACCCCTGCAGAAGGATAGGACGGTTATGGCGCGGATTGCGCAGACAGCGGATCTGACCGAGCTGCAGATCGAGATCTTGTCGACCGTCCGGAGCTTCGTCGACAAGGAAATCATCCCGCACGCCCAGGCGCTCGAGCATGCCGATGAGTATCCCGCCGACATCGTGGCCGGGATGGCGGAGATGGGACTGTTCGGTCTCACGATCGGGGAGGAGTTCGGTGGGCTAGGGGAATCACTGCTCACCTATGCCCTGGTGGTTGAGCAGATCGCCCGTGGCTGGATGAGCATCTCCGGCGTGATCAACACTCATTTCATCGTGGCCTACATGGTGATGCAGCACGGAACCGAGGAACAGAAGCAGCGGCTGCTGCCCAAGATGGCCACCGGCGAGATCCGCGGAGCCTTCTCGATGAGCGAGCCGGCATTGGGCTCGGACGTATCGGCGATCTCGACCCGGGCGACCCCCACCGCAGACGGTTATCTGTTGCAGGGCCAGAAGATGTGGCTGACCAACGGCGCCAAGTCCGGTGTCGTGGCAACCCTGGTCAAGGACGATCAGGGCGCGGATTCGGTGTATCGGAACATGACCACGTTCCTGATCGAGAAGCCGCCGGGCTTCGGTGAGACGCGTCCGGGTCTCACCATTCCCGGCAAGATCGAGAAGATGGGTTACAAGGGCGTCGAGACGACCGAGATGATCCTGGACGACGTGGCGCAGACTGACGCCGACATTCTCGGCGGACCGGAAGGCCGAGGGCAGGGTTTCTATCAGATGATGGACGGCGTCGAGGTCGGACGGGTCAACGTCGCGGCGCGCGCCTGTGGAATTTCAATCCGGGCGTTCGAGCTGGCGATTGCCTATGCGCAACAACGCAAAACCTTCGGCAAGGCGATCGTGGAGCACCAGGCGATCGCGTTCAAGCTGGCCGAGATGGCGACCAAGGTCGAAGCGGCCCACCTGCTGATGGTCAACGCCGCTCGCCTGAAGGACCGGGGCGAGCGCAATGATGTCGAGGCCGGGATGGCCAAGCTGCTGGCCTCGGAATACTGCGCCGAGATCACCCAGGAAGCGTTCCGGATCCACGGCGGTTACGGCTATTCCAAGGAATACGAGATCGAGCGGCTCATGCGCGAGGCTCCCTTCCTGCTGATCGGCGAGGGAACTTCGGAAATCCAGAAGACCATCATCAGTAGAGGTTTGCTGCGCGAATACCGTGCCTAGCGTGCGTGCCTAGCGTGTCTAGCCCTCGGCTCCGAGTTCGCGGCGCGCGGGCTGGGAGATGAGACGGCCGGTGAGTCGGACCGCGATCACTCCGAGCAGGCCGGCCAGAGCGGTGAAGGCCGGCAGGATCCAAAGCGCCGAGTGCACACTGCTGGCATTGGCCAGCGGTCCCAACGCCGCCGGGCCGAGCAGGAACCCCAGGTAGCTCAGGCTGGACACGACGGCCAGCTTCGGTCCGGCCGCCCCGGGTCCGTCTGCGGCGGTCGAGAAGAAAACCGGCACCATCACCGACAAACCAGCCCCCAGGCACGCGAAGCCGATGGTCGCGCCGGCCAGGGTGTCACTGATCAGGCCGATTGACAGGCCGATCGCACCGAAGACGGCCACGACCGAGAGCGACCGTGTCCGTCCGAGATGGAGCACGATCCGGTCGCCGATCATCCGCCCCGTCGTCATCATCGCCGTGAAAGCGATGAAGGCGATTCCCGCGTGCCCCGGCGAGACACCGAGCTCATCGCGCAGATACACCGGCGACCAGTCGGCCGAGCTGCCTTCGGCCAGCAAGGCACAGATTCCGGCGACACCCAGCAGGATCAGGCGAAATTCGATGACCCGGCCACCCTCGCCATACTCGTCGTGGGCCAGGTCGGGCAGGAAGCGTCGACTGGACCAGAGGGTCACGATCGCGAAGATCACGGCCAGAATCGACTGCTGAGTCACCAGTGAGACGCCGAGTCCCGCGCCGAGGCTGCCAACGCCGGTGCCCAGTACCGTTCCGACGCTCCACCAGGCATGAAAGCTCGACATGATCGGACGTCGATAGCTCTTCTCGACTTGGACCGCTTGTGCGTTCATCGCTACATCCAGGCCGCCGGTGGCTAGACCCCACAACAAAAGCGCAATGAACAGGGTCGGCAGGTTGAAGGCAATCCCGGGGCCGGGAATGACCAGATAGGCCAGGAAGGCCATCACGGTCGTGACCCGACCGGTGCCCCAGCGGTTCGTGGCGCGTCCGATGAGCGGCATGGACAGCAGCGATCCGATGGCCGGGCCCAGCAAAGCCAGCCCGAGCGCGGCATCGGACAGGTCCAGGGCCCGCTTGACCTCGGGAATGTGGGGCACCCAGGCGCCGTAGAGAAAGCCGTTGAACGAGAACGTAAACGCGGTGGCGACCCGGGCCGAGTGCAGCGCCGCCGAGGAATTCGTTGGCTGGTCCGTCCGGCCGACTTGCCGGGGCTGCGGCTGGCTCACCTTGGGGCGCCCTTCACGATGGGCCGGAGGCTGAATACGATCGGGTTGAGTCGACCTGTCGGCCCAAACCTATCGGCCCGTCCCCGAGTCAGGAAATCGATAAATGACCACGCCGTCCACGTATGAGCTTGACCGTGCCTACGTTTTTCACTCCTGGTCGGCGCAATCCAGCCTGAATCCGCTGGTCATCGAATCGGCGGACGGGTGTTACGTCGTGGACGGCGACGGCAATCGGCTGCTGGATCTCAGCTCGCAGCTGGTGAACACCAACATCGGCCATCAGCACCCGAAGGTCGTGGCCGCGATCAAGGAGCAGGCTGACCTGCTGTGCACCGTGGCTCCCCAGCACGCCAACGCGGCTCGGGGCCAAGCGGCCAAGCTGGTGATCGATCATGCGCCGTCCAACATGCGCAAGGTCTTCTTCACCAATGGTGGGGCGGAAGCGGTCGAGTACGCGGTCCGGATGGCGCGGCTGCATACCGGGCGGAACAAGGTCCTGTCGACGTATCGCAGCTATCACGGCGGGACGAACACCGCCGTCAACCTCACCGGAGATACCCGTCGCTGGCCCAATGACCTCGGCACTACCGGGGCCGTGCACTTCTTCGGGCCGTTCCTGTACCGCTCGGCGTTTCACGCCAGCACCGGGGCCGAGGAATGCGAGCGTGCTCTGGAGCATCTGCGTCAGGTCGTGGAGTTCGAAGGTCCCGGCACCATTGCCGCGATCATCCTCGAGACGATCCCGGGCACGGCCGGGATCATGCCACCGCCGCCCGGTTATCTGGCCGGAGTGCGTGCGCTGTGTGATCGTTACGGCATCATCTACATCGCCGATGAGGTGATGGCCGGTTTCGGCCGGACCGGTAAGTGGTTCGCCCTGGACCACTACGACGTGACCCCGGACCTCATCACCTTCGCCAAGGGCGTGAACTCAGGCTACATCCCGCTCGGCGGCGTGATCATCTCTGAAGAGATCCTGAACACCTTTGCCGATCGGGTGTTTCCCGGCGGCTTGACCTATTCGGGTCACCCGTTGGCTTGCGCGGCCGCGGTCGCCACGATGACCGCCATGCAGGACGAGGGCATTGTCGAGAATGCCGCCATGATCGGCGAAACGGTTCTGGGACCCGGGCTGCGGGAATTGGCCGAGCGCGACGGCATTACCCGTCGCTATGTCCGGCGCCTCGTCGACCTTGCGCAAGTACAACCTCGATCGCCATTGGCGCAACGCGCGCACGCACACCACGCACGATCCGGTCTCCTACAAGTACAAGGCGATCGGCGACTACCTGCTGAATGACAAGCTGCCGCCCATCTCGACCAA
>Ga0207658_10002836_pt1 | contig 12409 bp, 7 predicted proteins | sample KBSS33metaG_FD_184322 | JGI IMG/M metagenome (GOLD analysis project Ga0207658, IMG submission 184322) | Switchgrass rhizosphere microbial communities from Kellogg Biological Station, Michigan, USA - KBS S3-3 metaG (SPAdes) (version 2) | ecosystem: Host-associated > Plants > Roots > Rhizosphere >...
CAGCTGTGCGGTCGAGGACGGAGCCCATTTCTCGACCGCACAGCTGTTCCAGGCGCTCAATGACGTCGGCTGGACGATCCCCGCCGTCGGCGCCTGCTACTGGGTCGGCGAGGCGATGGGCTCGACCGACTTCAAGGACCTGAAGACGACCCCGGAGGCGGTCGACAACACCGCCAAGATGGTCGCGGCCAATGCCGCTCACCTCGCCGGCCTCCTCGCCGGAGCGCCCTACCCGCCGCAGTCTTGAAGCGACTGCGACGTCCAGGCACGGCACCCGCGCAGACATCGCTCAGCCTTGCGGGACGACCCGCTCGCCCAGCTCCGTGAACAGTGCAGTATAGCACGTGCCGAAGTCCTGCGCGTCGCTCTCGGTTAGGTCGCCGCCTTGCACCGCAGCGCCCATAGCGCCCAGGAACGCCATCGGATCGTCGGCCTCGATATCGTAGATCGCCAGGAATTCGTTCTCGTCGCTGCCGATCAGCTTGGCCGCCAGCTTGTAGCGTTGGGCGCCGGCCATCCCGAGCTTGTTGACCAGTTCGGGCAAGTGCGTGTCGTTGTACCACTCATGGTACTCGGCCTCTCGGCCAGGCTGCGGGCGAGTTAGCGCAACCAGCTTCATCTTCATAAGCATCCTCCTGATTCCATGTCAGCTACCCCGAGCTTTCGCACGCGGGGCTGCGGATGCAAGTCTGCGCGATCCATCGCGATGCAGCCATTACACCGCCGGACAGATCGGCACCCCGCGGGCCTTACTGCAAGCGGGTGCTTCCGCCAGGATGGACCGGGAAGTCAGCTTCCTGAACCGGCAGCAATTCGGCCTCGGCCGCGGCCAGCACAGTTTCTTCGCTGTAGCACTCGCCACGATACTCGCGCGGGTTGGCACCGAACACGCGCTTGAACATACGGCTGAAGTGCGCCGGGCTCTTGAAGCCCACTCCATAGGCGATCTCGCTGATCGAGATGTCACGCGGGTCCGAGCTGGACAGCCATGCCTTCGCCTTGGCCAGCCTCTGCTCCCACACCAGCTCGGAGAACGACGTCCCGCGCAACCGCAGCAGAAACGAGAGGTAGCGGGGGCTGATCCCGCAGCCCTTGGCCACCATCGCGGTCGAGAGCTGCGGGTCGGACAGATGCACTTCGATGAAGCGCAGCACTTCCTCGAGCCGCCGGTCGGCGATCGACTGACGCGCGGGCTGCGGGTCCTCGCTGGCGCTCACGGCATTGCCGATCAGGCCGAACGCCGTTTCCACCAGCAGACGCGCGGAGTCTTCTCCCAGGCCGCCATCGTCCTCGAACACGTCGGTCAGGATGTTCTCCGCGATCGCCAGCTCGGCACGCTCCATCGCCATGAACAGCCCGGTGCTGAAGTCCTGGCGGACCCACGAGCGCAGGATATGCGTCGGCACCGTGACATGCAGCACCTCATGCACGCAGTCGCCATCGGTGCGGCACTCGATGAAGAACGGCGACATCGAGCGGGTGATGATGAAATCGCCCGGCTTCGCCACCTTGTTGCCGTATTGGTTGGAAAACACGAGTTCGCCGTGCGTGACGAACCACAGGATCGCCAGGTCCGTCGCATCCTCGCGAATGTGCTGGCGTGAGCGGCGAAAGAACAGGTTCGCCGCCGAGCGCTGCTTGATGATCGAGATCGCGCCCACCGCCTTGCGTTCGGAACGGACATCGATCGTCGAACCGTCCTCGATCCAGAAGTCGCCGCGGTAGTATTCCTGGTCGCGCGTGCCGCGGAACATCTGCTGGCAATCGCGAAAATTGCGCTTGTCGAACGAGAACAGAGTCTCTGCCATTATCGTCTCCCACCGACGGAGCGATTATGGCGCCCCGCCCCTAGCTGTGCCGCCGACTCTTGCCGATCGGGTCAACCAGCCTTCTACCACGGACTGAGACCCGTACTCTACCGCATGCGCAGCGGTATCTGCACTGCACGCAGCGACGATTGGACAGCTCGCCGCCGTCTGCTCCCGCGGTTTGGCTTGGGGGCCGCGATGAGCTCCGTCTTCCCCACCGTTCAAAAAGGTGACTATCGCGTCCAGTCAGCGGTTTTCATGTCCCTCGCTCCTGCTTGTGCGCCGTCCCTGGCCATCCTGCGTGCCGACACAGGCAAGCCTGGAGCGATTGGCAATTGGCGCAACGGCCCCGATACTGCGCGGTTGTAATCGATGGAATGAAATCGGGTGCGGCCATGGGACAGGAACTCTTCTTCAGCCTTGACGGACCTCTCGAGGTCGCCCCCGCCGGCGGCCAGGTCCGTGCCGCCAATTTCACCGGCCTGGCGAGCCTGGCCCGGAGCCACGGGCGCGATCCGCGCGGCATCGTCGAGCGCCACGGGATGGAGGCCCGCGTGCTTGTCGACCCCGAGAGCCTGGTCGCCCCGCATCAAGTGGCGGAGACGTTCGAATATTGCAGCGTCCTGTTCGACGATCCCCTGTTCGGGCTGCACTTTGCCAGCACGCAGGACCCCGAGGTTTTCGGTTGCGTCACCGCGCTCTGCCGTTCGGCACCCACCGTGCGCGCCGGCATTCGCTGCCTCATCGACTTCATCCCGGTGGTGCACGCACCCGATTGCGAGGTCGTGCTGATCGAGGGGCGTGAAACGGCGGAGCTGACTTGGCTGGTCAATGCCGACATCGGCATCAACGACCAGGCGAACTACCAGGCGGCGATGCTCAATGCCAAGCTGCTGCAGGCGATCGGCGGCCCGTCCTTCAAGCCCAGCTGGGTCAGCCTCTCGGCCGATCCGCGGGCGAGCGACCTGCCCGAGATCGAACAGATGCTGCGTTGCCGCGTCAAGGGCCGCTCCAGCCGGAACTCGATCGCCTTTCCGGTGCGCGCGCTGGAGCAGCCGGTGCCGAGCGCCAACCGCCTGCTCTACAAGCTCCTGGGCTCGTACCTGCATCAGGTGAAATCCGCCAGCAGCCCTTCGATCATCGAGCGGATCAACAGCTACATCCGCGGCTCACTGGCGCTGGGTTCGTGTTCGATCGAACGCTGCGCCGAGAAGACCGGCATGTCGGTGCGCACGCTGCAGTCCCGGCTGGCCGCCGACGGTGCGCGGTTCTCCGAACTCGTCGAGACGCAGCGCGAGACTTTGGCGCGCGCGCATCTCGCGGATCGGCGGCTGTCGCTGGACGAGATTGCCGACCGGCTCGGCTATGGCGAGCAGACGAGCTTTGGCCGGGCCTTCAAGCGCTGGACCGGAATGACGCCCCAGCAGTATCGGTCGGCAGCCCGCGCCTGAGCCAAGGCGACGTCGGGGCTAGCCTCAGTCCATCGCCAAAACGGTCCGAAGCCGTGGTCAGGCCCTTGCCGCGGTGGCAGACCTTCGCAACGCGAAAGTGGTACGAGCACGCGGCGACGAATGGTGGCGAGGCATCGACGGCATCCCCCCTCTCCCGCGGGTCTTGATCACCCGTGCCTGTCGGGCGATCAGTATATCCCGCCCTGCTCCTCCGCAAAGTCCTGAGCGTCGCCCGGGTCCGTTTTCACCGCTGCGGTCCGTGCCTCGCGCGCATTGCGGATCTCGGCGATCAGCGCGTCGCGTCTGCGGCTGAACTCGTCCTCGGCGCTGTACTGGCGTGGTTCGGTGTCTGGTTTGAAGGCCTCCCAGATCACCGCTGCCTTCGGCTCGTTGGTCGGCTCCACGCCCATCACCCGACGGCCGCTGACGCGATCGATGCGCACCATGCGGATACCGGCCGGCGCGATCAGCGGACGCAGCGTCCAACGATCGCGCGTGGCGAGCACGACATCCTTGAAGATCGGCGCCGCGATGCGGCCGCCCTGAGCGTAGCCGCCAAGGGACCGAGGATTGTCGTAGCCGACGTAGACGCCGCCGATATAGTCCTGGTTGCCGCCCATGAACCACACGTCGGTCGGGCCGTTGGTCGTGCCGGTCTTGCCGAACAATGGCAGGTTGAGATCACGCAGGCGCTCGCCGGTGCCGCGGATGATCACGCCTTCCAGCATGTGGACGACTTGGTAAGCCGTGGGCGCGTCGATCACCTGCTTGCCACGTCGGTCGATGCGGGGCATCGGCTTGCCGTCCCATTGCGGCATGTTGCAGCCATCGCAGTGGCGCCGGTCGCCGCGCCAGATCACCTTCCCGTTGCGGTCCTGCACATAGTCGATGACAGACGACGGGAACTGCACGCCGTTGTTGGCGAGGGCGGAATAGGCATTGGCCATCCGCTCCACCGTGGTCTCGCCGGCACCCAGCGCGAAGCTGAGGTAGTTGCCGTAATCGCCGATGCCCATGTTGTGGAAAGTGCGAGTGACGCGCGCCATGCCGGTATCGTTGGCAATCCGCACGGTCATCAGGTTGCGCGACTGCTCCAGGCCCCAACGCATCGTGTGGCTGCCCGAGCCCCCTTCGCCGCCGAAGTTGCGAAAGCACTTGTTGCCCAGCGCCGCGCCCTGGAACACGCAGAAGGTGCCGTCGAGCACCTGCGACGCCGGCGTCATGCCGTTTTGGAGGGCGGTGGCATAAACGAACGGCTTGATCGTGGAGCCAGGCTGGCGTTCGGCCTGGACCGCGCGGTTGAAACTGTCGAGGCCAGAGTCGAAGCCGCCCTGCATGGCAAGGATACGGCCAGAAGCTGGCTGCTCGATAACCATGCCGCCAGAGACCGCAGGTATGGCACGCAGCGCCCAGCTACCCGCACCTAGCGGGGCAGCCGCTACGAGATCGCCCGCGCGTACCCTTCCGGGCACGCTGCTGAGCGGGCCAGTGTCGCCGTTCGCGAAGCCGATGCGCCCGGTGCCGTTGCCGTCTCCCACGCTCGCGCCAGGAGCCTCAAGGACGACGCCGACGCGCCAGTCCTTGTAGTCGAGCGTCTTGTTGGCAACGACCAGCTGCGATTGCCAATTCTCCAGGCTGTCGAGATGCGCAATGGGGCCAGCCCATCCGCGATTGCCGTGATAGCGCAGCAAGCCTGCGCGCAAGGCATCGCGTACCGCTTTCTGCAACTCTCCGTCGATTGAGGTGCGGACCCACAGGCCGCCGGCGTAGACGCTGTTCGGGCCGTCCTCCGCCTTCTCGCCGTACTTGTCGATCAGCCGCCGCCGGACTTCCTCGACAAAGTAACCGTTCGCCGCACTGTAGAAATTGCCCCGCTGGTTGACGAGGCCGAGAGGCTCGGCCTTCGCAACGGCGGCGTCCTGCGGCGTCGCCCAGCCATTGCGCACCATTTGGTCGAGCACCCAGTTGCGACGCTCGATCGCGCGGTCTTCGTTCTTGGCGCGACCATAGACCTCGGGCGCTCGGGGCAGGATGGCGAGGAAGGCGCACTGGCTCAGCGTCAGATCCTCGACATCGCGATCGAAGTACGCGCGCGACGCCGCCTGCACGCCGAACGCGCGGCGGCCGAGAGGTATCTCGTTGAGATAAAGCTCAAGGATTTGCTGTTTGGACAGCACGCCTTCGATCCGGCGCGCGAGCACCATTTCCTTGAGCTTGCGTGTGACCGAGTACTCGTCGCCGATGAGGATGTTCTTGGCGACCTGCTGGGTGATCGTCGAGCCGCCCTTGGCGCGCACGCCGGTCCCGTACTTTGACGCGTAGTCGATCACCGCGCCGGCAAGACCGCCGATGTCAACGCCGCCATGGCTCCAGAACGTGCGGTCCTCCGCCGAGAGGAATGCATTCACCAGCGGGTGCGGGAAATCGACGTAGCGTAACTGCACCCGCCGCTCGCGCGCATAGCTGTAGACGATCTCGCCATCTCCGCCGCGTACCATGGTGGGCAGCGGAGGCTGATACTCGAGCAACTTGTTGGCGTCCGGCAGATCCCGGCTGACGACTATCCAAAGTCCCAGCACTCCGACAAAGCCGGCAAGGCACAAGTACGAGAACCGGCGTACCCACTTGCTGCGGTGCCACAGTCGGGCGACGCCGTGACGAAGCGAAGTCAGGCGGCCGCCGAACCGGGCAGAGGCGCCGCGCCGAAGGCGATAGGTCGCGTCCTCGCTTTGCGGCTGGTCCGGCCCGGAAGTCTCGTCATTCATGGGCGACGCCCTAGCACGGCCCTCTCACGCAAGGCCAGATGGTTACGATCAGACACCTGCGGACCTTGCGAAGTAGGCACGGATCGCACGAGCTGCGGCTGCAGCGAGCGACTTCTGTCCCTCTCTCGAGGCCAGCAGGCGAGCATCGTCCGGGTTGTTGATGTAACCGGTCTCAAGCAGGATCGAGGGAATATCGGGCGCCTTGAGGACTGCCAGTGCCGCTGCCTCTGGCTCTTCACGATGGAGCCCGATGTTCGCGGCGCGCAGCTCCCGCAAGGTGAGCGCTGCAGCTTGGCTCGAGCCCGCCTGCGACCCACGCTGCGACAGGTCGAGCAGGATCGCGTTCACGTCGTTGCCTGACGACAGGCGCACGCCGTTGACGCTGTCTGCGCCATTCTCGCGTGCCGCAAAGCGGATTGCCGCCTCACTCGACCCTCTTTCGGAAAGGACGTAGACGCTGGCGCCGCGGGCCGTATCATTGGGCGCGCTGTCGGCATGGATGGAAACGAACAGATCGGCGTTCAGACGGCGCGCGATATCCGGGCGATCGCCCAAGGCGATGAAGCGGTCCGTGTCGCGTGTCAGCGCCACGCGCAGTCCGCCAGCAGCAAGCAGCTGTTCGCGCAATGACAGCGCGATCTTCAACGCTACATCCTTTTCCTTGAGACCGCCGAGCCCTGCCCCTGGGTCGAAGCCGCCATGGCCGGGATCGATCACGATGAGAGGCCTGCTCGCATCCGGAGGCCCGTCCACGCGCGGCAAGCCCACCGGTGCGTCTGCACTCGGTAGATCGAACCGGACCACGTAATCGTCATCCGCGCCGGAAAGCGCCCCGGCTCGCACCAGGACGACGGCAGCGGCGAGAAGCGCGGCCGGCGCGGAAGCGAGCATCAGCAACTGGATCGGGCGCGACATGGCCGGGTCTGACTATGGACCGATCGCCTCTGCGGCAATCCTTTCACGATAGCTTCCCACGGTTTTGAGCAGGATTTTCGGCAACTGCTGCAGCTTGGGCTCGCCGAGGGGCCTCCGGCGTTTTCCTACACCGCCCGGGCCTGCTATGTTCGCGGAGGTTCCTTCAAACCTCGAACTTGCGCTGCCTGTGCCGCCCTCGTGGACGGGCGTGTGCGCATGTGTTTCATCAACAAGCTCCCAGCCCGGCCGCGGCACCCACGCCGGATGAAGCCCGCGGCTGCTGTGTCGAAATTTTTTCCAAGGCCGCAGTCCGAGGTCTCCGTCTGAGTGGTCAGAACCGCTCAAAGGGACGATGATGCCTCGCTACCTGCCTGCCAATGCCCTGCTTCCCACGCTGCTTGCCTCCACCGCGATCGTCGGCGCCGCGTTGATCGCCCTGCCGCACGCGGCCCACGCCACCGACGTCACCACCAAGCAGACCGCGCCCATCCGCACGTCGACGATCAAGTCCGGCGCTCCCGACGCGATCACCATCACCAGCGCCGGCTCGGTGGTCCTGACCGCCGGTACCGCCGTCACGCAGGACAGCAACCACGCGGTCAGCAATGCCGGCACGATCGGCGTCAGCAACGCCAACGGCGCCGTCGGTATCGCATCGGCCGCAGGCACCAGCGGCGACATCGTCAACACCGGCACGATCACGATCGACGAGCCCTACGCGCCGACCGACACCGACAACGATGGTGACATCGACGGTCCCTTCGCGCTGGGATCGAACCGCTTCGGCATCCAGACGCTCGGCGCCCACACCGGCAAGATCACGCAGAGCGGCACGATCACGGTCGAAGGCAACGACTCCGCCGGCATCGCGCTCGGCGGCAAGCTGACCGGCGCTTTCATCCACGATGGCACCACCAAGGTCCTGGGCGACCGCACGATCGGCATCGCGGCAGGCGCAATCGACGGCGACGTGCGCCTCGCCGGCACCGTGACTGCGCAAGGCAAGGACGCGATCGGCGCCCGCTTCGGCGGCGACGTCAACGGGGCGATGGTCGTGCAGGGCACGGTGTCAGCCACCGGCTACCGCTACACCACCGCGCCGGCCGACGCGTCCAAGCTCGATGCCGACGACCTGCTGCAGGGTGGCTCGGCGCTGATCGTCGAAGGCAGCGTCAGCGGCGGCGTCATCCTCGCTGTGGCGCCCAAGGACACCGACCCGAACAAGGCCGACGAGGACGGCGACGGCATCGAGGATGCCAAGGAAGGCAACGCCAGGGTCACTTCTTACGGCGCGGCGCCGGCGATGGTCGTCGGCTCCGCCACGCAGGCCATCACTCTCGGGCCGATCGCCGGGACGGCGACCAAGTTCGGCCTGCAGATCGACGGGACGGTCGAGGGGCTCGGCCTCTATTCCGGGGTGAATGCCACCGGGCTGCAGATCGGCGGGCGAGGCGGCGCAGTGACGATCGCCAATGGCATCGGCATCGGCGGCACCGTCACCGCCGCCTCCAACGGCGCGAGCGCCACCGCGCTGCGCCTGGGCGCGGGTGCTGCGACGCCGCTCCTGCAGAACGCCGGGAGCATCACGGCCGGCGGCGGCAACGTGGCGACCGCGCTGACCACTGCGGTCCGCATCGATGCCGGGGCCAGCCTGCCGGCGCTGCGCAACAGCGGCACGATCAAGGCCACCGCAGGCGAGAACGGCACCGCGCTCGCCATCTCCGACGCCAGCGGCACGCTCTCCCTCGTCGAGAACAGCGGCACCATCAGCGCCACCGGAGCGAAGGCCGGCACCGGGCGCAATATCGCCATCGACCTGACCGCGGCGACGGGCGACGTGACGGTCAAGCAGACGCAAGTTGGCTCGGGCTTCGCTGCGCCCGCGATCACCGGTGACGTCCGGCTTGGCGGCGGCAACGACCTGTTCGACGTGGCGGACGGCACCGTTACCGGCGATGTCAGCTTCGGCGGCGGCAACGATACGCTCGCGCTCTCGGGTGACGCGGCGCAGACGGGCAAAGTCACGTTCGCGGCTGGCATCGACAGCATGACGCTGGCGGGCACCTCGTCCTTCGCGGGCGCCGTCGACTTCGGCGGCGGTGCCGATGCGCTGACGCTGAGCGGCACTTCGCGCTTCAGTGGCTCGCTGGCGAATGCCGCGAACCTCGCGGTCAAAGTGAACGGTGGCACGCTGGACATCGCCAAGCCGGCCGCGATCGCTTCGCTCGATCTCAGCGCCAGCGGTATCCTCGTGGTGACGCTCGACAAGTCGGCGGGCGCGGGTACGAACTACACCGTCGCGGGAACAGCCAGCTTCGCGCAAGGATCGAAGCTCGCCATCCGCCTGGCCGACGTCTCGACCGCCGTCGGCAGCTACCAGGTGCTGACGGCGGGCACGCTGACCGGCCGCGACAAGCTGACGACAGTGACCGACCTGGTCCCCTACATGTTCAAGGCCACGCTCAACCAGACCGCGGCCGCCAACACCATCGTCGTCGACGTGGCGAGGAAGAGCGTGAGCGACCTCGGCCTCAACCGCTCGGGCGCCGCGGCGTACGACGCCGTATTCACCGCGATCGGCAAGGACAAGAAGGTCGGCGACGTGTTCCTGGGCATCACCAACGCCGATGCGTTCAAGACCGCGGTCGGCCAGTTGCTGCCCGACCATGCCGGCGGCGCCTTCGAGGGTGTTAGCCTGGGCACCCGCGCGCTGGCACGCCAGTTGCAAGATCCGCAGGGCCCCATCGCCAGCAAAGGCCGCTTCAGCACGACGGTGAACATGGCCGTGTGGGGCGGCGACAAGAACACCGGCCAGACCGCGGCCTACAAGCTCAACGGCTACGCTTGGTCGGCGACCGCCGAGTACGAAACCGGCGTCGGCCGCTTCGGCGGCAGCGTTGCCTACCTGATGAACGACCACAAGAACGGCGCGATCTCCGAGGTCAAGTCGCACAGCCTGGAAGTCGCGGCCCACTGGCGCGGCAAGTTCGGCCCCGTCAGCGCGTTCGCGCGCGGCTCGATCGGCAAGGGTGACTTCGATGGCGAACGCACGTTCTCGGGCACTGCCGGAACCGAGACGATCAAGCGCACGATGGAAGGCAAGTGGGACGGCAACTTCGTCACCTTCGCCGGCGGCGCGGCGATCGAAGGGGGTTCGCAGTTCTTCTTCTTCCGCCCCGCGGTGACTGTCGACTACGTGCGGTTGAAAGAGGATGGCTACAAGGAGACAGGCGGCGAGAGCCTCAACCTGACCGTCGATGCGCGCAAGAGCGACGAGCTGGCGGTGAACGGCGGCCTGACACTCGGCGTCGACTTCCTGGGCATGCGCGCCCGCGACGAGAACTGGTTCCGGGTCGAGACGGAAGGCGGCTGGCGCGAGGTCGTGAGCGGCGGCATCGGCGCGACGACGGCGCGCTTCGAAGGCGGCACTCCGTTCACTCTAGAAAGCGAAAAGGCCTCCAGCGGCTGGTTCGCACGCGCCCGCGCGATCGGCGGGACCGATGGTTTCACGCTCGGTGGCGAACTCTCGGCCGAGGATCGTGAAGGTCGCGTCGATGTCGCGTTGCGCGGCTCCGTCACGATCGGCTGGTAAGAGATGATGCGCGGGTTGTTCCTCCTCGCCATCATGCTTGGCACTGGGCTGCTTCTCTGCTGCGCCCCCCGCGTGCAGTCCGGTGCCAACTCGCCCGAAGCAGGGGAGGAACTCCGCCTTACCCGCGGACCCTGCTTCGGGTTTTGCCCCGTCTATACGGTCGCCGTAACGCCGGCCGGCCGCGTCGATTTCCGCGGCGAGCGCCACACCACGGTGCTGGGCCCGCGCTCGCACAGCGCCGGGCGCGCAGCGTACGAGGAGGTGCGCCGGGCCCTCGCACCGCTGCGGCCCGCCTCTGGGCGCGAGAAGGTCTACCCCTGCTCCGCCGCGGCGACCGACATGTCGCTGATCACGCTGGAATGGATCTCCTCCGGCGGGCAACGCACGGCCCTTACCTACAGAATGGGCTGCCGCGACGAAGGCGGTCGCAAGCTGGAGAAGGCAGTCGATGCCGCGCTCCTTCGCCTCGGCGTCCGCGATTGGGCCGCGCAGAAGACCTTGCCCGGCGTACCGCGCGGCTGATCCGGCGCAGTCCGGCTCGAACGTTTTCCCGTGGCCGGAGCGCTTGTCCAGCGACGCCGGTGATCGCGACGCTCCCGGACAGCGCAGGTTGCACATCGCGACACGAGCGTAAGCGTGTGCGCATCAATCAGCCCAAGTCATTCCTCTCAAGCTGTTCGATGCGGACGCAGCGGCCTTCGCGATGCCATCGAGAACCTTCCGTTCCATCGGCGCGTTTGACCAGCACAGCGCCGGCGCGTCGGCACCCATGAGGAGCGGTTATGTCCAAGCAGCGGGGCGACAAGCCTGATATCGAGCCGTTCGAAGGACCCGCCGGCGGCTGGGGCTCGGTGCGGTCGCTGGCCGAGATACTGCCGCGCGAGCGGGTCAAGCCCGAGGCCTTGCGAGAACTCGCCCGCCAGAACAAGCCCGACGGCTTCATGTGCGTGAGTTGCGCGTGGGCGAAGCCGGCCGATCACCATCCCGCCGAGTTCTGCGAGGAGGGTGCCAAGGCCACAGCCTGGGAGCTGACGACACTGCGCACCACGCCGGCATTCTTCCAGCAGCATACGCTCACCGATCTGCGCGGCTGGAGCGACTATGATCTGGAGCAGCACGGCCGGCTCACCCACCCGCTGCGCTACGACGCCGTGACCGACAAGTACGTCGTGTGCCCATGGAACGAGGCCTTCGACGCCATCGGCGAGGCTTTGCGCGCGCTCGATCCCAAGTCAGTCGTTTTCTATTCCTCCGGCCGAGCGAGCCTGGAGGCATCCTATATGTATGCCCTGATGGCGCGCATGTACGGCAACCAGAACCTGCCGGACAGCTCCAACATGTGCCACGAATCGACCTCGGTCGGCCTCAAGGCCTCCATCGGGGTTCCCGTCGGCACCACCCGACTCGAGGATTTCGAGCACTGCGACGCGATCTTCTTCTTCGGGCAGAATGTGGGATCGAACGCGCCGCGCATGCTCCATGACTTGCGCTCGTGCCGAAAGCGGGGGGTGGAGATCGTTACGTTCAACCCCCTGCGCGAGCGCGGGCTGGAGCGCTTTACCGATCCGCAGAACCCCCTCGAGATGACGACGCTGCGCGAGACCGGCATCTCCACGCAATACCACCAAGTACGCGCCGGCGGCGATATCGCGGCCATGACCGGGATCGCCAAGCTGCTGGTCGAGTGGGACGACGCTGCTCGCGCCAAGGGCGAGCCGGCGGTGCTCGACCACGCCTTCATAGCCGAGCACACCACCGGCTTCGAGGCGTTCGTTGCGGCTGTACGCGCCGCACAGTGGCCGGCGATCGAGGAGGAGGCCGGCCTGACCCGCGCCGAAATCGAGGACGCCGCGCGCGTGTATGCGAAATCGCAGGCGG
>Ga0207658_10002842_pt1 | contig 12402 bp, 11 predicted proteins | sample KBSS33metaG_FD_184322 | JGI IMG/M metagenome (GOLD analysis project Ga0207658, IMG submission 184322) | Switchgrass rhizosphere microbial communities from Kellogg Biological Station, Michigan, USA - KBS S3-3 metaG (SPAdes) (version 2) | ecosystem: Host-associated > Plants > Roots > Rhizosphere...
TGGATCGCCAACGTCAACGACGCCACCCAGACGGTGGTGAGCGGCACAGGTCGGGCACTTCGGCGAGCCGCCGGTGCCGCCAGCCGCGCCGGCGCACAGAGCTGCGAACGACTCGACGTCGCGGTGGCGTCGCACTGCCCGATCCAGCAGGACACCGCACGACTGATGGCAGAGCACCTTGCACAGTTGCCGCGCCGTCGACCAACCTGTCGCTACCTCACCAACACCAGGGGGCGGGTCACCGCATCCGCCGACGTCGTCCTCAGCGACCTGGCCGAGTCGGTGGCGCGCCCGGTGCAGTGGTACGACGGCACCCGACTGCTCGGCGAATTGGGTGTCACCTCCGCCGTCGAAACCCCTCCCGGTCACGTTCTGACACGACTGCTCGCTTTGGCCGTACCATCGGTGGCGGCGATGTCACTGCAGGACAACAACTTAAGAGACGCCCCTCGATGGGTATCGAGATGAATCGAAGGAACTCACGCCCTCCCACCCGACCTGCCTCCACACAATCGCGCGTAGGAAATGACGCGTTTCGTGAGACAAACAGCGGTGCCGCCGACGTGAGACAGTCTCGGAACGCCCAGATCGGACGGCCGAACGCGGCAACGTGCTCAAAGCTCCGTCCGAGTGAGTGGGGGCGGAGCGCATCGGCTTCTACTCACGCGCAGGATCAGGGCGATCTCATCCTTTGATTCGGCTGCCGGATTGAGAACTTGGTGCAAGAGCAGGCCACGAATAGCGGCAATGACGACGGTGGCCAGGCTCAGCGCTTCGTCCGTGTCATGCCCCTCCCGTTCCGCGAGCGAGGCCAGCATCGTGGTGAGGTCATCAAGCGAGTCGATGAACTCACGAAAGTCCCCGGGGCTGTACGCGGCAAGTCCTACGACATGGAAGAAGCCGCGGACGCGCGACCGCTGCCCCGGGCGCGAGTACGCCCGCCAGATCGCCACAACGAGGTCGTCAAAGGTGCCTTGCCTGGCGATCTTGAGAAGCGCCTCGTTGTCACGAGATCGCTGCACCGTGAGCATGGCCGCCAAAACGCCCGAGAGTGACCCGAAGTGGTACCGCAGGAGGGCACACACCTGCGCGACTCCTAGAGCGGACCGTCGGCCACGGCCTGCGTGACGGCTGACACGTCGGCCGGGACCATGTGAGCCCGAGCACCATGCGGGCGAACAGGTTTCGGCAAATCCGTGGAACAGCGTTTAATGACAGGGCGCTTGGCGCCAGCGAGTCAGCAAGGAGGTGCGATGGCGGGTCCCAATTCGACGGAACACGTCGATGGGTTGCCGCCGCCGCCGATCGCCGAGGGACAGGTCCACGCCCCGTTGAACGCTGACCGGAGCCCGCCGTATCGGGCGGCGGCGGTGGGGTTGGTGCTGTTCGCGGTACTGGTGCTGGCGCTCACTTGGTCCCAGTTCCGCGGCTATTTCGATACCAAGGCCGTGCTGTATGTGGTGTACAACCGATCTGGGTTGTCGATGGATCCCGGTTCCAAGGTCACCTTCAACGGGGTGCCGATCGGCCGGCTGCAGGCAGCCGAGGCCCAGAGCGGTGGCGACGGCCGCGCTCACGCAAGACTCGTCCTCCGCGTCGATCCGCAGTATCTGAGTCTGCTGCCACGCAATGTGAACGTTAAACTGTTGGCCACCACGGCTTTTGGCAACAAGTACATTTCGTTCACCTCGCCGGCGAACCCGTCTCCGCAGCGTGTCAAAAGCGGTGACGTGCTAAACGCCAGTGGCGTCACCACCGAGTTCAACACGCTGTTCGAGACCATCACCGCGATCTCCGAGCAGGTCGACCCGATCAAGCTGAACCAGACGTTGACCGCGGCCGCCCAGGCCCTGGACGGATTGGGTGACAAGTTCGGTCAGTCGCTGGTTAACGGCAACACGATCCTGGCGGACCTGGACCAGCGGATGCCGACCTTCCGGCACGACATCAACGCCCTCGCCGACCTGTCCGAGGTGTACGGCAAGGCGTCGCCGGATCTGTGGGACGGCCTCAAGAGTGCCGTGACCACCGAGCACACGCTCAATGATCAGCGCGGAAACGTCGACCAGGCGCTGATGTCAGCGGTTGGTTTCGGTAGCACCGGTGGCGACATCCTCGAGCGTGGCGGCCCCTATCTGGTCCGGGGCGCCGAGGACTTGCTGCCGACGACCCGGTTGATGGACAAGTACAGCCCCGAATTGGACTGTCTGTTCCGCGGTTTCGCCTCCGGTGCGCCCGCCGCGGCCAAGGGCCTGGGCGGTAACGGTTACTCGCTGGCCATGCACATGGAACTGGTCGGCACCGCCAACGCCTACGTCTACCCAGACAATCTGCCCCGGATCAACGCCTCCGGCGGTCCGATGGGTCGCCCGGGTTGTTGGACGGTCACCAAGGACATCTGGCCGATGCCGTACATGGTGATGGACACCGGCGCATCGATCGCGCCCTACAACCACTTCGGCTTGGGTTCGCCCTTTGCTTCCGAATATGTCTGGGGTCGTCAGGACGGGGCGAGCACCATCAACCCATGACCCGGGTGTTGCCCGGCCCCGTTCACCTCATCGTCACGGCGTGACCGGTAGGAGCCGTTCGCCGACGGTGACGCCGATACTGCGAAGCAGCCCGGAGACTTTGCGGTCCAGCAGGAGACCGGTGGCTGCCACCTCCGGATGGTCGAGTCCGGCTCTAGTCCTTGGCCCGCTTATTCTCCAGCAGTAGGCGATCGAATGTTTTCACGCTGTCGTCGGACAGGCCTTCATGGACTAACCCATCAACGAAATCCGCTGCGATGTCCTTGAGCTTGCGCTGGGTGGCCTGCGAGCGCCATTTGAGGATGTCGAACGCCCGATCGGCGTCGATGCCGTACGCAACCCTCAACAAGCCCTTGGCCTGGTCGATGATCTCGCGAGACTTGACCGCCTTGGCGATCTCTTTGGTCAGGTCGGCTTGTAGGCCGGCGCTGACGTCGATGTAGTAGCCCTGTGTTCCTATGGCATGCCCGGTGTCGTCGATCAGGTGATCGCTGACGACCACCACCCAGTGGGTGCGCCCTGTCACGTCCATGATCCGGTGCCGGCTGCTGAACAGGCCGCCGTCTTTGACTCGTTGCAGAATCTCGGTGACTTCGGCCCGATCGTCAGGGTGCTTGTGGCTCAGAAGCAGCTCGGTGGTGGGCTCCACCTGCCCTGGTTCGTAGCCGTGCATCGCGGCGACCTCATCGGACCACGCCCACCGCTGTTCAGCGACAAAGTACTGGAACCGCCCGATCGTCTGCGCGTAACCGCCGGCCAGCACAGCCGCGACGTCCCACGAACGTGAGCCGCGCGCCGCCGCAGCGGGCCCGTTGCCCACCTCGCCAGGCATCTCATTCACCTCCACCGGCACATAACCTCTCGCATCAACATTAGGTTTACAACGTAAACCGCGGTGGGGCAATAGTCGACCAGAACTGCCGTACGTAGGCGCAGGAGTGTCGCCAAGGCCCGATTGCGGCGTTTAATGACAAGGCGGCTGGCGCGAGAGCGAGCCAGCAAGGGGGTGCAATGGCCGGTTCTGCCTCTGAGGAGGAAGACCCCGATGGATTGCCACCGCCGCCAATCGCGCCGGGGCAAGTCCACGCGCCACTGAACCCTGACCGTAGCCCGCCGTATCGGGCGGGAGCGGTGGGGCTGGTGCTGCTCTTTGTGCTGGTGCTGGCGCTGACGTGGTCCCAGTTCCGCGGCTATTTCGACACCAAGGCTCAGTTGTTTGTGGTGTACAACCGGTCCGGGTTGTCGATGGATCCTGGTTCGAAGGTCACCTACAACGGGGTGCCGATCGGCCGGTTGCAGGCCGCTGAGGCACAGTCCGGTAGTGACGGGCGGGCTCAAGCCAAACTGGTCCTCAGCGTTGATCCGCAGTACCTGGACCTGTTGCCGAGCAATGTGGACGTCAAGCTGTTGGCCACCACGGCTTTTGGCAACAAGTACATCTCGTTCACCTCGCCGTCGCACCCGTCGCCGCAGCGTGTCAAAAGCGGTGACGTGCTCAATGCCAGTGGCGTCACCACTGAGTTCAATACGCTGTTCGAGACCATCACCGCGATCTCCGAGCAGGTCGACCCGATCAAGCTCAACCAGATCTTGACCGCGGCCGCCCAGGCTCTCGACGGGCTGGGGGACAAGTTCGGTCAGTCGTTGGTCAACGGCAACGACATCCTGGGTGACGTCAACGCGCGGATGCCCGCATTGCGGCATGACATCGCGGCCTTGGCCGACCTATCCCAGGTGTACGCCGACGCATCCCCGGACCTGTGGGATGGCCTGGCGAACGCGGTTACCACGGCCCGTACCTTCAATGGTCAGCGAGACAACCTGGACCGGGCGTTGGTGGCCGCGGTCGGGTTCGGCAACACCGGTGGTGACATCTTGGAGCGTGGTGGTCCGTACCTGGTCCGCGGCGCCGAGGACTTGCTGCCGACGGCCCGGCTGCTGGACAAGTACAGCCCCGAATTGGACTGCACGATAAGGGAATACGCGACCGCTGACCCCAAGGCTGCGCGCGGCCTTGGTGGTAACGGTTACTCACTGGCGACGCACACCGTATTGGTCGGTGCCGCCAATGCTTACGTGTATCCGGACAACCTGCCCAGGATCAATGCCTCCGGTGGGCCGAACGGACGGCCCGGCTGCTGGACGGTGACCAACGACATCTGGCCCGTCCCGTACACCGTGATCGATTCCGGCGCCTCCATCGCGCCCTACAACCACTTCGGTCTGGGCTCGCCCTTTGCGTCCGAATACGTCTGGGGTCGTCAGGACGGGGAGAACACCATCAACCCATGATCCGAGTGTCGCCGTCGGCCTGTATTACGACCGGTCGCGCGAGGCCGAGTCGACCGCCGGCAGGTAGATGAGGTCGACGAGCTCCACGAGGGCGCCGGGGTCAATAGTGCTGTGCGAGAACAATAATTCGTTGCGGACGAGGGCCAGAATGCTCGTTGCGACGCGATCGGGAATCCGGGCCGGCCCTATCTCGCCTCGATTTCGGGCGGCGTCCAGCGCGCGGCGAATCGTGTGATCCGTGTGCGCGGCGACCTTTGTCTGGAATGTCTCGAGGGTGGCTTCGTCGGCTTCGGCGATGAGGTTGCGGTAGGTGTCGAGGCCGATCTGTTGCCACTGCTTGACCAGGGATTTGACCATGGCGAGGATGTCGTCGCGAAGGTTCTCGGACGACGCCATTTCGAGGGGTGGGGTGCGAAGCGTCGGCAGCGCGTCGGTGACCATCTGTGCGCGAGAACGATAGCGGCGGTACAGAACTGGCTTTCCGGTCTTCGCGCGGCGGGCGACGCCTTCGAACGTGACACCGGCGTACCCGTTATCCGTCAGCTCGGCCCAGGTGGCGTCGCGGATGGCGGACATCAGCGCGTCGTCGCGGCGTCGTGACGTCGGCTCGGGCGGTACCTCCGCTTCTCGATTGGGCACGTTGCGTATCTTAACCGGCCGCGCTAATCTTTCGATAGGAAACGCTCCGTATCTTATGGCGCACCGAGAAAGAACCCTTTGAAGCGAAGGTGAGGATTCGTGGCTGTTCAACTGCCAAGCGTGGAGGACCTCGATCCCGGACAGCGCGAGGTCTACGACCTGTTTCCGGCCAACCTGTCGAGGGGCCTGGTCATGACCAAGGCCAGTGCCAAGCCGTATCTGGCACTGGGACTTTCGTTCCGTACGGGCGCACTGTCGGCCGAGACGCGGGAGTTGGTGATCTTGCGCGTCGGTGCGGTGACGAACGCTCCGTACGAGATTCATCACCACGCACCCGAAGCGCGGGCGGCCGGCATTCCGAATTCGATGATCGACGATGTCGTGTCGGGAGCCACCTCCTTCGGAGACCGGCGCGTCGACGTGCTCGTCGCGTTCGTTGATGACCTGCTCGCGCAGATCAAGGGCGGCGGGGCAGGTGCAGAGGCGATGCAGGAGTTCTACTCCGACAACGAAATTGCCGAAGTGACACTGCTGGTCGGTCACTACGTGATGACCGCGATGTTCATCAAGACCCTCGGCATCGTCCCCGAGGAAGTTGCACATGATGCCACGACCATTCTGGCCGATGCCACCGCGAAGCTGCACGACGAACAAGTGAAGGGTGGACGATGACCGACGAAATTCCTTTTGCGGAAGGGCTATTCGACCTTGGTGACGGAGCCCATGTCTATCTCTCGGGCAACGAGGCCCTCGGGTTGGCGAATGCCGGTCTGGTGGTCAGTGGCGGTGAAGCGCTCGTCATCGACACCCTCTATGACGTGCAACATGCGCGGTCCATGTGCGCGCACATGGATGAACTGACCGAGTCTGCGCCAGTGCGGTACGTCTTCAACACCCACACCGACGGTGACCACTTTTTCGGCAATCAGGTGTTCTCCGCAGATACCGAGATCATCACCACCGAAGCCGCCAGTGCGCTGATGACTCAGGAGCATGCCGACCTCACCACGAAACTGCTGAACACGGATACCAAGCCGGGCGGCGCTCTGCAGGCCCTCGCACCACTTGGGCGGCCCTTCAACTTCTCCGAAGTACAGGTTCGGGCCGCCGACACCACCTTCAACGGCGAAAAGGCTTTGAGAGTAGGCAAAATCGACGTCGAGCTCCACGAGCTTGGGCCGGCACACACTGTCGGTGACGCGGTTGCCTACCTCCCCGAGCTGGGTGTGCTGTACGCGGGAGATCTGTTGACGCACAACCCCGTTGCGGTCACCTGGTCGGGTTCGATCCCGAATTGGATCAAAGCGCTCGAGCGGATCCGCGCCTTCGGCGCTCGAAAAGTCGTCGCCGGGCATGGCCCCGTCCTGATCGGCCCCGAGATCGACGCGGCCATCGACCGCGGAATCGGATTCTGGTCCAACCTGCACACCGACGCGACGCGCCTCTACGACCAAGGTGTGCCGGTGGCTGAGGCCGTCGCCCGTATGGACATCCAAAACTATCCGGAAGCCGCTGCGACACTGCCGATCATCGTCACCGCCATCTATCACGAACGCGACCCCGACATCGCCTACCTGGACCTCACGCAGGCCATTGAGGCCATCGCCTCGCAACTCGCGCACGGTTAGGAGCGCCCGGAACCCGCTCAGTCGATATCGTGCGGCGCCTGATGGTCGGGTAGGGCGGTCACGTCTTCGTTCTCGGCCACCAGGCAGGCCCGGCAGAAGTCCATACCGAATGGCGTGAGATGGATCGAACGCCGGACGACCTTGTGCGCACGTACCGAGTGCATCGCGGCCAGCACGTCGGGTTGTGCCTCGACGACCTGGTATTCGAGCGGGTCGCGTAGTTGCTCTTGCGAGAACCAGATCAGTCCCAGCCGGAACAGATTGTTGAGGTAGGCGGGAACATTGTCCAGATAACGGAGCCCCGCCCGCGGCCCGATCATGTTGAGGCCCGGAGCCACCAATCGCGAGGACACCATGCCGATGGGGCCGCCGGTGCGGATGTCGACCGCCGGCTGCGGTCCGCCGCGCAGGAGTAGCAGCAGGATGCGAGCCTCGTCGGGCGCCATCTCCTCGAGGATGCGGGCGTAGGCGGGGTGGCCGCGCTCGGTGTTCCACACGTCACGCGAGCGGGTCAGCAGCGCCTGCCCCTGGGAGCGCAACGACTGCTCCATCTTGCGCTGGCGCTCTTCTTCCTCTTGCTGATGCGACACATCGTGGTTCGTCGTCACCGTTTCGGTGAGCGAGGCACTGACCTGGACGACGGCCTGAGACACCGAGACACCGCCCGAGACAGCCTTCGCCAGGTCGCCGAAAACCGCGCCGGCCTGGGCGACGCCGGACATCAGCTCGCGTGCGGAGTCGGCCGCGGACGCCGGGTCAGCGACTATCTCGAGGGCGCGGCGACCTGTTTTGAGCCCCGCAACCAAGGTCCATTCGGCGGTACGTACCCAGGCGGTGGCGGCGAGGCGGACCAGGCCGGGCAGTGCTTCGCCGATCTCGGCGCTCGTGGGCAACAGCGACGAGGACTGCTCCGGTGGAGGAGAAAACGTGGCGCTGAGCGGCCCCCACTGGGCGTGGCGTCGTCTGGGGCTCCGACGTTGGTCGTCACTCATGCCACACCGAGTCCCAAGAAGATCGCGTAGTGGAGGAAGCCACCGGCAGCGCCCATGATTGCGCCGTGTGCGTAGAGCATCCACTCATCTTCCCTGATGGCCGACCGCAACATCTCCACGAAGTCAGTGGGCGCAAGTTCTTTGGTGCGTTGGGCGATCAGCGTGCGGATTTTCCCGGATTGCGCCTTCGAGAACTCCTCGTCCCGGAACGGTGTCAGCGTCCGGCCGACGGCCTCGGCGGCGAAGCCTGCCTTGATCGAGTCGTACGCCTGGGCACCGAGCGCTACCCGCGCGGCGCCCCGGATCGGGCCGGCTGCCCGGTCGATCGCCGGGCCCAGCGCGGCGCCCATCATTTGGCGGGTGCGGTCGCCGCTCGGGCCGTCGATCAGGAAGTCGCCGATGCGTTCCAGGGTGATGACGTCGTCGGCGATGATCCCGGCATACACCTCGGCGGCCTGCTCTTGGCGCCGGAGGAACAAGCCCTGGAACTTGATGCCGAAATAGCGGGTCGGCTCGGTCGGTTCGAAGATGAGCCACATGCCGAGCGCGTTGGTGATCCAGCCGACGATCACGCCGAGCGTCGGCAGCATCCACCACGTGTGGAACCAGTGATCGATGAACGCGACCGGAATGCCCAACAGGAATCCGAAGATGAAGCCGAAGTTGACCATCAGGTTCAGCTCGCGCTGGCCGATGTCCTTGAAGACGCGGATGACCAGGTCAGGGTTTTTGCGAAAGTGCTCGATGACCATGATCTTGGGGTCGAGCAACTGGTCGATGTGGATGCCGATCTCGGTGGTGATCGATTGCACGACTTCCGGCAATTGCGACTGGACTCGCGCCACGATCGCGCGTTTACCGACGGTGGGCAGGTCGCGCCAGAACTGCGGGTCGTTGGCGAGCATCACCTCGTCGACGAGCTGCGGGATCTCGGGTTGGAACAGCCTGACGATGTGCTCGGCGATCTTGTCGGGCTCGAGCTGCTGGTAGAACTCCGCGGGCGTACCGAGTTTGGCAATGGCCTTGTCGGACGCGATCGAGCCCATCTTGGCCGCGCGCGCCGGCACGATGCCCTGCCAGCCGACACCACCCTGCAGGATGCCGGGGATCTCCTGCAGTTTGTGCGGCAACAGCCGTGCCAGCTCGGCCATCCCCGGGATTCTGAACCCGTGAAAGTTCACCGGGTAGAACAACATGATCAGGCCGGTCCAGTTGATGAGCCAGCCGATCACTGCGGTGAACAACGGAATGCTCAGGAATGCGAACCACTCCATCGGGGTGTGAATCTGGTTCAGTGTCCAGTCGCGATTGACCAACCAACTCCAGAATTCGCCGAACGTAGTCCTCACCGCCTTTCGTCGAGCAGGGGTGGTTCGCCGGCGGATGGCCGGTCACCTGTGCGAGAGCACATTAGCGGTTGAAGCGAGGCCACACCGCGACTTGAGCCGTGCCGCACGAGGTGGGCGCCTCCTTCGACGGGAGCGTTCCTCAGATCGCGAGGCGTTGCGCAAGAGTCCGTCATGAGGCAGTCAGGACAGTTCTGTTCGGCGCTACCGCCGTAGGTTCCGGCGTAGGTGTGCCGATTACGGTGCCGACGGCTGTTCCGTTTGTGGTGGCGATGGTGAGGGTGGTGCGGGGCACCAGGTTGTCGTCGACGGTGGTGTTCCCGGAGAACCAATCGTTGATCCACTGGGCGGACAATTGTCTGAGCGCCAGTGAATTCTGCGTAAGTGGGAAACCGGCGGCCAGGCGTACCAGGAATTCACTGACGGCGCTGCCACCGCCCATGGAATCGGTATGCACGCCACCGGACAGCACGACACCACCGAAATGGTCAGGCCGAGCGTGGGATAAGGCCGTGTCGACATTGCTGATGAAGTTCCACAGATTGGGGGGTGACCCGATTTCGCGGACAGGGATGTAACGGCCCGTTTGTTGTTGATAGGCAATGAGTTTGGCCAGCGCACCCGAAAGTTGGTCACCGGTGGTGACGGCATCCAACAACAACACACCAGCCAGGTTGCCTGCCGTGCCGTAGCTCACCAGGTAGCCCGCGGCGCCGGATACGAGTGCGCCACCGGCGGAATGGCCGGCCAGCGCAAACTGCGCTGGCAGCATCGCATCGCCGGCGGGTAGGCCGTACTGCCTGCCGTAGCCGGCTGCCATTGCGCTCGAGGTCAGCGCCGTACGGTCGCCGACGAACAATCGGGCGATTGCCTGCTGCATACCTACGCCGTTGACCCACAGCCCACCGTCGGCGAACGGGTTGGATGTGAGCGTCGGGACCACCACCACGCTGTGGGTGGCCTCGGCCAGCGTTGCGGCGGTATCGCTGTACATCGCGCCGATCGCGAAGAAGCCGTGCTGCAGCAGGATTATCCGCTCGGGCGGCGTACCGGCTGGGTAGTACCAGTCGGCCGGCACGGCGACTCCTGCCGCAATCTCCAGTGTGGAACTGCGCACCGTGACCGAGCTCCCGGCGGGCACGGTGGGGGGCCCTGTCAGCAGTCGTTCCAGTTGTGTGAACGCGCCGAAAATGAGCCCGGTGACGACACCGAGCAACGTCGGCGCTGGGGCTGGAGTGATGCCCTCCACCGCGTCGGCCTTCGCGGTTTTCATGGGACTGGAGATCGCCGGGACCGCGGCGAGTGTCGACGCCGCTTGCGCTACCGGCGCGACGACTTTGGCGGTGTGCGGCAACTGAGCGTACGCATTATCGGATTTCGACATCTTCGCCGGCACGGAGGCCGGCGCGTTCTGGGCGGGCGGTTCAACCGAGTGCGTGACAGCGAGCGTCGTGATCCGAGGTGCTTCTTCGACAGGAGATGGCGGCATGTATCCGCTCGGGAAAGTGGCGGCACGCGAGACAGCCACCCGTGACGGCGTTGCTTCAGGTGCAGGGGGCACTCCTGATCGCTCATCCTGGCCCGTCAGTCCGGATCGTGACTTCGGGGCAACGGGAGCGGACGAGGTGTGAGCGGGTAGTTCGCGCCGGTCGCCCGCGCGGGCGTGGACGTGCCGCTCGGGCTGAGTGCGCGTGCGGATCGTGGACTGTTCGGACTCGTGTGCACCGGTCGTGCCCGCCGGCCCCGAGTCAGCGAACGCCTGTCCTGGCGCGAAGACAACGACGGCGATACCCGCGGTCAGCACCGCCACACGCAATCTCAGAAGTCGCATCATCGCCTACCGGGTGGTGAGGGTGGCCGAATGCAGGACGCGAACGGTGGTGCCGTCTTTCACGCTGTCTAACACACTCGGCACCTTCCGGAATCATGAATGAACTCGAGAGGTATTCGAGGCCACGACCCGAGCGGATGGGTCAAGCTCCACGGGCATGACTGCCGCACTCAGTGTTCGCCCCCGACGTAATCAACATTGGTTTTGATCACCTCAGCGGGGGCCGTCGCCGCATCAGTTAGGCGCAGTGGCAAGTTCACACTGGCCGCCCCTAGAGGCGTGAGCGCATCCAATCTATGAGAGCCGCACTGTCGTCGTCCGACAGCACGGTGCCGAAGGTGCCGGCCAACAATGCGGGTACGTCCCTGATCTCGACATGACGGGTGGCGCATGATCCGTCGGGATTCGTTGTGGTCCAGGTTGTTCCGTCGAGAATATGCTCGACATCGGCGGCAAATCGCTGGACGAACGGCCGTGCGGTGAACGGTGATCTCGGCGAGGTCGAGACGTAGTGATCGACCTCGTTGCCCGCGATGAGCTCAATGGGTTCGAGCGGTCCGCGGCCGAATCCGACATCGCACAGCCAGCGCCGATGGTCGTCGAATTCGACGACGATCAGCGCATGGGTGCGCGGGCGCTTGGTGTCCGCACCGAGGGTGACGCGTCCGGCGAGCGCGGTGAACCGGAAACCCAGTCGCTCGAGTGCCGCCGCGAACACCGTCACATGCTCATAGCAGTAGCCACCGCGGTTCTGTCGGATCATCTTGTTCTGCAAGGCATCCAGATCGAGGACGATCGGACGACCGAGCATGAGCTCCAGATTCTCGAACGGAATCGACGTGGTGTGGGCCCGGTGCAGTGCCGCCAACGTTTGGACTGTCGGGAGTCGCTCGCCATCGAAACCGATACGCGTCAGGTAGGCGTCAAGATCGAGTTCGTCGCCATGCCAAGTGGTCACAGCCCCACGATAGTCAGGGGCTCGCTGCGCTCAATCCTGCTGCGCGAATGGCAATTCACTGCGCAGCACGTCGCGTACCGCGTCCGCTACAGCGACTTGCCGACCAGTGCGGCCAGGTCGGCGATCCGGTTGGAGTAGCCCCATTCGTTGTCGTACCAGGAGACGACCTTGGCCTGGTTGTCGAT
>Ga0207658_10002843_pt1 | contig 12401 bp, 13 predicted proteins | sample KBSS33metaG_FD_184322 | JGI IMG/M metagenome (GOLD analysis project Ga0207658, IMG submission 184322) | Switchgrass rhizosphere microbial communities from Kellogg Biological Station, Michigan, USA - KBS S3-3 metaG (SPAdes) (version 2) | ecosystem: Host-associated > Plants > Roots > Rhizosphere...
GGGGCGCAGGTCGTTGTCGCCGCGCGCAGGCAGGAGCTGCTCGACGCCCTCGTAGACCGCATCACCCAGGCGGGCGGCGATGCGAAGGCGCACGCGGTCGACCTGGCCGATCTCGACGCCGTCGACAAGCTGATCGCCAAGGTCGAGCAGGACCTCGGCGGCGTGGACATCCTGATCAACAACGCCGGCCGGTCGATCCGCAGGCCACTCGCCGAGTCGCTGGACCGGTGGCACGACGTCGAGCGGACGATGACGCTGAACTACTACTCACCGCTGCGGCTGATCCGAGGGATCGCGCCCGGCATGATCGAGCGCGGCGACGGGCACATCATCAACGTCTCGACGTGGGGCGTGTTGAGCGAGTCATCGCCGTTGTTCGCCGTCTACAACGCCTCGAAGGCGGCACTGTCGGCCGTCAGCCGAGTCATCGAAACCGAATGGGCGGACAAGGGTGTGCATTCGACGCTGCTGTACTACCCGCTGGTGAAGACGCCGATGATCGAACCAACTCGTGCCTACGACGGGCTGCCGGGGCTGACCGCCGCCGAAGCCGCCGACTGGATGATCACCGCGGCGCGCACCCGTCCGGTGCGCATCGCACCCCGGATGGCCGTCACCGCTCATGCCGTGAACAGCTTCGCGCCCAACGCCGTTGACGCGATCATGAAGCGCCAGCGGGTTCAGCCCAAAGACTGAGCATGCCGCACCACGACATCGTCACGATCGCCGACATCGTGCGGGTGCACGCGGCCGATCGGCCCGACGCCATCGCGCTCGTGGTCGGCGAGAAGGCGATCACGTTCGCCGAGCTCGACGCCCGCTCAAGCCAAGCCGCACAAGCGTTTTCGACTGCCGGGGTCGGATTCGGCGACCGGGTTGCGTTCATCGAGAAGAACGGCGCGGAGTTCTTCGAAGTCGTCTGCGGTCTTGCCAAGCTCGGAGCCGTCGGTGTCCCGGTGAACTGGCGGTTGACGGCGCAGGAGATGTTGCACATCGTCGCGGACGCGCAGGCGAAGGTGGTGGTCGTCGGCTCGCAGTTCTTCGATCGGGTCGAAGCGATCGAAGACCGGCTCACGGCGCCCATCGTGGCCATCGGCGATCACGCCCGCTGGCCGGGCTTCGCCGGCTGGGTGGCCGAACAGCCCGCCGAAGATCCCGGCGTCACAACGAAATCCGATGACCTCGCGTTCCTGATGTACACCTCGGGCACGACCGGCCCGCCCAAGGGCGTGATGTTGACCAACAACAACTACTTCAGCAAGGCCACCGGCATCGCGGAGAAGTGGCGGTTCGACGCCGAGGGTGTGAGCCTTGCCGTGATGCCGATGTTCCACATGGCAGGCTCGGGGTGGGCATTGGTCGGGCTCGCCGAGGGCTGCACCACTGTGGTGCTGCGCGACGTCGACCCGCCTGCGATCCTCGATGCCGTTGCGCGGCACCGGATCACCAACATGCTGCTGGTACCCGCGGTGATCCAGATGCTGCTCACGACACCCAGTGACGCTGACTTCTCCAGCGTGCGGGCCATTGTCTACGGCGCCTCGCCGATCACCGACGACGTTCTGGTCAAGGGACTCAAGCGGTTTGGCTGCGAGTTCCTGCAAGTGTACGGATTGACCGAGACCACCGGCTCCATCACACAACTCGACGAGCACGATCCCGTGCGGCGGCCCGGCCTGCTGCGCTCGTGCGGCAAGCCGTACGCGTGGGTGGAGGTTCGCATTGTCGACAAGGAGGGCGTCGACGTTCCCAACGGCTCCGTCGGGGAGCTGTGGACGCGCTCGCCCCAGAACATGCTGGGCTACTGGAACAATCCCGATGCGACAGCCGCGACCGTCACCTCCGACGGCTGGCTGAAGACCGGCGACGCCGGCTACCGCGATGACGACGGCTACATCTATCTGCACGACCGGGTGAAGGACATGATCGTCTCCGGCGGCGAAAACGTATCGCCCGCCGAAGTGGAGAACGTGTTGATGACACACCCCGCCGTCGGTGACGTCGCGGTCATCGGCGTCCCTGACGAGAAGTGGGGTGAAGCGGTCAAGGCGGTCGTCGTGCCCACGGCAGGGTCGTCGCCGAGTGAGGCCGAGCTGATCGCCTACGCGCGCGAGCGGCTCGCGGGGTTCAAGCTACCCAAGTCGGTGGACTTCGCTCCCACGCTGCCCCGCACTCCGAGCGGCAAGCTGCTCAAGCGCACACTGCGCGCCCCCTATTGGGAGGGTGTCGAGCGCCGCATCGGCTGACCGCGCGTGATAGACACGGACCCATGGAGATCCTGGCCAGCCGGATGCTCATTCGGCCGGCCGACTATGAGCGGTCGTTGCGGTTCTACCGTGACGAGCTCGGCCTGGCGATCTTTCGCGACTACGGCGCGGGCACGGTGTTCTTCGCCGGCCAGTCGCTGATCGAGCTGGCCGGCCACGGCACCCCGAGCGCGGGCGGCACCATGTGGCTTCAGGTGCGCGACGTCTACGCCGCCGAGCAGCAGCTGCGGGATCGCGGCGTTGAGATCACCCGAGAGGCAAAGCAAGAGCCGTGGGGACTGCACGAAATGCACGTCGTTGATCCCGACGGAACGTTGTTGATCTTCGTCCAGGTACCGGAAACGCACCCGCTGCGACGCGACACCAGAAGCTGAACCTGCAGGTTCAGCCGGCAGACGCCGCCAGCGGCCACCCGACGGAAGCCAGCCGCGCAGCGACCTGGTGAATCTCCTCCGGATTGGGTTCCTTCTCGATCACCGCGTGCACCGCATCGCGGATCTCGTCTTCGGTCACCGTCTCGGAATCCGTTGCCTTGAGGACGGATTGGGCCGCCTTGACGACCTCCTCCTCGGTCAGCGACCGCTTCAGCAGCGCCAGTAGCGGGAAGTAGTCCTTCTGCGGAACACCTTCGGGGTAGCCCTCGTGCAGCCACCCGAGCACGTTGTCCAGAACAGTGCGGTTCTCGGTCACGTGCTTTCAGCCCTTCTTGACGCCGGGGAACGGATCGAAGCCGAAGTGGTGGATGATCGTCCCTCTGGTGATCCAGAGCAGTGCGGCGACGACCACCAATCCGACGAGCAGAAACAGCAGGAGCCCGAGATACTTCAGCACCGGGTTCGGCGCGGTGACAGTGCCGTCCGGATGTTCGCCCCCGGCACCTGCCGAGAACGCGACCATGCCCGACGCGAAAACCGCGGGCAGTCCGGCGCCGAGGATCAGGCCCACCACGAGAACCTTCAAGATCGCTTCTATGTAATGCATCAACGCTTCCTTTGTCGTCGTGGTTGTTCGGCTAGACCGCGGCCGTGTCTTTGGGCGTCTTGGCTGCCTCGCGGACCTCGGCGGGGACGACAGAGTTGGTCGAGTCGTCCCAATCGGCGTTGACGTTGTTGCTGTCGACCTTCTGCTGCTGGGCGCGCCAGTACATGTAGCCCGACAGCGCCACCAGGATGAGGAAGATCACGCCGTCACCGGCGACGTCGGAACCCGTGACCGACTCGATTCCCTCCGAGATCCAGTACGAAACGGCGCCGACGAGTGCGGCGGCGGGCAGCGTGATCAACCAGGCCACCACCATGCGACCCGCCACGGCCCAGCGCACCTCTGCGCCCGGCTTGCCGACGCCGCTGCCGAGGATCGAACCCGTCGCGACGTGAGTGGTGGACAGCGCCATGCCCGCGGCGCTGGAGCTCAGGATGATCGCGGCCGACGACGCCTCGGCTGCGAGGCCCTGCGGCGACTCGATCTCGACGAGACCCTTTCCGAGCGTGCGGATTACGCGCCAGCCGCCGATGTAGGTGCCAAGACCGATGGCCAGCGCGCAGCTGAAGATGATCCAGAACGGCAGGCCGTCCTTCTTCACGTCGCCAGTCAGGTGGCCGGTGGTGATCAACGCGAGCGCGATGACGCCCATCGTCTTCTGGGCGTCGTTGGTGCCGTGGCTCAGCGCGACGAGCGACGCGGTCGCGATCTGGCCCCAGCGGAAGCCTTCTTCGCGGCGCTTCGCCATGACCTTGCGAGTGATCCGGTACACCAGCCAGGTGCCGCACGCGGCGACGAGGCAGGCGATCACCGGTGCGGCGACCGCGGGGATCAGCACCTTCGAGGTGATGCCGCTCCAATTCACGCCCGCGGTGCCCAGTGCCGCGAGTCCGGCGCCGATCAGACCACCGAACAGCGCGTGCGACGAGCTCGACGGAATGCCGAACAACCAGGTGAGCAAGTTCCACAGGATGCCGCCGATCAAGCCGGCGAAGATGATCGTCAAACCCATGGATGGAGTGATGTTCGGGAGAAGGTGCCCGCTCTTGCTGTCCTGCACCTTGAGCACAGACGTGGTGACGGTGACCGCGACCTCCACGGAGAGGAACGCGCCGACGAGGTTCAGCACGCCGGCAAGCAACACGGCGGTTTTCGGCTTGAGGGCACCGGTGGCAATCGACGTCGCCATGGCGTTGCCGGTGTCATGGAATCCATTGGTGAAGTCGAATGCCAGTGCCGTTGCGATCAACAGCACCAGGATGATCGTCTCTGCGGTCATGACGCTCATTCTGGGGTGCGATCCGCGAAATCACCTAGTACCGAAGGACCCTAGTTGAGCGTGTCGACCTGCGATTTTGCCTAGCCGGGCGAGGTGTTCATCCATTCTTCACCTGATAGCCCAGACTTGTTGGCCTGCGCCCCCGGCCAGGCTGGGCACTACGATCGGTTCAACATGGAACCGAGGCCACTGGGTCCTCCGTGGGGAGCTGAGCTAACACTGTGACCAGATTTCTCGCGAAGATCGTCGCGTGGATCACCGCCGGCTATCCGGAAGGGGTACCGGGCCCGGACCGCGTCCCGCTGTTCGCACTCCTGAAACCGCGGCTCACCGACGATGAGGTGAAGACCGTCGCGAAGGAATTGCTGGACCGCGGCGAGTTCGACGACATCGACATCGGGGTGCTGATCACCCAGCTCACCGACGGATTGCCCGCCCCCCAAGATATCGACCGAGTGCGAAATCGACTGGCCGCCAAGGGCTGGCCGCTGGACGATCCGCGTGAACCCGGGGAGTCCGAATAACCGCCCTGCGCGCCGTCACTGTCTCACCCGGCAAATCAGCGCTGTCGCTGCTGCCGGTATTGGAGGAGGCGCTTGCCGGTCGTGCGGCGGTGCTTCCGGTACCGGCCGACGACGACCGCCAAACCTCGCTGCTGACAACGTCTTTGCGCGCCGACGAGCCGATCGACGACGACGTCGCTGTCGTGGTTTCGACCTCTGGGACGACCGGTGTACCCAAAGGGGCGATGCTGACCGCGTCGGCGTTGACCGCCAGTGCCTACGCCACACACCGCAGGCTGGGCGGTCCCGGCGCGTGGCTGCTGGCGCTGCCGGCGTATCACGTCGCGGGGCTGCAGGTGTTGGTGCGGAGTGTCGTCGCGGATACGACACCGGTTGTGGTGTCCGCCGGTTTTGACGGGGCCGAATTGGCTTCCGCTGTGGCGGCATTGGGGCCGGGTCGCAAGTATGCGTCGTTGGTGGCCGCGCAATTGGACAAGGCGCTGCGTGACCGTGGCGCAGCTGCGGTGCTGGCGTCGCTGGACGCGGTGCTGATCGGCGGCGGCCCGATGCCGCACGGCGTTGCCGAAAGAGCCGCGGCGGCAGGCGTTTCGGTGGTGCGGACGTACGGGATGAGTGAGACGGCCGGCGGTTGCGTCTACGACGGCGTCCCGCTCGACGGGGTTCAGGTGCGCATCGATGACGGCAGGATCGTGTTGGGAGGGGCGACCCTGGCGAAGGGGTATCGAAACCCTGTGCAACCCGATCCCTTCGCCGAGCCGGGCTGGTTTCGCACCGATGACATTGGCACGGTTGATGATTCGGGCGTGTTGCGGGTGCTGGGTCGGGTCGACGACGCGATCAGCACCGGTGGGCTGACGGTGCTTCCGCAGCTGGTGGAAGCGGCGTTGGCCACGCATCCCGCGGTGGCGGAGTCCGCGGTGTTCGGGGTCGCCGACGAGCGGTTGGGTCAGCGCGTGGTGGCGGCTGTGGTCGTCGCACCGGGTTCTGAGGCACCAACGTTGGGTGAGCTGCGCACGCACGTCGCGGCTACGTTGCCGTCGACGGCAGCGCCGCGCGAGATCCACGTCGTCGACGAACTCCCCCGCCGCGGCATCGGGAAGGTCGACCGGCGCGAACTCGCCGCACGTTTCGCCTGACGCACGGCAAACCTCCACCCGATCTCCACACAATCTCCAAGCTTCGAAGCCGCTGGCCGGACAGCATTTAGGCCATGGGCTACAACGTCCAGATCAACGGCCTCGCCCAGGTGCCGCTGAAACTGTGCACGGCGACAGGTGTCCATCCCAGGCTCGACGATTCGGCGACGCTGGAGGAGAAGCAGAACACCAGGGTCTTCGTCGACGTGTCGTGCCCGTCACACGACTGAGTTAGCATCCGGGCGTGATCCGCGCATTCGTTTCGGCCGCATGTACCGTCGCCCTGTTCGGAGCATCGCCCGTAGCTGTGGCGGACCCGGCCGAGCAGGGCGACGTCGTTTTCGCGATCGGCAAATGCTACGACCCGAGTCAGCCTCCGTTGCAACGGCCGAACTCATTCGCCTACAACTGCGACACCACCGGCGTCATGCAGAACATGACCTGGAGTGCGTGGGGACCCGACGGCGCACGCGGAACCGGCACCGACAGCTCCGTCGAGTGCAAACCCAACTGCGCGGAAGGCACCCGACTGTTCAACCCGATCGTCGTGCACGCGTGGAACACCTCAGCGTCACCGAGTCCCGCGTGCCCGCCGAACGTCCAGTTCTACTCCGACCTGACGATCGCCTATCCCCACGGCGTTCCGCCCTGGATCCACCCGGGCATAACCTGGTCTCCCGGAACGGATTTCGTCACCGTCGACGGTATGCCCGCTGTGCACTTCTCCGGCTTGACGCCGACGTGTGCGCCGCTATGAGGTAGCCCGCGAAACGGTCACCGGCAAGACGTTCCAGATGTCATCGCAGTACTCCGCGATGGCCCGGTCCGACGAGAACTTGCCGCTGCGGGCGGTGTTAAGGATCGACATCCGCAGCCACGCGGCAGAGTCGCGCCACGCCGCGCTGACCCGGCCCTGGCTCTCGACGTACGAAGCGTAGTCGGCGAGAACGAAGAACGGATCGTCGTGGCGCAGATTGTCGACGAGCGGACGGAACACCTCGGTGTCGCCGTGCGAAAAGGTGCCGCCTGCGATCAGGTCGAGCACGGCGGCCAGCTCGGCGTTTCCCTTGACATAGTCCGACGGCCGGTAGCCGTCACGCTTGATCCGCTCGACCTCATCGACGGTCAGCCCGAACAGGAAGAAGTTCTCGGCGCCGGCCTCTTGACGAATCTCGACGTTGGCGCCGTCGAGCGTGCCGATGGTGAGCGCGCCGTTGAGCATGAACTTCATGTTGCCCGTGCCGGATGCCTCCTTGCCCGCAGTCGAAATCTGCTCGGACAGATCGGCGGCCGGGTAGATCAGGTGTGCGTTCTGAACGTTGAAGTTCGGTACGAAGGCGATCTTGAGGAACCGGTTGACGTCCGGATCGTTGTTCACCGTCTCGCCAACGGCGTTGATCAGCTTGATGATTCGTTTGGCCAGGAAGTAGCCGGGCGCGGCTTTGCCACCGAAGATGAAAGCACGCGGCGGCATTTCCAGGCGCGGGTTCTCCTTCAGTCGGTGGTACTGCGTGACGATGTTGAGCACGTTGAGGTGCTGGCGCTTGTATTCGTGGATCCGCTTCACCTGAATGTCGAAGAGCCACTCGGGATTCAGTTCCACGCCTGTGATCGCCTTCACGAAGTCGGCCAGCCGCGACTTGTTGGCCCGCTTGACCGCGCGCCACCGGTCGCGGAACGCTGGGTCCTCCGCGAAGTCCTCGAGCCCGCGCAGCTTCGTCAGGTCCGTGAGCCAGCCGGCGCCGATCGTGTCGTCGAGCAACTCCCGCAAGCCCGGGTTGGACAGCGCGAGGAAGCGGCGTGGCGTGACACCGTTTGTCTTGTTGGAGAACCGTTCTGGCCACAGTTCGTAGAAGTCTTTGAGCACGCTGTCTTTGAGAAGCTCGGAGTGCAGCGCGGCGACGCCGTTGATTGCGTGGCTGCCGACGGTGGCCAGGTGCGCCATCCGCACGCTCTTGCCGTTGTCCTCGCCGATCAGCGACATCCGCCGCAACCGCGCGTCATCGCCGGGGAACTTCGCGCGCACCTCGTCGAGGAATCGTCGGTTGATCTCGTAGATGATCTCGAGGTGTCGCGGCAGCGCGTCGGCGAACATTGCCAGTGGCCACGTCTCCAGCGCCTCGGGAAGCAGGGTGTGGTTGGTGTAGCCGAACGTCGCGACGGTGATCGCCCATGCGTCGTCCCAGTCGATATGTCGTTCGTCGACCAGTAGCCGCATCAGCTCGGCAACCCCGATCGAGGGGTGAGTGTCGTTGAGCTGCAATGCAAATCGCTCAGGTAGGTCTTTCAGCGAGGCGTCGGCCAAATCGTCCATGATGTGCAGCACGTGCTGCAGCGAGCACGACACGAAGAAGTACTGCTGCAGCAGCCGCAGGTGCTTGCCTGCCTCGACCTCATCGTTGGGGTAGAGCACCTTGGTGACTGTCTCGGAGGTGACCTCGTCCTCGACGGCCTTGTAGTAGTCGCCGGTGTTGAACGCCTCCAGCGCGAACGACTTCACGGCCCGCGCGCTCCACAGCGTCAGCACGTTGCAGGTGTTCACGCCGTAGCCCTGGATCGGAGTGTCATAGGCGACTCCCTTCAGGACCCGGCCCGGCACCCACCGAACGCGATCGTGGCCGGCGCCGTCGGCATAGTGCTCGGCGTAGCCGCCCCACTTCACGAGGTAGTTCACGTCGGGCTTGGCGATCTCCCATGGGTTTCCGTTGTCCAGCCAGTTGTCGGTCTTCTCGACTTGCCAGCCGTCGTGGATCTCCTGGTCGAAGATGCCGAACTCATAGCGGATGCCGTAGCCGATGGCGGGCCGCTCGAGCGTGGCGAGCGAGTCGAGATAGCACGCGGCCAACCGGCCGAGGCCGCCGTTGCCGAGGCCCGGTTCCTCCTCGCAACCCAGCACCTCGTCGAGGTCCTGGCCGAGCGTCGACAACGCCTCGCGGGCCGCGCCTTCGATGCCGAGGTTGATCAGATTGCTGCCCAGCTGCGGCCCCATCAGGAATTCGGCCGACAGGTAGCAGGTGACCTTCCTGCCGAGATCGAGTGACGTTTGCGTCGACGCGACCCGGTTGTCCTGCATGCGGTCGCGCACGGCCAGCGCGAGTGCGCGGTAGTAGTGCTCGGGCTTCAGCGCAGCCGCGGGCCGGCCAATCGAGTAGCGCAGGTGATCGACGACGCCGCGGCGCAACGCGTCAGCGGACAGTCCGGTTCGGCTGTGCTCGTAGGTGGTCTTCGGGGGCTGCGCAACGTCGGTCATCGGCGGAGTGTGACAAACGTGACCGACCGCAAAGTGAACGCAAGGAGGATGATGAGGCAATGCGCCGGGAAGTGAAGACAGTCGAGGAGCTGCGGGTAATCGTCGGCGAGCCCGACCGCTACGTCGCGAACAAGGTGAAGGATCGGCTGTCCCCGATCCACCAAGACTGGCTCGCGCATTCGCCGCTGGGATTCGTGGCGACGACCGATGCGCAGGGCCGCGTCGACGTGTCCCCGAAGGGCGACCCACCCGGCTTCGTCCACGTCATCGACGACACGACGATCGCGATTCCCGAGCGGCCGGGCAACAAGCGCGCGGACGGGTATCTGAACCTTTTGCAGCAGCCACGGGTAGGCACGCTGTTTCTGATCCCCGGCCGGGGCGACACGTTGCGGATCAACGGCACGGCGCGAATCCTGGCCGACGCCGACTATTTCGACGCGATGATCGTCAAGAACAAGCGGCCGATCCTCGCGCTCGAGATCGACGTCGAAGAGGTGTTCTTCCACTGCGCCAAGGCTTTTCTACGCTCGGACGCCTGGGACCCGTCGACGTGGAATCCGACCGCTGTGCCCAGCGTCGCGCAGTTGGCCAAGGCGATCCGGTACGACTGGAGTCTCGAAGAACTCGAGGCGCGCTACAGCGAAGAGGCCGTCCGCAAGGTGTTGTACTAAGGCTCCGCCGAAACGGTATTCCAGCACAGGAAGTTCGAGTAGAGACCTGCTGGAATACCGTTTCGGCGGTTCGGTTCGTCAGATCTGGTTGATGCCCCCGTCGACGGGGATGTCGGCGCCGGTGGTGAAGCTGCTCAGGTCCGACGCGAGGAACACCACTGCGTTGGCGACCTCCTCGGGAGTGCCGTAGCGCCCCATCGGGACGATGCTGCGCTGGAGGTTCTCGAACTCCTCCTCGGCGTTGGGGCCGGGGAACACCATGCGGGCAACGGTGTCGATACCAGGCGTGTCGGTGGCGCCCGGGCTGACGGCGTTGACCCGAATGTTCCGGTCACGCAATTCGCTTGCCCACGTACGGGCGAACGATCGGATCGCTGCCTTGATCGCGGCGTACACACCGAGGCCGTCTACACCACGTGCAGCGACGTTCGACGCGTTGAGGATTACCGAACCACCGTCATTGAGCAGCGGAAGCGCCTTCTGCACCGTGAAGACCACGCCCTTGAAGTCGACGCCGAGCTGGTAGTCCAGCTGCTCGTCGGTGATCTCGCCGATGCGTGCGGCCTCGAGGAGTGCGGCGTTGGCGAACACCACGTCGAGGCGGCGACCGCTGTCGGCCACCGCGGAGTAGAGGCGGTCGAGATCCTCGGGCTTGCTCACATCCCCCTGCACACCGGTGGCATAGTCGCCGAGTTCCTTGACGGCTGCCTCGAGTTCGGCTTGCCTGCGGCCGGTGATGAAGACGTATGCGCCCTCCTCGACGAACCGCTTGGCGGTGGCCAGTCCGATGCCCGTGGTGCCGCCGGTGATTACCGCTGTCTTTCCCTTGAGAAGTGCCATCGCGATGCCTTTCGCTAGTTCTGGACCATTCGGTCAAGAACTACGACACGCCCGCCGCGAGTTCTATTCCTTGCTATTTCGGGATCAGCGCGATCATGTGCTCGGCCGACGCTTTGAGCTGGGCCGGCTTCACCCCACCCTTGTGCAGTGCTTCCTGCCCCCGCATGAACGCCAGCACGGTCATAGCGAGCGCCTGGGGCTTCTGCCTCTTGTCGATGTCGCCGTCGCGCTGCGCTTCCTTGATGCAGTCGGCGAGCTCGGTTGCCCATGTCGCGTAGGCGTTTTCGACCGCCCGCTCCACGGTGTCGTCGGTCGCGCTCAGTTCGGCGGCGCTCTTGGCCATCATGCAGCCACGGCGCATCTTGTCTGCGGCGATCGCTTTGGCCTGTGCCCGGATGTGGCGCGTTAATCGGTCGTAAGCGCTGTGTGTGGGATCGCGAAGCTGGCCGCGCACACTGTCGAGCGAGGTCCCGATGTAGTCGTCGAGTGCGCGCAGAAACAGGCCGTGCTTGTCGCCGAACGCCCCGTAGAGGCTGCCCTTGCCGAGGCCCGTTGCCGACGTGAGGTCGTCGACCGACGTCGCGGCGTACCCGCGCGACCAGAACTCGTCGCGCGCGGCGGCGATCACATCGTTTTCATCGAACGTACGGGGGCGAGGCATGCGTCCAGGCTACGCCGTTATGGACCGGTCGGTACGGATCAGCCCTTGACGAGGATCGCCCGCGTGTAGAGCAGGTGGAAGCCGCGGCGCTGCACGTTCTGCTGCGATTTCGATCCCGGCTGGGTGGTCACGACGGCGACGTCGCAGCCGGCGCGCGCGGCATCGGCCAGACGCTTCGCCAGCAGCGCGGTCTGCACCCCGCGACGGCGATGCGCCGGTGCAGTCGCTGCGCCGGTGAGCTGTGCCACGCCCTGGGACAGTCGCATGCTGCCGCCGCCGGCGACTGCTCCGTCGCGGAACGCGAGATACGATGTGACGCCTGCCTTTTCCATGTCCGCCATGGCCCTTCCGATGACCTCTCGCGGGAAGTCCTCGTGCGAGGGCACACCCTGCTCGTCGGGATGCGCAAAGCCGTCGACTACGACGTCCATGTACACGGCGAGGTCATCACTCAATCGCACCTCGACACTCGGCGGCTGCGCAGCCTGCACGCCGTCCAATGATCGGCCGAGCACGTTCTCGAACGACACCAGCTGATAGCCGCGACTCGTCAACGCCGCGCCGATCGCGGGATCTGCGAGGTTGGACAACTCGACCTGCGTGGCGGTTGCTCGCGCCGCGAACGCCTGCTCGATCTGATCGAGCACCGCACTGCTCGGCACACCGCCGAAGCCAAGCCCGACAATCTTGTTCAGCGGCGAGCCGTCCTCGACGTAGCACGCCGCGCCGCCAGCGACGGGCATGACGAATGCCGAGGCGCCGACGCGCTGTCGTGCGCCCTCGGTCGCG
>Ga0207658_10002845_pt1 | contig 12396 bp, 7 predicted proteins | sample KBSS33metaG_FD_184322 | JGI IMG/M metagenome (GOLD analysis project Ga0207658, IMG submission 184322) | Switchgrass rhizosphere microbial communities from Kellogg Biological Station, Michigan, USA - KBS S3-3 metaG (SPAdes) (version 2) | ecosystem: Host-associated > Plants > Roots > Rhizosphere >...
CACGCGCAGGGCCGCGAAGCCGAAGCCGAGCCGCTCCGGCGCAAGACGCTCGAGCTTCTGGTCAAGATCTACGGCGAGGATCACGCCGAAGTTGCGCAGGCCCGCATTGCGCTCGCTGGAAGCTTGATCGCGCTTCGCGCCGCTGAAGGCCGCACGGAAGCGGCAACGCTGCTCGACGTCGCCAAGACCGCCCTCGAGCGCGACGTCGACGACGAGACCGAAGGCATGCTCGGCGGGCTTTATCTCGAACGCTGCGTGCTCCGGCTCGACAGCGGCGATACCGCCGGCGCGCGCGCCGACATCGGCGAGGCGATCCGCCGGTTGCAGGCGCCGGTGCATGTGTCTTCGCTTAAGCGCGCACGCGCGATCGGACAGAAACTCGACGTGCGCGCCTAACGAAGCGCTATTCGGGATAGCTCACGGTTTGCTTGCCGGCGACATCCCAGGTTTCGCCCTCGTGCGAGACCAGCACGGCACCGCGCTCGATCCAACCGCTGCCGTTGCGGCCTTCGAACACGAGCGCGGCGTCCTCGCCGAGCTGATAGCCGCCCGTGACTTTGACGTCGCGCAGCATGCGCTGCGATTGCACCCAGAGCTTGCGCTGACGCTGCTCTTTCGCGATCGGCTTGCCGTCGTAGCCCTTGCCGGCGAACACGAGCTCGGCCCAACGCCCGCCGGCGCGCATCGCGGCGTCGGGATCTTTCGCATCGACCGCGGCGGACATCGCCCGTATCTGCGCGACGAACGCCTTGCCGGGCTCGCCGCCGTCGGCCGGCAGCGGCTTGGCCGCGCTCGCCCAATCGGTGCGGCGCGTGCCGCTGGCGTTGTCGTAGATGCCGCCGGCGAACATTTCCTTCAGAAGATCATCATTCGAACGCGCGCGCATTTTTTCGATCGACGCGGAACCTGGTCGCATCACGGCGATCTTGTAGTCGCCGCCGACTTTCGCGTACGGCATCTTGAGCTCGCCTGAACCTGATCCGTCGCGGCTCTTCTCGGTGACGACGATGACGCCTTCGGCCGCGATCGGCGTCGCATCCGCGGCTTTCGCATCCTCGATGAGCGCCTTGCGGAATTCATCGTCGAGCGGCGCCGCAGCTGCCTTGCACTGCATGTCCGATGCGCAGGAAAACACCGATTCGAAATAGGCGAAGCGCACATCGGCCGGCGCGCCGTCGAGATCGGCGAGCTTGCGCGCGGAGTCGAAATCGCCCGCGTCGAGCGCCTTCTGAAGACTCTTGGCGAGCGCATCGGGGCTGCTCGCCGCGTGGCCGCACGCCGAGATGCCGATCAGAGCCGAGACGAGCGGAACGAAGTATCGCGATGTCATGGTCGTGCCTCCGGACTGGGTTCGATGAGGGCGCGGTACCGCTCCTCCCGCCTTGATCCACGACGCGCGGCGGCACCGGGGGCCACGGCCCCTCGCGGTGCATTCCTACGTGGATAGGGTCATCGAGGGGAGGATTCGCCATGACCGCTTCACGCATCACCCGCTTCATCGCCGCTTTCGCGCTCGCCGGCTCCGGCGCACACGCAGCGACTTTCAATGTCACGCGCGGCGATGATCCCGCGCCTGACGGCTGCCTCGCCGGCGACTGCTCGCTGCGCGAAGCGATCGAAGCGACGCCGGCGACACCGGGCGTCGACACGATCGTGCTCGGCGCGGGGCAATATCAGATCACGCGCGGCGAGCTTTCGATCGCGAGCGAAATGATCATCGAGGGCGCCGGCAGCGGCGATACGCGCATCGTCGCCAGCGGCGATGTCGATCTCTTTCATGTGATGCCGTTCGGCGCGCTGACGCTGCAAGGCGCCGAGATCGGGAGCCCGGACGACAGCGCGATGGTTATCGAGGACAACGCGAATGCGCTGCTGCGCGACGTCGTCGTTCCGGCCAATGCGGGGCTGGTCGGGACGGTCGTGCCGCCTGGCGATTCCGGAACCGGCTCGATCCGCATCGAGCACTCGACGATCGCGAGCACGCTCGGCTGCCTGCAGCCGCAAGGCAGCTGCCGCGTGTTCGACAGCCATCTTCACGAAGTGCTGGTGCTCGACAGCGAGATCGAGTTTCGACGCATCGATCTCGACGGCGCGAACACCGATCAGTGGGGGCTCACGATCGGCGGCGCGGCGCCGGTGACGATCGAGGATTCGACGATCCGTCGCACGTCGACGCCGCTTCGCCTTGCCGCCAACGGCACGACGACCGGCGCGCGCGTGACGATCAAGCGCACGCGCTTTCTCGACAACACGGGGCCCCTCTACGGCGACCGCGGCGCGATCGTCGACATGGACGAAGTGGAATTCCGCCACCATCGCGTCTCGGACGATCTCATCGGCGCGCCCGCGGTGCTGCTCGCGCAACAAGGACCCGCGTGGTTCATCAGCCGCGCGCTCGTCGCCAACAACCGCGGCGGCAACGCGCTCGACGGCGCGGTTGTACGCGTGCTCGGCGGCGGGCGCGTCGTCTTCGACAACTCGACGTTCGACGACAACACGTTCCGCACCGGTCTCGCCGGCTTCGGCCACACGATCGGCCTTTACAACAACACCGGGCTGCCGGCGATCCTGTGGCTCTTCCACACGACGATGCAGCGCTCGATCTATCTTGAAGACGACACGCAAGGCTCGCTCGTCACCGTGCGTGGCACGCCAGCCGACGTGCGCATCGACAACAGCCTTCTGCGCGGAACCTGCGCGTTCGGCGGCGGCGGCGCGATCACGCAAGGCGTCGGCAACGTCGAAACGATCGGCGACACCTGTGGGCTTGATCCCGCCGACAACGAAGTCGACGTCTCGGCGCTCGCGATCGGGCTCGGCGATCTCGCCGACAACGGCGGCTTCACGCAAACGATGCTTCCGCAGCGGAACAGCGTGCTGCTCGATGCGGCCGACACCGATTTCTGCACGTTCTTCGGCGCGCTCGATCAGCGCGGCTATGCGCGCTCGCCGGACGGTACCGACTGCGATGTCGGCGCCGTCGAAGCGTACGCCGTTGCCGATTCGATCTTCGCGAACGGCTTCGACGGCTGACGAGGACTCAGCTCCGATCGTAACCGAGGTAGTCGAGCGCGGCTTGTATCATCGCCGCGGTGCCGACCGTAAGTGCGCCTTCGTCGAGGAAGAACTTGGGCGAATGGTTGGTTGGCGCGGTTGCCGGGTCTTGGCCCTTCGGCGTCGCGCCGACGAAGAAATAGACGCTGGGCGCCGGCACCGCGAGACCGAGCTGCGGAAAATCCTCGGACGCCATCCATCGCTTGGCTTCCTCGACGTGCTCGGCGCCGAGCGCCTTGATGAGACTCGCCTGCACGCGCGCGGTCAGCGCGGGATCGTTGAAATTGATCGGATTGCTGCCCGGTGCCGGAATTTCGGTATCGACCGTCGCGCCGTTCGCCGCGGCGACATGCTCGGCGATGTTCTTGAGGCTCGCGAGGGCCTGCTTTCGCATCGTCTCGTCGAACGCGCGCACGGTTCCGTAAAGCTCGGCGGAGTCGGGCACGATGTTGAAGCGCTGACCGCCGTTGAAGATGCCGAAGGTGACCACGGCCGGCTGCGTGTTGATGTCGAGCTGGCGGCTGACGATCGTCTGCGCGCTCGTCACGATTTCCGCCGCGGTCACGATCGGATCGATGCCTTTCCACGGCGTCGCGCCGTGGCTCTGGCGGCCGTGCACGACGATGTGGAACGTGTCCGAGCTTGCCATGATGCCGCCGGGACGCACCGAAACCGTGCCGACCGGAAGAAAACTGACGACGTGCATGCCGAACACCGCGTCCGGCTTGAAATCGTTGAACACGCCTTCCTTCACCATCAGCGGCGAGCCGCCCTCTTCGCCCGGCGGAGAGCCTTCCTCGGCGGGCTGGAAGATGAACATCACTTCGCCCGGGAGATCCTTTTTCATCTTCGCGAGCGTCTCGGCAATGCCGAGCGTCATCGCGACGTGCGCATCGTGACCGCACGCATGCATCACGCCGACCGTCTTGCCGAGATACTCGCCCTTCGCCTTTGACGCGAACGGCAGATCGACTTCCTCGGTGACCGGCAAAGCATCCATGTCCGCGCGGATCGCGAGCTTCGGCCCGGGCTTCCCGCCCTTCAACACGCCGACGACACCGGTATGCGCGATGCCGGTGCGAACGTCGTAGCCGAATTTCTTGAGCTCGGCGGCGACGAACTTCGACGTGCGCACTTCGCGGTTGCTGAGCTCGGGATGCTGGTGCAGATCGCGGCGCCAGGCGGTGACTTGCGGGAGCAGCGATTGCGCGATCTGCTGCGTCGATTCGGCCGCCGTTGCGGATGTGACGCTGAGCGCGAGCAACAGCAGGAGAATCGGCTTCGATGAGCGCATGAGGGGCATCCTTGGGGATGCCGCGATTACAAACGGATTGTGCGCAGATGCGCAAGCGTCATCGCCCGTGCTTACAAACCCAGCACCAAATCCTCCGCCTCGACCCGATCCAGCCGTATCTGATTGGCGAACAGCGAAAACGCCAGCATCCCCGCAAGCCCGTTCGCGTGCTGCACCCACGGCGGCAGATACCGCGGCTGCGCAATGTAGCCGTTGTCGAAGTACGGCTGCAGCGCCATCACGTCGTGCAGCGCGAGCTTGCCGGCGAAGAGATTGCGGCACACCGCAAGACGCCGATGCTTGAGCGCCCAGCGGAAGAACGTATGCACGGACAAGAGCCCGTGCAGATACACCGTGTCCTTGGTGAATGCGGCGCCGCCGTTCAGCGGCGCGCCGCGGAACACGCGTTGCGCGGATGCGAAGCTGTCGGTTTCGCTTTGCCCGGCATCGAGGAAGAAGCGAAACACTTCGATGAAATCCGCGCCGCCGAGCGCCATGTCGATCGCGATGATGCGAAGGCTGATGCGTTTCATGCGCTCGATGTCGATCGATCCCGACATCAGCTCAGCGAACACCGCCAGCCCTTCCTGCGTCGCCGTGATCCGCGGCGAGGAGCGCGCCATTGACTTGAGATGCGGCTGCTCGCGGCCGTTGAGCGCGGTCAGCGAATGCACGAACGCTTCGTGCTCGATCAGCTGATGCCGATCGTAGTTCGAGAAGTTGGTCGCCGAGCGCAGCCGAATCCGCGTCGCACCCGCAGCCGCTTTCGCGATCAGCTCGGGATCGGTCTCGACGCGCACGACGTCCACGCCGAAGAACGCGTCGAGCTGCTGCTGAAGCTCGACGCGCAGGCGATCGGCCGGAATCGATTCGGTGCTTTCATCGAGCACCGAGGCGCTGATGAATTCGTCCGCGATGGCGATGAAATGCCGCGCCGCGTCGACATTGGTGAGGCTCGCGCCCGGCACGCGATCGCTCGGCCGGCCGTAAAGACGCGCCGAATGCTCCGTGATGCCGGGCGTGCCCATCGCATCGAGGAGCTCCGTCGCGATGCGCCACGATTGCGCCGTGCGCCGGATGTAGTCGCCGAGCGGATGGCCGGGCTCGGCCGCGAGGAAGATCCCCATCAGCGCCTCGCGCGTCTCCGCGAAATCCGCATGCGGATATTCGATCGTCGGCAGCCGCGCGGTGCCGGCTTTCCATGCCGCGATGAAATCCATCTCGACCGACGCGGGCCAGCTGACCGATGCGAGAAGACGGATGCCGCGCGTCGCCGCGACGAGGCGGCGGTCGAGGTCGGAGTAGATGTCGAGACGGTCGGCGTTAGCCATCGGAATCGCAAGACCGGTCGCGGGTGACTGCGAAGATAGCAGACGCCGATCGATTCGCAGCATCCGCGCGCCAAACCTGGCGGATCTTGGCTCCGTTTTCCGTATCGCAGATTACGTGTCGAGCCTGATGGCGACCGGGCATGCGTCCCGCGCACACGTCCCCAACGACTGACGGAGAAACCCATGACCGCACATCCATCGACACCAATCGCGCGCTTGCGCCGCACCACACTGGCCTTATGCCTCGCCGGCGCACTGCCGGCGTTCGCCGTTGGAGCGGCAATAGCGCGTCCATTCGGAGATCACGGACACGTCCCCTTCGGTAAGGATCGGCACGCCGAGCGCGCCGAGCGCGCGCTCAAGGATGCGATGAATGTTTCACGCAGTGCGGGCAGCCCCGCAAAAAACACGCACGGCGTAGGCATCGTCGTGCAGAACTGCGATGCCGCCGGTGCCGGCAGTCTTCGCGACGCGTTCGCAAACGCGCAGGCCGACGACATCATCGACCTGCGCAGCCTCGAGTGTCCTAACGGCGAGATCCGATTGACCGCCGCGAGCGGCGGATCCATCGGGACGACGATATCGGGCCTCCAGATCGTCGGACCCGGCGCGGCGGCGCTGACGATCCATGGCGACGATACGAATCCGGTGTTCCAAACGCTGTTCGCGAGCCTTTCGATCAGCGACCTCACGATCGCACATGGCCGCACCACGAGCGGATTCGGCGGGTGTCTTTTCATCGACGGCGATCTGACGCTGACGCGCAGCGTGGTGACGGGCTGCCGCGCCGGCGATGGGGCGAACGCGGAAAGCTTCGGCGGCGGCGTCGACGTGCTCGGCAATCTGATCATGAACGAGAGTACGATCCGCGACAGCACGGCGCTTGCGTCCGACGGTGCCGCCGGTGGCGGCGCCTACGTCAGGGGCACAGCCACGCTGCTGGCGAGCACGGTCAGCAGCAATACCGCACGATCGACGAACCTTTACGCCGTCGGCGGCGGCCTGGTTGTTAAAGGCGACGTGTCTATTCTCGGAGGATCGCGCTTGACGCTCAACGCTGCGCATTCCGAAGCCGGCCGATCCTACGGTGGCGCATTTATCACGAATGGGACGACCGAAATCAGAAACCGCAGCACGATCTCGTCCAACACATCCGAATCCGCCAATGAGAGAAGCAGCGGGGGCGCTGTAGCAGCCTCCGGCGACATCGTCATCGAGCGAAGCACGATCGAGGGGAATACGACGCGATCGAGTTGCGCGAACTGCCTCACGCGCGGCGGCGGCGTGATCGGCTTCGGCACGATAGCCGTCGTCGATTCGAGCATCTCGAACAATAGCGCTCAAGGCGCGAGCAGCGTGGGCGGCGGATTGGCGACGTATTCGCCGAACGAATCGGGCGCGATAGTGGTCACGAATAGCACAATTTCGGGTAACCGGGCCATCGGCACTCAGAGTGGGGCCGGTGGTGGCGTCATTGCGCTCTATGCAAGTCCATTTACGGTGACGAGCAGTACGATCGCCTTCAACGAGGCGACGACCTACGGCGGCGGCCTTGCCGGCAGCGATACCGCGACGATCCATCCGTCGATCGTCAACAGCATCGTCGCCATGAACACAGCAGGCGCAGGCGCTGACATCGATTCGGCCTACACGCAAAATCCGTTCACGATCGAAGGCAGTAACAACATCGTGATATCGGCCGACCACGTCGATTTCGCCGTAGCTCCAAGCACCGCGGATCCGAAGCTGATGCCCTTGTTCAACAACGGCGGAGCAACGCAGACGCACGCGCTCGCAAATTGCAGCCCCGCGATCAATCAGGGCACGCCTGTGAAAATCGCGAACGATCAGCGAGGCGCGCCTTACGTACGCGCGTTCGGAAGTGCGCCCGACCTCGGCGCTTTCGAAGCTCAGCCGGATGTCGACATCATCTTCGGAACCCCTTTCGAGATCCTGCCGGATTGCGACTAGGCGACGAGCTCAGCTTTTAGCCGCGACAACTCCGGCGCGCGAGCGACGCTGGCGCCCCGGAGCGCGTTACCATCATCGGTCCGACAGCGGAGGACCGAACGGATGGATGGCGCATGCTTGTCACGTAAGCGGCTCGTCGCGGCGCTCGCTTTGGCGTTGGGGGCCGCGAGTCTATTTGAAGTGAATGCCGCACCGATCGCATCACCGGCGAACGTCGATCGGGCGCGTGATCCTTACGCGCTCCGCCTATCTCAGCGCATCGCGCGCGTGATGGGCGTCATGCCGCATCGCTCGACGCCGTACGCGTCTGCCGACATCCTCTCCGTCACCAGCTGCCTCGACGACGGCACGGCCGGCACGCTCCGCACCGTGATCGACGGCGCCGGCGAAGGCGACGTCATCGATCTTTCGGCGCTCACGTGCAGCACGATCACGCTGACGCAAGGCCCGATCGATCTCAGCGTCCTCGGCGATCACCACATCAACGATCTTTCGATCGTGGGCCCCGGCGCCGCAACGCTGACGATCGACGGCAACGACGATCGCGTATTCCTGCACGGCGATTTCCAGGTCGGCCTCGGCACGCTTGCGATCAGCGACGTCACGATCGCGAACGGCAACTACACGCACGGGCTTGCGAGCTGCATCGATTCGTCGGGCAACGTCGAGCTGACGCGCACGATCGTCACCGACTGCCACGCCAGCAACGGCGGCCCGCTGACATTCGGCGGCGCCGTGAGCGCGGCGTACCTGACAATGACATCGAGCACGATCAGCGATTCGAGCAGCAGCGCGGCGGGCGACAACGTCGCGATCGGCGGCGGCGCGTACGTCAGCGGCGATGCGACGCTGGTCGACAGCACGATCAGCGGCAACAACGTCGTCGCGCTGACACCCGGCGACGGCACGTACTACATCACAGCCGGCGGCGGCCTCTACGTGCGCGGCGCGCTCACGATGACGCGCAGCACCGTCAGCGGAAACAACTTGCTCACGCCCGATCTCGAAAACGGCCCCGGCGGCGGCATCTTCGTCCGCGCTGATACGAGCATCGACAGCAGCACGTTCAACGGCAACAGCGCCGCGAACGGCGGCGGGCTCTACAAGGCGGTGTTCAGCCACTACGGCGATCCCGGAACGACGCTGACGATCACCAACAGCACATTCACCGGCAACGGCGCGTTCTACGGGGGCGGTGCTATCGTGACGCAGCGGCCGGCAGTGATCGAGAGCTCGACGATCGCGATCAACAACGGCGGCCCGCGCAGCGGCGGCCTCTGGTGCCTTGGAGACGATCCGAGCGTCGAGCTTCAAAGCACGATCCTCGCGCTCAACACGTACGGCACGAGCGGGTCCGCTTACGACTTCGGCAGCGAGAATGGCTTTGCCGTCACAGGCGCGGCAAACATCGTCAACGCTGCCGACGACGCGATCACGCTGCCGGCGGACACGCTCAACGTCGACCCGCTGCTCGAATCGCTCGCCGACAAGGGCGGCTCGACGCGAACGCTCGCGCTCGGAGAAGGCAGCCCCGCCCTTGACGCCGGCAACAACGCAGCCGGCGCGACGTTCGATCAGCGCGGGGAAGGTTTCGCCCGCGAATCCGGCGTGGCCGCGGACATCGGCGCGTTCGAGGTACAGCAGCCGGAGAACGACCGGATTTTCGCGGACGGGTTCGAGCTTCCGGCGCGCTGACCTCCAAAATCGCGGCCTCATCGGCCGCAATCACAATTGTTCACGCACGCTCACCCCGAACGTGGCGGGCAGGCGTGCCCGTTTCCGTACCAGTCCCTCGAAAGCGCGCGATCGGCGCGCGCCGAACCGCCAAGAGGGAACTCTGATGCCACACTTTACGAATTCGCGCGCTCCCACCGCGCGCCGCACCGCGCTCGCGAGCGCCATCGCCTTGCTGTTCTGCGCTGCCGCGCACGCAGGCGGATTGAACGATAAATCGACCGGCGATCATGTATCGGGCATTGCTATGGTCGTCGACAATTGCAACGACTCCGGCGCCGGCAGCTTGCGGCAGGCGTTTGCCGATGCCGTCGCCGCCAATGCGGTTGCAATCGATGCCCGCCTCCTGGACTGTCCGCTGATTGAGCTTAGCAGTGCCATTCGCGTGCTCGTGCCCGACCTGCAATTGCTGGGACCGGGGCAGGATGTGCTCGAAATCCGCGGCAACGACGCCGATCGCGTGCTCGATACGGATTTCAATCTGACGATCAGCAACGTGCGGATCTCGCACGGCCGATCCGCGACGGGTGCCGGCGGCTGCATCAACGCCATCGGTGATCTCGCTTTGGTCAACAGCACCGTGACGGGCTGCCATGCCGGCGGCGACGGGACTTACTACAGCAAAGGCGGAGCCGTTCATACGTCGGGCGACCTGACGCTGGACACGACGACGATCTCCGACAGCGATGCCGTCGGAACTCTCATAGCTGCAGGGGGCGGCGCCTATACCGGCGGCGATGCCACGCTGACCGCCAGCACGATCACTTCGAACCATTCGATCAGCACGAGCGAGAACGCGTTCGGTGGCGGATTGTGGGTGCGTGGAACCACCACAGTCTCCGCGAGCCGCATCGCCGACAACGAAGCGCGATCGACCGATGGCGCGGCCTACGGCGGCGGCCTCCAAGGGCTTCTCGGGCTAATCTCGATCGACACCGCCAGCGTCGTCACCGGCAACGTCGCGCATTCGGACACGAAACGCGCGTACGGCGGCGGCATCAGCGCGGGCTTGTACTCCGGTATCGAATCCGTCTCGATCTTCGTCACCGACAGCCGCATCGGCGAGAACACCGCGAGCAGCGATTGTGCGGCCTGCGCGATCCGCGGCGGCGGCGCGCATGCGTTCGGCCAGATCCAGCTCTCGGACTCGACCGTCGACGGCAACGCAGCGATCGGCGTCGAGAACTCCGCGGCCGTCGCGTCCGGCGGCGGGATCGCGACGTCGGCGCTCTACGAAGAAGGCTCCGTAGTCACCGCGAACGCAACGATCTCTGGCAATCGCGCAACGGCCGGTGCCCTCGCGTCGGGTCGCGGCTACGGCGGTGGCATAGCGATGACCGGCGAATCGCCGTTCCTGATCTTGAACAGCACGATCGCGTTCAACGAGGCGAGCCACGCGGCCGGCGGCGTGACGGCGAGCGATGCCAGCGGCGACACGCCGCGTCTCTACAGCTCGATCATCGCGAACAACGTCGCGACCGAAGGCGCGGATATCGCGGCGAGCACGCCCGGAGACTCGTCGATCGTCGATGGCGAAGACAATCTTGTCGTCAACTCAAGCCAGGACGTGCAGCTGCCGGACGACACCGTGTTCACCGACCCTGCGCTGCTCACGCTCGCCGACAACGGTGGCCCGACCGCCACGCATGCGCTCGCGCCGTGCAGCCCCGCGATCGATGCCGGCAGCAACGGCTTCGGGCTCAACGCGGATCAGCGCCGTGATCCGTTCGTTCGCGAATTCGGTCTCGCGGCCGACATCGGCGCGTTCGAAACGCAACCGGACGCGGACCGCATTTGGCGCGGCGACTTCGATCGCTGGCCCTGCCCGGCAAGTCCGTAACGCGACTGGCGGACTCGCGCTCGATTTCACGTATTCCACGTGTATACAAGAGCGCAGCACTTTCTTTCGCCTCTCCCGCAACGCGGGAGAGGCCGCGGCATCGCCGCGGGTGAGGGCACGCTGGCTCGCGCGTCCCTCAGCCGAAGGAGCTTCCGATGCCGTCTTTTGCAGCCACCTCCCGCAAAACACCCCTCGCTGTCGCCCTCATCGCCGCACTCGGTCTCGCAAGCCCCACCCTGATCGCGGCGACGCGCGCAGTAAATGCCTGTGGTGACGGCGGCACCGATACATTGCGCGAAGCAGTCGCAATCGCCGACGACGGCGACACGATCGACCTCACCCACCTCCCGCTCGGCTGCTCGACGATCACACTCGAAAGCGGCGCGATCGTCGTTACCACGCCGCACCTTTCGATCCAGGGACCGGGCCCGTCGGACCTGACGATCGACGCCGCTGGCGCGAGCGGCGTCTTCAGCACCAAGTATTCGCTTGAAATCCGCGACGTCGCAATCACGGGCGGCTTCGCCGATGACGGCGGCGGATGCGTCTACGCAGGCGCCGACCTTGTGCTGTCTCGAACGACGATCACCGGCTGCCGCGCCGGCGACGGCAGCGGCGAATCGGCGCGCGGCGGCGCGATCGAAGTGCGCGGCCATCTCGAGATGACGGACAGCCTCGTCAGCGGCAGCGTGGCCGAGGCAGCCGGCGCTGCGCTCGGCGGCGCCGTGTATGTCGGCGGATCGGCCACGATCGCGGGCGGCACGATCGCGGCGAATCGCGCGCTCGCCGGGACGCGCGATGCGCGCGGCGGCGCGCTGCACGTCAATGGCATTGCCGACATGTCCGCGAGCACGCTGATCGACAACATCGCGCGGTCCGCCGAAGGCAGTGCGTACGGCGGCGCGATCGCGGCGCGCGGCGCGGTGACGATCACCGGCTACAGCGTCATCGGCGGCAATCTTGCGCGATCAGACGGCGAGCGCTGGAGCTACGGCGGAGGAGTCGTCGCTGGCGAGTATTTTTCGTCCGGCGATTCCCATGTCGTGATCGCCGACAGCACGATCGCCGGCAACACGTCATCGTCCGCATGCGATTCGTGCACCGTGATCGGCGGCGGCGTGCTCGCGTTCGGCACGATCGACGCGACGCGGAGCACGATTCACGACAACCGC
>Ga0207658_10002850_pt1 | contig 12385 bp, 14 predicted proteins | sample KBSS33metaG_FD_184322 | JGI IMG/M metagenome (GOLD analysis project Ga0207658, IMG submission 184322) | Switchgrass rhizosphere microbial communities from Kellogg Biological Station, Michigan, USA - KBS S3-3 metaG (SPAdes) (version 2) | ecosystem: Host-associated > Plants > Roots > Rhizosphere...
GCGCGTGGTGGAGGGAGGCCGGCTCGGGCAGGTTCAGCAGCGACTGGAGCAGGCGTTGGATGGGCGTCGAAGGCCTGAGGTCCGCGCCGCGCACGACCGTCGTCACGCCGCTCTCCGCATCGTCGACGACGCACGAGAGATGATAGGAGGCCGGTGCATCCTTCCGGGCGAGGATCGCGTCGCCAATGTCGCTTGGCCGAGCGGCGAAGCTGCGGCCGTCAATCTCCCTCCAGGACGGGAGGCCGACAAGCTGCAGCGCCTTGGCGGAATCGAGCCGCCAGCTGTGCGGCGTGGTCGCGCGCCGTTCCGGATCGTCGGGCAGGCCGCGGCAGGTGCCGGGGTAGGAGGCCGCGGCGTCACCGTGCGGCGCGGTCAGCGATTGGGCGATGTCGGCGCGGGTGCAGAAGCAGGCGTAGGCAAGGCCGCGCCCCCTCAAGTCATCCAGCGCGCCCTGATACTCGGCTGTGCGCTGGGACTGGACCAGCACCGGCTCATCCCAGTCGAGGCCAAGCCAGCGCAGGTCCTCGTAGATGCCCTCGACGAACTCGGGCTTGCAGCGGGTCGGGTCGAGATCTTCGATCCTAAGGCGGAACTTGCCACCGCCGGCCCGCGCGTGCGCATGGCCGAGGGCAGCGCTGTAGGCGTGTCCCAAATGCAGGCGCCCCGACGGCGACGGCGCGAAGCGAGTCACAATCATTTGAGGTGTGACCGAAAGGACTCTTGACCGGGAGTCATTGAAAATGCTGTCATATGCATGTCACGCCGGGTTGGCATCCGGCTGCCAACAAGGGAAGCGGGCCGTACATGCCCTCTCCTCCTTGAGTGCGACGGGGCCGGGGAGCTGCAAGTTCGGTTCGAACCGAACGAAAGGCTGTGCTGGCGTCGCATGTATCATCCTGAGCTGATCCGCCATCCCGAAAGCTGCCCGGCGCTGGTGCTCAACGCCGACTACACGCCGCTGTCCTACTATCCGCTGTCGCTATGGCCGTGGCAGACCGCGATCAAGGCGATGTTCCTCGAGCGCGTCGACGTCGTCGCCCATTACGACCGCGAGGTGCACAGCCCCAGCGTCGCGCTGAAGCTGCCGAGCGTGATCGCGCTCCGCCAGTTCGTGCGGCCGAACGAATATCCGGCGTTCACGCGATTCAACCTGTTCCTCCGCGACCGCTTCCGCTGCGTCTATTGCGGGTCGGGCAAGGAGCTGACCTTCGACCATGTGATCCCGCGCGCCCAGGGCGGGCGGACGATGTGGGAGAATGTCGCGACTGCCTGCGCGCCGTGCAACCTCAAGAAAGGCGGACGGACGCCGGGCGAGGCGCACATGCACATTCAGCGCGAGCCGATCCGGCCGACCAGCTGGCAGCTGCAGGAGCATGGCCGGGCCTTCCCGCCGAATTACCTGCACGAAAGCTGGCGCGACTATCTCTATTGGGACGTCGAGCTGCTGCCGTGATGTCGCGCTGGCGGCTCCAAGTTATCCGCTGGACTTCGGCAGGCCTAATGACCCTCTGCTTCATCGGGTTGGCCCGAGAGCCGTCTGGGCGATTTGCGCTGCTTCTATTCTTTCTGTTTGTAATCTTCGGTTTCCCCGCGGCCATGATCACGCTGCACTTACTCGAGCTGAAATGGCGCGCGAGGAAGCGGACCGAGAAGTCTTAGCTGACCGTTAACCATCTTCGCCTAGCCTCGGCGGCATGGACATTCGCTATCCCGCCACGCCCGACGAGCGTCCGCGAATCCTCGTGGTCGAGCCCAACCGCAGCAACCTCGGCGTGCTCGCGCGGCGGCTGTCGGAGCAAGGCTTTCGCGTGACGACGGCAGACAGCGGCAGCTCTGCGATCGCCGAGCTCTACCGCTTCCCGATCGACCTGGTCCTCGCCGAGCTCGACATGCCGCGGATGAGCGGCGCCGAGCTCGCCCGCGCGATCCGCGGCGAGGTGCAGTGGAACGACATTCCCGTGATGCTGATCAGCGGCAAGTCGGACCCCAAGGGCGCGGTGCGCGCCTACGAGGCCGGGGCCGACGACGTGATCCTGAAGCCGTTCCACTTCGAGGTGCTGTTCGCCCGCATCGGTCGGCGGATCGACCGCGCGCGCTCCGTTCAGCGCCTCAAGGACGACAATGCGGCCCTCGATGCCAGGGTGGTCGAGCGGGCGATCGAGATCAGCGACCTGCGCGACCGGCTCCGCGAGGAGCGCGTGCGCGGCTCACACGCGCTGTGAGATAAACTCCCCTATCGCCGGACCGACGTCGCCGCGCTCGAGCGCCATGGCGACATTGGCAATGACGAAGCCTTCGGCGCTGCCGCAGTCGTAGCGCTGGCCCTCGAAGCGATAAGCGTGGAACGGCTGGCTGCCGATCAGCTTGGCCATCGCATCGGTCAGCTGGATCTCGCCGCCCGCGCCTTTCTCCTGCGCGTCCAATGCGCGCATCACCTCGGGCTGAAGAATGTAGCGGCCGGGAAGCATCAGATTCGACGGCGCTGTGCCCTGCGGCGGTTTCTCGACCAGGCCCCTGATCTCGGTCAGCCGGCCGTCGCTCGCGCCGGGATCGACCACGCCATATTTGTGAGTCTCGGTCGCCGGCACTTCGAGCGCCGCGACGAGATTGCCCCCGACCTGGTCATAGGCCTCGACCATCTGCTTGAGGCAGCCGGGCTCGCCGAACATCAGCTCGTCGGGGAGCAGCACGGCAAAGGGCTCGTCACCGACGATGTCGCGCGCGCACCAGACCGCATGGCCGAGGCCGAGCGGCTGCTGCTGGCGGACGCTGACCACCTCGCCGAATCGCGCGTTCGAGCATTCGAGGACGTCGAGGCTCTTGTTCTTGCCCTTAAGTGTCGCCTCCAGCTCGAACGCATGGTCGAAATAGTCGACCAGCGCCGACTTGCCGCGCCCGGTGACGAAGATCAGCTGCTCGATCCCCGCCTCGCGCGCCTCGTCGACCGCGTACTGGATCAACGGCCGGTCGACGATCGTGATCATCTCCTTGGGGATGCTCTTGGTCGCCGGGAGGAGGCGGGTGCCGAGGCCGGCAACGGGGAAGACCGCCTTGCGGACGCGGGTTGGCATTCAGGCGCCCGGATTCGCGCTGTTGTTGGGCGTAGCGGGCACCGTCGAGGGCGGCGTGCCCGCCGGAAGCGAAGGCGCGTCCCCACCGCTCGGCGGCGGAAGGTCGAACGGGTCGGAGGCGCGCGGCTGGGAGCGCTTGACCAGTTCGTCGACGCGGTCGGGGCGGGCATAGGTCGGCGGAGTCAGCAGTTGCTCGACCGTCGGGGTGGTGTGCGCCATCATCGGCCGGACCGGCATAGCGTGCCCCGGCGCGGGCTGGAGCTCGGCCACGCGGCCGCAGCCGGCGAGGGCCAGGGTTGCGGGCAGGAGGAGGCGCAAGCGCTTCATGGGCTCCGACTAGCCGACCGACGCGGCTTCCGCTAGCGGCGCGCCATGCGTTTCACCGGCATTTCCATCGCATTGCTCGCCCTCGCGGCCTGCCAGAAGTCGGCGGAGCAGCCGGCCGAAAACGGGACCGTCGCCCAAGGCAATATCCCGAACCCCGCCAACGAGCCGCACAAGGGCGTCGATCGCAGCCACAAGGGGACCGCTGGACCCGAGGCCAGCTTCAACACACCGGACGGCAAGCCGATCAGCCTCGCCAAGTTCCGGGGCGTCCCGGTGGTGCTGAACTTGTGGGCGACCTGGTGCGCGCCCTGCGTCAAGGAGCTGCCGACGCTCGACAAGCTTGCGGCGGCGCATCGGGTCGACGGACAGCTCGGCGTCGTCGCGGTCAGCCAGGACGACGGTCCGCAGGCCTCGGTCGATGCATTCCTGAAGAAGCTCAAGATCGCCGATCTCGGCGCGTATCACGATCCCAAGATGGCCCTATCGGGCGCGCTCGGGCCCGACACGGTTTTGCCGACGACCATCCTCTACGATGCGAACGGCAAGGAGGTCTGGCGCTACGTCGGCGACCTCGACTGGACGGGCCCGGAGGCCGCTAAGCTGCTTTCGGAAGCCCGCGCGGCCTCGAAAAAAGGCTGAGCACGCGTCCGTCGATCGCCGCCAGACCGAGTGCGATCAGCCCAAGGCCCGCGAAGTCCTGCGGTGCGAGACGCTCGCCGAGGAACATCCCCCCGAGTAGGATCGCGACCGGCGGCACGAGCAATGTGACGAGCAGAGCGTTGGTCGCGCCGGCGCTGTCGATCAGCCTGAAATAAAGGACGTAGGCGAAGGCGCTGCACAGGACGCCGAGCGCGATGATCGCGCCCCAGGCAGTGGCGGGCGGAAAGGCGTGGGTCCAGGGCTTGTCGACCAGCATCGCCAGCGGCAGCATCATTAGCGCACCCGCGGTCAGCTGGCCGGTGGTGACGCTGAGCGGCGACAAGCCCTGCTTGCGAAAGCGGCGCGCCCAGACGGCGGCCAGCGCGTAGCTGAGGGCGGCGCTGACGCAGGCGAGCTGGGCCAAAGCGCTCGAACCGAGGCTAGCGAGCAGTGACGGACCGATCATCAGCGCGACGCCGCCGAAACCCAGCAGCACGCCGGCGATCTTGCGCGGGCTCATACGCTCGTCGTGGGTGAGGAAATGGGCGACGACCACGCCCCAGATGGGGGTCGTGGCATTAAGGATCGACGCAAGCCCGCTCGCGATATGCGTCTGGCCCCAGCCGAACAGGGTGAAGGGCAAGGCATTGTTGAGGAAGGCAAGCACCAGCATCGACCCCCAGGCCGAGCGAGGCAGGCCGAGGCTCTGCCCCTTGACCCTCAGGAAAAGCCACATGGCGATCGCGGCGATGCTGAGCCGAAGCCAGACATAGGTCAGCGGCGGCACGTGGCGCACGGCGACGCCGATGAAGAAGAAGGCGCCGCCCCAGATCAGGGCAAGCGAGACGAGGATCAGCCAGTCGCGACCGTTCATCTGCGTGCGGATCATCGGCGTGCCGTAGACGTCGGGCGCGCCGGAGGCGTCCGCGCAATTGCGCTCGAACTCGGAAGGCTGGACCGGTTTCATAGCGACGGAAGATACGGAGTCGGACCGACAGGCGCCAACAAATGGCCGCGCGCTGCCAATAAGCTGGGCTTATCTAATCCCTCAGCAGCTCATTAATCGACGTTTTGGACCGCGTCTGCTCGTCGACCCGCTTGACGATCACCGCGCAGGCGAGGTTGGGGCCGCCGTCCTTCCCCGGCATCGTGCCGGGCACGACGACGGAATAAGCGGGCACGCGGCCATAATGGATCTCGCCGGTCGAGCGGTCGACGATCTTGGTCGAGGCCCCGACGAACACGCCCATCGACAGCACCGCGCCCTTCTCGACCACCACGCCTTCCGCAACTTCGGAGCGGGCGCCGATGAAGCAATCGTCCTCGATGATCACCGGCCCGGCCTGAAGCGGCTCGAGCACCCCGCCGATCCCCGCTCCACCTGAGATGTGCACGTTGCGCCCGATCTGCGCGCAACTGCCGACCGTCGCCCAGGTGTCGATCATGCTGTCCTCGCCGACATAGGCGCCGATGTTGACGAAGCTCGGCATCAGGACCGCGCCGGGGGCGATGAAGGCGCCGCGGCGGACAATCGCGCCTGGCACCGCGCGAAATCCGGTCTCGCTGAACTGCCGGTCGCTCCAGCCGACGAACTTGGATGGCACCTTGTCCCACCAGAAGCCGCCGCCGGGCCCGCCGGGGATCATCTTCATCGAATTGAGGCGGAACGAGAGAAGCACCGCCTTCTTCAGCCATTGGTTGACGCGCCACTCGCCGTCGACCGGCTCGGCGACGCGGGCGACGCCGGCGTCGAGCATGGCAATCGCCCGCTCGACCGTGAGGCGCGCATCGCCACCGGTTTCCGGGCTGAGCTCGGCTCGCCGTTCCCACAACCGGTCGATCAGCGGCTCGAGCTCGTTCATTCATCCGTCTCCAGGATCGTCTTCAACCAGTCAGCGACGTCGGTGATTCGATGGTCGATCATCGCCGCGTCATAACCATCGTCGCCGCGCTCCGACCCGTTGTCGACCCAGATCGTGGTCATCCCCAGCTGTTTCGCTGGGATGAGATTGCGGGCCATGTCGTCGGCCAGCAGCGCATGCGCGGGATCGATGCCGAACCGCTCGCACAGCAGCTCATAGCCGTGCGGGTCGGGCTTGGCGCGATAGCTGCTGGCATGGATGTCGTGGAGATCGTCGAAATGCTCGTTCACGCCGATCGCCTCGAGCACCCGGCGCGCATAGGTCGCATCGCCATTGGTGAAGACGAAGCGCCGGCCGGGCAGGCGCGGAAGCAGCGCTGCCAGCCGATCGTCCCCCGCCACGCGGTCGAGCGGTACATCGTGGACGTCGTGGAGGAAATCGTGGGGGTCGACCTCATGCTCCTTCATCAGCCCGGCGAGCGTTGTCCCGTGGGTGTGAAAATGATGCTTCTGCACGCGCCGCGCCTCATCGTAATCGCAGTCCAGCAGGCGCTCGATGTAGGCGGTCATCCGCTCATCGATCAGCGCGAAGAGATTGGTGGACGCCGGGTACAAGCAATTGTCGAGATCGAAGATCCAATCGCGTATATGGTGAAATCGCGGGTCCATGCGCAGCAGCGCGCCGTAGCGGTTTGAAACCTTTAAGCAAATTGAAAGGAATTATAAACCATAAGGACCGTTGGGAAGCCGTGATTTTTCAACGGCTTGAGCGGAGGAAACGATGAAGCAGCGGCTACTGGGAACGAGCGCGTGCATGCTCGCCATGGCGTTCGGCCTGAGCGCCTGCGGTGCGGGCGGCGGCGGCGTGCTGCCGATCTCGGCGCCTCCCCCGACTCCGACTCCAACGCCGACTCCGACCCCGACGCCCACTCCGACTCCAACCCCGACGCCCACTCCGACTCCGACGCCGAGCTCGACGAACTACAACACGGCCGAGTACCAGAACTCGCAATATTCCGTCGTCGCGAATGCCATCGCCGCCTACAACGCCGGAGCGACCGGCAAGGGTATCAAGCTCGGCATCATCGACAGCGGCATCAATCCGACGCTTGACGAGTTCACTGGCCGGATCGACCCGGCGAGCGGCGACGTCGCGGGCAACCGCGGCCTGGGCGACGAGGGCGGTCACGGCACCGCGGTGACCGCGGTCGCGGCCGCCGCGCGCAACGGCGTCGGCACCATGGGCGTCGCCTTCGACGCCACGATCATCGCCGAGCGGGCCGATTCGCCCGGCACGTGCACCGGCACCGACGGCTGCAAGTTCTTCGACAACGCGATTGCCGCCGGCCTCGACGATGCGCGTCTCGCCGGCGCCAAGGTCATCAACATGTCGCTCGGCGGATCGTCGCCGGGCAGCCAGTTGCTGTCAGCCATGCAGCGCGCGGTGAACGCAGGGATCGTGCTGGTCATCTCGGCCGGCAACGACGGCGAGGATCCGACCAAGGGCGGCGAGCCTGATCCGTTCGCGCTGATTCCGGCGGAGACTTTCCCGGGCTCGGTGATCATCGCCGGCTCGATCGGCGGACCGAGCGGCAACGACGTCATCTCCAGCTTCTCCAACCGGGCGGGTTCCGGCGCGACCTGGTACCTGACGGCTCTCGGCTATCGCGACCGCGCGCCCGACGAGACCGGCGCCCAGTTCTTGTGGTCGGGTACGAGCTTCTCGGCGCCGACCATCACCGGGGCGGTTGCGTTGATGGCGCAGGCCTTTCCCACCCTCACCGGTAAGCAGATCGTCTCGATCCTGTTCCAGACCGCCGACGACCTCGGCGCGGTCGGCACCGACGCGACCTACGGACGCGGACGGCTGAACATCCAGCGCGCCTTCCAGCCGGTCGGGACGACCAGCCTCGCGGACAGCAAGGTTCCGGTCACCGGCACCACCGGCGATACGCCCGGCGCCGCGGGCGATGCCGTCACCGGCCAGTCGTTCGGTGCGATCATCCTCGACGGATACGACCGCGCCTATGTGCTGAACCTCGCCAAGACTCTGCGCCGCGCCGATGTCGACCATCCGCTGTCGCGTGCATTGCAGAACGACGTGAAGGTCGCCGGCGGCCAGGCAGGCCCGGTGAGCATCGCGATGACGGTGGCGCAGCGCCACGACCTCGCCCGCGGCTACACCGTCGACCTCATGGGCATCGGCCCCGAGGACCTGCGCAAGTCGCGGCTGATCGCCGGCTCGGCGATCGCGCGGGTCGACAACAAGACCGCCGTTGCACTCGGCTTCGCCGAAGGCGCCAAGTCGATGGAGCGCCGCCTTGCCGGCGTAAATGCGGGCTCGTTCCTGATCGCCAGCGACATCGCCGGCAACCCGGGCTTCGCCGCGAAGCGCAACGGCAGCGTCGCCGTACGCCGCCAGTTCGGCAGCGTCGGCGTGACGCTCGCCGGCGAGACCGGCAACGTCTGGCAGGAAGTGAAGACCAGCGCGACCGGATCGCCCTATCGCTATACGAGCATCGCGGCGGATCGCCGCTTCGGCTCCAACTGGCTCTCGCTTGGGATGAGCCGACTCGAGGAGAAGCAGTCGCTGCTCGGCGGGCGGATGTCGGACGTGCTCGGCGGCGGCGGCGCGACCAGCCTGTTCCTCGACGCCGAGGCGCGCCACGACTTCGGCGGCGGCTGGGCGACAGCGCTGACCGCGCGTCGCGGCTGGACCGACTTCGCCGCGGGCAAGTTCCAGACCGGCGCCTACGCGTTCGATCTCGCCAAGAGCGGCGTGCTGTCGAACCGCGATTCGCTCGGCTTCCGGCTGGCGCAGCCGCTGCGGGTCGAGCATGGCGGTTTCGCCATGATGCTTCCGACGTCGTACGATTATGCGACGTTGAGCGCGACCGACACGCTGAGCCGGATGTCGCTGCGGCCGACGGGGCGCGAAGTCGATGCCGAGCTTAGCTACGGAACGTCGCTGCTAAGCGACAATGCCTGGCTCGGCGCCAACCTCTTCTACCGGCGGCAGCCCGGGCACATCTCCAGCCTGCCCGACGACAAGGGCGCGGCAATCCGCTTCTCGCTTAGCTTCTAACGGCGGAAACGGGGCACTAGCCCGCCAACGCTTGCGCGGTAGCGACGATAATCCTCACCAAACAAATCGGTGAGGTCGCGCTCCTCGTAACGGATAGCGATCAGCATGTAGATCGACACACCGCCTGCGAGCAGCAGGTGACCGACGGTCATGCGGGGCGTCGACCAGAAGCCGAGGAAAAAGCCGGCATAGAGCGGGTGGGCTACCCAGCGATAGAACATCGGCTGGCGAAGCTCAGGAGCGGCAGCTTGGCGGCCACTCATGTTGAGCCAGGCCTGCTGCAGTCCGAACAGCTCGAAATGATTGATCAGGAAGGTGCTGATCAGCACGATCCCGAACCCGCCCCAGAACATCGCCATAAGGATCATGCTGAGCCAACGCATGTCGGGCCCGACTTCCCAAACCGTCCGCCCGAAAGGCTGCCAAAAGAGGAATAGGATGATCAGGGCGGCGCTTGCGAAAAGGACATAGACGCTTCGTTCGACCACAGGAGGAACGACGCGAGTCCAGGCGCGCTTGAACGACGGCCTCGCCATGACGCTGTGCTGCAGCCCGAACAGCGCGATCAACGCGACATCTATGACGAGCTTGGTCGCACGCGGCAGCGTTGAAGTCGGCGCGTCCACGGTCTTCGGGACCGGGAAATCACCGACAAATGCGATGAGGTACAGGAAGGTCGCGAAGAAGATCGCATAGCAGACGATCGAGAACAGCAACGCAAGCGTTCGTGACATGGCAATTCCCCCCGAATTGGTGGGGCGACGGGCTTAGCGGCCGCCGACCCCGAATTTCACGATGATCGGCGCCTCGCACTTGCCGATGCGGCGATAGACGGCGCTGTAGAGGTCCGCATCCGGAAGCTCGTTCAGCCGCTGGGCCTTGGGTGTCTTGCCGCGCCGGCTGGCCTCATAGCGCGAGGTGGCCGGGCAGGCGGCCGGCTGGTCGGCCTTCGGATTGATGACGGGCATGTCGCCGATCGGTTGAGCTGATGCGGCGGCCGCGAGTAATGGAATGAACAGGAGCATTAAATAGTCTCCCTTCGCCCGCGGCCTTACCAAAAACCAATCAGACGGTGAAGCTTTCCCCGCAGCCGCAAGCGCCCTTGGCGTTCGGATTGTCGAAGACGAAGCCGGCGGCGAAATCGTCCTCGCGCCAGTCCATGACCGAGCCGACGAGGTAGAGGACGCTCGCGCCGTCGACGTAGAAGGCGCCGCCCGGCGTCTCGATCTTCTCGTCGAACGGCTGTTCTTCGGTCACGTAATCGACCGAGTAGGCGAGGCCCGAGCAGCCGCGGCGTGGGGTCGACAGCTTGACGCCGATCGCTCCTTCGGGGGCTTTCGCCATCAGCTCCGTAATGCGCGCCTCGGCCGCCGGGGTCAGCGTGATCGCGGCCGGGCGGGCGCGCAACTTCGTTTCCTTGTTCATTACAGCATTCCCAATTCGAGCCGGGCCTCGTCGCTCATCTTCGATGGGTCCCAGGGCGGGTCCCAGACGAGGTTGACGACCGCGTCACGGATGCCCGGCACCGACATGGCGCGAAGCTCGACCTCAGCCGGCAACGACTCCGCGACCGGGCAGTGCGGCGTGGTCAGCGTCATGCTGATCGTCGCGTCGCCGTCTTCGGAGATGTCGACGCCGTAAATGAGCCCGAGCTCATAGATGTCGACCGGAATCTCGGGGTCGTAGATCGACTTTAGAACCTCGACAACGGCAGCCTGGAGGTCGCTCCCCGCGCCGCCTGTCGGCTGATGCTCTTTCTCCCCGGCAAGGAAGCCCGCCAGATAATCCTTCTTCCGCTCGAACTCAGGGGTCACGCGGGCGCGCGGCGGCGGGGTCACCGCATCGACCTTCTCGGTCTCGATCTTCTTTTCGCGGTTCATGCCGAAAAGATCCGCTTCACCTGTTCGATCCCGCGCACCAGGGCCTCGATGTCCGAGCTGTCGCTGTGCGCCGCGAAGCTCGCACGCGCAGTCGCGTCGACGCCGAGCACACGCATCAAGGGCTGCGCGCAATGGTGGCCGGCGCGGACCGCGACGCCCGCATCGTCCAATATGGTGGCGGTGTCGTGCGGATGCACCCCGTCGACGTTGAAGCTGACGATCCCGGCGCTTTCGTCGGGGCCGTAAAGCGTCACGCCGTCGATTGCGCGGAGCGCGTCGCGGCATTGTGCGACGAGCGCGCATTCGTGGGCGTGGATCGCGTCGAGCGAGAGATTCTCGACCCAGTTCACGGCTGCGTGCAGCCCGACCGCGCCGACGATGTGCGGCGTCCCCGCCTCGAACCGAGCCGGCGGGTCGAGGTAGGTTGTCTCTTCGAACGTCACTTTCTCGATCATCGCGCCGCCGCCCTGCCACGGCGGAAGGTCCGCGAGCAGCTCGGCGCGGCCCCACAAGCAGCCGATTCCGGTCGGGCCGTACAACTTGTGCGCCGAATAAGCGTAGAAGTCGGCGCCCAGCGCGGCGACGTCGACCGGCATCCGCGGCACCGCCTGGCAACCGTCCAGCAGCAGCAGCGCACCCTTCGAATGCGCGATGTCAGCCGCGCGCTTCGCGTCGAGGATCGAGCCCAGCACGTTCGAAACGTGCGCGAACGCGACGACGCGATGCCCGTCGGTCAGCATCGCCTCGGCGGCGTCGAGGTCGATCCGGCCGTCGGCGGTCAATGGCACGGCGTCGAGCTCGTAACCGGCGAGCTGCCACGGCACGATGTTGCTGTGATGCTCGAGGCTCGAAACGAGGACGCGGTTGCGGCCATCCTTCGGCAGCGTGCGTGCGACGAGGTTGATCGCCTCGGTCGCGCCGCGCGTGAAAATGAGCTCGCCCGGCTGTCCGCCAATCAGGTCGGATGCCGCAGCGCGGGCGCCTTCGTAGCTCGCTGTCATGCTCGCCGAGCGTTCGTAGACGCCGCGATGCACGGTCGCGTAATCGCGCGAATAGGCCTGGGTGATGGCGTCGATCACCGCCTGCGGTTTCTGCGCGGTCGCGGCGCTGTCGAGATAATGCCAGTTCTCAATCGCCGGGAACTGGTCGCGGACGCTGAGCGCCGAATTGATGCGCGTCGGGGCGTTCACACGACCCTCCTCAACGCGCTTTTTGCTGCGTCACAGATAGCGTCATGCTGCGCAGCATTTTCGATGCCGTCCCACAGCCCCATGACGAAGCCTTCAAGCAGCAACGCGCGCGCGCTTGGCGGGTCGAGTCCGCGGCTCTCGGCGTAGAACAATTGCATCGCATCCAGCTCGCCGACACTAGCGCCGTGCGCACACTTCACGTCATCGGCAAAAATCTCGAGCTCGGGCTTGCAGTTGGCGGTCGCGCCGCGGTCGAGCAGCATCGCCTTCACCGACTGCTCGGCGTCGGTCTGCTGCGCCCCGCGCGCCACCTCGACCTTTCCCAAATAGAT
>Ga0207658_10002862_pt1 | contig 12356 bp, 6 predicted proteins | sample KBSS33metaG_FD_184322 | JGI IMG/M metagenome (GOLD analysis project Ga0207658, IMG submission 184322) | Switchgrass rhizosphere microbial communities from Kellogg Biological Station, Michigan, USA - KBS S3-3 metaG (SPAdes) (version 2) | ecosystem: Host-associated > Plants > Roots > Rhizosphere >...
AAAAGGCCCACCGCGACCTTGCTCAGGATGCTCCGTTCGGATCCACCGAGAGCGGGAATGACAAAGATACCGGCGGCCCCGTGCGTTATTCTCACAAACGCAATGCTGCTGCCGTCGGGCGACCACGCCGGATTGATCCGTAGGGCAGGCTGATGAGTTAGCTGTAGCAGCCGCTCCGACCCGAGGGATTTGACATAGAGATCGAACTGACCGCCTGCACTCGCGCCTCCATTCCACGCGAAAGCAATCTGGCTACCGTCGGGAGAGAACGTCGGCGCAATCGCCTGTCCGGGTAAACTTGCGAACGGAACGACCTGCCGGCCAGACGGTGGGCGTGTTGCTGTATGACGAGCGGCCAGGAACACGAGGGTCGCGATGAACAGCGCGAGGCAAAGACCCAGAGCGCCGGCCAACACGGTCTTGCGGCGGAACCTCGTCAGAGTGGTCTCTATGCCGTCCTTGGCGTTCGAGTCAGGACCGGCTTGATCTGCGGCCTGGACACTGGCTTTGCCATCTACGCTAACATCGGGCTTGACAGCAGTCCCGATACCGGAAGCTTCACCGGATGAATCAGAAGAGACCTGGCTGGACGGCGAGATCTGCGGTTGGATCGACGCGATGAAACGGTAACCCCGTTTCGGCAGGGTCTCGATAAACCGCGGTGCCTCTACCGAATCCCCGAGAGCCTCCCGGAGGCGATTCACCGCGGTGTTCAATCCCTGGTCATATTCGACCAGGGTACCGGCCGGCCACAGTCGGGTGCGCAGCTCCTCGCGTGTGACGAGCTGTCCGGGCCTTTCCAGGAGCACTTTCAGGACCCGAAAGGACTGCTGCCCCAGCCGAATCTTGCGCCCTGCCTTGGACAATTCCTCGGTGCGCAAATCCGCTTCAAAGTCCTCGAACCGGATGCGGGCCGGCTCAGGACTTGGCCGCTGGCTCTGCAAATTCGTCGCCGCCTTTTGGTGAACACACTGGATCACCTCAAAAAGTCAAGTAGATCAAATACATGGGTGGATATATACAAATGTAATCCACGCGTTAGAGCGAAGCAATTGCAATTGCCCTGGCCCCCCCTTTCCATCCCGAGCAAGTCAGGATTGTAGAGGGGGTGTCCATTGCTGCAAAACCTGCTGACCGTGGCGACAGCGCGTCGCGTCAAATCGATCAGCCGCTCGCCGCTCAAGACGCGCCAACTTGCATTACTCGTTCACCTCGATGAGGAGCGTACGCTGGCGCGGGCCGCCGCCGCTGCCGGTCTCACCCAGCCGGCCGCCTCCAAGCTGCTGCGCCAAGTCGAAGATGCGCTCGATGTGAAACTGTTCGAGCGGCATGCCCGAGGCATGGCGCCAACCTGCTACGGCGAGATCCTGGTACGGCACGCCCGGATGGCACTGTCCGGACTTGGGCTCGCCCGGGAGGAAATCACCGCGCTCAAATCGGGTCTCGCAGGCAAGGCCGCCATCGGCGCCGTATTGAGTCCCGGCAGCCACATCGTTCCCATGGCAATCGCGCGAGTGAAGCAGCGCTACCCGGGCATCGTCCTTTCCATCGAGATCGAGCCAAGCAAGCAGCTGGTCCAAAGGCTCCTGCAAGGTCATCTCGACATGGTCGTGGGACGGGTGCTGGAGGCTGGCCGCGCCGATGAGCTCGCCTACGAACCGCTCACCGAGGATGAGCCGCACGTCGTCATTGCGGGCGCACAGCATCCGCTCGCGGGGCGCGAGGAATTGGATCTCGAGGACCTCATCGATCAACCCTGGATACTTCCTCCGGAGGGCAGTCTGCTGCGCGACAGGCTGTTTGCCATGTTCATGCAACGCGGCCGGTGCCTTCCGAGCAACATCGTGGAGACACTCTCACTCCCGGCGATCACTTCCCTCCTGCAGCAGAGCAACTATTTGGTGGCCCTGCCGGAGCAGGCCGTGCAATCGTGCTGCAAGGCCGGAATCTTGACCGTACTGCTCAGGAATCTGCCCCTGGGCCTCGGCGGATTCGGGCTCATCACCCGTCGCCATCACAACCTTTCCCCGAGTGCCCAGTTGCTGCTCAACACCCTGCGCGAGCTGGCTGAACAGTTCTATCCGCCCGAACGCCCAGCCGCGGGCGTCGCAAGGCTCGCCCATGTTTGATGAGAATCGCCGGGACGTGCTGCGCGGCGCGGCTGCGATCGCCGTCCAGTCGCTCTTGGCAGGCACCCTGCCCGCCCTGGGGGTTGCATCACCGGCCCAACCGGATGCCGGAACGCGGACGCTCACAGCCGTGCCACCGCGTGAACGCCTGCTGCTGGATTTCGGCTGGAAATTCTTTCCGGGGCACGGATGTGATCCATTGCGCGACCTGGGCTTCGACGCAAGCCAAAGCGACTTCTCCAAGACCGGCGCGTTCGAGTTTGCCACTGAAAAGTTTGATGACTCCGGCTGGCGCTCCCTCAACCTGCCGCATGACTGGGCGGTCGAGCTGCCGTTTGTGCGGGACGAAACGCTGCAGAGCCACGGCTACAAGCCGCTCGGGCGAAAGTATCCGGACACCTCCGTCGGCTGGTATCGCCGTGGTTTCGACATTCCGGCCAACGACTCTGGCCGCAGGATCGTGCTCGAGTTCGACGGTGTTTTCCGCAACACGCTGGTGTTTGTCAACGGCTCGCTCGTCGGCCGCAATGACAACGGCTACACTCCCTTCCGGTCCGATATCAGCGACTTCGTGCGATATGGTGCGCGCAACGTACTCATGGTCCGCGTTGACGCCACCTCTGGCGATGGTTGGTTCTACGAAGGCGCCGGAATCTATCGGCACGTGTGGCTGACCAAGACAGCGCCACTGCACTTGAGCGCATGGGAGAGTTACGTTCGGGCGGACGTAAAATCGAACTCGGCGACGCTGTCACTCGCTACTGTGGTGGAAAATGAAGACGCCACAGCATCACGTGCCACAGTGCGCTGGAAGATCCTCGATGCGCAGGGCCGAACGGTTGTTACCGCCGAGTCCGAGGCTCAATCCGTAGCGCCCGGCGACAAGGCCAAGTTCGCAGCCAGCGCTGCATTGCCATCCCCGTCGCTCTGGTCACCCGACAATCCGTATCTGTATTCGGCGATTGTGTCGGTCGAGAGCGCCGACCGCGCTCACGACGCCGAACAAGTTGTGTTTGGCGTCCGCACCATTGCGTTCGACGCCGATAAGGGGTTCTTCCTTAACGGCCAGCCCCTGAAAATCAAGGGTACCTGCAACCATCAGGATCACGCCGGTGTCGGTGCGGCGTTACCGGATCGCCTGCAATGGTATCGCCTGTCGATACTGCAGGAAATGGGCTCCAACGCGGTTCGCTCCTCGCACAACATGCCGACACCGGAATGGGTTGCAGCCTGCGAACGCATGGGCATGATGCTGATGTGCGAGACCCGCCTGATGAGCTCCAGCGCGGAAGGGTTGGCCCAGCTCGAAACGATGATCAAGCGCTATCGCAACTCGCCAGCAATCATCCTCTGGTCCATGGGTAACGAGGAATGGAAGCTGCAGCCGACCGCACAGGGTGAGCGCATCGTCGCCAGCATGACCCGACGAGCCCACCAGCTCGACCCCACTCGCATGTGCACGGCGGCAGTGAACGGCGCGTATGGCCCTGGTATATCGCAAGGCCTGGAAATGGAAGGGTTCAACTACAACCTGGCCTCAATCGACGAGTACCACCGCAGTCATCCGCGTCAACCCCTCATTGGATCAGAGACCGCCAGCACCGTTTCAACGCGTGGGGTCTACCAGACGGACAAGATCCGTAACTGGGTCAGTGCGTACGATGTCAACCACACCGACTGGTCCGAGCTCGCCGAGCAGTGGTGGAAATTTTATGCCGCGCGGGATTACCTGCCGGGCGGTTTTGCCTGGACGGGATTCGACTATCGCGGTGAGCCCACGCCTTACGGTTGGCCCTCGATCAATTCGCAGTTCGGCATCGTTGACCTATGCGGGTTTCCGAAGGATAACTTCTACTACTACCAGGCCTGGTGGGGACACGCGCCGGTGTTGCATCTGTTCCCGCACTGGAACTGGCAACAACGGCTGGGCGAACCGGTGTCCGTCTGGGTCCACTCCAACCTGGAGGAAGTTGAGCTCTTTCTCAACGGGCGCAGCCAGGGCAGGCGCAAAGTAGAGCCGCTGACTCACCTGGAATGGCAGGTCAAGTACGAGCCGGGCGCGATCGAAGCACGCGGCATGAAGGGTGGCAAGGTTGTCATGACCACGCGACGCGAAACCACAGGCGCGCCGCAGACGATCCGGCTGAGCGCCGACCGCAGTGAGATTGCCGCTGATGGGGAGGACATCGTAATGGTACGCGTGGAGGTGCTCGACAGCGCGGGCCGGCAGGTACCCACGGCGGACAACCTCATCCAGTTCAAAATCAGTGGCCCGGGAGTCCTGCTCGGTGTCGGCAACGGGGATCCGAACTGTCAGGAATCCGACAAGGCACCGATGCGCAGTCTTTTCAACGGTCTGGCCCAAGTGATCGTCCAGGGGACGAAGACCGCGGGAGCGATTGTTATCGAAGCCTATACGGCAGACTTTCCGGGTCCCAAGCTCCCCGTAACGCGGCTGTCGATCGCTACTCGGCAAGCGCCTCTGCGCCCGGCCATTACCACCTGAGGCTTGCCCGAATGAGTGCCACTTTTGCCAGCGGACACATGACTGACCTGACAGGGAAAGTCGCCGTGGTCACAGGCGCGGGGAATGAGTCTGGGTTGGCGCTGGCGTTACACGCCGCGGACCGAGGTATGAAGGTGGCGCTCGCCGATTCAGATCCGAGCCTGCTGCGCGCTGCGCATGAGAGAGTGAAAGCGAAGCATGTCGAGACGTTGGCTGATTGCACTCAGCAGTTTGATCTGGCTGCCGTCCGTAAGCTTGCCCGGCGCATCGAGGCAGAGCTCGGACCACCCTGGCTTGTCTGCAACAGCGGCGGGGCGACTATCGAGTCGAACCTATGGGCCGTGATCAACGGCGTGCAGGTGTTCACACCGGGCATGGTCATGCGCGCCACCGGCCACATCGTAAACATCGCTTCCGAGGACCTTTTCTGCATTCGCGGCGCGGCAGTTGACATCGCGGTGGGTCACGCGATCGTGGGTTTGTCCGAGTCGCTTTATCGCGAGCTGGATTCGATACGCTCGCCGGTAGGCGTGACTGTGGTCTGTCCCGCGCCCATCAATACGAACGTCACAGACGCCTCCCGCCCGATGCGCCTGCCCGCGCGCGATGCTGGCTTGCGTGTTGTGCCGCCAGAGGAACTTGCCCAGCGGATCTTCGCCGCGATCGAGAGGCGGGAATTCCGGCTTTCTTCACGCGCGCCCCAGATGCGCGAAACAACACACGCCAGCGCAGATGCGGCTTCCGGTAATCGAGCAGGCCGTCGCGACCACCGGGAAAGGGCGCAGTCCTTGGCAGGGGCGCTACCGTTCTGACTCTGGGGCTCAACGTTAAAAATACGAATCGCTCATACCGACCGCGGCAAGCGGCGCGCGCGCGTTGCAATTGCGCTCGATAAAATCAGCGTGCTGGGGCATTGCCAGGGCGGTCTGGGCAGTTACATGCCCGATGTGCCGCACGTATTGACGCAGATTCTCCAGCGGCAACGAATCAACCAGCGGGTCATAGCTGGCCGGCACGATGCCTTGCCCCAGCATCACGGCGATCCAGCTGTGCTCGGTGAACAGATCCTGCGGATCCGGCAGCACAGTTCCATTGGCGCGAAACAACTCGATCTTCTGCTGCAGCGAGTCCGGGATCTGCATCTCGCGGCAGTACTGCCAGAATGGAGTGTCACACCGATCCGTCGCCTTGTAGTGCAGGACGATGAAATCACGGATCCGGCGGTACTGGTCCGCCATGTAGGCGTTGTAAGGATCGATCATGACTTTGGAGAAGCTGCGATCCGGAAACAACGCCAGCAGTCTCGCGATGCCGGCCTGTATCAGGTGAATACTGGTGGACTCGAGCGGTTCGACGAATCCGCTGGCCAGGCCGATCGCCACACAGTTCCTTTCCCAGAAGCGCCGGCGGTGGCCGGTCCTGAATTTCAGGAGACGGGCATCGCTACAGGCGGGCCCATCCAGCTGCCACAGCAGCCGGGCCTGCGCAACGGACTCGCTGATGAACTCGCGGCAGTAGACATAGCCGTTTCCTGTCCGATGCTGAAGGGGGATCCGCCAGCGCCAACCCGCGATGTCTGCTGTAGCACGTGTGTATGGCAGCAGCGGAGCGACTCTTTCACACGGGACCGCGACTGCCCTGTCGCACGGTAACCAACGACTCCAATCCTCAAACCCAACCTCGAGCGCTTCCGCAAGCAACAAACTGCGAAAGCCACTGCAGTCAAGGAACAACTCACCTTGTATGAAGCGCCCATCCTGCAGCGCAACCCCGTCAATGTGTCCATCCTCCGGTCTCAGCTTTACCTCGACAACCTTGCCCTCTATGCGCCGCACGCCTCGCAGTTCAGCGTACTTGCGCAGATAGCCAGCATACAGTCCCGCATCAAAATGGAAGGCGTAGCGCAGGGACGCCAGGACGGCACCTGGACCTCCCTTGGGGCGGGTGAACCGATTGAGGCTCGCGGCAACCGAGCAAAGGTTGTGCTGCGCAAGCTCACCTGCCTCGGGCTCCCCCAGCTGCTGCAGCTTGAGCCAGAATTGATGGAACTTGATCGCCTGCAGATCCATCCCGTAGATACCAAAGGGATGAAAGTAACGGCTCGCTTTGGCCCCCCAGCCGACGAACTCGATTCCGAGCTTGAAGGTGCCCTGTGTATGGCGAACGAAGTCGTCCTCATCGATCTCGAGCAGGCGGTTGAACGTGCGGATCGATGGGATAGTCGCTTCGCCGACCCCAACCGTGCCGATTTCGTCGGATTCGATCAGAGTCACGGACACCCCGGCAGGCTCGATCATGCGCGCCAGGGCTGCGGCAGACATCCAACCCGAGGTTCCGCCGCCTACGATCACGATGTTCTTGATCGGGCCCATGCGCGGGGAGGTTGTATCGGGCATGCTGAATCAGATCCGCAAAGCCGATTCTCGCGGGCCGAACGCCCGGGACATGGCGGCGGTAATGAGCTCGCGGTTGGTTGGCAGCGTACGACACGCAAACTCCGCCTGCCGTCTGATCTCCGCGAACGCGGCGCGCGCTTCGACGTGGTATCTGAGTGCCCCCGCCCGCGGCCGCAGGTCGGTCTTGTACCCCATCCCATAGAGCACATATTGCCAGCTCGATTCCTTGAATAGATCCACGTTCTGATCGATATCGATCGAGCTGGGAGGGCGGTGGCGCCACCTGCAAAGCAGCTCCTGCAGGCTGTCCGGAATACTCGCCCCAGCCACGTTGTCGATCCAGAACTGCGAGTCGCGCCGCTCGCTGATGCAGTAATGCAGCTTGATGAAATCCAGCGCCCGCTCGTAACGCCGACGCATGATCTCATTGTATTGTTTGGCGGCGACCTCCAGATCCCCACCCCAGGGGAACAGATTGGACAGCATCACGGCCGCGACCTCCGTAAACACGATGCCGGTGGCCTCGAGCGGCTCGAAAAAGCCACTGGACAGCCCGATAGCGACGCAGTTCTTCTTCCAGTTGATCTCCCGATAGCCCGCCTGAAAGCTGATCTTCCGCGCCGTGAGCCCCTCCGCTGCCTTGCCAACGTAGCCGCGGAGAATGTCCTCCGCCCGTGCATCGTCGGTGTGCGCGGAGGAGTAGACGTTGCCAATGCCGCGCCGATTGTCGAGTCCGATTTCCCAGATCCAACCCGACTCGTGCGCCGTAGCGATCGTATAGGAGGCGATCGGTGAGTCCGCACGCTCGTGGGGCACCTGCATCGCGAGGGCGGTATCACAGAACAATACTGAACGGCAGGACTTGTACGGCACGCCGAGAGCCGCGCCAATCAACTGCGCGCGAAAACCCGTGCAATCAATGAATAGATCGGCTTCCAGCTCCCCGTGTGCGCGGGCGGTGACGGAGCGGATGGCGCCGTCTTCCGTCAGGTTCACCTGATCAACCGTGTCGATCAGGTGCCGTACACCCGAGAGCATCGCTTGCCGGCGCAGGAAGCCGGCAAGCTTGATGGCATCGAAGTGGTATGCATAGTTGAGCGGCGCCTCAAAATCCAGATGGTCGATGAGCTTCGGCGCCCTGTTGGCATCCGCGACACGCTTCTGGGGCGTGTTCACCTCGTCCCAGTTGATGTTTTCGCCGGCAACCCCGAGCAGCCAGTAGGGCAGCAGATCGAGCCCGGTGGGCTCCTGCGTGACCTGAAAGGAATGCAGGTAGTGATCTGGCATGCCGCGGCCGGGCGTATAACGCCAGTGCACGAATTTGGCGCCCTGCTTGAAGCTGGTACCACACTCCCTGACCAGCGCGCCCTCATCGACACCGATCCTGCGCAAAGTCTTGCGGATGGTGGGAAAGGTTCCCTCGCCAACCCCGAGAATGCCAATGTCGGCCGACTCGACGAGCGTGATCTGTACCCCGTCCTGGGCGTGCGCACCCAATGTCCGCGCAAGATAGCCCGCGGTGATCCAACCGGCCGTTCCTCCGCCAACAATCAATACGCGTTTCATCATGAGGACACCGCTCGAGGAGCAGGAAGCCAGCGCCAGGCGTGACTTCCTGCTGTGTGCTGCAAGGCCTCTTTCCTTTAGAACTTCAGGCCAGCCGACAGGTTGAAATGCCGGTCGGACATGAACCAGTTACGCGGATATTGGCCTCCCGGATAGCCGCCGGCGAACGACTTCACTATCGTGTTCCCCAGGTTCGCGACCTGGAACGTGACGTAATAGTGCTCGGAAGGGCGCAAGGTCAGGCCGAAGTCCAGCTGGCCGTACGCGCCCGAATAAACCGGCAGTGCGATTTTGATGTACTGGCAGGTGGTGACCGAGGGACTCTGGCAGTTGGTCCCCCCCGGCGTGTTGGCGCTGTAGTAGTTGTAATTGCCGTTCACGCCATTCGCATTCGTGGACAGCAGGTAATCACTGCGCCAGCTATAGGCCAGCCGAGCGGACCAGATCTTATAGTCATAGATCAAAGCGGCATTGAAGTTATGCCGGGACAGTCCAACGAGCGGCACGTCGTTATGCGGGTTCCCACCGATGTCGTAATACACATCTCCCGGGTTCTTGCTGTCGATGAACGTGTAGTTCGCATCGACGCCGAATCCCTTGAGCGGACCGGGCAGAAAATCGAAATAGGTGTGCGCGCCGGTCTCGACGCCCTTGACGGTCGCCGTCTCGGACGCGTTGTGATACCCATTGAAGTTGACAGTGATCGGAGCCGCTCCGGTGTCGTAAATGGCCGTCCAGGGCATGGATGTGCTGCTGTAAATCAGCGCATTCTTGATCGACTTGTAGAATGCAGCGACGTGGAGCGCGGTGCCGGGCTTCGGATACCACTCCTCGGACAGATCGAAGTTGTGCGCGATGACCGGCCGCAACTGTGGGTTTCCGAAAGTCACATTCCAGCTTCCGAATGTGTTCACGGCATTGCCGCTCGGCGCGATGTTGACGGTGGTCAGGCCGAGCTCACCGTTGGCCTGGATATCGCTGACGGGCGCTATATCCATGGTCTGGTTATAGGCGAAGCGCGTCTGCCACTGGTCGTTGGGCACCAGCTGCAAATTGAGGGACGGCAGCGCGCGCGTGTCGCTTCGACCGCCGGACATCGGGGCGCCCGCATCGATCAGTGAATACAGGGTGTTCGTGGTCGGATCCACGTAGGAGCCGCTCTGCTGGTGATAGAACCCGGACGCTTGTTGAGAGGTGTGCACCAGGCGTACCCCGAAGTTCCCGCGGTACGGGATACCAAACGCGCCTTTGTCATCCGCGAAACGGATGAGGCCATAGAACGCCGTGTCCTTGTAACGAACGTCCGCACGGTTCCACGGGTTGTACACGATCCCCTGCTTGAGCGGGTTGCCATACTTGTTGTGATCCCCAAGCAGGTCCGCCCTGGTGGCCATTGTGACGCTCGGGAGCAGAACGTTGCCCGGCAGCGGCACCCTGCCCCGGAAGAAATTGTTGAACACCGCCGCCGAGTAGTCTCCGGGACTGCCTTGGTCGAACGTGACCGGCGGGTAGCCGTTCCAGCCCGCGCCCAACGCCTGCCAATCGTACCCGGAGGTCTCGTCCGTTTCCGTGTGGTTTGCATAACGCGCGCCCACCTGCAAAGACCGGAAAAAACCCGAATCGGAGATGTTGAAATCGTAGTCCAGGCTGTAGGAGTTCATATGGGCCTTGTTACCGGCCAGATGGTCCATGGTCGCCTGGTACGTATACTTGGTAGGATCGGCGAGCGCGGTCGCGGTGGAGGCTGGCACGGTGATCGCGGCAACGCCCGTGTCGTCCAGGCCAAAGCCATTCATCGCGAAAGGAATCGTCGGGAAGACGTCGTAGCTCAGGCTGTCCATGGTCGAATCGACCGCCTGGAAAGCCCCACGCAGCTCCCAACGGCCGCTGGATCCCGACAGCTTGAATGTCGTAGACAGGTCGCGGGTGTCGCTGGCGTAGGAAGCAGCGCCGGTATTTCCGCCCGCGGAGAAGGTCGCGTTGGCGGGGACGCCCAACTGGGACGGATCGTACAAGAACAGGCTGCTCGTCTTGCGCAGTCCGCCGAACTTGTCGAAGACGGTGTCGCCATTGGGATCCACGGTCAGGGTTTTGCTGTCCATGAATACAGCCTGCCCAACGTTCTGTTGGTTGTACTTCGACTCCCAGTAGGTCTGGGCGAGCTCGAAGTTTTCCGTCGGCCGCCATTGGAAAGCGGCATACGCCCCCTTGCGTGTGCGGTCGTACGTGCCTACGCCATAGTTGAATCCGCCTGGAATGTAGGCGTTGGTATTGCCGACCACGGTCTTGTAAGACGGCTCGATCGACATGAAATCCGAGCGCGAGGAGAACTTGCCGTAGGAGTAGTCCAGGAGCAGGCCGATGCGCCCCAGGCTTTCGGTGTCCCAGGTGTTTGCCAGCAGCGCGGAGGCGGTCGGTGAGGTCTTTTTGCGGAAATCCGCGTAGTCCGCGGTGCCGGACAGCTGCGCGGTGAATCGGCTGAAGTCGAACGGCATCTTCGTGCGCAGGTTGACTTGACCTCCGGTGCCACCTTCGATGAGGTCTGCTGTGGCGGCCTTGTATACGTCGACACCCGCCATCAACTCCGGCGGGATATCGGACCAGTTGAGTCCATTGCCACCATTGGCGCTGAACACTTCACGGCCGTTTACGCGGCCTGCGACGCCGGACAGGCCTCGCACCTGGATACCGGTACCCTGTGCCTGGAAGTGGTCCGGGTCCCCCCAGCGGGTGATGGTCACACCAGGTATACGTTGCAATACCTCTGTTATACTCGCATCCGGCAGCTTGCCGGCATCGTCGGCGTTGACCGCGTCGATGATGGATTCGGACTGCCTCTTCAGCTCATCCGCGTTCTGGATCGCTTTGCGGCGCGCGGTGACGACGACCTCACCCAACTTCTGCTCTTTCTGGCGATCAACGGCCGTATCACTGGTGTTGCTGACGCCACTCTGGGCGTAGGCGCCGGCCGACACCGCCAATGCAGCGGCGATTGCCGGCCCCACACCGCTCGCCGTGCGCCGCAACGCTTCCCGCACGGCACGAGTGATGGCGCCGTATGTGCCAATCTGCGCGCCAGCAGCAGCCCGCTTTACTCCGCGCTCACCCTCACCGCTGTAATTGTTTGTTGAGTGATGGTCGCGCCCGCAGACCTGATTAGATCGCTTCACTGGTAACCCCCTGCAACTTCGCAAGACCTTCCGAGGCTGTTGATCGCCATCGGCGTTGAACGATTGGAGGACGAGTCAGTCTTGAGTCCCGCGCCCGCGCAGGAACGCTCGCCAGCTGTCGCCCCCTGTTTGCAATTTCATGCTAGCGCTGAGACTAATACTCAGACAATTGAAAATGCCGCCCGGCGACATGCCCAAAAATGTATGGGACGGACCCGGTTCGCCCAATACCCGGCGCCGGCGGCAGTGCCAGGCGTGGCTGCAGCGAATCACACCGGTGGAACACCTCACGGGCTTCTGAAGGCCGTCTGTTCGCCCGTTCCCGAGGGCGGCTGGGCCGCCCCCGGCCGCGCTACCGGGCGTTACATAACACGAGGCCAGTATTTACCCCCGGCTCGTAGTACGGACAAGTAGGGATCGGCGCAGATTATCTGCAGCGGCGTTCCGGCGACTTCGGGGATTTCTTTAGGTGGCGCCGGGGCAGTTGAGCAGGAAGGCGAATAGTCGCTGCGGGGACACTACCGAAGCAGTCATCGAGCGACGGCGGCAGGCATTGCAAATAGACAGCGGCTGACGAGCGCCGCACGGG
>Ga0207658_10002870_pt1 | contig 12344 bp, 3 predicted proteins | sample KBSS33metaG_FD_184322 | JGI IMG/M metagenome (GOLD analysis project Ga0207658, IMG submission 184322) | Switchgrass rhizosphere microbial communities from Kellogg Biological Station, Michigan, USA - KBS S3-3 metaG (SPAdes) (version 2) | ecosystem: Host-associated > Plants > Roots > Rhizosphere >...
GCCGCGGTTTTGTATGCATCTTCATCAGCCAAGGACTGCGATTGGCACCTGAGATTGGTCGATGTCTATCCGGACGGCACTGCAAGATTTCTGTGCCACGGTGCGCTCAGGGCTCGATTTAGGTCTGGATACGATTACGCGACTTTTCTTGAGCCGGGCCAGATCGAACGTTTTGAGATCGATATGACTGCAACTGGCGTGCGCTTCCTGAAAGGACATCGGATTCGTTTGGAAATCTCATCCACTTGGTTTTCACGGTTTGAGCGCAATCCCCAGACTGACGCCGAGAATTGGATGACAGACGAACGAGCCCCCGTCGTAGCGCAACAGAAGGTCTACCATGAGATACACAGTGCGTCGTATGTTTCCCTACCATTGGTGACGCATTCAACCTCAACACGACCAGTTTCTGATAACAACTGACAGCCTGTCGGAAGAGTTCTATGGCTATTCATAACATCAAAAAGCCGTATCTTTTACTCGTCGGTGATATTGATGATCCGAGAAGCGCGAAGACTGCATTCGGATTAAGAGATTGGACACCAGATGCCTGCATTGGCCAATTCCGGTTTAGTGAGAATGCCGTCAATCTTGCTTTGCCGGATATGGTTCCCTCTCAAGCGGTGAGTGCCGGCGCCAAGACGCTCGTCATCGGCATTGCACCTGCCGGAGGGCAACTGCCCAACTCCTGGCATGGATCGATTATCGAAGCTCTTCGTGCAGGACTGGATGTTGCCGCGGGATTACATCAACGACTCTCGGAGATCCCAGAAATCTCGACGGTCGCGGTGTCGTTAGGTAGGCAGATACATGACGTCCGTCACACCAGCAACAAATTTCCAGTGGGAACAGGTCTGCGTCGACCTGGACGGAGGCTGCTCACGGTTGGAACAGACTGTGCGCTGGGAAAAAAGTACACCGCCCTTGCAATCTCGAAAGCGATGCTGGCGCGTGGCCTGAATGCTGATTTTCGCGCGACAGGACAAACAGGAATTCTAATCTCTGGGCGTGGAGTGGCAGTGGATGCTGTTGTCGCGGACTTTGTCGCAGGGGCCGCCGAGGCTTTGTCGCCGGCAAATACAGCGGAACACTGGGACATCATCGAAGGGCAGGGGGCTCTATTTCACCCCGCATATGCGGGTGTTACTTTGGGACTCATCCACGGTTCGCAACCCGACGCCTTGGTGCTGTGCCACGACCCGACGCGAACCGTCATGGATAGGTTCGAGCACATGCCGATTGTGCCTCTTGATACTGCCATTGCGGCCTATCTGTCAGCCGCCCGTGTCACCAACCCAAAGCCGCACTTCGTCGGGATATCTCTCAATACATCATCAATGAGCTCAAGCCAAGCTGAGTCAATCTTGAGAGAAACCAGCCGTTCGCTTGGCCTGCCATGTGTGGATCCCATTCGGACTGGCGTGGCGGCTATTGTGGATGAGCTTGCCAGGCTCTATCACTGACAGAGACCTCCAAGTCGCAGAATACATCGTGGAACACTTCAGGGGCTCGATGAGTATGCTCGACGCGCGCCGCATTGAGTGGGAGTTATCGGAGCCTTTCACTATTTCTCGAGGCTCTATCACTCACGTCAATGGTGTGCTTGTCACTCTCAAGGATGCGTTAGGCCGGAATTTCGGCCGCGGAGAGGCCTACGGAGTGGACTACCTGGGTGAAACACCAGAAACGATGCTGGCTCAAATCGAGGCGGTCCGCGGCAAAATTACCTCCGAAATCACTCGTGAAGAACTACTCCACCTATTGCCAGCTGGGGGAGCCCGGTGTGCAATCGATTTGGCCATGTGGGACTTAGAGGCAAAGCTATCGCGCGAACCAGCGTGGAAGCGCGCCGGCTTTCAACGTTTAGACCCGCTCACAACCTCATTCACTATTGGAATGCGCTCTTCATCTGAGCTTGAGGCAACAGTCAGGCGACATGCCAACTATCGACTTCTTAAGATTAAAGTCGATTCCAATTCACCGATGAAAACGCTGCGCCTGGTTCGACGAGCGGCCCCTAAATCGCGCGTCATCATTGATCCGAATCAGTCGTGGAGCATGGATCTCCTGCGCGAGTTTGCGCCCGAATGTAAGAGCCTAGGAGTTGAGCTCATAGAGCAGCCATTGCCAGTCGACCAAGATTCTGACCTTGCATCCTATACAAGTCCGGTTCCCCTTTGTGCCGACGAGCTAATTCACTCCTGTGTCGACTTGGAAAAGGCCGTTGGTAAGTATCAAGTAATTAACATCAAGCTTGACAAAGCGGGTGGGCTCACAGAAGGCTTGCGCATAGCTGAGGCCGCCAAAGAGCGAGGATTTCGGTTGATGGTTGGGTGCATGTGTGGATCATCATTGGCGATGGCGCCAGCGATGATCGTTGGGCAACTCTGCGACTATGTCGATCTTGATGGACCGTTACTGCAGAGGCGGGACTGGGAAAACGCGATCAAATACCACTCCGGCAGGATGGACCCGCCGAATGCCGCCCTTTGGGGGTGAGCATCGGAAAAGGTATTTTTTAGGCAACTCCGTCGGAGTTTTCTCGAAGATCGGGTGGGTATTCAACTGCTCTCGACTATGCGCTTCAGGTTGTTGAGGTTCTTGACCATTCCGTCTCTGCTGGCATCGGTATTTATCGATGAGCGATCGTTTGAGACTTTGGGTTTTCCTCTAAATTCCTCGAAGAAATTGAATGTGATCTGAGTTCCTCCATCTTTGGAAATAAAACGTGCATCATCAAATCCCGTGATCTCTACGCCGTAGCTTCCGCCGTCTTCTGAGTATGTCTTCAGGACGTAGCGCTGCTGCGGAATTACTTCGATAATCTTGCAATAATGATAGTGCGGTGAGGGGTAACCCTCCCTTACGGCATCTTTGTAGGAAACACGCGTGATTGATCCGAGGGATCCTCTCGCTCCTTGCACCTCCTCAATGTGATGGCTCGTGACCCACGAACCTATGTCCAGAAACTGGCGCCAAACAACCTCTGGTGGTCGATCGATTTGCACTACAACCTCCGTCAGTGCGTTAGTGACCGAACTATCTTCATCAAAGTTGCGCATGGTTCATCACCTCCAAAATAGAATTACGCTGCAGTCCGGTGACATGCCTGCGTCACCGTGCTCTGGGGACCCACGTGAACGAATATGGCCTATAAGTGAATTCACGGGCCCACCGCGACCCTGTGTGGGGCACTCTTATACTCAGTGTAGTTCCTGAAGTCCGCATCGCGCGATAGCATGCTCTGTAGATATACGCGCAATAAATGCTCATCGAATACAGGTGTGGAAATCCCTGCTCTTTCTAGTTCCGTATGTGTTTGAGAACAATCAAAGCGGACCCGAGGTGAAAGGAAGTCCCTCTCGTTTCTGCGGAAGGTCTTTTCATCCATCGAAAACGCGAATTCAATCAATGGAACTGCTGGCAGTGACCGGCCAGATCGATGCAGCCTCTTAATCTCGCAGATCCACTCATACAAGGACGTTAGAAGCAAAGGAGTTTCCAGGATCTCATTGCAGCACTCGAATACAGGCCCGACCGTCTGTCTAGCCGCAGCCAAGTGGAAGATGCCGTCTCCTTGGGAGTGGCGATTCGCAAGCCATACAATGGCACGGGCGACATAGTCGACTGGAGTCGGAATTGCATTTTCGTATTGAAAGTCTTTGATACCTCTCCCGGAGAGAAGGGCGCTCTTGAACAGGCGATAGCCCCACTGGAGCTCGTCATAGCGCCCTAGCTGAGCATCGGCCCAAACCAGACCAAGGCGGAAGATGTTGCAATGGACTCCACGTTCTCGGGCTTGTAGGAAAATCTTTTCTCCGACCCATTTGCTCGCCATGTATCCATGCGCCGCCGGGTGCATCTCGTTTTCAATTGGTGTCTGTTCACTTACAATTCGATTGATGGCACTCCCAACGGAGCTAAATACCCCCGATGTAGAAATGTAATTTATCAACTTGGGTATGCCGCACGTCGCAACTTTTAGAAGCTCTAGGCATCCCAAGACGTTCGCGGCCTTAGCCATGGCGTACGTTTCGAGGTGATTCATGCTGGTACCACAGTGGTAGATCGAATCAACTTCATTGCAGACAGTGGTATAGCTCGCCTCGTCGAGGCCGAGACGAGGCAAACGCAAGTCCCCGGGGAGTGCTTTAATCCGACGTCCAAAATCATCTCGCCACAGATTCCATTTTGACAAGCTTGTCCGAATCCGGGTCGTTGCCTGGTGAGTAGATTCCGCCCGGACGATGCACCATATGTCTGCGTCGGACACGCGTAGTAATTCGGCCAGCAAAAAACGACCGACGAATCCCGTGCATCCTGTTATCAACATCCCCCGGAAAGGGGTATGCATCGTAGAGGGTCCGCTAGGAAGCGTGATCTCGAGCGCGGCCTCTTTCGACAGATTTACGAATTCGTCATCGGCGATATCACCACAAGCTCGTTTGCCGAGTAATCGTATTGTCGGGCACTTGTATAGGTCTGCAACGCCAAGCTCAGACCCTATGCCCTGATTGACTCGGGCTAATAGCCTGATCGCAAGTAGCGAGTGTCCCCCCAGCTCGAAGAAATTGTCCTCGACGCCGACTTGATCCACACGTAAAACCTGGGCCCAGATGCTAGCCATTGTCCGCTCCAAGTCGTTACTGGGCGCGACGTATTCGCCGAGTTCCTCCGGACGGTTCTGCGGTGCTGGCAGCGCGCGACGGTTGATTTTGCCACTGGGTAGTATCGGAAGTTCACCCATTAGCACCCAGGCAGACGGAACCATGAATTCGGGCAGCCGGCCATGTAGATAGTCGCGAAGCTCTGGAATGAGCAGCTGCCGCAGGCTGTTTTCAACGGGGTCGTTTGCGTAGGCGTTGTACGACAATAGCGAAGCGTCTCGATTCGGTACGTTCGTATGCGAACGACCGGTCGATGAAGAGCGGCCCCATATATGAATGCACAGAGAACCGTTTGGATCAGACTCTTGCCAATCGACATTAACGTCATAGCCGTGCACCCGGCAAAGCTCCCAAATGGACTCTGGTTGAGCGCCTGTTGGGATTAACTCATTCAGTTGACGGCGTATTGAGCCGGCATCCAGCTGCGGATCGCCAGTTTCAATCAGCCTCCGAGCCGCTACATCCTTTTCGAGGCGAGCATTGGGAACTGCCGTGAATTGCACCGAATCCCATTGTCCGTCTCTCAGACCGCATTCAAATTCTTGTGGGGACCCCACCTCCGACTGCCAGTCTACCGAATTGCATGCGACGCCCTCGTTGTAGTCCGTGTGCTCTCCAATATGTAGAATTGTGTCGTATCGATAGAGCGTCAACTCATTTGTCGCCCAACCTTTCTTAAGTTGCACATCAACAGTATTGATCCGAGGTAGAGACCTGCGAAGCGTATGGAAGAACCTCGGATCAATAACCAGCTCATTCTCTTGAGCAGTGGCTCTAGCGATGCGGCCTCTGAGTTGAGCGACGGTGACGTTGGCTGCAGCCTTGCTGAGTTGTATGGCGCTGTGAAATACCGGTAGGAGTCCGAGGTGACGGATGTCTCCTACGAAGATATTTCCCCCGGGCGCCAGCAGATCGGCCGCCCCTTGCAGTACGGCGAGCAGATAGTCGATGTCCGGGAAGTATTGCGCGACGGAATTCAGGATGACTGTGTCAAAGTCTCCCGGCTGTAGCCCCTCGAAGTTTGTGGCTGGGCGATGCATGAGCTGTACGTGCTTTAAGTTGGCGTGTTCACTCGTCCATCGTCGTAACCGATTGACCGCAGCCGCTGAGAAGTCTGTCCCCACATACACTTCGCATTCTGGCGCCAGGTGTTGTACTAGTAGACCCACGCCGCAGCCGATTTCCAGCACTCGATTGGGGCGAAGTGTCTTGATTCGCTCGATCGTGCTGGAAAGCCACTCCTGCATCTCAGCTTCGGGTATCGGCTCTCCGGTGTAGCTGCTGTTCCAGCCTACAAAGCTCGGGCCCGTGACCGGGCTTTCTGTCTCATAGGTTTGGGCGAAGACTGATTCCCAGCCGCTGACTATTTCACCGCGTAGTTTCTCGGGAACCGCGCCGGTGGCCGCATCGCGTGCTGCCTTCCGGTTACCCACTACATAGGCGACCAGGCGCTTCTCTCCAGGTTCGTCCTCTCTTGAGAGAACGACGACTTCTTTCACCTGCGGATGCTGGGCAATCTGCGCCTCGATCTCTCCGAGCTCTATCCGGAAGCCTCGAATCTTTACTTGATAATCATTGCGGCCCAGATACTCGATGCTTCCATCAGGCAGCCAGCGCCCTAGATCTCCTGTCTTATAAAGGTGTGCCTGTGGATCGGCTCCGAATGGGTCGGCGATGAAACGCTCCGCGGTCAACTCCGGACGATTCAGATAGCCACGCGCAACCCCAGCCCCGCCAACATACATCTCTCCCGATACACCTATGGGTACCGGACGCATACGTCGATCCAGCAAATAGACTTGCAGATCTGGAATGGGAACGCCAATCAGGCTACGCGGCTCCGACATGATCTCTTCTCGGGTCAAGCGCCGGTATGTCACGTGCACGGTTGTCTCGGTAATCCCGTACATGTTCACTAGCTGAGGACTATCGACTCCGTTGCGCTCTACCCATGGGCGCAACGTGGGTAGCTGCAGCGCCTCGCCACCAAAGATGACTACTCGAAGAGAATGGTGATCTTCGGAGCTCTGCGCCTGCGCATCTATCAGATGCGAAAAGGCGCTCGGAGTCTGGTTCAGCACCGTTACGCCTTCCTCGCACAACAGTCGGTAAAAGTCGTGGGGTGATCTGGCCGTCAAGTAGGGAACCACCACTACACGGCCTCCATATAAAAGAGCGCCCCAGATCTCCCAGACAGAGAAATCGAAGGCGATGGAGTGGAAGAGTGTCCATACGTCCTTCTCGTTGAAGCCAAACCAGTCTTGCGTTGCAGCAAAGAGTCGTGTCACGTTCCGATGCTCGACCATGACACCCTTGGGATCGCCCGTGGAGCCCGAGGTATAGATCACATACGCCAAGTGGTGAGGCTGCTGGCCGAGCGCGGCGGAATCGAGGTTCGCCTGGCTGTATTGCTCGATCTCAGACCAGTCCTCATCCAGTGAGACGACGAGAGCAGAAGCATCATCAAACTTCTCTCGCAAACTCTTCTGAGTGATCAGTACTTTTGGGGCTGCGTCCTTCAGCACATACTGCAGGCGCTCTACGGGATAGTGTGGATCCAGCGGTACATAGGCTCCGCCCGCCTTCAAAATCCCCAATATCCCAACCAGCATGTCAACACCGCGATCTAAGCAGATTCCGACAAGTTGATTCGAGTGGACTGTCATGTTCCGCAAGTGCCGAGCTAGTTGGTTCGCTCTACAATTGAGATCGCTATAAGTCAGCGACTCGCTTTCAGATATCACGGCTAACGATTCGGGTGAGCACCCAACGCGCTCCTCGAAAACCTCGTGAATGCACTCGGGTCGCTTGAATTTGAGCCGCGTCGTGTTGAATATCCGCAGGATCTGCTCGGTCTCCAGGTCAGGAAGGATAGATAATGCGACTGCGGGCGAGTCCGGGCTTGTCTCCAGTGTTTCGACCAGAGTGGACAAAGCGCTCAGCATATAGTTGCCGACGCGCTCTGCGCTGATGTTCCGGTCCGTGTCAATTTGCAGCGTTAAGCCATCCCCTAGGTCATCCACCGACAGAGTTATTGGATAATTTGTCCAACCTTGAGTCTCAATTACCGTAACGCCTGCGATGTTGGCCAGATCGGAATCTAGACTGGCGCTACTGTGTCGGTAATTTAGTAACGCAGTAAACAGCGGCGCACCTTTAGGAACGTTGCTGCAACGTTGAGCATCTGCAAGCGAGGCCTGCTCGAAATTTAATAACTCTACCAACTCGCGCTGTGTTCCCTCTACGAGCTCCTTCGCGGTTACGGAGGCCAACTTGAGACGTAAAGGTAGGGTGTTTATGAACAGCCCAAGCATCCTGTCAGACTCCGCACTCCCTTGGAGCCGACCCAATAGCACTGTACCAAAAATCACGTCATCTCGACCGCTAGTCTGCGACACGACTAGACCAAAGGCTGCATGAAAAAGGGTCGCCACGCTCACTCCCAGGCGACGTGCTTGGGTACGTATGCGCACGCAGCGTGACGCCTCAATAATTTTACGTGCCGACGTGAGGCGGGTATGACCTGCATGTACGTCCGTCAGTCCGAAAGGTGCTGTGGACTCATCGACATCCGACATCTTCTTCTGGAAAAAGGCAGAAGCATCGTGAACGCGCGCTTGTTCAAGCGCTTGGGCAACGTGGTTCCTGTACGGAAGAGGCTCGGGCAGGGCGTCGGCGCTTCCTTCCAAGAAGGCCTTGACCTCCGAAAACATGGCGTCTCCCATCTCGTGATCTGAAGTTATGTGATGAAGCTGCATCAACACGTGCAATTTTCCGGTACTTGGATCTTCGGATACCAGTAGCCGCATAAGGGGCGCGCATCGCAAGTCGAGTCGTTGGTTTCTCCCATGAAGCCATCCCTGGATACGATCTATCTGATGGTCGCCCGATAGGCGCATTTCCTCGACTGGCAGCTTTGCTGCCCTATAGACGACCTGTACGGGTCGCGGCAAACGCTCCCACAGCACTGCTGTCCGCAGAATATCGTGGCGGTTGATTATCGATTGGAATGCCTGGATCAAATCGTCTAGTTTGTCCCTGGACTGAACGGAAAGAAGCCATGACAAGAGATATGTGTCCCGGCTCTCATCATCCAACAGATGATGGAACAGGATGCCCTCTTGGAGTGGCGCCAGGGGATAGATATCCTGAATATTCCGGGCACCACCAGGGACAGTTTGAATAATCAAGTGGAGCTGATCGACATCTAAATCCAATAACGACAACATTTGCGGCGTAATTGTGTCGCTGCCAGCGGGAATTCCGTTCGGGGGTACCTGAAAGTGGGCCACTGCTCCCTTGCTAAGCGTAGTCGCCAAATCTGCCAAGACTGGATTTTCAAATACAGCCCGCGCAGTAGCGGAAAACCCAACTCTCCGTAGTTGTTCAATCACTTTGATGATGATCAGTGAATGGCCGCCCATTTCGAAGAAGTTGTCCTGTCGCCCGACTCGTTCCAACTGAAGTAGCTTTTGCCAAATCCCGGCTAATATCTCTTCCGCTTCGCCTCTGGGCGCCTCATATGCTCCGACAGCGTGTGCACTGATTCCGGGCAGCGGAAGCGCGGCTCGGTCCAGCTTCCCGTTCGGCGTTACGGGCATGCGCTCAAGTATTACGAAGGCAGTGGGTATCATGTGGTCAGGGAAAACTGACTTGAGCTTCATACGGAATACCTCAGCGCTTGGAGGTGCGCCGGCTCCGTTTTCACGATTGAGGACAATATAGGCTACCAGGCGCTTCTCACCGGGAGCGTCTTCGCGGGCCAGCACAGCTACCTCTAATATCTCCTGAAATCGAGAGAGTTGTGCCTCGATTTCCCCCAGCTCAATGCGATAACCACGGACCTTCACCTGTTGATCGTTTCTTCCTGCGTACTCTACGGTGCCATCCACAAGCCAACGGCCTACGTCGCCGCTCTTATACATGCGCGCTCCAGCCGATTTGCTAAAGGGATCGGCGACAAAGCGCTCAGCAGTCAAGTCTGGTCGACGCAAATAGCCACGGGAAACTCCGTCGCCACCGATGTAGATTTCGCCAGTGATACCTATTGGCGTCGGCATCAGATCACTGCTGAGCACGTAGATCTGGCTGTTCGCAATCGGGCTACCGATCGGAACACTTGCACGATAAGAGCGTCGCTCACACTCATAAGCAGTAGCCCATACTGTGGTTTCCGTTGGGCCGTATTCGTTTACGAGTCGCACCTGTCCAGCAACGCTGGCTGACAGTTCAGGAAGCGAAGTCGGGCAAGCCTCTCCAGCCACAATGACTCGCTTGACCGACTGCATAGAGTCCGAATCCCTTTCTAGGGCTAGGATGCTTTGATAGAGGGAGGGAACACACAAAAATTCCGTTACTCGTTGTTTCCGAATCTCCCCGAGTAGTTCCTTGGGATCTCGAATCGTCGCAGCACTTGCGACAGTCAGCTTCCCTCCCGTCGTTAGGACACCGAATATGCCAGCGATAGAGCTGTCAAATGCGAAGGACGAAATGAGAAGGAAATTTTCCAATGACCCGTAGTACTTCTTTCGGGCAACGTTAGATGCGATCAGGTTACGATGCTCCACCTGAACCCCCTTGGGCTGACCGGTGGATCCGGAGGTGTAAATGACATAAGCCAAATGGTATGAATTCAGTCCGATTTCGCGAGCGTTGATATCTTCCATCGGTTGAGACGAGAGCTTCGTCCAATCGTCCCCTAGAGTGATCAACTCTGCTTCCGTTTCAGGCAAGTAGGGCCGCAAGTGCTCCTGAGTTAGCACCAAATGTGGCTTGGCATCATGCAGGATGTACTCAATCCGCGCGCGCGGGTAAGAGGTATCTAGGGGAACATAGGCTCCTCCTGCTTTGAGTATCCCGAGGAGTGCGATTACCATCGTAAGGCCCCTTTCGGCACAAATGCCGACTGGATCATCCGGGCCAACACCACGATGCCGCAGGAAGCTCGCGAGTTGATTTGCTTTGAAATTCAACTCCGCGTAGGTTAGCGACGACCCTGAGAACTCCGCTGCCACTGCGGCGGGAGTCCGATGCACTTGTTTCTCGAATTGCTCGTGAACGAGGAGTTCTCGTGAATACGCAAATTGCGTCGCGTTGAACGAATTGACGAGTTTGGTTCGCTCGCTATCGGGTATTATCGGCAAGAGAACGCTGGGTATTTGTGAGTCCGACTCCATCGCATTTAGGAGCGACCGTACGGCGGTTGTGACATACCCAATCACGCGACGTGGGTCGATATCTCGGTCAGTCTCCATTTCGAGAATGAATTGCTCGCTCTGGTCGAGCACGGTCAGAATCAAGGGGTAATTCGTATACCCTCGGTTGACGAGCAGGTTCACTCCCGTTGTATCGGCAATCGAAGGCGGGGCTTTCTCTTGACGCACGTAGTTCAGAACGGCAGTAAATAGTGGCATGCCGCCTGCGATCCTTGAGCAGCTCTGTGCAAGCGCGAGCGACGCCTGTTCGTGTTCGAGAATGTCCGCCAAATTCTGTTGGGTTCTCGCTAGCAACTGAATGGCTGGGATGTCGCTGAGTTTCAGTCGAAGGGGCAGAGTATTGATAAACATTCCTAGAGATTGCGCCCCGGAAGTACCGCTGAGCCGCCCGAGCAGTACAGTGCCAAACACAACATCGCCGCGACCTGCTGTGTGTGCTACGACTAGTGCCCATGCAGCGTGAAACAAAGTCGCCGGACTCACTCTTAGTCGTTGTGTTTGGCTCCGAATGCGCATCGTTAGCTCGAGATCCAAGCACTCGCGGGAGTTTTCGATGCGACTTCCGTCTCCGTGAACATCCAAAATGCCAAATGGAGCAGTTGGCTCATCGACATCACCAAGAGTTTTACGGAAGAACGCTTCGGCGTCGGCAGATTTGGCATGCGCGATAGATCTCGCCACAAAGTTGCGGTACGGGACAGGGGCGGCTAGTTCATGCGAGCGGCCAACAATGTGCATCGCCACTTCGGCGAGCATGGCCTGCAGCGACTCGTTGTCGAATATGAGATGGTGCGTTTGCAGCAGAGCATAGTGAACCTGTCCGCTTGGATCTGTTGCTGTCTTTAGCAGCATGAGCGGGGCAGAGTGAAGGTCCAGCCTTTGCGGATCTACGTTGATCCTTTCTTGCAACTGCTCCAGCGTACTACGGCAAGGATCCAGATTTAGTTCTTCCGTCGGCAGCCGCGCATCCCTGAGAACGACCTGCACAGGTTTAGGCAAGTCGACCCACAAGAATGCAGTCCGCAGGATGTCGTGCCGCGAAATTACAAATCGGAGGGCAGACACGAATTTTTGCAATGCGTCTCGTGATGAAACGGAGAATAGAAGGGACCTGCCGTAGGCGTCTCTCTTCTCTTCATCTAGGAGATGATGGAACAGAATTCCCTCTTGTAGAGCAGCTAAAGGATATATGTCCTTTATGTTTTTAAATCCGCCCGGTATTGACCGGGAGATACTCTCCACCTGCGAGGCTGTTAGCTCGACTAGAGGCAGCATCTCAGGGGTTATCTTGTCGCATTCCGGCCGAATCAGACTTGGCGGTACCACGAAGTCTTCTTTAGCAGCTGAATTCAACTCGCGGGCGAGAGCCTCGAGCGTGGGAGCTTGATAGATGCTCCGTACACTCAAACTGAATCCAAGACGACGTAACTGCTCCTGTAGTCGTACAATCAACAGGGAATGG
>Ga0207658_10002874_pt1 | contig 12338 bp, 14 predicted proteins | sample KBSS33metaG_FD_184322 | JGI IMG/M metagenome (GOLD analysis project Ga0207658, IMG submission 184322) | Switchgrass rhizosphere microbial communities from Kellogg Biological Station, Michigan, USA - KBS S3-3 metaG (SPAdes) (version 2) | ecosystem: Host-associated > Plants > Roots > Rhizosphere...
TGCGCATGCGATTCAGCATCGGCATGAACACCGACCACACGCTCGAGGAAGTCGGCCAGCAGTTCTCGGTCACTCGCGAACGCATCCGCCAGATCGAAGCCAAGGCTCTGCGCAAGCTCAAGCACCCGAGCCGCAGCCGCAAGATGCGCTCGTTCTTGGACCAGTGACGAAAGCCCCGCTCCGGCGGGGCTTTTTGCTTGCTAGGGTTATGGCGGCAGCGCTCTGTTACCGTCTTGTCCGGAGCACCGCTGCGAGCTAAGGAGCCCTCGTCCACGTAACTGACGAGGCAGGCGGATCACCGCCGTGGAGCGTGGGCCTCGCACTGCCGCTCGTCTGGGCACCCGAAATCGCTGCTGCGGCCGGCCGGTCGCGTCGTCGAAACTGAGGTGGTGTTCATGAACCGTTGCAACCAACCAGAACTGGCCAAGCGCCGACCCGCCTCCTATGGGGCAGCGGAGCCGAATCCGCGGCCGCGAGACTGACGCCATGCGTATCGCCATCGCTTCCGACCACGCCGCCGTCGAGTTGAAGGCGGACTTGCGCGAGTACCTGATCGAAGTCGGCCACGAGGTCGCGGATCTTGGTCCGGAGACCACTGATCGCGTCGACTATCCCGACTACGGTTATAAGCTCGCCGCGGTCGTCGCCGACGGCACCTGCGAGTTTGGTGTGGCGCTGTGCGGCTCGGGCATCGGCATCTCGATCGCGGTCAACCGCGAGCCGGCGTGCCGCTGCGCGCTCGTCTCCGAGCCGCTCTCCGCCGCCCTGGCACGCGAGCACAACGATGCCAACGTCATTGCCATGGGCGCGCGCCTGACCGGGCCGGACATGGCCAAGGCCTGCCTCGATGCTTTTCTCTCGACCGGTTTCGGCGGCGGACGCCACGCCGGCCGGGTCGAGAAGCTTTCCCACCCGTCCTTTTGATCGAAAGGTCCCGTCACTCATGACCGTCGACACCGCTATCCGCTCCGCCGGCTTCTTCACCGACTCGATCAGCCAGAGCGATCCTGCCGTCGCCAAGGCGATCGGCAAGGAGCTGAATCGCGAACGCAAGCAGATCGAACTTATCGCGTCCGAGAACATCGTCAGCAAGGCCGTGCTCGAAGCGCAGGGCTCTGTGCTGACCAACAAGTATGCAGAAGGCTATCCCGGCAAGCGCTACTACCAGGGTTGCGAGCCCTCGGACGAGGTCGAGACCCTGGCGATCGAGCGTGCCAAGCAGCTGTTCGATTGCGGCTTCGCCAACGTGCAACCGCATTCGGGCGCGCAGGCCAACGGCGCGGTGCTGCTGGCGACGGTCAAGCCCGGTGATACCGTCATGGGCATGAGCCTCGATGCTGGCGGCCACCTCACCCACGGCGCAAAGGCGGCACTCTCGGGCAAGTGGTTCAACGCCGTGCAGTACGGCGTCACCCGCGACACGCATTTGATCGACTACGACCAGGTCGAGGCGCTTGCGCGCGAGCACAGCCCTAAGCTCATCATCGCTGGTGGCTCTGCCTATCCGCGGGTGATCGACTTCAAGCGCATGCGCGAGATCGCCGATGCTGTCGGCGCGATCTTCCAGGTCGACATGGCGCATTTCGCCGGCCTCGTCGCTGCGGGGCTGCACCCCTCGCCCTTCCCGCACGCACACATCGCCACGACGACCACGCATAAGACGCTGCGCGGGCCGCGCGGCGGCATGATCCTGACCAACGACGAGGCGCTGGCCAAGAAAATCAACTCGGCAGTGTTCCCGGGCCTCCAGGGCGGCCCGCTGATGCACGTGATTGCTGCTAAGGCGGTGGCCTTCGGCGAAGCGCTGCGCCCCGAATTCAAGGACTACGCCGCGCGCGTGATCGAGAACGCCCAGGCGCTCGCTGACACGCTCAAGAGCCGCGGCGCCGCGATCGTTTCTGGCGGCACCGACACGCATCTCGCGCTCGTCGACCTCTCGCCGCTGGGCGTGACGGGCAAGGATGCCGACGAAGCGCTGGAGCGCGCCGGTATCACTTGCAACAAGAACGGTATCCCGTTCGATCCACTGCCGCCGATGAAGACCAGCGGCATCCGCGTCGGGTCGCCCGCGGGCACCACTCGCGGCTTCGGGCCTGCCGAGTTCCGCGAGATCGGCAACCTTGTCGCCGATGTCCTCGACGGTCTTGCCAAGTGTGGCGAAGCTGGTGATGCTCAGGTGGAGCAGAACGTTCGCACGCGCGTTGAAGCGCTGTGTGACCGCTTCCCCATCTATGAGGACTGACTTTATGACTGATCCGCTGCGCCCCGACGACAACGGCAGCAACACCGGCGATTTCATCTCCGACGCGCGCCACGAACTCGCCGGCATGCTCCAGGACGGGCTCGCCCATCCATCGACCAAGCCGGTGCTGATGTGGGGCGCTATCGGCGCCATCGCCGGCGCGGTCCTGCCTATCGTCTCCATCCCGCTCGGCCTCGCCGCAGGAGCGGGATACCAGTTCTACAAGCGCGTCCGCCCCGACTGAGGGCGCGCCTCCTTCCCGAAAGTCTTGCCTGAATGCGCTGTCCGTTCTGCGCCAACGACGATTCCCAGGTAAAGGACAGCCGACCGACCGAGGATGCGACGGCGATCCGTCGCCGTCGCCAGTGTTCGAGCTGCGGCGCGCGCTTCACCACGTTCGAGCGCGTGCAACTGCGAGAAATCACTGTGGTGAAGGCCGTCGGCGATGCGGCCGAACCTCGCCGCGAGCCCTTCGATCGCGCCAAGATCGAGCAATCCGTGGTCCTGGCCTGCCGCAAGCGGGACATCGGACGTGAGGCAATTGACCGACTGGTGTCCGGCGTGCAGCGCCAGGTCGAGACTCTTGGTGAGGCCGAAGTGCCCTCCCGTGTCATCGGCGAACTGGTGATGGAAGGCCTGCGCCAGCTCGACTCCGTCGCTTACATCCGCTTCGCCAGCGTCTACCGCGCCTTCAACGAGGCCCGTGATTTCGAGGAATTCGCCGGCACCGTGCGCGAAGTGGCCGGCGAATGAAGCGACATCATGGCTGAGCGCTCTCCGATCATCGTTCTTGTGCGCCCGCAGTTGGGCGAGAACATAGGCAAAGCCGCGCGCGCCATGCTCAACTTCGGGCTGACTGAGCTGCGGCTGGTCACACCGCGCGACGGCTGGCCCAATCCATCGGCCGGCCCCGCCGCCGCGGGAGCGGACGAGGTGCTGGAAGGCGCACAGGTATTCGAAACGCTTGCCGAAGCTGTGGCCGATTGCGCCAACGTCTACGCCACCACCGTGCGCAAACGAGGCGTCACCAAGCCGGTAGTTACGCCGGAACGGGCGGCGCACGAGATCCACAATGCCGCTGGCCGCTCCGCACTCGTGTTCGGACCGGAGCGCTCCGGGCTTGAAACCGAAGACGTGGCGCTCGCTCGCGCCATCCTGACCGTTCCGATCAACCCCGAGTTCGCCTCGCTCAACCTGGCCCAGGCCGTGATATTGTGCGCCTACGAGTGGTCCAAACATGCCGATCTGGCCCAGCCGACTGTCGAAGACTTGCTGCCGCCTGCGCCTCAGGAGGAACTGGAGGGGTTGATCGGCCATCTCGAAGGGATGCTTGAGCCGCTCAACTACTTCTTCCCGGAAAGTCGGGCCGTCGCGACTCGCCTTACCTTGCGTAACATGCTGACTAAGCCGGGCTGGAACACGCTCGAAGTGCGGACGATGCGCGGCGTTCTCAGTGCACTGGGGGGTAAGCGGAGGCCTCGGCCTGGGCACTAACTTGACAGTAGTTAGATTGCCATGAGGCTCGACCAAAGCCCATAGGTCATGTATGCTGCGGTGCAAAAGCATGAGGTTTCATGATGTTGCTGCGTACTGTCTGGTTTTTCACCGCCTTTGTCCTCCTTTCAACTGCCGCTCATGCGGAAAGCACGGCCAGTCCTTCCGCCGAGCCGGTGAAGGAGAAGAAAATCTGTCGCAGCCAGCCTAAGACGGGCTCCTTCATTGCCAAGCGCATTTGCCACACTCGCGCGGAGTGGAAGGCCATCGAGGATGCCCAAAGCCGTGTCTCCGAACAGGCGATCGATAAGCTGCGCAACAGTCGTGTACTTCACAATGATGATTAAGCGTTACTGCGGTTGACTTTCTCGTCATAGCCCGTAAGGGCCACCCCTTCACAGGACGCCTGCTTCCTACAGGTGCTCCCTTCGGCCCCGCACCCCGGTGAAGCGGCGGCCGCGTTTCGCGCCTTAGGCGGAACGGTGCGCCCCGGGACTAATGGATCGCCCTGCCATGGTGGCCGAGCGACAGCAGAATGGAAAGACGACTTATGTCGAAGCGCAAGAGCGCCAAGTACAAACTCGACCGGCGCATGGGCGAGAACATCTGGGGCCGTCCCAAAAGCTCGGTCAACCGCCGCAGCTACGGCCCCGGCCAGCACGGCCAGCGCCGCAAGGGCAAGCTTTCGGACTACGGCATCCAGCTGCGCGCCAAGCAGAAGCTCAAGGGCTACTACGGCGACGTGACCGAGAAGCAGTTCAAGGCCACTTACCAGGAAGCCGCCCGGATGAAGGGCGACACCGGCCAGAACCTCGTCGGCCTGCTGGAGCAGCGCCTCGACATGGTGGTCTATCGCGCCAAGTTCGCGCCGACCATCTTCGCGGCACGCCAGATCGTCAGCCACGGCCACATTCGCGTCAACGGCGTGAAGTGCAACATCGCATCGCGCCGCGTGAAGATCGGTGACGTCATCAGCCTGGGCAGCAAGGCCAAGGAAATGGCGTTGATCATCGAAGCTCAGGCCCTGCCCGAGCGCGAAATCCCCGACTACGTTTCGGCCGAAGGAACCGACAAGATCACCTTCGTGCGCGTTCCGACGCTCGACGAAGTGCCTTATCCGGTGAAGATGGAACCGAACCTGGTCGTCGAGTTCTACTCGCGCTGATCGAGCGTTTGGCTCGCTGTCGAAATGGAAAGGGCGGTCCCTCGGGGCCGCCCTTTTCGTATCTACATTCGACACATTAACTTACAGAAATCATGGCGTTTGTCGGGGAACTGTCACGCTCCAAGATCATTGAACAGACATCATGTCTCGCTATCGTTTCATCACCCCCCACCGCACTGGCAAATGGTACTCAGACCTCGACACGGCACGGCGGTTCGCCTGCGAGATCGGCGCCGGATTCCTCGATACGCGCACCGGTCGGTTCGTGGCTTATGTGGGAACGCAACTGCAGACGGCGATTGCTGGCGAGGAGCCGTGCGAGCCGGCCTAGGAGCCCGCCGGGCGCGACGTGCTAGCGCTTGCTTCGCCCCTGGTGCCGAATGTTGCCCGGTCGTCCCCGCGGGCCTACCAAGTGATTGCCCCGCTTCTTCAGCGATTCCGGACGTTTGCCGCGCGGCTCGACGCGTCCACCGCCCTGCTCCAGCTCAAACTTGAGGGCACCGGTCAGCGGATTCGCCTCCGCGAGCCTCAACGGCAGGATCTGGCCGATCGCATAGGTAGTCCCGCTGTCCTGCCCCACTAGCACCTGGGCCTTTTCGTCATAGTGGAACCGCTCGTCGCCCAAGGTCGAGACGGGCACCAAGCCGTCACCACCGAGGCCAAGAATGGTGGCGAAGAAGCCGAACTTCTGCACCCCGGTGATCCGAGTACGGAAAACTTCACCCACTCGGCTCGATAGCCAAGCAGCGACGTAGCGATCGATCGTCTCGCGCTCGGCCTCCATCGCTCGCCGTTCGGCCCTGCTGATCGCCTCGCTGACTTTGCCCAGATCGTCACGATCGCGCTCCGACAGACCAGACGTCGCAGGAAGGTCCGCCTGGGGTTTGGGCTGCTCCAGCCCGTACGCATCGACCAGTGCGCGGTGGACGAGCAAGTCGGCATAGCGCCGGATCGGCGAAGTGAAATGCGCATAAGACGCCAGCGCAAGGCCGAAGTGCCCTTCGTTGCGCGGACCGTAGTAGGCCTGTGTCTGGCTGCGCAACACAGCTTCCATGATCAGCGCCTTCTCGCTCTCCTCGGCGATGTCCTTGAGCATGCGGTTGAACAGACCGGGCGTGATCACCTGGCCCATCGCGAATTTTTTGCCGAATGTGGCGAGATAGTCCTTGAGCGCGACCAGCTTCTCACGGCTCGGCGTCTCGTGCACGCGATACACGACCGGTGCGACTTTCGCTTCCAGCGCCTTGGCCGCGGCGACATTGGCGGCGATCATGAAGTCCTCCACCACGCGATGCGCATCGAGCCGCTCGCGCAACGCGATCTCGGTGATGCGGCCGCTTTCGTCGAGCTTCACACGCCGCTCGGGCAGTTCCAGTTCCAGCGGATCGCGCGCCGCACGCGCCAGGGCGAGAGCGTTCCACGCCGCCCACAAGTTCTGGAGGTATGGCGGGGCCGCGTTCGCATCGATCCGCGCCTGCGCTTCCTCGTAAGCGACCACTTCGTGGATGCGCACCAGCGCACGGGTGAAGCTCCACTGCGTGATCTTGCCCTGCCCATCGAAGCGCAAGTGACAGGCCATGGCGGCGCGATCCTCGCCAGCGCGCAGCGAGCAGACGTCAGCGCTGAGCACTTCGGGCAGCATCGGCACCACACGGTCTGGGAAGTATACGGAATTGCCGCGCCGGCGTGCCTCACGATCAATCTCGCCGCCGGGACGGACGTAGAACGAGACGTCGGCGATGGCGACTAAAGCGTTGAACCCACCCTCTCCGTCCGGTTCGGCCCAGATCGCGTCATCGTGGTCGCGGGCGTCGCTCGGATCGATCGCGACGATCGGCAGATGGCGCAGGTCCTGGCGATGGTCGGGGCTCAGCGGTAGCTTGGCGGCACGCTGCGCCTCGTCCAGCGTCTCCTCGTCGAAATGGTTGGGGATGCCGTGCTTGTGGATCGCGATGAGGCTGAACGCCTTGGGAGCGAGCGGCTCGCCGAGCACTTCGGTCACCTTGATCGATGGCCGGGCCGATCGCCCCATCGGCACGCCCAGCACCAGTTCGCCCGCATTGGCCCCGCCCAGGTCCGATATCGGCGAGGCATTGCGGACCCGTTTGTCGACGGGTGCAAGCCATGGCTTGCCGCCGCCATCGATCTCTACCACACCCAACACCTGCTCGGAGCGAAGCTCCAGCTTCTTCATCGGGAAGGCCCGCCAGCCGGTCGCGGTCTCCTCGGTGCGCGACAGCACGCGGTCGCCCTTTTTCAGCGCCGAGCCGCGCCCTTTCTCGACCAGGCGGATACGCGGCGGCGGGGTCGCGTCTTCGGGCTGCCAAGTGTCCGGCACCGCGATCGCCTCCCCCTCGTCGATGTCGATCACGCGCAGGACCGTGACCTTGGGGAGGCCACCCATCTTATGGAAGGCGGTGCGCCTGCCGTCGATCAGACCCTCCTCGGCCATATCCTTGAGCAGCGCCTTGAGCTGAATCTTCTCGTTGCCCTTGAGGTCGAACTCGCGCGCGATCTCGCGCTTGCCGGCGGGCACGTCGGAGTTCTGGATGAAGTCGAGAATCTGCTTGCGCGTGGGCAAGCCGGGAGCGGGCCGGTTCTTGGAAGGCATGCTGCCGAGATGGCCCGCGCCGCGCCGCAATGCAATGCCGCGCTGTGCGGCCCTCATCTCAGAACTGCGTCGATGCCTCATCGTAGCGATTGGGGCCCGGCGTCGACGGCCAGGCGCCGAAAACGATGACGACGAGGTACCCGATCCAGGCCAAGGCGCTGACGCCGAGCATGCCCTGCATGTTCATCGTGGCAGTCGGGTTGGAGGGATCCATCGTTGCCATGGCCTCGATGATCTCGCCGATGCGCGACAAGTTGTAGAGTTGCGAGGCGAGCACCAACGCGAAGGCCACGCCGGCGATCCAGCCGGGCCCATTCGAATCGTGCAGGCGGCGGACGAAGGCTGCCAGCATCAGCAGCGAGGAGACCATGCTGATGGCAACAGATGCGTACATCGAGGTGCGCATGCTGCCAGCCATCGCGGCCATCATCTGGTGCTGCATTTGCTCGTCGGAAAGACCCTGCTGCACACCCTGGAAGGCGCCCGACATGGCGCTGCCCATCATCGGCAGCGCTATCAGCATGCCGATCGCATACTGCACGATCAGGAGGAACAGCACATAGAACCAGAACGTCTGCCGCGCGTCGCGGCCGGAGAAATTCGTCAGGTTCGTCAGGTTGTACTTGATCGCACCGAGCATTATCGCATCCCCCATTTCCACCCGCTCAGTAGGATCGGGCGACGAATATCCTTTCGACTGCGGGCGCTCCCGTAAAGAGGCAATCGCCATCCACCGGTGCGGCATCGAGCGGAGAGTTGCGGATGGTGAGCTTCAGCGCCTTGAGCTTTTGCACCACGGCGTCCAGTTCCTCACCAGTCGGCCGCGACCACTGCACCGCAGCCCAACCAGGATAACGCTTGTCCTCGGCGAAAAAGGCCACCAGCTCGTCGAAGCTGGCAATGGACGTAATCTGCGCATCGCGCCGCGCCTTGGCCTCGGCGTATAGTGACGCCTGCAGGTCCTGCAGTTCGGTCACAACACAGGCCACGAAGTCATCCTTCGCCATGCCCACGAAGTTGGCCTTGGCAGCTTCGTTCCACAGCCGGTCTCGGCGCAGCATCGAAACCTGGCCGCCAGCGGCATCGCGTCCACCGATCTCGAGCACCAGCGGCACGCCCTTCTTGACCCAGGCCCAGCGCTTCTGCGTCGCTTTGCCGGGCCGCTTGTCGAGCAGCACGCGCAAAGGTTCGCCGAAGGCGGTCAAGCCCGACAACGCCTTGGTCAGCTCGGCGCAATAGGCGAGCAGCGGCTCGTCCTCAGGCGTGTCACGCAGCATCGGCAGGACGACGATCTGGTGCGGCGCCACCATCGGTGGCACGCGCAGCCCGTCGTCGTCACCGTGGGTCATGATGAGACCGCCGATCAGCCGCGTCGACACGCCCCAACTGGTGGTGTGCGCGTATTGCTGCGCGCCTTCCTTGTCCTGGTACTGGATGCCCGAGGCCTGCGCGAAGCCGGTGCCGAGATAATGCGAGGTGCCGGCCTGTAGCGCCTTGCCGTCCTGCATCATCGCCTCGATCGACCAGGTGCCGACCGCACCGGGAAAGCGCTCGTTTTCAGGCTTCTCGCCGGCGACGACCGGCATCGCCAGCTCGGTCTCGGCGAAGTCGCGGTACATCTCGAGCGCGCGCAGCGTCTCTGCCATCGCATCCTCACGGTCGGCGTGGGCGGTGTGGCCCTCCTGCCAGAGGAATTCGCTGGTGCGCAGGAACATGCGCGTGCGCATCTCCCAGCGCACGACGTTGGCCCACTGGTTGGTCAGCATAGGCAGGTCGCGCCACGACTGCACCCAGCGCGCCATGGCGGCGCCGATCACCGTTTCGGAGGTCGGCCGCACGATCAGCGGCTCTTCCAGCTTGGCCTCGGGATCGGGGATCAAACCACCCTTCTCGCCCGCAATCAGGCGGTGGTGGGTGACGACCGCCATCTCCTTGGCGAAGCCCTCGACGTGGTCGGCTTCCTTGGCGAAATAGGAGAGCGGGATGAACAGCGGGAAGTAGCAGTTGGCGACGCCCGCGGCCTTGATGCGATCGTCCATCAAGCGCTGGATGCGCTCCCAGATGCCGTAACCCCACGGCCGGATGACCATGCAGCCGCGCACGCCGCTCTCCTCGGCCATCTCGGCCTCGGCGATGACTTCCTGGTACCACTGCGCAAAGTCGTCCGCGCGCTTGGTCGAAAGGGCGTGGCGGATGGCGCCGGCGTTCTGCTGGGTCTTCTGATTCATGGCCGCGCTTTAGCCGCACTTGGGCGCCGCTTCCAAGGGCGCCGTTGCGCGAGGCCTCAAAACATGTCGAGCAGGTCGGCAGGAAACCAGGGTTCGTCCAGGGCGGCAAGTTCGCCGCGGCCGAACCAGCGCCAGCTTGTCATCACCCGGCGCTCCAGCTCGGTATGCCCTGCGGCATGGACCGAATCCGGATGCACGCCATCGGGCAGTTGCACGCGGAAGTAGCGTTCGTCGGCCACGACCGGAACCCCTTCGATGGTGAGGAACTCGGCGGTGCGCTGGGCGACCTCCGGCCCTGGGTCGGCCGCGATGCCGGTCTCCTCCAGCAACTCGCGCCGGGCGGCCGCCTCGTAGCTTTCGCCCGGATTGAGAGCCCCGCCCGGGGTCACCCAGAACGGAAGACGATCAGGCGGATCGAAACGGAACAGGAGAATCCGCTCTTCCCCATCGAGCAGGATGATCCGCGCCGCCGGGCGCTGCGCGCGGGCCAAGGCAGCGGCTTATTTGCCGAGCGCGTCGAGCCGCTTCTGGATCTCGGCCATCTGGTCGCGCAGAGCGGCAAGGTCGCCACCGTTCTCCGCCGTCTGAGTCTTGGTCTCTGCCCGTTCGGCGCCGGGCATGAATGCAGACGCTGCGGCTTTGAACATCGCCATGTTCTGCTCGGCCAGCTTGGCGAGGGGATTGTTGCCCAGGCTGTCCTCGAACGCCTTGTGGAGTTTGGCCTGGTTCGCGCGGAAGTTCTCCATCGAGGCTTCCAGGTAATGCGGGATCAGCGATTGCATGGAATTGCCGTACATGCTGATCAGTTCACGCAGGAAATTGACGGGGAGCATCTGCTCGCCGTTGGATTCCTCTTCCATGATGATCTGGGTCAGGATGGTGTGGGTGATGTCGGTGCCGGTCTTGGCATCGAGCACCTTGTAATTCACGCCTTCGCGCGTCATCTTCGCAAGGTGGTCGAGGGTAATATAGCTCGACGAGCGCGTGTTGTAGAGCCTGCGGTTCGCGTACTTCTTGATGATTACCGTATCGTCGTCCGAAGCCGTTTCAGCCATGTCCAATCCCCAGTCTAGACAGACGGTTACGGTATCATCTCCCATTGTCGCATTGCAACAAGATTTGCTGCGCAGCAAAAGACGCGATTAACTACGTTCAGCGGCCGAAACGCCGGCCCAGCAGGGTAAGCAGCTCGTACTGCGACAGCCCGGTGCTTACTGAACTTTCGGGAAGTGCGTAATCGGCAGTCACCCAATCGCCTTCCCCAAGCTGCGGTGCAGCGCCAAGGTCGATCACGCTCATGTCCATGCTGACCCGACCGAGCACGGGCAGCTCCATCCCATCGGCCACGAAGCGCCCCTTGCCGGACCAGCAGCGCAAGTACCCGTCGGCATAGCCGATCGCGATCGTGCCGACGCGCATCGGCGCTGTCGCAGTATAGGTGGCGTTGTAACCGATCGTCTCGCCCGCAGTCACTTGGCGGACCTGCATGATCGCCGCTTCCGGACGCACGACTTGGCGGATGACGCCCGCCATCTCGCCACGTGGAACCCCGCCGTATAGAGCCAGTCCCGGCCTTGTCAGATCTCCATGGAAGGCGCTGCCGAGTGCGATGCCGGCGCTATTGGCAAGGCTCGTGCGCACATGCGGCAGCTTGCCGCAGGCCTCCCACCAGCGTGCACACTGGGTGGCGTTGAGCACCGTGTCTTCCTCGGCCGAGACCAAGTGTGAGAGAAGCACGTCGATCTCGAGGCGAGCGAACGCCTCATCGCCGATCTCGGCCATCGGCACGCCCAAGCGGTTCATGCCGGTGTCGATCATCAGGTCGCAGCGGCCGCCACCGGCATCCGCCCAGCGCCGCGCCTGCTCGATCGAGTTGATCACCGGCTTGATGCCCAGTGCGCGGGCGTAGGCCACCTCAGCCACTGTCAGCGGGCCGTGGAGGACCGAGATCGAACCGGGCGCGGCAACGGCGAGCACGTCGGGAACCTCGCTCCAGTGCGCGACGAAGAAGTCGTTGCACCCGGCCGCGTGGAGCACCGGCACTACCTGCCGCGCGCCTAGGCCATAGCCGTCCGCCTTTACTGCCGCACCGGCCCGCGCCTTGCCCGACATGCGATCGAGCGCCTGCCAGTTGGCGCGCAGCGCATCCTGGTCGATGGAGAGCCGCAGCGCCGCAGGGGGCACGGGCGGCGGGGCAATCGAAGAAGGGAGTTCAGGGCGCATCATCACCATAGTCGCGCGGCGGGCCGCCGCGCAGGCCCCATAGCGCGACCAGCAAGGCCACGGCAACCACGCCCCAGGTGTACCACAGCCCCTGATAGGGATTGCCGCTGCGCGCGACCATGTAGCTGGAGATCAGCGGCAGGAAGCCGCCGAAGTAGCCGGTGCCGATGTGGTAGGGGATCGACATCGAGCTGTAGCGAATCTTGGGCGGGAACATCTCGGAAAGGAGCGCTGCCACCGGACCGTAAGTCGCACCCGAAAGCGCCATCATCAACACCAGCATCAGCCCGATCATCAGCGCATTGCCGATCGGGGGTACGACCTTGGCGAAGTCATAGCCGGCGCCGGTCAGCCAGGCCTGCAGCTGCGCTCCCC
>Ga0207658_10002880_pt1 | contig 12329 bp, 12 predicted proteins | sample KBSS33metaG_FD_184322 | JGI IMG/M metagenome (GOLD analysis project Ga0207658, IMG submission 184322) | Switchgrass rhizosphere microbial communities from Kellogg Biological Station, Michigan, USA - KBS S3-3 metaG (SPAdes) (version 2) | ecosystem: Host-associated > Plants > Roots > Rhizosphere...
GGCTGCGGCCGCACCACCAGCACCACGTTCCAGGAACTCGCCAAGCAGATCGACGACTACCTGCGCGCGCAGATGCCGGTCTGGAAGGCGCGCTACCCCGGCGTCGAGAAGATGAAGGTCGCGGTGATGGGCTGCATCGTCAACGGGCCCGGCGAGAGCAAGCACGCCGACATCGGCATCAGCCTGCCGGGCACCGGCGAGGCACCGGCCGCACCGGTGTTCATCGACGGCGAGAAGGCGTTGACCTTGCGTGGCGACAACATCGCGGCCGAGTTCCACGCGCTGGTCGAGCGCTACATCGACAAGCGCTTCGGACAGGCGCAGGCCGAGCATCCGGTCGCGCAGGTCTGACCACGGCCTGCGCTGCGACCCGACGCCGCCACGTTTTCGCCGGCGGCGAAGCCTCTCGTTGACCGGACATTGCCATGACTGAACCCGCCAAGACCCGACGCTCCGAGCCGCTGCAGGCGGTCAAGGGCATGAACGACATCCTGCCGCCCGAGTCGGCGCGCTGGGAGTGGTTCGAGGCCAAGGTGCGCGCGCTGATGGCGCGCTACGGCTATGCCAACGTGCGCACGCCGATCGTCGAACCGACGGCCCTCTTCGTGCGCGGCATCGGCGAGGTGACCGACATCGTCGAGAAAGAGATGTATTCATTCACCGATGCGATGAACGGCGACAAGCTCACGCTGCGCCCGGAAGCGACCGCCGGCATCGTGCGCGCGATGGTCGAGCACAACGCGCTGTACAACGGGCCGATGCGCGTGTGGTCGGAAGTCTCGGTCTTCCGCCACGAGCGCCCGCAGAAGGGCCGCTACCGCCAGTTCCACCAGATCGACGTCGAGGCGCTGGGGTTCGCCGGCCCGGATGTCGATGTCGAGCAGATCCTGATGTGCCGCGCGCTGCTGGTCGATCTCGGCATCCCGATGGACAAGGTCCGCCTCGAACTCAACAGCCTCGGCCAGGCCGACGAGCGCCTCGCGCACCGCGCCGCGCTCATCAAGCACTTCGAGGCGCACGCCGAATTGCTCGACGACGACGCGAAGCGGCGCCTGCACAGCAACCCGCTGCGCATTCTCGACACGAAGAATCGCGCGATGCAGGGGCTCGTCGAAGCCGCGCCGCAGCTGATGGACTTTCTTGGCGAGGCCTCGCTTGCGCACCTGAACACGGTGCGCGCGGCGCTCGACGCGGTCGGACTCGCGTACCGCATCAACCCACGGCTGGTACGCGGCCTCGACTACTACAACCTGACGGTCTTCGAATGGACCACCGACCTGCTCGGTTCGCAGGGCACCGTGTGCGGCGGTGGCCGTTACGACGGCTTGTTCGAACAACTCGGCGGCAAGCCGACACCGGCGGTCGGCTGGGGCATGGGTATCGAGCGCATGCTGTTGCTGATCGAGGCGATCGGCGTCGCGCCGCCGGCGCCCACGCCCGATGTCTACGCGATCGTGCCGAGCGTCGAGGCGCTGGGCACCGCGCTGCTGACCTGCGAGGCGCTGCGCGCTGCCGGCGTCACGGTGCTGACGCACGCGGCGGGCGCCGACGCCTGGGGCAGCATGAAGAGCCAGTTCAAGCGTGCCGACGCCAGCGGTGCACGCCACGCGCTGATCTTCGGAGCCGACGAACTGGCGCGCGGCGAGGTCGCGCTGAAGTTCCTGCGCGATGCCGACGCCCCGCAACGCACGCTGGCGCTGGCCGACGCGGCCGTCTGGGCCGCCGACCTGCGCACCGCATAATCCCGCCTTCACTGGAAACATCCTGTCCATGGCCACGCATCTCGACCTCGAAGAACAAGAACAGCTCGACCAGCTGAAGGCATTCTGGAAGCGCTACGGCAACCTGATCACCTGGCTGCTGATCGCGGCACTCGCGGCCTACGCCGGCTGGAACGGCTGGAACTGGTGGCAGCGCGACCAGGCCGAGAAGTCGGGAGCGATGTTCGACCAGCTCGACAAGGCCGCACAGGCGGGCGACGCCGAGCAGGCCGGCCGTGTCTTCGCCGACATGAAGGACCGCTACCCGCGCACCGCCTTCACCGAGCAGGGCGGTCTGATGACGGCCAAGGTTCAGCTCGACAAGGGCCAGGCAGACGCCGCGCTGGCCACGCTCGCGTGGGTCGGCGCGAATGCCGCCGAGGTCGAGTACCAGACGATCGCGAAACTGCGCGCGGCCGGCATCCTGCTCGACCAGAAGAAGTACGACGAGGCGCTGAAGCAGCTCGACGGCGCGAGCGCGCCCGATTTCGCCGCGCTGGTCAACGATCGCCGCGGCGACGTGCTGCTCGCGCAGGGCAAGAAGGACGAGGCCAAGGCAGCGTTCGCGAAGGCCTGGCAGGCGATGGACGCGAACGTCGGCTACCGGCGCTTGATCGACGCGAAGCTGACGGCGCTCGGTGCAGCACCGGTCGATGCCGCGAAGGTCGCCGAGGGCGCGAAATGACGGCGGCCCGCGTGGAGTCGATCTTCTCGAGCCGCTGGCTCGCGGTGCTGGTGGCTGTCGCGCTGCTGGCTGGCTGCGCGGCCAGCAAGCCGAAGCCGGAACCGCTTGCGCCGCTCACCCCGAAGATGAGCGCCAGCGTCGCGTGGAACCAGCGCCTGGATGGCGTGAAGTTTCCGCTCGCGGTGGCGGTGACGCGCGGTCAGTTCACGGTTGCCGGCGACGATGGCACCGTGCTCGCGCTCGACGCCGAGACCGGCCGCGAAGTCTGGCGCGGCCAGGCGGGCAGCAAGCTCAGCGCCGGCGTCGGCAGCGACGGGCGGTTCGCCGCGGTCGTGACGCGCGACAGCGAGCTCGTGGTGTTCGAGCAAGGCCAAGTCAAGTGGCGCAAGCCCATGGGCAGCCGCGTCACCACCGCACCGCTAGTGGCCGGCGAGCGCGTGTTCGTGCTCGGCGTCGACCGCTCGGTGCAGGCCTTCGACGCGCTCGACGGCCGCAGGCTGTGGGTGCTGCAGCGCTCGGGCGATCCGCTGACCCTGGCGCAGTCGGGTGTGCTGGCCGCGTTCAAGGACACCTTGGTCGTCGGCCAGGGGCCGCGCATGGTCGGTGTCGACCCGCTGCAGGGCACGGTGCGCTGGGACGTCGCGGTCGGCGCGCCGCGCGGTGCCAACGAGATCGAGCGCCTGGCCGACCTGGTCGGGCCCGCGGTGCGCATCGGCGACCTGGTCTGCGCGCGGTCGTTCCAGGCCGCGGTGGGTTGCGTCAATGCCCAGAGCGGCAGCAGTCAGTGGAGCAAGAACATCGGCGGCATCGACGCGATCGGCGGCGACGAGCAGTTCGTCTTCGCTGGCGACGCGACCGACCGCATCAGTGCCTGGAAGACCGCCAGCGGCGATGTCGCTTGGACCAGCGACAAGCTGCAGTACCGCGGCCTGAGCGCGCCGCTGAGCATCGCCAAGACGGTGGTGTTCGGCGACGAAGACGGCACGGTCCACTGGTTCGCGCGCGACACCGGCGAGGCGCAGCTGCGCATGCCCACCGACGGCAGCGCGATCGTCGCGGCGCCGGTCGCGTCGGGCGCGATGATGCTGGTGGTCACGCGCAAGGGCGGGCTGTTCGCCTTCCGCCTCTGAGCGCGCGGGAATTCGGGTCGCGATGAAACCGGTGATCGCCATCGTCGGCCGCCCCAACGTGGGCAAGTCGACGCTGTTCAACCGCATGACGAAGAGTCGCGACGCGATCGTGGCCGACTTCGCCGGCCTGACGCGCGATCGCCACTACGGCGACGGCCGCAGCGGCGAGCACGAGTTCATCGCCGTCGACACCGGCGGCTTCGAGCCCGACAGCACCACCGGCATCGTCAAGGAGATGGCCAAGCAGACGCGCCAGGCCGTCGCCGAGGCCGACGCGGTGATCTTCGTCGTCGACGTGCGCTCGGGTGTGTCGGGGCAGGACCATGACATCGCGCGCTATCTGCGCACCGTCGGCAAGAAGGTGATCCTCGCGGTCAACAAGGCCGAGGGCATGCAGGAGTCGCCGCTGCTGGCCGAGTTCTTCGAGCTCGGTCTCGGCGACCCGCACCCGATCTCGGCCGCCCACGGCCAGGGCATCCGCAGCCTGACCGAGGCGGCGCTTGCGCACTTCGAGTTCGACGACGAGGAAGAGGCCACGCCCGAAGACGGCGGGCCGATCCGCCTGGCCGTCGCCGGCCGGCCCAACGTCGGCAAGTCCACGCTGATCAACACCTGGCTTGGCGAGGAGCGACTGGTCGCGTTCGACCAGCCGGGCACGACGCGCGACGCGATCACGGTGCCGTTCGAGCGTGGCGGGCAGAAGTTCGAGCTGATCGACACCGCCGGCCTGCGCCGCAAGGGCAAGGTGTTCGAGGCGATCGAGAAGTTCTCGGTCGTCAAGACGCTGCAGGCGATTGCCGACGCGAACGTCGTGCTGCTGCTGCTCGACGCGACCCAGGGTGTGACCGACCAGGACGCGCACATCGCCGGCTACATCCTGGAAAGCGGCCGCGCGGTGGTGATCGCGATCAACAAGTGGGACGCGGTCGACGACTACCAGAAGCAGACGCTGCAACGCTCGATCGAGCAACGCCTGGCGTTCCTGAAGTTCGCGGCGGTGCTGCACATCTCGGCGATCAAGCGCCAGGGCCTGGGCCCGGTCTGGAAGGCGATCGGCGACGCCCACGCGTCGGCGGTCAAGAAGATGCCCACGCCGGTGCTGACGCGGCTGCTGCAGGAGGCCGTCGAGCACCAGGCGCCCAAGCGCGCCGGCGCGTTCCGGCCGAAGCTGCGCTATGCGCACCAGGGCGGCATGAACCCACCGCTGATCGTGATCCACGGCAACTCGCTGGACCACATCACCGACTCGTACAAGCGCTTCCTCGAGGGGCGTTTCCGCGAGCACTTCAAGCTGACGGGCACGCCGATGCGCATCGAGATGCGCTCGTCCAAGAACCCGTTCGACAATAAGGACTGAGAGTCGAGGTCGGTCCAGGGGCAAAGCCCCCAAACTTGCTGCGCCGCGTCATCGCTGTGTTAACGTGGCCGCTTGTCGAACTTTCATCACGGAGAATATCGTGAGCAACAAAGGGCAACTCCTACAAGACCCCTTCCTGAACCTGCTGCGCAAGGAGCACGTTCCGGTTTCGATCTACCTCGTCAACGGGATCAAGCTGCAGGGCCACATCGAATCTTTCGATCAGTACGTGGTGCTCCTGCGCAATACCGTGACGCAGATGGTCTACAAGCACGCCATCTCGACGGTCGTGCCCGGTCGCGCGGTGAACTTCCACGCCGCCGAGCCGACCGATCCGGCCGCTTGATCGCGCCATCCGCCAGCCGCTCCCCTTGACTTCCACGGATTCGACCGTCCCGAACGGGCTGCAGGAGCCCGCCCGGGCGATCCTGGTGGGGGTCGACTTCGGCCGCAACAAGGCCTTCGACGACACGCTCGACGAACTCGCGCTGCTGGCCGAATCGGCCGGCGACATCGCCGTGGCGCGCGTGATCGCCCGCCGCAAGGCGCCCGATGCGGCGCTGTTCGTCGGCTCCGGCAAGGCCGACGAGATCAAGGCGCTGGTGCTGGGTCACCAGGCCGAGGCAGTGCTGTTCGATCAGGCGCTGTCGCCGGCGCAGCAGCGCAACCTCGAAAAGCATCTGGGCGTGGCCGTCGCCGACCGGACGATGCTGATCCTCGAGATCTTCGGCGAGCGCGCCCAAAGCCACGAGGGCAAGCTGCAGGTCGAACTCGCGCGGCTGCAGTACCTGTCGACACGGCTGGTGCGACGCTGGAGCCACTTGGAGCGGCAGAGCGGCGGCATCGGCATGCGCGGCGGCCCGGGCGAGGCGCAGATCGAACTCGACCGCCGCATGATCGGCGAGCGCATCAAGGGCGTGAAGAAGCAACTCGATCGCGTCAAGAAGCAGCGCAGCACGCAGCGCCGCGCGCGCGAGCGCAATCAGACCTTCCGCGTCTCGTTGGTCGGCTACACCAACGCCGGCAAGTCGACGCTGTTCAACACGCTCGTCAACGCGAAGGCCTACGCTGCCGACCAGCTGTTCGCCACGCTCGACACGACGACGCGCCAACTGCATCTCGAGGGCGTGGCGCGATCGGTGTCGCTGTCGGACACGGTGGGCTTCATCCGTGACCTGCCGCACAAATTGATCGAGGCCTTCGAGGCGACCCTGCAGGAGGCCAACGACGCCGACCTGTTGCTGCACGTCGTCGATTGCGCCAGCCCGGTGCTGGCCGAGCAGGTGGCAGAAGTCCAGCGCGTGCTGGCCGAGATCGGCGCCGACGCGATTCCACAGGTGCTGGTGTTCAACAAGCTCGACCGCCTCGAAGAGACGCAGCGACCGCGCGAACTGCGCGACCTGCTCGAGGTCGACAGCGGCCTGCGGGTGCCGCGCGTCTTCATCAGCGCTGCCACCGGCGAAGGCATGGCGGAGCTGCGCCAGATTCTTGCCGAAGCCATCCCCGGCACGCTCGAAGGCTTCTTGAACCGGCGCGACGCGGCCCCAGATGACATTCGCGAAATGCGCATCGACGCCGATGACGGCGACGCTGACCCGCTCGCCGCTGCGCCCCCGGCAATCCATCACTCCCTCGCATGACCATGAGCCAGACAACTACCCAAGGCCGCTTCCAGCGCCTGCGCGCACGCGCGGCCGGCTGGGTGCTGAACAGCGGCCGCGGAGACGGCCCGCCCGACCTCGACGAACTCTGGCGCGACTTCAACCGCAAGCTCAGCGGCCTGTTCGGTGGCAAGGGCGGTGCGCCGCGCGGCAACGGGTCGGGCGACGGTGGAGGAGGTGGCGGGCCGAACTTCCAGCCCGACATGAAGAGCGCCGGCGTCGGCGCCGGCCTGGTGGCCGGCATCGTCGCGCTGATCTGGCTGGGCAGCGGCATCTTCGTGGTCCAGGAGGGCCAGCAGGCCGTGGTGACCTCGTTCGGCAAGTACACGAAGACGGTCGACGCCGGCCTGCAATGGCGCATGCCGTATCCGTTCCAGGCCAACGAGATCGTCAACTACACCCAACTGCGCACCGCCGAGGTCGGCCGCAACGCGGTCATCGCCGCGACCGGGCTGCGCGATTCGTCGATGCTGACGCAGGACGAGAACATCGTCGACATCCGCTTCACCGTGCAGTACCGGCTGAAGGATGCGCGCGCCTTCCTGTTTGAGAACCGCGACCCCGAGGCGGCGGTCACGCTCGCGGCCGAATCGGCGGTGCGCGAAATCGTCGGCAAGAGCAAGATCGATTCGGTGCTGTACGAGCAGCGCGACGCGATCGCCACCGAGCTCGCGAAGTCGGTGCAGGGCCAGCTCGACCGTCTGAAGGCTGGCATCGTCGTCGTCAACATCAACGTGCAGAGCGTGCAGCCGCCCGAGCAGGTGCAGGCCGCGTTCGAGGACACGCTCAAGGCCGGCCAGGACGGCGACCGTCTGAAGAAGGAAGGCCTGGCGTACGCCAGCGACGTGATCCCGAAGGCACAGGGCACCTCGGCGCGGCTGCGTGAAGAGGCCGAAGGCTACAAGTCACGCGTGGTCGCGCAGGCGCAGGGCGATGCGCAGCGTTTCAACAGCGTGCTGGCCGAGTACCAGAAGGCGCCGGCCGTGACGCGCGACCGCATGTATATCGACACGATGCAGCAGGTCTACACCAACGTCAGCAAGGTGATGATCGACACCCGCAACAACTCGAACCTGCTGTACCTGCCGCTGGACAAGCTGCTGCAGCAGACGGGCGCGGCGGCGCCGGCCGTCGGCGCGACCGCTCCGGCGCCCGCCGAGGCCGTGCCCCCCGCCGCAGCGATCGACGCCCGCTCGCGTGACAACGCGCGCACCCGCGATCGCGAGAGCCGCTGAGTGAGCCGGGAGAACAAGAACATGAATCGCATAGTCCTGATCGCCGGCGCCCTGTTGCTGGCACTGGTGCTGCTGAAGTCGACGCTGTTCGTGGTCGATCAGCGCGAGGTCGCCGTCATCTACGCGCTCGGCGAGATCAAAGAGGTGGTGCAGGAACCGGGCCTGAAGTGGAAGCTGCCGCCGCCGTTCCAGAACGTGGTGTTCCTGGATCGCCGCATCCAGACCATGGACAGCCCGGAGAACCGCCCGATCTTCACCGCCGAGAAGAAGAGCCTGGTGATCGACTGGCTCGTGAAATGGCGCATCACCGACCCGCGCCAGTTCATCCGCAACAACGGCTCCGACATGCGCGGCCTCGAGACGCGCCTGAGCCCGATCGTGCACGCGGCCTTCAACGAAGAGGTGACCAAGCGCACCGTCGGCGAGGTGCTGTCGACCGCGCGTGACAAGGTCATGCAGGACGTGCGCGGCCGGCTGACCGACGAAGCCAAGTCCTTCGGCATCGAGATCCTGGACGTGCGCATCAAGCGCGTCGACTTCGTTGCGAACATCACCGATTCGATCTACAGCCGCATGGCCTCGGAGCGCAAGCAGGTCGCGAACCAGCTGCGCGCCACCGGCGGCGCCGAAGGCGAGAAGATCCGCGCCGACGCCGACCGCCAGCGCGAGGTGATCGTCGCCGAGGCCTACCGGGACGCGCAGAAGGTCAAGGGCGAGGGCGATGCGAAGGCCTCGGCAATCTTTGCCGATTCGTTCGGGCGCGATGCCCAGTTCGCCAAGTTCTATCGCAGCCTCGAGGCCTACCGGGCGAGCTTTCGGACCAAGAACGACGTGATGGTCGTCGACCCGGGCAGCGACTTCTTCCAGTCCATGCGCGGCTCCGGAGCGGCGGCGCCGGCGGCGCCCGCGAAGAAGAAGTAGGCGGTGGCGTCCTCGCCGAGCCTGTGGGACCTGCTGGTCGGTGCGTTCGCGCTGATGCTGGTGATCGAGGGCCTGCTGCCGTTCATCAGCCCGCCGAAGTGGCGCAGCGTGTTCGAGCGCGCGATGCGCATGACCGACGGGCAGATCCGCTTCATCGGCCTGTCGAGCATGCTCGCCGGGCTGGCGATGCTGTACTTCTTCCTGTCGTGAGCGGGCGACGAAGCCGGCGAAACGCGCCGGTACAATGCCGTTTTTAACCCCCCGGCGTTTTCACATGTCCTCTGCTTGGCTGCTGCCCGAGCACATTGCCGATGTGTTGCCCGCGCAGGCGCGGCACATCGAAGACCTGCGGCGCGGCCTGATCGACGTGGCGCGCAGCTACGGTTGCGAGCTGGTGATGCCGCCACTGCTCGAGCACATCGAGTCGCTGCTGTCGGGTGCCGGGCGCGCGCTCGACCTGAAGACCTTCAAGCTCGTCGACCAGCTCAGTGGCCGCACGCTTGGTGTGCGCGCCGACAGCACGCCGCAGGTCGCGCGCATCGACGCGCACCTGCTGAACCGCGCCGGCGTGACACGCCTGTGCTACTGCGGCCCGGTGCTGCACGCGCTGCCGGCGGGCCTGCACTCGACCCGCGAGCCGCTGCAGTTCGGTGCCGAGATCTATGGCCACAGCGGCCTGGAGGCCGACCTCGAGGTGCTGGACCTGACGCTCGACTGCCTGCGCCACGCGGGATTGACCGGCGTGACGCTCGACCTTGGCGACGCGCGCATCGTGCGCGGGGTGCTGGCCGGTGTGATGGTCGGTGCCGAGGCGCTTGGCGAGGTCTACGCGGCGCTCGCAGCGAAGGACGCGGCGGCGCTGCGCACGCTGTCGCGCGATTTTCACGACGTGGCGCGCGCTGCACTGCAGGCGCTCGTCAAGCTCTACGGTGCGGCCGAAGTCCTCGAGGTGGCACGGCGCGAGTTGCCGCAGCGGCCGCTGGTGCAGGCGGCGCTGGCCGATCTGCGGGGGCTGGCGCAGCGCATCGAACAGGCGCACCCCGAGGTCAAGGTCGGCTTCGACCTGGCCGACATCGGCGGCAATGGCTACTACAGCGGGGTGCGTTTCGCGGCGTTCGTGCCGGGCTCGCCGGACGCGCTGGCGCGCGGCGGCCGCTACGACGAGGTCGGTGCCGCCTTCGGTCGCAGCCGTGCGGCGGTCGGCTTCAGCCTGGACCTGAAGGCTCTCGCGGCGATCGCTCCGGCGCGGCCGCTGCACGCGGCGATCCGCGCACCGTGGGCCGAGGACGCGACGCTGCGCGCCCGCGTGCGCGCGCTGCGCGAAGCCGGCGAGACCGTGGTGCGCGCATTGCCCGGTCACGAGCACGAGGCGCAGGAGTTCGACTGCGATCGCGAGCTCGTGCCGGTGGGCAGCGAGTGGAACGTGCGTGCGCTCTGAGCGCGCGCGTGACGCGGCGATGCGCCCCGAGGAATTCCTGTTTTGGACGACTTTGACATGCAAGCAATGAATACTCGCGCCGACGCGCCGGCCGCCGGCCACAACGTCGTCGTCGTCGGCACCCAGTGGGGCGACGAAGGCAAGGGCAAGGTCGTCGACTGGCTGACCGACCATGCGCAGGCGGTCGTGCGCTTCCAGGGCGGACACAACGCCGGCCACACGCTGGTGATCAAGGGCGTGAAGACGGCGCTGCAGCTGATTCCGTCGGGAATCATGCGCGACGGCGTCGCCTGCTACATCGGCAACGGCGTGGTCGTCGACCCGACGCACCTGCTCGGCGAGATCGAACGGCTCGAGAAGATCGGTGTCGAGGTGCGCTCGCGGCTGTTCATCAGCGAGTCGTGCCCGCTGATCCTGCCCTTCCACGTCGAGGTCGACAAGGCCCGCGAGGCGCTGCGCGAGAGCAGCGGCGCCGGCAAGATCGGCACCACCGGCAAGGGCATCGGTCCGGCCTACGAAGACAAGGTCGCGCGCCGCGCGCTGCGTGTGCAGGACTTGAAGCATCCGCAGCGCTTCGCGAAGAAACTGCATGAGTTGCTGGAACTGCACAACTTCGCGCTGGGTGGCTACCTGAAGTCGAAGCCGCTCGCGTACCAGCCGATCTACGACCATGCGATGCAGGTCGCCGAGCAGCTCAGGCCGATGATGGCCGACGTCGGCTACATCCTGCACAACGCGAACCGGGCCGGCGCCAACATCCTGTTCGAGGGTGCGCAGGGCACGCTGCTCGACATCGACCACGGCACCTATCCGTACGTCACGTCGAGCAACTGCGTGGCCGGCAATGCCGCCGCGGGCGCCGGCGTCGGGCCCGACCTGTTGCACTACATCCTGGGGATCACGAAGGCCTACACCACGCGCGTCGGCAGCGGCCCGTTCCCGACCGAGCTGCAGATGGACGAACCCGGAACGGTCGGCCATCACCTGTCGACGGTCGGCCAGGAGCGCGGCACCGTGACCGGCCGGCCGCGGCGCTGCGGCTGGCTCGACGCCGCGTTGCTGAAGCGCTCGGTCATCATCAACGGCATTTCTGGCCTGTGCATCACCAAACTCGACGTGCTCGACGGTCTGCCCGAGATCAAGGTCTGCGTCGGCTACGAACTGCACGGCAAGCGCATCGACATCCTGCCGCTGGACGCCGACGACATCGTGGCCTGCGTGCCGATCTACGACACCTTCGAGGGGTGGACCGACAGCACCTTCGGCGTCACCGAATGGGACAAGCTGCCGCTGAACGCGCGCCGCTACCTCGAGCGCGTGCAGGGCTTGATCGGCGCGCCGATCGACATGGTGTCCACGGGGCCGGACCGCGTGCACACGATCCTGTTGCGCCATCCGTACCAGGACTGAGCAGCGCTTCGCTATGCTTCACGCCGGCGCTCGTTCCATCATCTCCACCGCACCGATCCTGAAGGGCTTCGCATGCTGACCGACGACGGCAAACACCTGTACGTGAGCTGGGACGAATACCACATGCTCATCGAGCGACTGGCGCTGAAAATCGCCGGCTCGGGCTGGGAGTTCGACCAGATTCTGTGCCTGGCACGTGGCGGCATGCGGCCGGGCGACGTGATCTCGCGCGTGTTCGACAAGCCGCTCGCGATCATGTCGACGAGTTCCTATCGCGCCGAGGCCGGCACGATCCAGGGGCGGCTGGACCTGGCGAAGTACATCACGATGCCCAAGGGCGAACTCGCCGGGCGCGTACTGCTGGTCGACGATCTTTCGGACTCGGGCGTGACCTTGCGGGCGGTCGTGGATCGACTGCGGGGCATGCCGTCGATCAGCGAGTTGCGCTCGGCGGTGATCTGGACCAAGGGCGTGTCGAGCTATACGCCCGACTACTTCGTCGAACTGCTGCCGACGAGTCCGTGGATTCACCAGCCATTCGAGGAATACGACGACATGCGGCCCGAGGCGCTCGCGAAGAAGTTCGTGATTTGAACCTCGCCGAACAGCCGCAGCACAAAGCAAAAAGGCCAGCGCTTGCGTGCTGGCCCCTCACTTTTCTTGGTGCCCAGGAAGGGACTCGAACCCCCACGGAGTTACCCGCTAGTACCTGAAACTAGTGCGTCTACCAAT
>Ga0207658_10002885_pt1 | contig 12323 bp, 12 predicted proteins | sample KBSS33metaG_FD_184322 | JGI IMG/M metagenome (GOLD analysis project Ga0207658, IMG submission 184322) | Switchgrass rhizosphere microbial communities from Kellogg Biological Station, Michigan, USA - KBS S3-3 metaG (SPAdes) (version 2) | ecosystem: Host-associated > Plants > Roots > Rhizosphere...
CGGGCGATCATCTGCTCGAGTTCGTCGAGCTCGTCGCTTTCGAGCCGATCCGACATGCCGAGCAAGGCCGAGGCGGCGCTCGCCGGCGAACCGTTGAAGAAGGTCTTCACCACGTCGCTCAGCGCCGACTTCTTCGCCGCCGTCTCCGACACTGCCGGGCTGTACAAATAGCCGCGCTCCGAGTCGGTGCGCTGGACGTAGCCCTTGTCTTCGAGCCGCTTAAGCATCGCGCGCACGGCTGACCCGCTGAGTTGGTCCGGAAGTGCGTCGCAAATGTCGGCAACGGGGAGCGGGCCCTGCTGGTACAGAATGTCGACGATCTGGCGTTCGCGCGGGGGGATCTTGCTGAGCATTTCTGACCTTCGTTCAAGCGGCCGAATCGCCGCGCTACATTTGTAGAATGCTACATTTGTAGCGTGAACGCAAGATGAATGTTTCGCGAGCAATTGGCGGAGAGGGTGGGATTCGAACCCACGGTGGGCTTGCACCCACGGCGGTTTTCAAGACCGCTGCCTTAAACCACTCGGCCACCTCTCCTTAATCGGCGGTCGCATATCGTCCGGAGCGTCGGGCTGTGCAAGCCGCGCGATGAACCAAGCTGGCGTCGGGCGGGTTCTAGCGACTAGCGTTAGCCAGACACAGGAGAGTGAATTGATCGGAGCGGGGGCCTGGACGTGGACCGGATTGGCGGCAGCCGGGCTGGCGCAATCCTATTCGCCGCCGCTCCCGGCCGCCCAATCGGCCTATGGGCAGCCAGTCTATTCAACGCCAGTCAGCGATCCCTGGGCCACCTACAAAGTCCGGCTGACGGCGCTTGCCCGGCTCCAGGGTATCCGCGAATCGACGATTCAATCCACCATCCCCGGGCTCGACATCAACCGCCAGGTGATCGCGCTGGATCACGCCGAACCACGCGCACAGAGCTCGGGTGGGATCCCGTCAATGCAGCCGTACATCCGCACGCACGTCACGACCTCGCTCATCAACCGCGGCCAGGCGCGCTATTACGACCGGTACAGCCAGCTCAAGGCGATCGAGGCGCGCTATGGCGTTGATCCGGCGATCCTGATGGCGATTTACGGCCACGAGACCAGCTACGGCACCGTCACCGGCCGGCTCGACCTGCTGCAGACGCTCGCCAGCCTCGCGTACGGTGGACGCCGCCGGTCGATGTTCGAGGGCGAGTTCATCGCTACGCTGAAACTGATGGACCAGGGCGTACCCCGCTACATGCTCAAGGGGAGCTGGGCCGGGGCGACCGGATTCCCGCAGTTCCTTCCCTCCGTCGCGCTACGCCTGCGCGCCGATGGCGATGCCGACGGCTACGCCAACATTTGGGCCAATGAACTCGACGGGCTCGCGTCGATCGCGTCTTACTTGCGCGATGCGGGCTGGAAGCCGTCCGTGGCCTGGGGCGTGTCGACCCAGGTTCCCTACAATCTCAATCGCGCCGCGTTGCGCTCAACGCTTACAGCGGCGCGCTGCCCGCAAGTTTACAAGCGCCACACCCGCTGGCTTACCGTGCGCGAGTGGCGCGCGCTCGGGCTCGTCCCGCATAGCTCGAAAGTACCCGACAATGAGCTGGCGACCTTGTTCGAGCCCGAGGGGCCGGACGGATCGGGGTACCTCCTGACCAACAATTACCGGGCGATCCTCGACTATAATTGCTCGAATTTCTACGCCATGTCGGTCGGACTGCTGGCGGACGCGATTGCGCGGCGATAGAGCAGGGCATTCGCCGATTCAGCCGAGGGTACCGCTTTTCATGATCCGTCCGATCCTGCTTGCCGCCGCTTCGTCCATCCTGGTCACCAGCGCAGCTCCTGCCGCGGCGCCCGCGTTCGAGACGCCCGCGAAATATGCCTATCTAATCGACCTGTCGTCGGGCGCAGTGCTTTACGCCAAGGAGGCGGACGGGCGCATGCCGCCGGCATCGATGGCCAAGATGATGACCGTCGAGGTCGCGTTCGAGCTGATCGACAAGAAGCAGCTGGCATTGAGCAAGATGTGCACGGTTCGTCCCGAAACCTGGGCGAAATGGCACGGGCCGGCGGCGGGATCGACCATGTTCCTGTCGGCCAATGAGCAGGTCAGCGTCGAAAATTTGCTCCACGGCATCGTCACGCTGTCAGGGAATGACGCGTCGGTCGTGCTCGCCGAATGCATCGCCGGGACCGAGCAGGCCTTCACCGGGCAGATGAATGCGCTCGCCCAGAAGATCGGGTTGACCAACAGCCATTTCGGCACCGCTAACGGCTGGCCCGACAATGGCGTCACCTACGTATCCGCGCGCGACCTAGCGACGCTGGCCCGATCGGAGATCGAGAACCATTACGCGCTCTACAAGAAGTTCTATTCGCAGCCGAGCTTCACCTGGGGCAAGACGGTCGGGTCCAACCAGGACATCACCCAGCAAAACCGTAACCCGATCCTCGGCCATGTGCCGGGCGCCGATGGTCTCAAGACCGGCCATACCGACGAAGCCGGCTATGGCTTCACCGGCTCGGCCGACCAGAACGGCCGCCGCCTGATCGAAGTCGTCGCGGGCCTGCCGAGCTGGAATGCGCGGGTCCAGGAATCGACCCGGCTGATCCAGTGGGGTTTCCAGGCGTGGACGGCCAAGCCGTTGTTCCAGGCGGGCGCGAAGATCGGCTCGGCCAAGGTCCAGTTGGGCAGCAGCAGCGAAGTGACGTTGGTTGCGCCGCGCAATCTCGCGGTGACCATCCCTGCTGGACTGGCCAGCGGAGCGACCAGCATGAAGATCCGCTACCAGGGCCCAATCGCCGCGCCGATCGCCAAGGGCGACCATATTGCCGATTTGGTCATTTCAACGTCCGATACGCCGCCGCAGGTCGTGCCGCTGGTTGCCGGTGAGGACGTCGGCAAGGCCGGCTTCTTTGGCCGCATGTGGCTCGGCCTCAAGTCGCTCATTGGGATGGCGTGACGACACGCGGACGCTTCATCAGCCTTGAGGGCGGGGAGGGGGTCGGCAAATCGACCCAGGTCGTGGCCCTTGCCGATGCCATCCGCGCCCACGGCATCGACGTCGTCGAAACCCGCGAGCCGGGTGGCAGCGAAGGCGCCGAGCGGATCCGCGAACTGCTCCTGACCGGATCGGACGATCGCTGGGGTGCGCCGGCTGAAGCGCTGCTGTTCGCCGCGGCGCGGGCCGATCACATCGACAAAGTTATTCGCCCCGCGCTTGCCGCGGGCAAATGGGTCGTCTCGGACCGCTTCGTCGACAGCTCGCTGGCATACCAGGGCGGCGCTGGGGGCCTTGGGATCGAAGCCGTGCGCGACATCAACGCATTTGGCATCGGCGAGACTTTCCCCGATCGCAGCCTGGTGCTGATGCTCGACGAGGGCAGCGCCCGGGCCCAGGCGCGCGATAGTGACGGCAGCGACCGCATTGGCGGGCGCGATGCCGACTATCACCACAAGGTTGATACCGCCTTCCGCCTGATCGCCGCCGAGGAGCCCGGACGTGTCCGGCTGATCGATGCTTCGGGTGATGCTGAGCAAGTCACCGGGCGACTGCTCGCCGCCATCCAGGACCTCCTCCCGTGATTGTCGGGCAGGACAAAGCTGTCGAGCAATTCGCCAGCGCCTGGGCGACGCGCAAGCTCCACCATGCCTGGTTGCTCGCCGGGCCCAAGGGTGTCGGCAAGGCTAGCTTCGCGCATGCGGCCGCGCGGCGCGTGCTCGCCGATGCCGCCGGACCGCCTACCGGCCTGCCCGGGCTCGAGACCAGCGACGACCATCCAATGGTCAAACTGATCGAAGCCGGCAGCCATCCCGACATGCGCTGGCTGAAACGGCTGGAGCATGAGAAGACCGGCAATCTCGCGCGCAACATCAGCGTCGACCAGATCCGTGGCCTGAGCGAGCTGTTCGACCTCAGCCCGGCAATGTCGGACTGGCGCGTTGCAGTGATCGATTCGGTCGACGAACTCGAAGCGGCAGGAGCCAATGCGCTTCTCAAAATGCTCGAGGAGCCGCCGCCCAACAGCCTGTTCTTCCTCGTCAGCCACGCCCCGGGCCGCTTGCTCCCGACGATCCGGTCGCGGTGCAGAAGGCTGGAGTTTCAAGGGCTTGCCGATGACGCCATGACGTCAATCCTGGAATCGCAAGCGCCGGAGCTCGGCTCAAGCGAGCGCCAGAAGATCATTGGCATGTCGTTCGGGTCGGCGGGGCGGGCGCTGGCCTTCGCCGAGCTTAGCCTGGCCATGCTCGAGGATGCCGCCTTGGTGATTCTGCGCCAGGGCGATCCGACCAATGCTCGCCGCTCGGACCTCGCGCAGGAATTGGGCAAGCGCGGCGCCGCCGAGCGCTACGCCGCATTCCTGGACCTCGCGCCCTCACTGATCGCCCGCGAGGCGCGCAAGCTTGATGGGCCGTGCCGGGAACGCGCGCTCGACGCCTACGCCAAGGCGCGGGAGATTGCTGCGATTGCCCCGCGGCTTTCGCTCGACCCGGCGGCGACGGTGTTTCAGATCGGCGGCATCCTCGCCTCGATCCCCGATCAGCGGCTTCCTTGAAGCCCTGACAAGGGCCGGTTAGGGCAGGCGCACATGGCCGAACCCTTCTACATCACCACCGCGATCAGCTACCCCAACGGGCCGCCGCATATCGGCCACGCCTATGAGGCGATTGCGGCCGACGTCATCGCCCGGTTCCAGCGCAGCCAGGGCCGCGACGTGAGGTTCCAGACCGGGACCGACGAGCATGGCCTGAAAATGGCCCAGGCCGCGCGTGCAGAAGGCGTCGAGCCGCGTGAGTTTGCGGACAAGATGTCGCGTCTTTTCCAGCAGATGTGCGACAAACTTAACGTTTCGTACGATCGTTTCATTCGCACGTCACAGCCGGACCATTATCGCGCCAGCCAGGCCATCTGGACAGCAATGGCGGAGCGGGGAGACCTCTATCTCGACCGTTACGAGGGTTGGTATTCGGTTCGGGATGAGGCCTATTACGACGAGGGCGAGGTCGTCAGCGGCGAAAATGGCGAAAAGCTGTCGCCGCAGGGCACGCCGGTCGAATGGACGGTCGAGGAAAGCTGGTTCTTCCGGCTATCCAAATACCAGCAGCCCTTGCTCGACCTGTACGCAGCCAATCCCGAGTTCATCCAGCCCGACAGCCGCCGCAACGAGGTGCTGCGTTTCGTCGAGGGCGGGCTGAAGGACCTCAGCATCTCGCGCACCAGCTTCGACTGGGGCGTGCCGGTCCCCGGTAGCAACAGTCACGTGATGTACGTCTGGCTCGACGCGCTGACCAATTACCTGACCGGGCTCGGCTATCCCGACGATACCGAGCTGTGGCAGCGCTACTGGCCGGCGAACGTGCATTTGATCGGGAAGGACGTCGTCCGCTTCCACGCGGTCTATTGGCCGGCGTTCCTGATGTCGGCCGGCATTGCGCTCCCAAAACAGGTGTACGGCCACGGTTTCCTGCTCAGCCGTGGTGAGAAAATGTCGAAGAGCGTCGGCAATGTTGTCGACCCGATGCTGCTGGCGGAGCGCTTCGGGGTCGACGCCCTGCGCTATTTCCTCCTCCGCGAAGTGCCGTTCGGTCAGGACGGCAGCTATAGCGCCGAGGCGATCGTCGCTCGCGCCAATGCCGAGCTCGGCAACAGCTTCGGCAACCTCGCGCAACGCATTTTGTCGATGATCTTCAAGAATCTGGACGGCATTCTTCCCGCGCCTGGTGATGCCGGCGCCGACCGCGAATTGCTCGCGGTGGTCGAGGAAGCGACCCGGCGCGAGGTTCCCGACGCGTTCGAGCGTCTCGCCTTCAGCCAGGGCATCGAGGCATGGTTGCGCGCGGTCTTCGCCTGCAACCAGTATGTCGACACGCAGGCGCCGTGGGCGCTCAAAAAGACCGACCCGACGCGGATGGCGGCGGTACTCGGCACGATCGTCGCCGCGGTGCGCGAACTGGCTCGGGCAATCGCGCCGGTCATCCCGCAATCCGCCGATAAATTGTTGACCCTGATCGATGCCGGCGCGGGTGGAGCGCCGATCTCGCAGCCGATGCCGCTCTTTCCCAGGCTCGAACTCGACGAGGACGAGGAGGTCGCCGGGTGAGGCTGATCGATAGCCACTGCCACCTCAATTACGAAGGCTTGGCCGAGCGTCAGGAAGAGGTGCTCCAGAACGCCCGAAACCGCGGCGTCGGCGGTTTCCTCAACATCTCCACCCGGCAGAAGGAATGGAATGACGTCATCGGCGTAGCCGAGCGTCACACGGACGTTTGGGCAAGCGTCGGGGTGCACCCGCACGAGGCCGACGCTCATCCCGACCTCGGCGCCAACGCCTTGATCGACGCTGCATCACATCCGCGTGTGATCGCCATCGGCGAATGCGGCCTCGATTATTATTACGACAAGTCCGACCGCGCGGCGCAGCGCGAGCGCTTCGAAGCGCATATCGACGCTGCCCGCCAAACCGGCCTGCCGTTGATCGTCCATACTCGCGATGCGGAGGATGATACTGCCGAGATCCTCGGCGCCGCAGTTAGGGAAGGGGGCGTGACCGGCGTCCTCCATTGCTTCACCGGTTCGGCCGGGCTGGCGCGCACCGGGCTCGATCTTGGCTTTTACGTCTCGCTCTCGGGCATCGTGACCTTCAAGAATGCCCAGGATCTGCAGGACATCGCCAAATGGCTGCCCGCGGACCAGATGCTGGTCGAGACCGACGCGCCCTTCCTCGCCCCGGTCCCGCATCGCGGACAGAAATGCGAGCCGGCCTTCGTCGCCGATACCGCCGCTTTTGTCGCGGAGCTCCGGGGCGAGGAGCTCGATGCGCTGGGCGAATCGACGACCGCCAACTTCTTCAAACTGTTCAAGAAAGCCCAAAGGGCGCAAGCTTGAAAGTCCGGATTCTCGGCTGCGGGACGTCGACCGGAGTCCCCAAGATCGGCAATGTCTGGGGCCAGTGCGACCCGAATGAGCCGCGCAATGCACGGATGCGCTCGTCTATCTTGGTCGAAAGCGCCGGGAAGCGCGTCCTCGTCGATTGCGGGCCGGACCTCCGCCGGCAATTGCTCGACGCCAACGTCGGGCAGGTCGACGCAGTGATCGCGACCCACGATCACGGTGATCACGTCCACGGCATCGACGATCTGAGGCCAATCGCCGCTGCGCTTGGCCACGCCGTGCCGCTGTGCGGCCGCGCCGAGACGCTTGCCAGCCTCGAAGCGCGTTTTGCTTATGCCTTTGCCAGCAGCGACCTCTATCGGCCGATCGTCGCGCCCCAGCAGTTGGGTGTGGATTGGGCGTTCGGGGAAGCAAATGTCCGCTTCGTCGATCAGCCCCACGGCGGCCCCACGTCGCTCGGGATGCGGTTCGATGAAGGCGCCAAGTCGGCGGCCTATGCCATTGATTTCAATGAGATGACCGACGCAATGGCGGCGTTGTACGAGGGCGTAGACGTGTGGATCGCCGATTGCCTGACCCGATCGCCACACCCGACGCACATGCACCTCGATGGCGTTCTCGGCCACGCCAGGGATCTCCGGGTGAGCCAGCTCTATTTGGTGCACATGGGGAATGGGCTCGATTACCGGACACTTGTCACCGAACTGCCCGATTGGGCCGCACCAGCCCACGACGGGCTTGAGATTGCCCTATGACCAATGATCTGATGCTCGGCGGTGTTTATATCCTCATGGCAATCATGCTCGTGCTCGGCAGCCTGATGTCGCGGCGCGAGCCGATCGCCAAGCTTCTGACCATGGCGCTGGCCTGGGTGGCGATCTTCGCTGCCGGATTTATCTTGTTCACTTTCCGCGATAATTTCAGCTGGGTTGCGCAACGCCTCAAGGCGGAAGCAATCGGCACGCCGGTCGTTCAAGGGCGCGAGACCCGCATTCCAATGGCCATCGACGGCCATTTCTGGGTCGAGGGCCGCGTCAACGGGGTTCCAGTCAAGTTCCTGGTCGACAGTGGCGCAACCATGACAACGATCGATCGCGCGACGGCCATCAAGGCCGGGGTGCCGGTCTCGGCGCAGGCGGATCAGTACGTACGTACCGGCAACGGCATCATCCGCGTCGCCACCGGACGGGCGCGGGATCTCGAGATTGGCGGGATTGCGCGTCATGATGTTGGCCTACAGGTCGCGGACCATGATGAACTCAACGTGCTCGGGATGAACTATCTGTCGTCCCTAAGCCGTTGGGGGGTAGAGGGCCGGTGGCTGGTTCTGGTCCCCTGACACTCTACTGGGTTTACATAATGCATATTATCATACTTAAATCTATCAGGACGAAAGGGTCCCTTCATGGCGCTTGAGCGTCTCGTCGCGATCATGCGCCGGCTGCGGGATCCGGTCGCCGGCTGCGAATGGGACAGCGTCCAGAATTTCGCGACAATCGCACCGTACACCATCGAGGAAGCCTATGAGGTCGCCGACGCAATCGCCCGCGACGATATGGACGCGCTCGCCGACGAACTCGGCGATCTCCAGCTCCAGGTCGTATTCCATGCGCAAATGGCCGAGGAAGCCGGCCATTTCACGCTCGGCGACGTAATCGGCCGGATCTGCGACAAGATGGAGCGCAGGCACCCGCATATCTTCGGCGATGCCGAGCATGGCGGCCATCATCTGTGGGAAATCATCAAGGCCGAGGAACGCGCCGCCAACCCCGACAAGAGCGCTCTCGCCGGCGTTGCGTTGGCGCTCCCTGCCCTCGAGAGAGCGGCAAAGCTGCAGCGTCGAGCAGCGCGTACCGGTTTCGATTGGCCTGACGCCGCAGGACCTCGGGCCAAGATCGACGAAGAATTGGCCGAGCTCGAGGCAGAGACCGATCATCCGCGAATGCTTGAAGAGATGGGGGATCTGCTGTTCGCGGTCGTAAACCTCGCACGGCATCTTAACATTGAACCCGAAGCGGCACTGCGCGAAGCTAATCGCAAGTTCGAGCAGCGGTTCCGCGAGATCGAGCAGGCGCCGGGGTTCAGCGACCTTTCGCTCGCGGAGAAGGAAGCCCTGTGGGCGGCTGCAAAAAGGAATCAGGCCGCTTCAAACGCCTGAAAGCGCGCCCAATTCTCCGGCGATAGCCGTACTGACAGTTTGACCTGGTCCTGATCCATGCTTTGCGCGAGCACTTCGCCGCGGGAATGGAGCCAGGCGATGCGCTCGCCCTGCCCGGCGGCAAGCCGGATCTCGTGGATCTGCTCGCCGCTTCTGAGGCCCTCGGACATACGAGTCCGGAGCGCGTCGAGGCCCTCGCCGGTCAGTGCCGAAATTGGCGCCACGTCGTCACGGCGCTTGGCCTCCTCAACCAGCCGCTCCGCGTCTTCCTGCGATAGCAAATCGACCTTGTTCCACGCCTCGATCCGCGGCGGCGCCCCCTCCTCCGCCATCCCCAGCGATTTGAGCACGTCGTCGACATCGTCCCGCTGCGCTTCGTGGTCGGGATGCGACATGTCACGAACGTGGACGAGCAAGTCGGCCGAAGCGACCTCCTCGAGCGTCGCCCGAAAGGCTGCGATCAGCTCGGTCGGCAAGTCGGACACGAACCCGACCGTGTCGGACAGGATCACCTTGTCGAATCCCGGCAGGCGGATATCGCGCATCGTCGGATCGAGCGTCGCAAACAGGAGGTTCTCGACGAACACATCTTCGCCTGTTAGGCGGTTGAAAAGCGTCGACTTTCCGGCGTTGGTGTAGCCGACCAGCGCAATCACCGGCCATGGCGCGCGATGGCGCCGGTCGCGATGCAGGGATCGAGTTCGTTTCACCTGCTCGAGCTCGCGCTTGATCTTGGCCATCCGCTCACGGATCAGCCGGCGATCGGCCTCGATCTGGGTTTCGCCAGGGCCGCCAAGGAAGCCGAAGCCGCCGCGCTGGCGTTCAAGGTGGGTCCAGCTGCGCACCAGGCGCCCCGCCTGATAGTCGAGGTGCGCAAGCTCGACCTGCAATCGCCCTTCGGCGGTCGCGGCGCGCTCGCCGAAAATCTCGAGGATCAGGCCGGTGCGGTCGATCACCTTGGTCCCGATCTCGTCTTCAAGGTTCTTCTGCTGGATCGGCGCAAGCGCGGCATCGACCACGACCAGCCCCGCCTGCTCTTTCTCGACCAGGGCCGCGACCTCCTCGACCTGGCCCTTCCCGATCAGCGTCGCCGGACGCGGCGAACGTAGCCGTATTGAGCGCTCACCGACGACGCGTATGCCAATTGCTTCGGCGAGACCTTTGGCCTCCTCCAGGCGAGCATCAGCTGACCGGCGCGACCCTGCGCGTGGCATTTCGGGCACGACGACGACCGCGCGCTCGCCGCGCGCAACGTCGATTGCTCCATTGCCGTCAAAATTATTCAGGTTCGCTCTCCACATCGTCCCCCAGCTGTCCCGCGTCGAGGTCGAGCGGTCGGTCAGGCTGCAAGGTCGAGATCGCGTGCTTATAGACCAATTGAATGTGGCCACCACGCTCGAGCAACAGCGCGAATTGATCGAACGCCGTCACGGCACCCTGAAGCATGACGCCATTGACCAGGAACAGCGTCATCCTCCCCCGCTCCCGGGCCGCCGCCGCCAGAAACACATCCTGCAGCTGGGCGCGGCCACCTTGGCCAAGATCGGCGGGCAGGACGGTGGCTACGAAGTCTGCCGGAGGTTCCGGCGGCATGATGGTGGAAATCGAGTGCTTGTAGACCAGCTGCGACGCGCCATCGCGCCTCAGCAGCAAGGAGAAGGAATCGAACCAGGTCACCACTCCCTGGAGCTTGACCCCTTTGACGAGGAAGATGGTGACGGGCAGCTTGGCGCGGCGAATGCTGTTGAGAAAATGGTCCTGCAGGCTGAGCGTTCGGGCGGACATATTGCGCAACAGGCTCCTACTCGTCCTCCTCCCGCTTGTCGCCAATGCCCAGAGCCTTCAGCTTCCGGTGTAGCGCCGAGCGTTCCATTCCAATGAACGATGCGGTGCGCGAGATGTTGCCAGAAAAGCGCCGGATCTGGATCTTGAGATACTCGCGCTCAAAGGATTCGCGCGCTTCCCTGAGCGGGCTGCCCATGATCGCCACCGCAGCGGTCGATCCCCCCATCGCGTTCTGATTTTCAAGGACTTCCGGCGGAAGCAGGTCGACATCGATGCACGCCACGCGGTCGCCCGGCGCAAGGATGATGGTGCGTTCGATGATATTGCGCAGCTGGCGAACATTGCCCGGCCAGTCATGAGCCTGGAGCGCTGCCATCGCTTCCTCCGACATCGACGGCGTCGACATGTGGCGTTCGGCCGCAAACCGGGCGAGAAAGTAATTGACCATTTCGGGGATGTCTTCGCGCCGCTCGCGCAGCGGCGGAATCCGCACCGGAACCACGTTCAGGCGGTAGAAAAGGTCCTCGCGGAAGCGTCCGCCGGCGATCTCCTCCGACAGGTTTCGCGCGGTGGCCGAAAGGACCCGAACGTCAACCTTGACCGGGCGTTGGCCACCGATCCGTTGATAGCTCTGGTCGGTCAGAACGCGGAGGATCTTGCCCTGCGTGGTCAACGGCATGTCGGCGATTTCGTCCAGGAACAGCGTCCCGCCGTGAGCATGTTCGAGCAAGCCGGGACGCATGGCGCCATCGACCTCGCTGCCGAACAGTTCCTCTTCGACCCGGTCGGGACTCATCATCGCCGCCGGCAGCACCACAAACGGGGCTTTCGCCCGCGGGCTCCAATTGTGGATCATCCGCGCGGCGATTTCCTTGCCCACGCCAGCTGGGCCGGTAATCAACACCCGGCTCCCGGTCGGGGCGACGCGCTTCAGCGTCGCACGGACCGTGTTGATCGCCACCGAGTTTCCATGGAGCAATTCTTCATGGCCAACCTGGCGTCGCAGCGTCTCATTCTCGCGCCGCATCCGCTCGGTGTCGGTCGCGCGGTCGACGAGGTAGATCAGGCGTTCCGCCTCGAACGGCTTTTCGATGAAGTCGATCGCCCCTTCACGGACAGCAGCGACGGCAGTGTCGAGATTGCCGTGGCCCGAAATCATCAGCACCGGAACCGTCGGGTCGCGCCGCTTGATCTCCTGCAGCAATTGGAGGCCATCGAGCCGCGAGCCTTGAAGCCAGACGTCGAGCAGCACCATCGACGGCCGTCGCTCCTCAAACGCCTCTAGCGTCTGCGTGCTGTCGGCGGCGGTCCGAACCGCATAGCCTTCGTCCTCGAGCACGCCGCTGACCAGCGCGCGGATGTCGGCCTCGTCGTCGACCACTAGCACTTCAAGCGCCATCAGCTGGTACCTTCGTCGTCATTTTCATCCTCATTGGTGTGCGCCAGCTCGTCATTCGCGCCGAGCACCGCGAGCTTGTCCGTGTCGAACGCAATGCGGACATGCGT
>Ga0207658_10002891_pt1 | contig 12311 bp, 11 predicted proteins | sample KBSS33metaG_FD_184322 | JGI IMG/M metagenome (GOLD analysis project Ga0207658, IMG submission 184322) | Switchgrass rhizosphere microbial communities from Kellogg Biological Station, Michigan, USA - KBS S3-3 metaG (SPAdes) (version 2) | ecosystem: Host-associated > Plants > Roots > Rhizosphere...
CGCGTACCTCCAGCCGCTCATGGAGGCCGAGAAGGGCGAGAACCGGCGGGCGCAGGGCAAGGTCCTGCTCGCCACCGTCAAGGGCGACGTGCACGACATCGGCAAGAACATCGTCGGCGTCGTGCTGGGCTGCAACGACTACGAGGTACTCGATCTCGGCGTGATGGTGCCCGCCGAGACGATCCTCGACACGGCCGCGCGGGAGGGCGTCGACGTGATCGGGCTGTCGGGCCTGATCACGCCCTCTCTCGACCAGATGGTCGACGTCGCACGCGAGATGGAGCGCCGCTCGCTCTCGGTGCCGCTGCTCGTGGGCGGGGCGACGACGTCGCGCCAGCACACGGCGGTGAAGATCGCGCCCGAATACACGGCCGAGACCGTCCACGTGCTCGACGCGAGCCGTGTCGGCGACGTCGTCTCGCGCCTCCTGGACCCGGCACGCAGGGCGGAGCTCGGCGTCGAGAACCGCGAGCACCAGGAGCGGCTCAGGACGGAGCACGCCGAACGCACGCGCAAGCCGCTGCTGACGCTCGAGGAGGCGCGCGCCCGGCGTCCGCAACTGTCCTACCCCGAGACCCCGCCACCGCCCTTCACCGGGCCGCGCGAGGTCGCGCCCACGCTCGCGGAGCTCGTGCCGTACATCGACTGGCAGTTCTTCTTCTACGCGTGGGAGCTGCGCGGAAAGTTCCCGGCGATCCTCGACCGCCCTGAGGCGCGCGAGCTCTACGACGACGCCCAGGAGGTGCTCGCCGACATCCTCGCCGGCGATCTACTCCGCGCCGCAGGCGTCTACGGCTTCTGGCCCGCGCGCGCCGAAGGGGACGATGTCGTGGTCGGGGACGCCCGCTTCTCGTTCCTGCGGCAACAGTCGGACCACGGCGACGCGCGGCCGAACCGCTGCCTCGCCGACTACGTCGCGCCCGCGGACGACCATGTCGGCGCGTTCGCGGTGGCGATTCACGGCGCCGACGAGCTCGCAGAGCGCCATGCGGCCGAGCACGACGACTACCGGGCGATCATCGTCAAGGCCCTGGCCGACCGGCTTGCCGAGGCGTTCGCCGCGTGGCTCCACGAACGGGCGCGGCGTGAGTGGTACGCACCCGACGAGCGGCTCTCGCCCGAGGACACGGCCGCGGAGCGCTTCCGAGGAATCCGGCCCGCGTTCGGCTACCCCGCCTGTCCGGATCACAGCGAGAAGCCGAAGCTCGTCGCCCTCCTCGGTGCGGCGCGCGTCGGCATCGAGCTGACCGAGACCTTTGCGATGACGCCCGGCTCGGCCGTCTCGGGTCTCTATCTCGCGCACCCCGAGGCCAGATACTTCGCCGTCGGGCGCATCGGGCCGGATCAGCTCGAGGACTACGCGGCACGCAGGCACACGTCGAGCGAGCAGGCGGCGCAGTGGCTCTCGGCGAATCTCGCGTAGCGCCCGGCCGGGCGGCCCGCCGCGCCCGCGCCTAGCCTCGATTCGCCGCCGACGGCTCGGCTATCCTGACCCACGGCGGGCGCCTCTGGTGGGCGCCGCCAGCGTTTTATGCGGACGACACTGAAGAGAGGCGTCGGGCGCGGGACCTCGGCGCTCGGCAACGGCCGGGCCACACTCCCGCCCGTTCCGCCGACGATTGTCGTTCGCTACGCGCAGCCGCCGCTGCCGCCGAGGCGGCCGATGGAGCTCATCCGCCGGATCCTCGTGGCGACCCTGCTCGTCGTCGGCATGATCGGCGGCGCGGTCGGCGGCGGCGCGTATCTCTGGTACCACCAGTCGGTGGCAGACCTCCGGCCGCACACGATCGACGTCCGCGAGGGCTCGAAGGCGCTCGACGCGCCGCTCCCGAACCACGCCGCGATCGCCCTCGTGCTCGGCTACGACCACCGTGCGGGAGAGGGCAACTCGCCGTCGAGGAGCGACACGCTGATGCTCATCCGCGCCGACCCGACGACGGACTCCATCTCGCTCTTGTCGTTTCCGCGCGACCTGATCGTGCCGATCTACTGCGACAAGCCGTATCCGGTCGGGCACGACCGGATCAACTCCGCCTACGCGCGCTGCGGCTCGAAAGGGACCCTCGAGACGGTGAAGCACCTGACGGGGCTCCCGGTGAACTACCTCGTCACCGTGAACTTCCACGGGTTCAAGGAGATCGTGAACCGGCTGGGCGGTGTGTGGATGGACATCGATCGCCGGTACTACAACAAGAACGTCGGCACGTCGGCCACCGACTACGCGAACATCGACCTGCAGCCGGGCTACCAGAAGCTCAGCGGCCAGCAGGCGCTCGACTTCGTCCGCTTCCGGCACACCGACTCCGACCTCTACCGGCTCGCTCGCCAGCAGGAGTTCGTCCGCGCCTTCAAGCAGCAGGTCAAGCAGAGCCTGAGCGTCTCCGCGGTGATCTCGCTCGTCAACATCGTCACGAAGAACGTCGAGGTGGGCGAGGGAGGCGGGCGGCAGCTTCAGGGCAACACCGTGATGGGCTACGCCCGGTTCGCCGCGGGGCTGCCCGGCGGCCACTTCTTCCAGGACCGGCTGAACAACGTCTCCGGCTACGCCGAGCTCTCGGCGTCCAACGCGGACATTCAGCAGGCGGTCACGGCGTTCCAGCAGCCGGACGTGGGCGCGTCGAAGGCCGCGAACGCGGCCGCCTTCGGCCGCAAGGTGAAGAGCAAGGCACCGCTGCCCGCGAGCATCTCGGTGACCGTTCTCAACGGCAACGGCATCGCCGGGGCGGCGGCGAACGCCGCGTATCTCCTCGCCCAGCGCGGCTTCAAGGTGCTCGACCCGCCGAACGGGCTCTCGCCGAACGCGCCGACGCAGGACTACTTCCACACGAAGATCTACTACGACGCCGCCCAGCCGAAGGCGAAGGCCTCTGCCGTGGTGCTCCAGCAGCTCATGCAGCCCGCCGACATCGCGCGGCTGCCGCGTTCGCCTGCGCTGCTCGCCCTCGACCCGGGCGCGAAGCTCATGGTCGTGCTCGGCACGACGTTCCATGGCCAGGTCGCCGCCGTGCCGTCGAGGCCGAGGATCACCCACCAGGCCGCGCAGGTGCGGTTCGACGCGTCGGTCGGCAGCAGCCTGCTCGATCCGTATGCGAAGCGCGTGCCGTTCCCGCTGATGAACCCGACCGTGCTCGAGCGGGGCTCGGTGCCGGACACGCTCGGCCCCGACAAGCCCGCGCGGGTCTACCGGATCGATCCGAAGCACAAGGCGGTCAGGCTCGTGTTCCGGACGGGAGGCAATCAGTACTGGGGCGTCGAGGAGACGGACTGGTCGGACGCGCCGGTACTCTCGGACAAGAGCTTCCGGAGCGACCTGGGTGGGCGCGAGATGGAGCTCCACTACTCCGGTCAGCGGCTCCACATGGTCGTGCTCCGCACGCCGAAGGCGACGTACTGGGTCGTGAACACGCTGCTCGACTCGCTCTCGAACGAGACAATGCTCGCCATCGCCAAGGGTCTCCGACTCCTAACACCTCCTAAGTAGAGTCCCGGAGATGGCGAGAGTGTCGGTCTTCGGCGCGGGCTACGTCGGTCTGGTGACCGGTGCGTGCTTCGCCGATCTCGGGCATCACGTGACCCTACGCGACGTCCTCCCCGAGAAGATCGATGCGCTGCGGCGCGGCGAGATCCCGATCTACGAGCCGGGGCTGAAGGAGGTCGTCGCCCGCGCCTCCGCGCGGCTCCGCTTCACGCTCGACGTCCGCGAGGCCGTCGACGACGCCGAGTTTCTCTTCGTCTGCGTCGGCACGCCGCCGACGTACTCGGGCGATGCCGATCTCTCGGCCGTCTGGACGGTGATCGACGAGCTTCCCGCGGACACGCGGGCGACGATCGTGATGAAGAGCACCGTGCCCGTCGGGACGGGCGAGAAGGTGCGCGCGTCGCTCGAAGCGCGCGGGCTCGGGCATGTCGGGTACGTCTCGAACCCGGAGTTCACCGCCGAGGGCACGGCCGTGCGCGACTTCATGGAGCCGGACAGGGTCGTCGTCGGTGCGTTCGCCGAGCACGACGGCGACGCCGTCGAGGCGCTCCATGCGGGCATCGGCGGCGTCGTCGTCCGTTGCGACGTCGCCTCCGCCGAGATGGTCAAGCTTGCGTCGAACGCGTTCCTCTCGACCCGGATCAGCTTCATCAACGAGATCGCGAACGTCTGCGAGCTCGTCGGCGCCGACGTGACGAAGGTCGCGAAGGGGATGGGCCTCGACCACCGGCTAGGGCCGTACTTCCTGCGCGCGGGGATCGGGTTCGGCGGCTCCTGCTTCCCGAAGGACGTCTCCGCGCTCAAGCAGCTCGCGGGCAACTCCGGCTACCACTTCCAGCTCCTGTCCGCGGTGATCGAGGTCAACGAGCTCCAGAAGCGCCGCGTGATCGGCAAGCTTCAGCGCCATCTCGGCTCGGTGAAGGGAAAGACCGTCGCCCTGCTCGGGCTCGCGTTCAAGCCGGGCACCGACGACATGCGCGAGGCGCCGAGCCTCGTGCTGGCCGCGCGCCTGATCGCGGAGGGGGCGATCGTGCGCGCCTGGGACCCCGTCGCGGACGGTGAGAGCCTCCCGGACGGCGTCGAGATCGCGCCGACCGTGCTCGAGGCGGTACGCGGTGCCGACGCTGCGGTGATCGTCACCGAATGGCCGGAGCTCCGAGATCTGCCGACCGCCGAGGTACGCGAGGCGATGGCGAACCCGCTCATCGTCGACGGTCGCAACCTCCTCGACCCCGAGACGACGCGCGCCGCCGGATTCGCCTACGAGGGCATCGGCCGTCCGCTCGAGCCGGTCGACGCCCTGCTCGAGACGCCCGCGCCGGGTCTGTAGATGGCCCGCATGGAGGCGATCATCCTCGCCGGCGGGAAGGCCGAACGGCTCGGCGACGCCGCGGGCGGCAAGCCGAAGGCGCTCGTCGACGTGGCGGGGCGTCCGCTTGCCGCGTACCAGGTCGGCCGGCTCGCACAGGCGGGCGTCGGGCGCGTGATCATCTCCTGCGCCGCGGGCCAGGGAGCCGCCTTCGAGGCGGAGCTCGCCGGCCACGGCGTCGAGATCGCCGTCGCGGAGGAGCCGGAGCGGCTCGGTCGAGGCGGAGGCATCCGCTTTGCGGCGCGCGAGCGGCGCGAGCGCGGGGACGTATTCGCGCTGAACGGCGACGAGCTCGCCGCGGTCGACTTCGCCGCTCTGCTGGCACGGCATCGTGCGGCGGGCGGGCTCGCGACCATCGCGGTCGCGCAGCCGAAGTCGCAGTTCGGGCTCGTCGAGGTCGACGAGGGCGACGTCGTGCGCGGGTTCCGCGAGGACGCGCGCGTTCCCTACTGGGTCAACTGCGGCAACTACGTCCTCACGGACGAGGCGATCGAGCGGTTCCCCGAGCGGGGCGATCACGAGTCCTCGACGTTCCCGGAGCTCGCCGCCGAGGGCCTGCTCCACGCATATCGCCACGAGGGGCTATGGCTGACGGTGAACACGCCGAAGGAGCTGCGGGTTGCGGCCGAGCACGTCGCGGCGCACCCCGAGTGGCTCGCGTGAGAGGATCGATGGCCGGGATGGAGATGGATACGCCGAACCTCGCCTCGTTCGATCCCTGGACGGTCGACATCCGCCGCATCGAGAAGCCGTGGGGCCACGAGCTGATCTGGGCTCTGACGGACGTCTACTGCGGCAAGGTGCTGTTCGTCCGCGGCGGCCATTCGCTATCGCTGCAGTTCCACCGGGTAAAGGACGAGTCGTGGCTCATCCAGTCCGGGCGCGTGAAGCTCGAGCTCGGCCGCGCAGGCGACGGGATGCTCGCGGAGGAGGTCGTCGCCGCAGGGGCGGCGTTCCACTACGAGCCCGGCACCCTTCACCGCGTCACGGCGCTCGAGGACACGACGATTCTCGAGGTGTCGACGCCGCATCTCGACGATGTCGTCCGGCTCGAAGACGCCTACGGGCGCGAAGGCACCTCCGCGCCGTAGAGCAAGAGTTCGAATCAGAATGAGCTTCGTTTCGGGTGTGCGATGGGCGAGTGCGAGGCAAGGACGCAGGGAGCGTCAATAGTTCATCTATTGACGCGACTGAGGACGCCGCCTCGTGCCGTCCAGCGCGCCATCCGGGACACAAGGCTTCATTCTGATTCGAGCTCTAAAGCTTGACACGCGTCTGCTAAGGTCAGCCGGTGGCGCAGCTGCGCATCGGGGAGGCGGCGCGGGCGACCGGATGGTCGGCGCGGATGCTCCGCTATCTCGAAGACCACGAGCTCGTTCTCCCACAGCGCACACCGACGGGATACCGCCTCTACGGGCTTCGAGAGCTGAACCGGCTGCGGACGCTGCGCGCGCTCCGCTCGCGCTTCGGCCTCGACCCTTCGCAGGTGGCGTTCGCCGCCCGGCTCCGGCGCGAGCCCGAGCTCCGCGCGGCGGTCGACGGCTGGCTGGCGGCTGCGGACGACGTCGCGTCCTGGATCGACTGGGAGCAGCGCAAGCACGAGCGCCTGCTGATCCCCGGTGACCGAGCCGCATGACCTACGACTCTTGACCATCTGACAGGAAGGATTTCGTGGCGACCACGAAGAGATACGACGTGAAGGACCTGGCTCTCGCAGCGGAGGGCGTCCGCAGGATTCAGTGGGCGGACCGGCAGATGCCGGTGCTCGCCGCGATTCGCGAGCGGTTCGAGCGCGAGCAGCCGCTCGCCGGCTACCGCATCGCCGCCTGCCTGCACGTGACCTCCGAGACCGCGAATCTCATGCGGACGCTCAAGGCGGGTGGGGGAGACGTCGTGCTGTGCGCGTCGAACCCGCTCTCGACCCAGGACGATGTCGCAGCAGCGCTCGTCGACGAGTACGACATCCCGACCTTTGCGATCAAGGGCGAGGACAACGAGACGTACTACTCGCACATCGAGGCGGCCGTCGACCACAAGCCGCAGCTGACGATGGACGACGGCGCCGACGTGATCGGCGTGCTTCACAGCGCGCGACGCGAGCAGCTCGGCGACGTCATCGCCGGCATGGAGGAGACGACGACGGGCGTGATCCGGCTGAAGGCAATGGAGGCCGACGGTGCGCTCGCGTTCCCGGTGATCGCCGTGAACGAGGCGCGCACGAAGCACTTTTTCGACAATCGCTACGGCACCGGCCAGTCGACGATCGACGGGATCATCCGGGCGACGAACGTCCTCATCGCGGGCAAGCGCTTCGTCGTCGCGGGCTACGGCTGGGTGGGCCGCGGCGTCGCGATGCGCGCACGTGGGCTCGGTGCCCACGTGATCGTCACCGAGGTCGACCCGATGCGGGCGCTCGAAGCGCTCATGGAGGGCTACGAGGTGATGCCGATGGTCGAGGCGGCCGCGATCGGAGACATCTTCTGCACCGCGACCGGCGACAAGCACGTGCTCGGCCACGATCACCTCGCCGCGATGAAGGACGGCGCGATCGTCTGCAACACGGGCCATTTCAACGTCGAGATCGACATCCCGGCGCTCCGCTCGCTCGCGGTCGAGACGCGCGAGGCGCGCAACTTCGTCGAGGAGTTCACGTACGCCGACGGACGGCGGGTCTACCTCCTCGCCGAAGGGCGGCTCGTGAACATCTCGGCTGCCGAGGGCCACCCGGCAATCGTGATGGACATGAGCTTCGCGAACCAGGCGCTCGCGAGCGAGTACGCCGTCCAGCATGCCGCCGAGCTCGAGCGCAAGGTCTACCCGGTCCCCACGGTGATCGACGAGGAGATCGCCCGGCTCAAGCTCGCGACGATGGGCGCAGAGATCGACGTGCTCACCACCGAGCAGGCGACCTATCTCGCGTCCTGGAACGAGGGGACGTAGCCGTTACGGCAGAGGTGCTCGAGCCGGAGCGGATTGTCCGGCTCGAGCACGCCGCCGTCGTCCTGCTCGACCAGCGCCGGCTCCCGCTCGAGCTGGTCGAGGTTCGCTGCCGGAGCGCCGCCGAGGTCGCGGACGCGATCCGGGCGATGGTCGTCCGCGGCGCCCCCGCGATCGGGATCGCCGCCGCCTACGGGCTCGCGCTCGCCGAAGAGTCGGGCGAGGATCTCGAGGCGGCCGATGCCGTGCTCCGCGCGTCGAGGCCGACCGCCGTCAACCTCGCGTGGGCGCTCGACCGGATGCGGGAGGACCCGTCGCCCGAGCATGCCCGCGCCCTGCACTTCGAGGAGGTCGAGCGCTGCCGGCGGATGTCGGAGCACACCGCCGACCTGCTGCCGCGCGGAACGCGCGCGCTCACGCACTGCAACGCGGGCGGGCTCGCCACCGGGGGGTGGGGGAGCGCGGTCGGAGCCCTGCGGACGGCCTGGGAGCGAGGCCTGCTCACCCACGTCTGGGTCGACGAGACCCGTCCGCTGCTGCAGGGCGCCCGGCTGACGGCGTTCGAGCTCGAGGCTGCGGGCATTCCTCACGCGGTCGTCGCCGACTCCGCGGCTGCGTCGCTCATGGCGGCGGGTGAGGTCGACTGCGTCATCACCGGCGCCGACCGGATCGCGGCGAACGGCGACACGGCGAACAAGATCGGGACGTACTCCCTCGCGGTGCTCGCATCGCATCACGGGATCCCGCTCTACATCGTCGCGCCGAGCTCGACCGTCGATCTCTCGACCTCGGACGGGAACGCGATCCCGATCGAGGAGCGCGACCCCGCGGAGGTCAGCGACCGGTTCCCGGCCCGGAACCCGGCCTTCGACGTGACACCCGCCGCGCTCATCGCCGCGATCGTCACCGAGGCCGGAGCGCTTCGCGCCCCGTTCGGCGAATCCCTGGCAGGATCCATTCCGCGGTGAAGGCGATCATTCTTGCGGCGGGATACGCGACCCGGCTCCGGCCGCTCACGGACACCTGGGCGAAGGAGCTGCTCCCGGTCGGCGGCCGGCCGATCGTCGACTGGATCGTCGAGCGCATCCAGGGCATGCCGTCCCTCGACGGCGTGCACCTCGTGACGAACGCGCGCAAGGCGCCCGCGTTCCGCGACTGGGCCGCCGGAAAGGACGTCGTCGTCCATGACGACGGCACGTCCTCGAACGACGACCGCCTCGGCGCGATCGGCGACCTCCGGTTCGTGATCGAGCGCGCGGGGCTCGAGGGAGACGATCTCCTCGTGATTGCCGGCGACAACGTGTTCGAGTTCAGCCTCGCCGACTACGCGCACTTCTGGCGCGGGCTCGGAGTTGCGAGCGCGGTGGCGGTACGCGACGTCGGCTCCGTCCGGCTCGCGCGCGAGTACGGGATCGTCGAGCTCGACGCGGACGGCCGGATGACGGGATTCGTCGAGAAGCCCGAGCAGCCGCCGTCGACGCTCGCCGCGACCGCGACGTACATGTTTCACCGTGCGCACGTGCCTCTCGTGGACACATATCTCACCGACGGGAACCCTCCCGACCAGCCCGGCCGGTTCGTCGCCTGGCTCTATCCCCGGGAGCCGGTCTACGGCTGGCGGTTCGACGAGGAGTGGTACGACATCGGTGACCACAGCCAGTTGCTCGAAGCCGACAATCGGCTGCGAGTGGCGCGTGGGCTCGAGGCGCGCGACGAGTACACGCCGGTCTGACGTCGCAGATTTGACGAAGTCGGCACGGAGGCGGCGCACACGCGTCACCTCGTGCGTCCTACCGTGACCGGTGTGGCTCGTCGACGTTCTCTTTCCCCCGCGGTGCGCCGGCTGCGGCGCGGCGGCCGCCCTTCTCTGCGCCGAGTGTGTCTGCTCGCTGCGGGTGCTGCGGCCTCCGTGGTGCGAGCGCTGCGGCGCCCCGACCGCATGGCCGGTCGGCCGCTGCCGCGAATGCGCCGGGCGGCGGATCGCCTTCGCGCGTGCGCGTGCGGCGATCGCATACGCCGGACCGGGCCGCGCGCTCGTCCATGCATGGAAGGAACGCGGGCTGCGACCGGCGGCCGTTCTCGCGGCCGACCTGGTGGCGGCGCACGTCGCGCGCCCCCACGTGGACGCGCTCGTGCCTGTGGCGACGCACGGGGAGCGCCTGCTCCGCCGCGGCCACCACCCCGCCGCGGCCCTGGCGCGAGAGCTCGGGCAGCGATGGGAGCTCCCGGTCGCCGACGTCCTCGTCCGCTCAGGCGGCTCGCACCGCCAGTTGGGGCTGCACGCGCAGGAGCGCCGGCGGAACGTCCGTGGGGCGTTCACGGCGTCCAACGCCACTCCGACCACGGTCGCGCTCGTCGACGACGTCTACACGACCGGAGCGACGGCAAGCGCGTGCGCCTCTGCGCTCCGGCGGGCCGGCGCAGCTCGGGTGGAGGTGGTCGCGTTCGCGCGCGCTGTGCGGTAGCTGCTTCGGCGCCCCGAGTCCGGGGATTCCCTGTACCCCGAGGACGTGTTCCTCGGATACATTCACGGCACGACCGGCCACGTCCCACCACGAAGGAGGCCCACCATGCGTCTTCAGGTGAAAGGCAAGAACGTGGAGGTCACGCCCTCGCTTCGGGAGTACGCGGAAGGGAAGCTGTCGAAGCTCTCGCGGAGGCTGGCCGAGCCGACGCCGGTCGAGCTGGAGCTCTCCGAGGAGCGGAACCCCGCGATCGCCGCGCGCTGCGTCGCCGAGGCGACGATCTTCGCCAAGGGGACGACCCTGCGGGCCCGAGAGACGTCCACCGAGATGCGGACGGCGATCGATCACCTCGTCGACAAGCTCGAGCGGCAGGTAACGCGCTACCGGCAGCTCCGCCGGGTCGAGCCGCGGCGCCATGCCGACCATCACGGCGTCACGTAGTTGACGCCGTTTCGTCTGGGCGGGCTCGGGCCCGGCCTCGGGCCCGCCACGCCGCCAGGGTGGGACGGGGAGCCGCTTCCGTACGGCGTCCCGGGCATCCACGGCGTCCCGCGCCGCCGGCAATGGGACGCGGTCACGACCGCCGAGGCGCCACTCCTCACCGGCGACGAGCTCCACTTCACCACGCTTCCCGACGGCGGCATCGTCCTGGTCGAGGCGCAGCCCGACGGAGCGGTCGCTCCGCTTACGCGGGCCCTCGAGCGCAGCCTCGAGCCCCCCTATCGTGCGGAGGGCGTGAGGCGGGACGGCGCGCTCTGGGCTGTCGGCGCTTCGAAGATCGACGTCGCCGAGCAGGCAGGGCTCGACGGTGACGAGGCCGAGCTCGTCGTCTCGCGCGAGGGCCGGACGCTCCATGTCGACGGTCGACCGCGGCTCGACCCGGTGCCCGCGTTCGACCGCGCGGGAGCTGCCGAGGGGCAGGAGTTCGTCGTCCGTGCCCGGCGGCTCGAGGGCGACCTCTGGGAGGTCCAGGCGAACCCGCTCTGATCGGGCTGTGAACGTCACGATTCCGTGAAGCCCGGCGGAGAACGAGGTTTCACGGCAGGGCGAGCCGGTACGCTTCGCGCGGATGTCCCCGGCGCTCGGCACGTTCGAGAAGGCGCTGCGCTTCGGCGAGGGGCGGCGCATGAAGCGCCTCGCCGAGCAGGCGGCGTACATCGCGACCCTCGAGCCCGATTTCAAGAAGCTCTCCGACGAGGCGCTCCGCGCGAAGACGAACGACTTCCGTGAGCGCTTCGCGAACGGCGAGACGCTCGAAGACCTCCTCTTCGAGGCGTTCGCCGCGGTGCGCGAGGCGCGTATCCGCGAGTCGGACCAGCGGATCTTCGACGTCCAGATGATGGGCGCGGTCGTGCTGCACGAGGGCGACATCGCCGAGATGAAGACCGGCGAGGGCAAGACCTTCGTCGCGAGCCTCGCGCTCTACCTCAACGCGCTCGCCGGGCATGGCGGCCACCTCGTCACCGTGAACGACTACCTCGCCAAGCGCGACGCCGAATGGAACCGTGGCGTCTTCGAGCGACTCGGGACGACCGTCGCGGCGATCGAGAACAACATGACGTTCGAGGCCCGCCGTGCCGCCTACGAGGCCGACATCACGTACGGGACGAACTCCGAGTTCGGCTTCGACTATCTCCGCGACAACATGGCCGTGACCCTCGACCAGACGTCGCAGCGCGGGCACGCCTATGCGATCGTCGACGAGGTCGACTCGATCCTGATCGACGAGGCGCGGACGCCGCTCATCATCTCGGGCGAGCCGACGCAGGCGGCGAAGACGTACACGGACTTCGCACGCATCGTGAAGACGCTCCAGGGCGCCCAGGCGAAGAACCGGAAGATCGAGGACGAGGCGCTGCAGAGCGAGTTCGACTTCCTCTACGACGAGAAGCACAAGACCGTCTCGCCGACAGAGATCGGCATCGAGAAGGTCGAGCGCGCGCTCCGGATCGAGAACCTCTACAACCCCGCGAACGTCCAGCTCGTCAATCACCTGATCCAGGCCCTCAAGGCCGAGGCGCTCTACAAGCGCGACGACGACTACGTCGTCCAGGACGGCGAG
>Ga0207658_10002896_pt1 | contig 12300 bp, 12 predicted proteins | sample KBSS33metaG_FD_184322 | JGI IMG/M metagenome (GOLD analysis project Ga0207658, IMG submission 184322) | Switchgrass rhizosphere microbial communities from Kellogg Biological Station, Michigan, USA - KBS S3-3 metaG (SPAdes) (version 2) | ecosystem: Host-associated > Plants > Roots > Rhizosphere...
AAACACAACGCGCCCAGGGCGGTCCAGCGGGTGGGCAGGTCGGCGAACAACGCGGTGCACACCATGGCGACCAGGACCGCCATGTAGATGGTGACGGGGACCGTCATCTGCTGTGCGACTAGGCTCGGCCAGAACCAGATGATCAGCCCGATGCACACGGCCACGAGCACCGCGGCGCCGGCGGTGGCCGCCGGGGTGCGCCGGGCCAGCGGCAACAGGGCGGCCAGGAAGCACAGGTGCGCGATCAGGAACGAGCCGAGCCCGAAGACGAACCCGAGCGGCCAATTCGGGACTGCCAGCAGGAAGTCACCGCCCGCGGAGAACACCAGGGCGGCGACCAGCCAGCGGCGCTCGCGGACGATGGCGTGGCCGGCCGCGGCCACTGCCAGCAGGAGCGCCGGCAGCGCTTTGATCTCGGGTTGCAGGGCGAACTGCCCGGTCAGATCGGCGCCTGATGGCAGCCGCAGCGCCGTCGCGATGAGGAAGATGCCGTAGCCGGCGGCGACCACGGCGGCTGCCAGCCACAGCCGCCGACGCACTGCGTACGGTGAACTCATGTCGGACACTGCGCGTCCCCCACTCGATCCCATTCTGGAAAAGGTACTGGAAGCGGTTCCGTTCCAATTGACCATGGACGGTGGCGTCGAAGCCGCGCGGGCCCGGTTCCGCGAGCTGCCCCGCAAGCCCGTGTTCCCGGAGGTCCGCGCCGAGGATCGCGTCATCGACGGGGTGCCGGTCCGGGTCTACTGGCCTGGCGACGTGGAACCGTCCGCGCCCGTGGTGCTGTTCTTCCACGGCGGCGGCTGGGTGGTCGGGGATCTCGACACCTATGACGGCACCGCCCGGCTGCATGCTGCCAGGGCCGGCGCCGTCGTGGTGTCGGTGGACTACCGACTCGCCCCAGAGCATCCTTTCCCCGCGGCGGTGGACGACGTCTGGGCCGTCACGCAGTGGGTGGCCGCACACGCCGAGGAGATCGGCGGCGACGCGAGTCGCCTTGCCGTGGCCGGTGACTCGGCGGGCGGCAACCTGGCCGCGGCGGTCGCGCAGCTGGCCCGCGACGCCGGCATCGCGCTGCGGGCCCAGCTGCTCTGGTACCCGGCGACCACCTGGGACACGTCGCTGCCGTCGTTCACCGAGAATGCCGACGCCCCGGTCCTGGGCCGCGACGCCGTCGGCGGCTTCTCGTTGCTGTATGCCGCGGGCGTCGACCTGCGGAATCCACCGGCCGCACTGGTTCCGGCGCGCGCCGAGTCGCTGGCCGGGCTGGCGCCGGCGTACATCGCCGTCGCCGGATACGACCCGCTGCGCGACGATGGCATCCAGTACGGCGAAATGCTCACCGCGGCTGGGGTTTCCGTCGAGGTGCACAACGCCGAGACTCTGGTGCACGGTTACCTCGGTTATTACGGCGTGGTGCCCGCGACGACCGAAGCGGCCGACAAGGCGCTGGTGGCGCTGCGGGCCGCGCTAGCCTGAGGCATGACTTCAGATGTGACGCCGGACACTCGGCCCGCCATCGACCCGATCCTCAAGGCCCTCCTGGACGCCGTGCCACTGGAGTTCACCATCGACGACGGTGTCGAGGTGGCGCGGGCCAAGCTCGCCGCGATGCGGCCGCCCGCCGCGATGCTGCCGGACCTGCGGATCGAGAACCGCGCGCTCGATTGCGGTGACGCAGGCCAGATTCCGGCCCGTATCTACTGGCCGCCCATCGATGGCGAGACCCGTCCACTTCCGGTCGTGGTCTTCTACCACGGCGGCGGCTGGGCCATCGGCGACCTGGATTCCCACGACCATGTGGCGCGCGCCCACGCGGTCGGCGCCCGTGCCATCGTCGTGTCGATCGAGTACCGGCTGGCGCCGGAGCATCCGTTCCCGGCCGCCATCGAGGATTCCTGGGCCGCGTTGCAGTGGGTCGCCACGCACGCCGCCGAGCTGGGCGGTGACCCGGCGCGCCTCGCGGTGGCCGGTGATTCGGCCGGCGGCAACATCTCCGCGGTGATGGCGCTGCGGGCGCGCGACGCGGGCGGCCCGGCACTGGCTTTCCAGCTGCTCTGGTACCCGGTCGCCACTGGTGACGTGTCGCTGCCGTCGTTCACCGAGAACGCCGACGCGCCCATGCTCAACAGCAACGTGACCGCGGCCTTCCTGTCTTGGTACGTGCCCGGCATGGACTTCAGCGATGCCTCGGCACTGCCGACCGACCTGGCCCCGGCGAACGCCGAGTCCCTGGCCGGCCTGCCACCGGCGTACATCGGGACCGCCGAGCACGACCCGCTGCGCGATGACGGTGCCGAGTACGCCAAACTGCTTGCCGCAGCCGGGGTTCCGGTTGAGTTGAGCAATGAACCGACCATGGTGCACGGCTTCGTCAGCCTGGCGCTGGCTTCGCCGGTGGCGACCGAGGCCACCGACCGCGGCCTCGCGGCCCTGAAGGCTGCTCTCTACGCCTGAGGTTTCTCTCGCGAAGAGACGCAAAACTGTCAATTTCGCGGCAAAAGCGACAGTTTTGCGTCTGCTCGCGAGAGTATCGAGTCATGACAGCGCCTGATGTCCAAACTCTGATCGTCGGCGCCGGTTTCTCCGGGATCGGGGCCGGCATCCTGCTGGACCGGGCCGGACTCGGCGACTACCAAATCCTCGAAGCCGGCTCCGGCCCCGGCGGCACCTGGTTCTGGAACACCTATCCCGGTGTCGCCGTGGATATCCCGTCGTTCTCGTACCAGTTCTCCTTCGAGCAGAGCACCGACTGGTCCCGCACCTACGCCAAGGGCCACGAGCTCAAGGCGTACGCAGAGCACTGCGTCGACAAGTACGGGCTGCGGGACCGGATCCGGTTCGGCACCGAGGTCACCGGCGCCGAGTACGACGACGCCGCCGATCTGTGGCGGGTGCACACCGGCACCGGCACACTCACCGCACGATTCCTGATCAACGGCAGCGGCGTGCTGACGGTGCCCAAGCCACCCGACATCGAGGGCGTCGCCGACTTCGCGGGGATCACACTGCACACCGCACGCTGGGACAGCAGTGTCGACCTGAGCGGGAAGCGGGTTGCGATCATCGGCACCGGCGCCTCAGCGGTGCAGGTGATCCCGGAGATCGCACCGATCGTGGAGCAGCTGACGGTGTTTCAGCGGACGCCGATCTGGTGCTTCCCGAAGCTGGACCTGCCGCTGCCGGCCGCTGCCCGGTGGGCCATGCGGATACCTGGGGGCAAGACGCTGCAGCGGCTGGCCAGCCAGGCCTACGTCGAGCTGACCTTTCCGCTGTCGGCGCAGTACTACAGCGTGTTCCCGTTGGCGGACGGCGCGGCCCGGATGGGGCGGTCGTTCCTGCGCCGCGAGGTCCACGACCCGGTGGTCCGCGACAAGCTCACGCCGCGCTATGCGGTCGGCTGCAAACGGCCGGGCTTCCACAACGGCTACCTCGCGACCTACAACCGCGAAAACGTCAGCCTGGTAACCGAATCGATCGAGCGCATCACGCCGACCGGGGTACGCACCTCCGACGGGCAGGAGCACGAGGTGGATGTGCTGATCCTGGCGACCGGGTTCAAGGTGATGGACGTCGACAGCGTGCCGACGTTCCCCGTCACCGGCGCCGGCGGCCACACCCTCGGCGAATTCTGGGAGACGCAGCGGTTGCAGGCGTACGAGGGCGTCAGCATCCCCGGCTTCCCGAATTTCTTCACCGTCATGGGGCCGTACGGGTACGTGGGTTCGTCCTATTTCGCGCTGATCGAAGCGCAGACCCACCACATCGTGCGCTGCCTGCAGCGGGCCGAAAAGGTTGGCGCCCATCGGGTCGAGGTCTCGCAGGAGGCCAACGACCGATACTTCGGCGAGATGATGCGCAAGCGCCACCGGCAGGTGTTCTGGCAGGACAGCTGCCAGTCGGCCAACAGCTACTACTTCGACAAGAACGGCGACGTGCCGCTGCGCCCAGCCACCACCGTGGAGGCCTACGTCCGCAGTCGCCGGTTCGACCTCGACGACTATGAGTTCAGCGCGTGACCAATCGGGCCGACACGCATTTGAAAGTTCTTTGAACCCGGTAACTTTTCCCGCACGGAACACCTCGACGCGGCTATAGGCGCCGCAACGTCGGTACAGTCGCGGACGTGACTTCCCGGCCCATGCGATGGCGGGCAGCGGCCGTGCTGCTCGTCGGTGTGCTGGGCATCGGGATCGGTATCCAACTGTGCGCCAAGCCCATTGCCACGGCGCACGCTCACGCCGCTCCCGTACTCGTCGCACCCGGGCATTCACTGCCGTCGGTGACCGCGGAACACCCGCACGTGCGGGACGGCTCGATCCCGTCGGCTCCGGACCTGATGGCGACCGCGGGACTCCCCCGGTCCGCCTCCACTCTGCTGGCTCTCGGCCTGGCCGTGGCGCTCTGCGTCGCCATGGTGTGCTGGTGCGCGCTGCGGACGGTGACCAGTCGTGGCCCGCCCCGACGCGCCGCCGCGATTCACACCGGCCGGACGGTCCTGACCCGGCTCTGCATCTCCCGACGCTGATCGGTCAGCGCAGATCAGCCACTTTCGTGGCTGGTCGGTGTCCGCTGCCCGATCCCGCTGCCGCATCGCAGCCTGACGCGAAAAGTGATGCACACATGAATGATTCGATCAATCTCACCCTGCCCAGAAAGTCTTCGAAACCGGCGTCCGGCCCGTGCCGGCTGGCCCGCTACGACCGGCCCGGCACCATGGTCGGCGGCACCCCGGTGCTGCGGATCGCCGCGCCGTTCACCACCGGCGACCGTGGCTTCTGGGCCAAGCTCGAAGGCGTCAACCCCGGCGGCATGAAAGACCGGCCCGCCATGTACATGGTCGAACGCGGCCGTGCCCGCGGTGACCTGCTGCCCGGCGCGCGGATCGTCGAATCCACCAGCGGCACACTCGGACTCGGCCTCGCCCTGGCCGGCACCGTGTACGGGCACCCGGTCACCCTGGTGACCGATCCGGGCATGGAACCGATGATGCTGCGGATGCTGGCCGCGTACGGCGCCGACATCGACCTCGTCGCCGAGCCCCATCCGACCGGCGGCTGGCAGCAGGCCCGCCGCGACCGCGTGGCCCAGATCCTGGCCGGCGACCCGACCGCCTGGTACCCCGACCAGTACAACAACCCCGACAACGTCGACGCCTATCGGGAACTGGCCCTCGAACTGCAGTCGCAGCTCGGCTCCGTCGACGTCCTGGTGTGCTCGGTCGGCACCGGCGGGCACTCGGCCGGGGTGGCAAAAGTGTTGCGCGAGTTCAATCCCGACCTGAAGCTGATCGGCGTCGACACCATCGGGTCGACGATCTTCGGGCAGCCGGCACAGAGCCGGCTGATGCGCGGTCTGGGCTCGAGCATCTACCCGGACAACGTCGACTACGCCGCCTTTTCCGAGGTGCACTGGGTGGCGCCTGCCGAAGCGGTGTGGGCGTGCCGGGCGCTGGCCGCGACCAGCTACGCCAGCAGCGGATGGAGCGGTGGCGCGGTGGCGCTGGTCGCCGGCTGGGCGGCCCGTCATCACGACCCGGATGCCACGATCGCCGCGATCTTTCCCGATGGCCCGCAGCGGTATTTCGACACCGTCTACAACGACGACTACTGCCGCCAGCACGACCTACTGGGGATGTTGCCGCCCGCCGAGCCCGCGGTGATCGCCGATCCCGCTGAGCGCGTGGTGGATTCGTGGACGCGCTGCGCCACGGTGCGCAGGCCCGATGCGGCGTCGCTGTGATGAAGGTGTTCACCCAGTTCCGCAGCTTCGGCTGGCCCAGCCGAGTGCTGATGCTCAACCAGTTCGGCATCAACCTCGGCTTCTACATGCTGATGCCCTATCTGGCCGGGTATCTGGCCGGCCCTCTCGGTCTGGCCGGCTGGGCCGTCGGTCTGGTACTCGGAGTGCGGAATTTCTCGCAGCAGGGCATGTTCATCGTCGGCGGGACATTGGCCGACCGATTGGGCTACAAGCCGCTGATCGTGGCGGGCTGTCTGTTGCGCACGGCGGCCTTCGGGTTGTTGGCGATCGCGCAGTCGCTACCGACGCTGCTGATCGCCTCGGCGGCAACCGGTTTCGCCGGAGCACTGTTCAACCCCGCGGTGCGGGCCTATCTCGCCGCGGACGCGGGCGAGCGCCGGGTGGCGGCGTTCACGGTGTTCAACGTCTTCTATCAGGGCGGCATCCTCGCCGGCCCGCTGGTGGGATTGGCCCTGATGGGGCTGGACTTCCGGGCCACCGCCGGCATGGCGGCAGTGGTGTTCGCGGTACTGACCATCGCGCAGCTGTTCGCGCTGCCCAAAGACCACACCACTGTCGCCAAGCGTGTTTCGGTACTGCACGACTGGCGGACCGTGCTCGCCAACCGTCCGTTCCTGTTGTTCGCCGCGTCGATGGTGGGCACCTACGTGGTGACGTTCCAGGTTTACCTGGCGCTGCCGCTGCACGCCCGGGTGCTCTCACCGCACCATGAATCCGCCATCGTGGCAGCCGTTTTCGCGGTGTCGGGGCTGGTTGCCATCGGCGGCCAGATCCGGATCACGGCCTGGTTCACCGCACGCTACGGACGCGCCCAGTCGCTCACGATCGGGGTGCTGGTGCTGGCGGCATCGTTCGTCCCGTTGATCGTCGTGCCCGATGACCGATGGGGGCCGGCGGCCGCGGTGACCGCACTGCTGACGACGGCCGCGCTGCTGGCCGTCGGATCGGCCGCGGTGTACCCGTTCGAGATGGACACCGTGGTGTCGCTGGCGGGCGACCGATTGGTCGCGACGTACTACGGCTTTTACAACACCATCGTCGGCGTCGGCATCCTGGCGGGAAATCTGGCCACTGGCGCGCTGATGGAGACGGCGCGTGAGGCCGGCCGGCCCGAACTGATCTGGGTGGCGCTCGCGGCCATCAGCCTGCTGGTCGCCCTGGCGTTGTACCGAAGCCGTCGGCTGGAGCCGCAGCTTGTCGGTTGACCAGTCCCCCGCAAGCGGGAGGTGCCCCCACCAAATGCCCCGCAGTGCGGGGGCATTTGTGTTGCGCAAAAAGACTAGACCGAAGCCTGATTGTCTGACTTCTCAACGCGGCTCGTTCTCCCCCGCAAGCGGGAGGTGCCCCCACGCCGCTTGATCGTCGTCAGACGGAAGCCTTCAGGTCGTCGACCTTGTCGAGCTGCTCCCACGGCAGTTCGATGTCGGTGCGGCCGAAGTGGCCGTACGCGGCCGTCGGCGCGTAGATCGGGCGCAGCAGGTCCAGGTCGCGGATGATGGCGCCGGGACGCAGGTCGAAGACCGAGGTGATGGCCTTCTCGATGCGGGCCACGTCGAAATGCTCGGTGCCGAAGGTCTCGACGAACAGGCCCACCGGGGCGGCCTTGCCGATGGCGTAGGCGACCTGGACCTCGACGCGGTCGGCCAGACCGGCGGCGACGACGTTCTTGGCCACCCAGCGCATCGCGTACGCGGCCGAGCGGTCCACCTTTGACGGGTCCTTACCCGAGAAGGCGCCGCCGCCGTGGCGGGCCCAGCCGCCGTAGGTGTCGACGATGATCTTGCGGCCCGTCAGGCCGGCGTCACCCATCGGCCCACCGACGACGAAGTTGCCGGTCGGGTTGACCAGGAGCCGGAAGTCGGAGGTGTCCATGGTGTCGTGGGCCAGGTCGGCCAGCACGGTCTCGACGACGTGGCGACGGATGTCCGGGGCCAGTGTCTTGTCGAGGTCGACGCCCTCGGCGTGCTGGGTCGACAGCACCACGGTGTCCAGGCGGACCGGGACGTTGTCGCGGTACTCGATGGTGACCTGGGTCTTGCCGTCGGGCCGCAGGTAGTCGACCGTGTTGTTCTTGCGGACCTCGGTGAGGCGCCGCGACAGCCGGTGCGCCAGCGCGATCGGCAGCGGCATCAGCTCGGGGGTGTCGTTGATGGCGTAACCGAACATCAGGCCCTGGTCGCCGGCGCCCTGGGCGTCCAGCGGGTCACCAGCGCCCTCGACGCGCGCCTCGTGGGCGGAGTCGACGCCGGCGGCGATGTCCGGGGACTGCGCGCCGATACCGATATTGACGCCGCAGGTGGCGTAGTCGAAGCCCTTGTCGGAGTGGTCGTATCCGATCTGGCGGATCCGGTCACGGACGATCAGCGGGATGTCGGCAAACGCCTCCTTGGCGCTGGTGGTCACCTCGCCCACAACGTGCACCTGACCCGTGGTCACCAAGGTCTCCACCGCGACCCGCGACTTGGGATCCTGCGCGAGCAGCGCGTCCAGCACCGAATCGCTGATGGCGTCGCAGATCTTGTCCGGATGTCCTTCGGTCACTGACTCGCTGGTAAACAGCCGACCTTCACTCACGTCGCAAATCCCTTCCGAAACTTTGGTCCGGCGCATAATATCCGCGCCCGGCCCGTCACTGTCGTGTACCCCTGCGCAGCAAACCCGTTCCGCGGCGCATTCAGGCGATGTTCATTCGTCCTTGCCACGCAGGAAGGCCGTGATCGCATCGGCGATGCGACTGGCCATCAAGGTCTTGGACCCGTGCTCGAGCGCCGACTCCGCCCCGTCCGCGGCGAGCAGCCAACCGTCGTTGACGTCGACCTCGAAGGCCCTGCCGTTCCCCACCGCGTTGACAACCAGCAGGTCACAGCCTTTGCGCTGCAGCTTCGCCCGGGCGTGGAACAGCACGTCGCCGTTGGCATCACCGGTCTCGGCCGCGAATCCGACGACAGCGCGCAGGTTCGGCAGCTGACCATCGGTGCGGGCCCGTACGGCGCCGGCCAGGATGTCGTCGGTCCGCGTCAGCTCGATGACGGGCGCGGCGTCCGCGTCACCGGGGCCGTGCGTCTTTTTGATCTTGGTGGTCGCTACCTCGGTAGGACGGAAATCAGCGACGGCCGCGGCCATCACGAGCACCTGCGCGGCGGGCACATATTTGAAGACCGCGTCGCGCAGCTGTGCCGCCGAGCCGATGTGCACGACCTCGACGCCGGCCGGGTCGGCCAGGCCTGCGGTGTTGCCGGCGATCAGGGTGACCTCGGCGCCCCGCTGGGCCATGACGCGGGCGACGGCGTAGCCCTGCTTGCCCGAACTGCGGTTGCCGATGAACCGAACCGGATCGAGGGCTTCCCGGGTGCCGCCGGCCGTGACGACGACCTTGACCCCGGACAGATCCCGGGGCAGTGCGTCGCCGCGCTCCAGCAGCAGTTGCGCGAACGTGGTGATCTCTTCGGCCTCAGGCAGCCGTCCCGCACCGCTGTCGGCGCCGGTGAGCCGCCCGGACGCGGGGTCCAGCACCACGACGCCGCGACGCCGCAAAGTCGCGACGTTCTCGACGGTGGCCGGGTGCATCCACATCTCGGTGTGCATTGCCGGGGCGAACAGCACCGGACAGCGCGCGGTGAGCAGGGTGGCGGTCAGCAGATCGTCGCCCCGCCCCGCCACCGCACGGGCCATGAGGTCCGCGGTGGCCGGTGCAACCACCACCAGGTCGGCCTGCTGACCGAACCGGACGTGGGGCACCTCGGAGACGTCCTCGAAGACTCCCGTGTGTACGGGATTACCGGACAGCGCTTCGAAAGTGGCGGCGCCGACGAACTTCAGCGCCGACTCGGTCGGCACCACGCGGACCGAATGACCGGCCTCGCTCAGCTGACGAACCAGGGTGCACGCCTTGTAGGCGGCGATACCTCCGGCGACTCCGACGACGATGCGCTTGCGGTCGGCCATGGTCGGCGCCTCCTGGCCCTACTCGGTGGCCTTACTCGCCCTCGGTGTGCTCGAGCAGGTCGCCGTGGATCTCGCGCATGGCGATAGACAGCGGCTTCTCCTGCAGACCCGGCTCGACGAGCGGGCCGACGTACTCGAGGATGCCGTCGCCGAGCTGGTTGTAGTAGTCGTTGATCTGGCGCGCGCGCTTCGCGGCGTAGATCACCAGCGCGTACTTGCTCGACACCCGATCGAGCAGCTCGTCGATCGGCGGGTTGGTGATACCCAGCGGCGTGTCGTAGGCGATGGCGGCGTCGGAGTCGATGCTCTCGACAGTGGTGCTCACGAAGGATTCTCCCGGCGTTCGGTGTGAAGATTGGCGTCGCTATCAGCGATATCTGTGCGGTAACGCGCAGACCGCTCAGCGGCCCACCAGCAAGGATACCAATTCTGCACAGGCGGATTCCAACTGACTGTTGACAACAGTCACATCGAAACTGTCCTGGGCGGCCAGTTCGGCCCGCGCGGTATCCAGCCGACGCGCCTGCACCTCGGCGCTCTCGGTCCCGCGGCCGATGAGACGGCTCTCCAGCGCTTCCCAACTCGGTGGCGCGAGGAACACCGTCAGCACCTCGGGCATGGCCTGTTTGACGGCGCGGGCACCGGCCAGGTCGACCTCGATGAGAACCGGCTGACCGGCGGCAATGGCGTCCCGCACCGGGCGGGCCGGGGTGCCGGAGCGCTGCAGTCCCCCATGGATTTCGGCCCATTCGAGCAGCTCACCGTCGTCGATGAGACGCTCGAACTCGTCGGCCGAGACGAATGTGTAGTCGACACCGTCGACCTCGCCCGGACGCGGTGCACGCGTCGTGGCGGAAACACTGAAATGCAGGTCGGGCACCCGCTCACGCAGGCAGCGCACGACCGTTGATTTACCCACGGCAGAGGGGCCGGACAGCACAACAACACGGTTCATCGCCGGCCGGCCCCTACTGCTCGTCAGTCTTGCGTCAGATCAGGAAAAGTCGAACTTTTCCAGCAGGGCCTTGCGCTGACGGTCGCCCAGGCCGCGCAGACGGCGGGTCGGAGCGATCTCCAGCTCGGTCATGATCTCCTGCGCCTTGACCTTGCCGACCTTGGGCAGGGCTTCCAGCAGAGCCGAAACCTTCATCTTGCCGAGGACCTCGTCGGTCTCGGCGTCCGTCAGGACCTGCTTGAGGTTGGTGCCGCCGCGCTTGAGCCGGTCTTTCAACTCGGCTCGCGCTCGACGTGCGGCAGCAGCCTTCTCCAACGCTGCCGCGCGCTGTTCGTCGGTCAACTGGGGAAGGGCCACGGGGTTCCTCCGTATCTCCGTCAAATAATTTCTGTCACGGCTGGGGTGAACCAGCCAGCGACGACGACCGTACCCACGCTTCCCGACAAGCGCTAACCCCACCCCCCGGGTAACGAAGCTAAAAGCCCAGCGTGTAGTGCGAACGGCGGCTCCGAGTGTCCGCGAAGTGCAAGCTCCGGCAGACCTGGCATCAAGCGCTTCAGTCACAGATCTGCCTGCGTATCAAGGGTTTTGAGCACCCGGCGGGAGGACAGCCGATCCACCGGCGCCCGGCCCGGCACATTTTCGGGTCACCATCCGGGGTCTTTCCGGAAAATTTTCGCAGGTCACGGCGTGTCGGGCGTGTCGGTGCCGCGTCCGAACAGGTTGACACGGCGCAGGTGATGCACGCATGACCCTGGGACACGATTTGGGCGGTTCAACCGCCCAAATCGACAGGTTGCGGCAGGTTTTGCGACCGAATAGCACACCCCCGGGGCCCGGCGGCGCGGCGCCGAACTTCGCCACCACACCGCGTCGGCAAACTCGGTCGCTGCGCGATCAGCCAACACCGGGAACCGCCTCCGCAGCACTGCAACGTCGCAATCACGATGAAACTGTTTCCCGCCCAACGTTTTCCCACCTGACATGCTCTCCACAGGCAACGGTCAGCGGCCCGTGGCCAAACTGTTGCGGCATGCACAGCACACACCTAACGACACCAAAGTCCGCGCACATTAGGCAGCCCTAACTTCGATTTCAGTGCGGCGACGACATGCCCACATGCAAGAAAAGGAGTGCAGCGATGAACTTCAAACGAGCGCTGACCGCATCCGCCCTGGCAGCCGGCATCGGTGTCGCGGGACTGTTCGGCGTCGGCCTGGCCGGGGCCAATGCCGATCCCGGCTGCCCGCCGAACGCGCCGTGCGGCCAGCACGACGATCACCGCGGTGACAACCGTGGACCCGGTGACAACCGTGGACCCGGTGACAACCGTGGACCCGGTGACAACCGTGGACCCGGCGGCCCTGTCAACCGGGACGACAACTGGCACGACAACCAGGGCCGCGACTGGCAGCACCGCGGCATCGACGATGCCCGCTTCGACCACCAGCCGTTCGACTACAACGGCCAGTGGGTCAACCCGGTCTGGGACGGCGGCCACAACGCGTGGGGCTTCTGGCTCGGTCCGATCTGGATTCCGCTGTGATCGTCAGCCGGTGATCACATCAGCCAACCGAACAGCCCACCGCGCCACGCGGTGGGCTGTTCGGCGCTACCAGGCAAATCACCCACGGACG
>Ga0207658_10002907_pt1 | contig 12265 bp, 9 predicted proteins | sample KBSS33metaG_FD_184322 | JGI IMG/M metagenome (GOLD analysis project Ga0207658, IMG submission 184322) | Switchgrass rhizosphere microbial communities from Kellogg Biological Station, Michigan, USA - KBS S3-3 metaG (SPAdes) (version 2) | ecosystem: Host-associated > Plants > Roots > Rhizosphere >...
AACAGATCGGAAACCTCGGCGCCGCCGGTTCCGCCGTGATCCGCGACGACAGCGATCTTGCAGGCCAGCGAATAGAGTTCTTCAGGAAATGGGTTCATCGTTCATTCGCTCCGGGACGGCCGCTGGTTGACATCGATTATTGTGCGCCGGCCTTCAGCTGCTCGAGCAGGCGGCCGATGTTGGCTTGCCGACAAACGTCTCGGCTTGATCGCGCCACTGCTCCTCGATCACACCACCCAGGATGGATGTCGCCTGAGCGGGATTATCGAGACCGCAGGTCGCCCCTGCAAGAAGGGTGAGGCTCGCTCCGAGCGCAGCAGGAATCCGTGGCGTTACTTTGCTACTCTGAGACCGCCAATGCGGAAGCTCGGCCGCCATCGCCAACAAGCCCCCGATAACGCTCATTCCGGGCGATACACACAGCTTCTGGGTAGTGAAGAGACGTCAACCAACTCATCCGCAACCGATGTTGCGTTCTTGACCATTATTTATATTTGGGCCGGTTCTCCCAAACCGGCCGAGCGTTACGTGAAGATGGGGTCGGCGCCGGCGGCGGTGCGCGAAACTTCCATGAGAATAGCCTCGTCCGAGGCGCCAAGAATCTCTGGAACGGGGCTGTTTGGTTCGATCACGACGATGTCGTCCTTTTCGAGCACCTTCGATCCCAACGATACCTTACCGTCGCGCACCAGGATGGAATGCCAGTCGCCATAGGTGTGCTCGGCCCGCCGGTCGTCTTTGCCGAGGCGGGTGCAGGCCAGAACTCCCCGCTGGGGATCATCCTTGTCGCCCAGGTCCCACCTCGATCCGGGCGTGAACTGACCGGTGACGATGCCTTCCACTCCCGCATTGGGCAGCACCTGGTTGCCCTCGTTGCGCAAATTCACCCCGGATCGCGGGATAAACGGGCGCGCGGTTGTGAGAAGCGTCGGGTGATCGTGGTATTCCGGTGAGTACCCGCCGGGAGAGAGGTGGTCCTGCGCGAAGATTTCAAAGAGCTGGCAACCGCTTGGGCCGTTCAGAAGCGGACCGTATTCGATACCCGGTGCGGTGATCATCAAGTCGCCCGGCTTCATCCACCAGTCGCCGACCATGCAGGCGCCCTCGACGACGATCACGGCGATCCAGCAATCGTGCCAGTGCAGCGGCCAGTATTGGTTCGCCGGCATCCGAATGTCCGGGATCGTCAGCTGGAAATCGTCGTTCGCATTGCCCAAGGTGAAGGTGTCGATCCACACCTGACCGCCCGGCGTCTCCCAACGAACCTCGTCATTCGGGCCAAAGCGGCCGCCCGGCTGCATTCGATCCAGCGTGATGCCGGGCGAAATGACGGGAAGCGGACCCTTTTGTCGGTTCAATACTCGCTTCACTGGCCGTTTCCATCTCTGGTTCTTGAATACCGGTGAATACGGTTGTCTCATTTGCACCAGCCGAAGGCGATGCGTCCAACCCCACGGTCGCTTCGCGGACGGGCCGGCCCACCCGCAAAGCGCCATATCAATAGAAGTTACGACGGAGCACCATTGCTTTCCCACCCGCCTTGACCATTGCTATGACGTGAGCGCCAGGATAGGCGATGCGCTCGACTTCCGCAGTGGGCACGCGCTGGCGTGGATCCATGTCCCGAATGAACGTGTTGTCATCAACCAGCACGTCGACATCTTCTCCCGTGTCGGCGTGGATACTGACGGAACCTCCCTTTACCTCGTTGACCACGCCAACAATCGGCGAAGGCGCCGATTTTGGCACCGCCCGCACGTCCAACGACATCCTGATTTCATTCGAAGGGTTTGGCAGGCCGGTGTGCACGATCTGATCGTTGAAGATCAGCACGTCGCCAACCTTGAAGTCGATCGTGCGCCACATCGTTTCCGGAAAGGCCTCACGCGGGACCTTGTATGGTGTCTGGTCGCTGTGGAACCAACCCTTGCCATGGGTTCTCGGCGCGATGGCGAAACCTCCGCGCGCCCTGTCAATGTCCATCATCGGAATCCAGCAGATCGTCAGGTTCATGCCTGCGTTGAAGAAGCCGTCCTGGTGGCGACCCTCGAAAAGATCCTGGTCCGGCGCTGGCTCCCCCGATGGGAGCCCCGAGCGGTGCGCGACGATCGGCACCCACACGGGCGGTTCGCCAAAGATGCTGGTCAGCAGCTCGACGAGTTGCGGCTGACGGACCATCTCGTGCCAGACTTCCGTGCCCAACGCATCGCACGGTCTTCTGGTTTTCGGCTCATTGCCCGTCCATATCGGCGCTTCAACCGTAGGATCGATCAACTCCTCCGCCGCTAGAGCATCGCGATAGCGGCCGCGCGCCCAGGCAATTAGCTGGGGATCGATGATCTTTCGAACCAGCAGGTATCCGTCTTCCGCAAACCGCGCCCGGAGTGCGTCGGAGTCGCCGACCAGCGGCGTACTGTCGACCAGCGTCCCGACTTCCATGAACCTGTTCATTTCCTCACCTCAGCCATCCATCTCCACGCGGCGCCCGGGGAAAGAACCCGAATACCAGCGTGACACGCCCGGCTTCGGGTTGGTTGAGAAATGAGTGGACCTTGCGATGGGGGGGCGGTCCAATGCATTTATAACACGCCCGTTATGCAAGAGCAGAATATGGATTCCGGCAAGCTGAGGCGAGCGGTCGTCCTGGCGCAATACCTCAATTTCACCAGAGCGGCCGATGCACTGAACATCACCCAGTCAGCCCTGTCGCGCAGCATCCAGTCGCTCGAAGCCGAGTGCCAGCTGAGGTTGTTCGATCGCAATCGGAGCTCGGTGGCCGTCACCGCCGTGGGCCGGGAATTTCTGCGGCGCGCGCAGTCCATGCTGCGCAGCGAAGCAGAACTCCGGGCCATGATCGAGAGCAGCGCGCGCGGCGCCGGGGGCACCATCGCGCTCGGACTGTCACCGCTGCTTTCAGGTACGATTCTGGCGCCGCTTGTCGCGGCCTTCCTGGATCAACCCGACTTCCATGCGCGCGTGACCATCGATGCCCCCCGCGAGCTTCTTGCCATGGTCAGCGACGAGACGCTCGAGTTGTGTGTTTGCCGCCGAATGACGCGGGGCGGCTTGGCGCTGTTCGTGGAAACGCCTGTCGCCCGGGTCGGAATGGCGATGGTCGTCCGGCCCGACCACCCCTTGTTGCAGCTCAGAGAGGTTTCGCCCAGCCATGTCCTCGCATTCCCGAGAGTGCAATCGCGACCTGCCGAGGACCAGTATGGCGACCCCGGCGGGTTCTGGGCGGGGGCGGAGCCGAATGTCACGATCGAGGATTACAGGGCGCTCCGACAGATCGCAGAGACAACCGATGCAGTTTGGGTGACCACGCGCCTTGCAGCGCGGGATGCTCTGAGCAGCGGCAAGCTGGTGTGCGTGCCCGACTCCCGGCTGCCCAATCTTCCGACGCTCGACCTCGCCGCCTATTACCTCTCCCGCCGAACCTTGTCCCCGCTTGCCGAGCGGCTCCTCGACCGGCTTATCATCTTGGGCAGGGAGGTCAGCGACGGCTCTACCCCGGACCGGTCGGACCGCGGCTGACCACCTCAGCCGGGCTACGGCTCCTTCTCACCGGCAGGCACGCTCACGATCTTGCTGGCGACCAGTTCATCCACCTTCTCCTCCGATAGCCCAAGGCGCGAGAGCACCTTGCGGGTATGGCTGCCCAGCCCGCGATAGGGCAGTCCGGCCAGACAGGGGGTGTCGGACAACTTCACCGCGGGCGCATGGCGCCAGTAGCGCCCCTCAGGAGAACGGTCCGCGAATTCGCGGCTCCGTGCCGGAACCATGAAGCCGGTCGCGGTAGTGTGCGGATCCCTGTGCAGGAACCGGAGATGCGACGTAGCGTCGGCTCGAGCGCACCCTATATCCGCAGATTGCAGAAGGGCTTCCCACTCGTCGGCGGTATTGGCGCGAAAAGCGGGCTCGAGAGCCGCTTCGAGATCGCCACGATGCTCGATTCGGTCCCGCCAGGTTGCAAACCTGGGGTTTTGCGCCAGATCGTCGCGACCGATGGCGTTACACAGTCTGGCGAACTCCGCATCAAATTGCGCAGCCACGAAGATCCAGCCCGAAGCTGTTTCGTACAGGCGGTATGTGGCCTCAAGGCCGAGTTGCGCCTTATCAGGGACGCGCCGGAGCGGCTTGCCGGGATAGTCGAACGCGTCATCCGAATTGCACAGGATGTTGGACATCATCATCGATGTCTCGACGTACTGCCCGACGCCGGTCAGGATACGGGCAGCAAGTCCAAGCATGATCCCCGTGGCGACGCCACTGCCGGCGATCGGATCAGGAGACTGGTCCCCCTTGGGGATGTTGCCTTCGCCTGACTGGAATACCGAGTTGCCTGAGAAAGCCCCCATAGTCGGGTTAAAGGCCGCGCGGCGCCGGTCGGGGCCTACCGTGCCATAAGAGGCGGCGCAAACATAAATCAGATCGGGCTTGATGGCGCTAAGGGTCGGGTAGTCAATGCCCAGCCGCTCCGGCGCCCCGAGGCGGAAGTTGTGCATCACCACGTCCGCCTTGCGGACCAGGTCATGGAAGATTGCGAGACCTTCCTTGCTCTTGAGGTCCAGCGCTAGGTTCTCCTTCCCCTGGAAGGAACGGATCATGTTTTCGTTGTTGGTCATCCGCCTGAACGCATCGCCCGACAGAGGTTCGACCTTGATCACCGTTGCGCCCAGGTCTGCAAGCAAGGCTCCGGAAAAAGGCCCGGCCAACCAGCTGGCGCATTCCAGCACCACGATACCTTCGAGCGGCGAGGATGGATTGCCGCCGCGCGGCACGATCGATGGGGCTGCACGCGGAACTTCCGCCAGCACTTCCGCGGTGTGCTGGCCCGGCAGAGGGGCCGGCCTGGCGATTACGGCCGGCGTCGCGCTCATCTTCGCGATCGCTCCGACCTGCTTGATGGGGCCGACGCGCGGATCGTCTGTTTCCGCCAGGAAACCGTTCGCCAGGAACTGCTCATGACGGATCGCTTCTTGCGTGGTTTGCATGGTTTCACCGGCGCAATCCGGGTTCTGCCGGTAGATTTCCCGCCATTCGTCCGCCGTCTTCGTCCGGAAGTGCTCGAAGAGCTGCAAATTTAGCGCAACTCGGTCCTCATCACGGGCGAAATCCGGTGCATTCCGAAAGCGCTCGTCCTTCCAGATCCAGCTGAAGCCGATGGCGTTGATCCACGACCTGAACAACTCGCGCTGGATGTGCGAATGCATCACCCACCGGCCGTCACGGGTTTCCATGCAGACTTGGCTGGGATTGGCTGTGTAGGGATCGGATTCGTGCCGGTCGGCCGTCAGTTCGCCCCGTGCTACAGCCTCTTTGCTCAGTTCTCCCGGGTAGAGGTCGGGCGGGATCTCCTGGCCTTCGAACAGGCGCCAGATGTTGTTGGGCGCCGTTGCGCCGGAGAGCAGCGTACCTTCGAGGCGCTGGCCGCGGCCGGTCTCGGACCTGACGCGGATGGCGGCGATGATCGCCTGTAGTCCGAACATCGCCGAGTGGAACGAGATGTCGTTGATCGCACGGAAAGTGGGCCGGCCCTTCTGCCACCCCGGCTGATCCCGCATGCGCCCCGATTTCGCGTTGACCACCCCGTCATAGGGTTTGTAGTCGCGATAAGGGCCTTCCTGGCCGAACGCCGAAAGCGAGTAGTAGATCAGCGCGGGGTTGGCGGCCTTGAGGTCTTCGTAGCCGATGCCAAGTTCCGCCACGCGGCCTGGCGGAAGCGTTTCAATCAACACGTCGGCGCCTTCGATAAGCCGGCGCGCGGCGTCCCGGCCTTCGGCGCTGTCCCAGTCAACCTGGACGCTTCGTTTGCCCCGATGCCAGACCATATATGCGGGGTGTTCCCACATGGGGTCCCCCCTGGGCGGCTCGAGGCGAATGACGTCCGCGCCAAAATCGGCCATGATCATCGCCGCCAGGGGGCCCGCCATTCCCTGGCTGAAATCGATGACGCGAATTCCTTCGAATATCTGCGGCAAGGCAGTTCTCTGCGGACTATTCACTCGGCATCGCATATGGCGGACTGCTCTCGCACAGTCGCCACGCCATTCTGCTCGTGCGCGGCCAGGATGGGCTATCTTGCGTGGTGCGTCCAATGCATGATCGGCGAGTCCTTGATGACCTCGCGGAATAACGGCCGAAGCGAGCAGCCCTGCGATCGCCCCCAAAGGAACTGCATGTGGACGACGCCCCTCCGGCGGAGTTCGGCAGCTCTTTCGAGCCACGCTTCTTAGGGACCGCGAACGATCGCTCCGGCCGGGTCGACCCCCCGAGCCGCGACGCGGTACGAGGCCAGCTTGTCCGTGGTGACGGACTCAGGGGAGATTCGCTGGTCCTTCAGCAATTTGCTCGGGAGTTGGGCGCTGGCGGGGCCGTATTGAACACCCCCGCCAGCGTCATCACCTCGGACGCATTCACATTCTATGAACCGAAGGCGTAGCGCACCGAGATACCGTAGTTGCGCGGCGGAGCGTGGATGAAGGACTGCACACCATTGGTGTTGGGCGAGCTGGCGGACGTACCGAAATCGTAGTTAGCGTTCGTCAGGTTCCGTACATACAAGGCTACGTCGACACCCTTGCCGAGAATATTCGCCAGCTCCACCCGTAAATCGGCGGTCGTATAGCCCTCGACCGTCGAGGCGCCCAGGATGAACGAGTCCGAATATTTGACATCCAGGTTGGCGCTCAGGTTCCCACCCAGAACCTGGTCCGGATAGTTGATCGTGACGTTGCCATTGCCCGTATATTTCGGTTGTTGCGCCAGGATGATGGTGTCTGTCGGCGGGACATTCCCGGCCTTCAGAAGGTTCAGCAGGTTCTGGTCGAGCGAGATCTTATTGACCTTGTAGTCGACGTAAGCCATGCCGACGCCCAGCGTCAGCCATTCGGCCGGAGTCACCGTCGCGCCCAGCTCGAAGCCGCGGATGGTCAGGTCGGCGACGTTGCCCACGGTGGTCGCGGCGGAATGCCGGATCGTCACGCCGGGCGTGCCGACCGGATAGGCGACCTGCGTCACGTTGGTCGTGCAGTTGGCGGCGCGGCCTGCCGAGCCGATGGCCTCGGGCACGCATACGCCGGAGCCGAGGCCGGATGAGAGAACGCCGAACTGATTGCCCTTGTCCTTGCCGGTGAAGACAGCGAGGTCGAAGGTCCCGCGGGCGTCGCCCGCGTCCCAGCGCAGCTTGGTCCCGAGCTCCCAGTCGGTGAGCGTTTCCGGCACGAACGTCTGCACCGAGGCGAGGTAAGGGTCGAACAGCGGCGTGTTGTAGTTGCCGGCCCGGTAGCCGCGGCGGTGAGTGACATAGACCATGGCGTCGGGCGTGACCTGCCAGTTGGCCCCGAAGGTGTAGGTCAGCTTGTTGAAGTCGGCCCGAGGCAGAATTTGCGCCGAGGCCGCCGTCGCGCCGGTGACCTGGGCGGCGGTCAGCGTCCCCGACCTGCATTGGTCTTCGCTGATGTAGTTGGAAGAATGCCTGCCCGTGTAAAGCGCTTGGCCGAACGGCGAGTAGGTCGCGCTCGCCGAACACCCGGCCACCGAATCCCAGGTCTTGCGCAGCCCCGCGGTGACGGAGAGCCCCTTCACGAAGTCGTCGAGCGAATAGTCGACCTGGCCGTAGAGGGCTTCGCTGCGGTTGGTGAGGTAGCCCATCACCTGGGTGTGCGACAGGCCCATGAAGGCGTTGACCTCCAGGCCTTGGTTACCCCCGGTCCCGTTCGGCTGTTCCTTATAGTAGAACCCACCAAAGGTGTACTTCAACTTGTCATCGAAGAACGAGCCCGAGAGCTGCAGCTCGTCCGTGATCTCTTCGAGTCTGACCTGCGTACTCGCTTCGACAACATCGATAGCCGTCCCTTCGTTGTCGCCCGTGTTGTAGGTGTCGACATAACGATAACCGAAGATGTTCTTCAGCGTGTGATCGTTGCCGATATTGAACGTCGTCGTGTTGCTGATGCCCTTGACGATCACCACGGTGTTGCGCGGGTCGTAGTTCGCATATTGAATCCGGTCGCTTGCGGTTCCGGCCTGCTGGGCGAGCCGGTAGTCGCAATTCACCGCGGCGCCGCACTGGGCGAGGGCGAGCGTATTGCGGGCGAAGATCGGTCCAGCCGTCGGGCCGAAGATGGCGGTCGCTCCAGCAAGGAGCTGCGCCGGAGGCCGCAGGTAGAGCGCCGGCGGCGATCCGCCAAAGCCGTTCGGGAAGAAACTCCTGAACAGCTGGTTGTTGGCGCCGCGGATTTTGGTGTAATCCGCGATCGTCACGTTCTTGATCCAATCGACCGGCGCGAACCGGACCGAGGCGCGGTATGAGCGGGTGTCGTATTCGTCGAGATCGTGTTTGATCGGGAATTGGTGACCGGGCGTCGCAAGCAGGGTGACCGGATCGACCGTATAGGGCGTGAAGCCGACGATCTTAGTGAAGCCGCCGCCGGTGGACATCTGCGTCGCGAGACGCACGGCGAGTTTATCCTGCCACAGGGGCACGTTGATCGCGCCCTCGAACTGCTTGAAGGTGAAGCTGGCGACGTCGACTTTGGCGTAGCCGCCGAAATTGTTCGTCGGTTCCTTGGTGTAGGTCAGCACCGCGCCGCCGATGGAGTTCCGGCCGAAGAGCGTGCCTTGCGGACCCTTCAGGACCTGGATGTTATCCATGTCGTAGGTCGGGATCAGCGATCCCTGCGTCGAGAGCGGCACTTCATTCAAATAGGTGATGACGCCGGCGTTGATGTTGCCGGTGACGCCGCGGGTCTGGCCGCGGATGGTGATGAAGGGATTGATCTTGCTGCCGCCGGCCGAGATGTTCAGCCCGGGCGTGATCTTCACGAGATCGGCGACGTTGTTGACGCCCTTCTTTTCGAGCGTGGCGCCGGAAAAGGCGCTGATCGAGATCGGCACCTTGGAGACGTCTTCCGCGCGCCGGCGGGCGGTCACGACGACCTCGCCGATGCTGGTCCCCGCGGGCTCCACGGCAGGGCTGGGCTCGCTGGCCGTCTGAGCGTGGGCGGCCAGAGGAAGGCCGAAGGCCCCCGTGGCGAGCATTGTGCTTGCAAGCATCTTAAGTTTAGGCCGGTTCATCGAAGTATTTCCCCCTGCGGCTGCTGTTTGAGTGCGATTTTAATTAGAGTAATGGCGAGCATGCGAGCGCCGATAGAATACGTCTCGTGTCCCTTAACTCAGGACAAATCCTCCCGCTAGCGACAGTGACCCGTGACAAAGCCGACGCCTGTGACCTCGCCATTGTGAGGATGGTCGGAACGCGCGAGCGCCTGCTCGAATTCGGCGAGGATTGTCGTAATATTACTGCATTCCCAATCCGAAGAACGCATCATAATCTCCCCAGAACTTCCGTCTTGGTTGACAGTTGTGACTTGAGGCGTTCTTCGCCCGGTTTTAATTCTGTTCCAAATTCTCGCGTGGCCGACGAAGGATTGGGGCTCTTGGGATTGGTATGCGGGCTGATAGTGAAGCCGTAGCAGCCCGTCTCGCGCCGCATCAGCTCGATTTCGGCGGCGACCTGCTAGGGGTTCCAGGCGCCCGGGGGGTCCTCGGGGACGTCGCGAAATGTTGCGCTTCCGCGCCCCCCGGACCTTCATCCCCCGCCCCCCGGACCTTCATCCCCATCGTCTAAGTCCTCGATCTCTCCACGAGTTTCACGGCTGCGGATCCGAAGTTCGTCGCAGCGAATGTCGTTGAAGCGGCAGAACGAGATGGTAAGGCTGTGAAACTTTTTGTGTCAATGACTATGTTGATGTAATTCATATTAACGGAAAAAGGTCGGGTGTGACGCAAGCGGGAGCGGGACGAAAAGCAACTCCAACAAACCCCAGAACCGCTGGCGGCAGCCTGCGTGATGATTTGAAGCGCTTTACGCGGGAGCGGATCGTCGCAGTTGCAATCGAAACATTTGCGGGTGCGGCTAGGTAGCAACACAATCTGAGAAATGCGGCGCTCAGCGGCATGACGCGGTGCGAGGGTCGAAGGGGGGATCGGACGGGCCCCGGCAAGCCCGGAGCGGCGTGCTCCGAAGTCTGCGAGCTTGGCATGAGCGCCCCAGCCATGGTGTTGATTCCACCCAACCGATCGTTTGGTTATACAGGTCGCCGGTTGATTATGTGGTCCTGCGACATCTCGTCCGGAAACATTTTCAGCAAATTTTCCTGACGGTATCTGCGACGGTATTGATTCCGACCCCGAAAAAATTCTCGAAAAGTCAGCGTCTTACCGGGCCAATGAATCATCGAGTGGGAGTAGCTGGGCTTTAGAAGGTGTTTAGCGGGCGCCGCGCGATCAGGCTCCAGCGGCCGACCTCACATGGTCGATGAAGGCGCGCAGCTTGGGCAGCATCTGGCGTTTGCCGGGGTGGTAGAGGAAGACGCCCGGAGTCATGACGCTCAGGCCGTCTAGCACGGGCTCCAGTCTTCCTGCCTCCATCGGCGTCCGGGCGAGCGGACCGGGTGCCTGCGTCAGTCCCAAGCCCTGCATCGCAGCGCCAAGCAGGGTCGAGTAGTCGTGTGCGATCAGCGGGCCCGAGACGACCGTCTTGACCGTCTTGTCCCCGACCGCGAACGCCCAGGGCGCGATCGCTCCATCCGAGCGACGCATGCGCAGGCAGGCATGATGGCGCAGATCTTCCAACCGCTGCGGGCGGCCGTGCTGCGCGAGATAGTCAGGGCTGCCGACGACGACGAAGGGCAGTGGCGGCGTTAGCCGGACAGCGATCATGTCCGGCGCGATGAACTCGCCCAGGCGAATGCCGGCGTCGAAGCCTCCGGCCGCGATATCGATCAGATCTTCGCTGGCGGCGATCTCCAGTTCGATCTCGGAATAGGCCTGGCAGAAGGTCAAGAGCACGGGCTCCAGGATCAACGGCACGACGGCTCGGGGGACAGACAGGCGCAGGAGCCCGGTCGGCCGTCGGCCGAGGTCGCGCGCGGCCTCGCCGGCGGCGATCAGCTCCATGAAAGCGGGGCCGGCGCGGTCGAGAAATCGCTGGCCCGCTTCGGTCAAGCCGACGCTGCGAGTCGTACGGATGAACAGGGCCGCGCCCACCCGCGCCTCCAGGGCGCGCACCGCTTGGCTCATGGCGGAGGGTGTCACGCCGAGGTCGGCGGCCGCGCGACGGAAGTTGCGGCGCTTGGCGACCGCGAGGAAGGCTTCGACGCCTTCCAGCGCAGCCCGCCTAACTGTGTAGTTCTGCTTCATAAGTTGTGCAGATTACGCCGGATAGGCGCGTGGCGGTAGGCGGCCTAGGTGAAAGGCGGGAGCCCGGACCTTCCCGCCGGCGCCCGAGAGGAGCCCAACGATGCCGACCGAAATCCTCTTCCAGATCCACCTCGTTCTCGCCTACGTCGCGTGGCTGCTTTGCTTCGGGGCCTATGGCCTGCCTCGGCTCAGGTCGATGGACCGGTTGCGCGCGCACCATGCCATTGCGGCCTTGCACAGCTTCCGCTTCTTCGGTCTCGTCTTCCTACTTCCGGGCGTCGTCGGCCCGGACCTGCCCGCAACCTTCGCCGCCTTCGCCGCCTACGGCGACTTCGCGACGGGCGGGCTGGCCCTGTTGGCGATGCTCGCCGTCAAGGTTCGGCCGCTGTTCTGGACGCTCGTCGTCGGTTTCAATCTCGTGGGCGTGACCGACCTCATCGTCGACTACTACCACGCTATCCAGGTCGGTCTTCCGGCGCATGCAGGACAGCTCGGCGCCGCGTACGCCATTCCGGTCATCTACGTGCCCCTGCTGATGATCACCCATTGCGTCGCGCTCTATTGGCTGATCCGTCCACAGCCTAGTGCGGCATGGTCGACGCGCCCACGGGGCGATCAGGCCGAAGCGCCTGCTCGTTGAACCGTCGTCCAGGTTCAATGTTTCGCGTTGTGATCGCAAAGCCGCTGGCGCTTTGCGCAGGCGCTTTAGGGCGTTGGCTGGCGCTAAGACAATTCGCTCAGCACCTTGCGCAGCGAGGCCTCGATCTGGCCGCCGCAATAGGCGTCGCCATAGTCATTGCGCGCCTGGGCGGCCAGCTTCGCCAGCGGCGGCAGGTCGGCGACCCGCCGCGTCAGCGCCGCCGTCACGGGCGCGGCCTGCTGCAAGATGGCGCCGATCGCAGGAAATCGGTCCGCCATGCTGGACCACAGGGTGGCGGTGACGACGTCTGCGACGCCCGGCGCCGCGCCGCCGAGCAGGAAGCCGGACTCCGCCTTCAGGCCATGGCGGCGGCCGGTTTCCTCCCAGAGCGACATCCACTTTTCCAGGCGCGGAACGCAG